>Ga0075428_100008475_pt1 | contig 11405 bp, 7 predicted proteins | sample RhiMetdeltSRZDD2_FD_75291 | JGI IMG/M metagenome (GOLD analysis project Ga0075428, IMG submission 75291) | Populus rhizosphere microbial communities from Tennessee, USA - Rhizosphere MetaG P. deltoides SRZDD2 | ecosystem: Host-associated > Plants > Roots > Rhizosphere > Soil | place: USA... | reverse complement strand
GCCAGGCAGCGGGCGATACGCTCTTGATAAAGGAATAGCACCTGCGGATGTACAAGCGCCTCGGCGGGAGACGTGACGGGAATGCTGCGGGCGATGATTTCGGCCTTTAGCGGCTCCGGGTTGGGCACGATGAGCGCGGTGAGATAACTGCGGCCGTCGCCAACGACCAGCGCCTGGGCGATCAGCGGATCCTGCGCGAGCAGTCCTTCCAGGTAGACCGGTGCGATGTTTTTGCCCCCCAGCGTGACGATCAATTCTTTTTTGCGGCCAGTGATGAACAGATAGCCGTCGTCATCGACATGCCCCAGATCGCCGGTGGAGAGCCAGCCATCCTGGAGCACCTCTGCGGTAGCGGCCGGTCGATTGTAATAACCGACCATCACGTGCGGCCCGCGAGTGAGGATCTCGCCGTCGCCAGCAATCTTCACTTCGATGCTGCCGATCGGCTGACCCGATGCGCCGCGGCGATAATGATTCACGGTGGACATCGAGATCACCGGTGACGATTCGGTCAAACCGTAACCCAACAGCAGCGGCACTCCCTGGCCCTGGAAGTAGTCGTACAAATGCACCGGCAGAGCCGCGCCGCCGGCGCAGCACTGCTCGATCCGGCCGCCGAGCGTTTTCTTGAGGATGCCGGGGACGTTCTCCAGACCTTTTTCCATGAGGCCGCGGCAGACCCTGTCGTAAAAGTATGGCACGCCGTTCATGAACGTTGGCTGAACGGCGGACGCATCAGCCAGCACGGTGTCCCGCGATTCGGCAATCGCCAACTCTGAGCCTTCCATGATCCAGAGGTACAAATCGCACGTGCGGGCAAAGATGTGGCTCAGCGGCAAGAAATTGAGCCTCCGTACTGCGCCGAGGCTCGCGTCGCGAGGCGGACTGTCATTGTAAAAACGCTGCATCGTAGCCAGCGCATTCGTGGCGAGGTTTCGCTGCGTAAGCATTACCCCCTTGGGCTCGCCCGTCGTCCCCGACGTGTAGAGAATCGTGACGACGTCATCGGGAGTCGTGAGCGCGAGTGCGGCGTCGCGAATTTTCTTGGGATCGATGGCTGACGGGCGCTCCCAAACGTCTTTGAGCCACTGGACTGGTTTGCCAGCCAGTGACTGCTCACACGGGTCGTAGCTGACGTAATGCCGCACGCTGGCCAAGGAAACTTCCTGGCCGACAAGCTTGGCCGCTTGCGCGGGACCGGAAAGGATGACGACCTTGGCGCCGCTGTCCTGAATTTGCCAGGCGATTTGCGGGCCCGTCAGCGGCGCGTGCACCGGGACGTGAATGCCGCGGGCAAACTGAATCGCCAGGTCGGTGATGATCCATTCGTAGCGGTTCTCGGAGACATGGATCACCCGGTCGCCCGGCTCGACGCCGAGCTGCACCAGTAGCGCGGCCCAGTCGTGCACCTCGGCGGCCAATTGCGGTCCAAAACGATCGAGAAACAGGTCGTCGGTTTTCCGCGAGAACAGCAGATGCTTGGACCACAGGCGCAGACTGCTGTCGGGTCTGTACGCCTGGGCCGCGAAGGCGTGAACGATCGTGGGAGCGTCTGCGACCGTAAGCATGTCTGGTCGATCCCTCTTTCACTCTAGTGCCGATAGCCCCTGTGCGAGCGCCTCGCAGACGAACTCGCTCGACTCGGTGCCGACGCTGAGCCGAATCGTACCGCCGGTAATGCCGAGCTGCTCGCGCTCCCGAGGCGTCATCCCCCGATGGCTGGTGGTCTCCGGGTGACTGAGTGTGGTGGAAAGTTCTCCGAGCGACGGGCAGAAAGGAATTCTCGCCGCCTTATGGATGAAGGCGTCGGCGGCGGGTCGTCCTCCCCGCAGGCCGAAGGTGACCATCGTGCCGAACAGGGTATTGCCGTCTTCGCCGCGGGCAAATTGGCGTCGCGCCAGTTCATGCTGTGGATGATCGTCCAGTCCAGGATAATTCACTTCCTCCACTTCCGGGCGATCGCGCAGGTAACGAGCGGCCGCCAGCGCATTGCGACAGGCCCGCTCGATCCGCAAGTGAGCTGTGGATAATCCCCGGGCAGCCAGCCAGCACTCAAACGGTGCGCCGGCCAGTCCCCAGGCCGATACTACGACAGGTATGCGGCCGAAAGTCGCCGCCTTGCCGGCCAGCAAGCCTAGCATCACGTCGCTGTGCCCGTTCATCGTCTTGGTCAGGCTTTCCATGACGAGATCAGCACCCAGATCGTGTGGCCGGCAGACGATTGGCGAGGCAAACGTGTTATCGACCAGCAGCCGGCACTCGTGGCGCTGCGCGATTTGAGCCAGTGCCTCAATGTCTGCCACCTGAAGCAGCGGATTGGCGATTGTCTCCACGAGGAGAAGCCGTGTCTGCGGAGTGATCGCGGCTTCGACGGCGGCGAGATCGCCCGTGTCCACCAGGGAAAGCTCGATTCCCAAGCGCGCCGCCTCACTGCCGAACAGCACCAGCGACTTTCCATACAACCGGTTGCTCAGAATTGCGTGCTCGCCGGACTGAAGCTGCGAGAGCAGTGCCGCAGCCAGCGCCGCCATGCCCGACGCCGTGATCGCCGCCCGCTCCGTGCCGTGCAGCTGACGGCATTTCTCCGCCAAGAGGTCGGCATTGGGATGGCCATCGCGCTGGTAGACATAGCCGGCCAGTTTGCCGCCGAGTAAGTCATCGGCTTGCTGAGGCGTGTCGCATTCCCACACGGACGCAGTAAAAATCGGCGGAGCGTGCGGATGGGTCACCTGGGGGGGCATCGGCTGCGGCCGAGGACAAATATCGTCGGAGCGAAGTGACATGGCGAAGCGGTAGCAAAATCTCGAGGAGGGTGCCGCACAGCCGGCATCGTACTATGCCGCGGCTACGGCTGACATTGGATGCTGAGCGTGACTCCACTTATAATCCAGCCGACGACGAACAGGACTAGCTAGCGGCAGGAGGCCGTGCGATGCGGAGCATGTGGATTGCGACCGGCGTAATCATTTTCGTACTGGCCCTGGCGGCTGCGTTGAGGCCGAGACAGCGAGACGGCGCGGAGGACGGCGGTGCGGGTAACGATCGGTCGTTTGCACCGACCGAACTCACTTCTCGCCGCTCCTTGTCCGCTGAGGATCTCGATCGGATCATCGAGCTGCGGGCCGAGTTTGGAGGTGCTGCCGACCGGATTGGCGGCGAAAAGGTCGCACCTGCGGCTTTTGAGCGGGAGCTCAGGCACTTGGCAGGTCTGAGTGAGTCTGGAGCGACTACCGAGTCCGCTGGCGATCACAGTCAGGACACAGCCACCCTAACGGACCGCCGGGCTGAATCGGATGCGACACCCGTTTTCAGGCAGGCGGCGGCTGCCCTGGACATTGCGGCCAACGATGCCGAAGACGCAGGCGACTACGGAAGCGCCGACCGCCTGCGGGGACTGGGCGTCGAGCTGCGGCGCCTGGCACGGCTCATGGACCCGCACGAGTAAGACGTTTTCGGGGCCGCCGATGTGGGTCAATGGCTTGATTGACAAGTGCCAAGTGCGTCAAGCACAATAGAGCTGGATCGTTCCGATTCGACCGAGAAGTGTCTCGGCCGGCCGAAGTCAGTGCGAAACGCGTCGACTCTGCGTGAGGGGAGGCATTGTAGGGGGCGTTCGTCCCCCTTCCCGGCCGGATCGCACGATGTTTACTACAGGGGTCCCGCTGGGGAGCAGTGTTTATGGTCGCCCGTAAAGGGGATTTTTCGGAGATTTTGTTGCGCCGCCGCTTGATCAGCCAGGATCAATTGGCCGAAGCGCGGCAAATGTCGAAAGACACTAATTCCAATCTCTCCGATTGCATCGTCAAGTTGGGCTACGCTTCGGGGGACGACGTCATGCGGGCCGTGGCCCAGGAGCACGGCCGCGAATTCGTGGACCTGACCGAAGTCACGATTCCCGACAATGTAATCGAACTGGTGCCAGAATCGGTCGCTCGCGAAAACAACGTCCTGCCACTGTCCGAGGACGAGGATTCGCTGAAGGTCATCGTCTGCGACCCGTACGACATCGATACGGTTGAAAAACTAAGGTTTATTCTCAACCGAAAGATTGACATCGCCCTGGCCCCTCGGGAGCGGATCAGCGAGGCCATTAACAAGTATTACACCCAGATCGAAGGTGAATCGGCTGACTCCGTGCTCCAGGAGTTTACGGATACTGCCATCGACTTCACCGAAACCGAAAGTCAGACCCAGGCTGGGAGTGGAAACGAAGTCCTGGACGAAAACAGCGCGCCGATTGTGCGGCTGGTGCACCTGATGATTACCGAGGCGGTGCAGCTCAGGGCCTCGGATATCCACATCGAACCCTTTGAGGACGTCGTGCGGATCCGCTACCGGATCGACGGCATCCTGCACAAACGCGACTGCCCCCCTCGGCGATTGCTGGGCGCTATCATCTCCCGCGTCAAAATCCTGGCCAAGCTGGATATTGCTGAGCGACGACGTCCCCAGGACGGCCGGATTAAGATTACGGCCGGGGAGAAGGACCTGGATTTGCGGGTGAGCGTGATCCCCACCAACCACGGCCAGTCGGTGGTAATGCGGATCCTGGACAAGGACAACATCCGGGTCGGCGTTCGTCAGTTAGGCCTTTCCGAGGAGAATTTCCAGCAGTTTTCTACACTTATCCGTCGTCCCAACGGGATCATTCTGGTGACGGGACCAACCGGGTCGGGAAAGACCACGACCCTGTACGCAGCGCTTAACGCCCTGAACCGACCCGACCGGAAGATTATCACAGCCGAAGATCCGGTCGAGTATTACCTGCCTGGAATCAACCAGGTCGAAGTAAAGCATAGTATTGGACTGGATTTTGCCCGCATCATTCGGGCCATGTTACGGCAGGCTCCCAACATCATCCTCGTTGGCGAAATGCGGGACCAAGAAACGGCCTCGATGGGAATCCAGGCATCTTTGACTGGACACTTAGTTTTTAGTACACTACATACGAACGATGCGCCCAGCGCTGTAACGCGCATGGTCGACATGCGAGTTCCCAATTACCTGGTTGCAAGTAGCGTGATTGCTGTGCTCGCGCAGCGTCTCGTGCGGGTTATCTGCCCCCGGTGCCGGCATCAAATCCAGCTCGGCGAGAGCATCCTTCAGGATGCTGGCATTCCAGCCAAGACAGCCGCCAAGGCGACCTTTTTAAAGGGCAAGGGGTGCGGCCACTGCTCCAAAAGCGGCTATCGTGGTCGGCTGGGAATTTTCGAATTGATGCTCATTAACGCCAAGATTCGGGAGATGATCTTTCAGAACCAGTCATCGGTTGATATCCGCGAAATCGCGATCAAACAGGGAATGCGCACGCTCTACATGGACGGCATTCAGAAGGTGCTCAAGGGAATTACGACGCTGGAAGAAGTTTATCGAAACGCCAAGCGCACGGAGCAGGACGTGATTGCCTGATCGGAAGAAATAGTCGCGAGGCGAAGAACCGGCGACTGGGGACGGTTGAGCGCACTTGAAAGGTAAAAAGTGACCCGCGATTGGTGTTTCTGCTCGGGCGCTGAGATAATCAGGGTGATTTGAGGCAGCGCGTTGATCAGATGGTCGGGGTAAGCATTCATCATCAGCGAAATTCCAATTGATGGTCTCATACCTCGCTGGCCCGACCTGCGGAACAGAGTTCACGATCCCTTCTGCCAACCAGCTGGGGGGGACGAGATAGGCAGTCAAGGATAGTTTTTCCGCACCCGTTGCGGCCGTTTAGGCTGCGCAACGAGTGCTAGGCGCGCTGATCATGTCCATTCTGATCGACAAACTGCTGCAAGCCTGCGTGAAGCAGGGGGCCAGCGACATTCATATCGTCGTGGGTCAGCCACCGGTTTTCCGCCTCCACGGACGTCTCCGCAAGTTGGAAACCAAGGTCCTCGAGCCGGACGACACCGTGGCGCTGATGAAGAGCATCGCTCCCGAGCGGTCGCAGCGCGAACTCCAGGAGAAGGGGAGTGCCGACTTCGGTTTCGCCTTCGGCGATCTGGCGCGCTTCCGCGTTTCAATCTTCAAGCAGCGCGGCTTCGTGTCGATGGTGCTGCGGCAGATTCCCAACAACATGCTCACGCCGGCGCAGCTCGCCCTGCCGGAAGTGCTGCTCAAGGTGGTGATGCGGCCGCGCGGTCTGTTTCTTGTCACCGGACCGACCGGTTCCGGCAAGACCACCACGCTGGCCACGCTCGTCAATTACATCAACGAGAACGTCGATCACCACATCATCACCATCGAGGACCCGATCGAGTTCTACCACTACCACAAGAAGTCCACGATCAATCAGCGCGAGATCGGCGTCGATGTGCCGTCGTTCTCCGAAGCCCTCCGCCGCGCATTGCGCCAGGATCCGGACGTGATCCTCGTCGGCGAAATGCGCGACCTGGAAACGATTCAGGCCGCAATCACGGCCGCCGAAACGGGGCACGTCGTCTTCGGCACGCTGCACACGAATAGCTGCCAGGGGACGATCAACCGCATGATCGATGCCTTCCCTGGTAACCTCCAGGACCAGATTCGCACGCAGCTCTCCACGGCGCTTATCGCGGTGCTCGCCCAAACGCTGCTGCCAAAAATCGGCGGCGGCCGGCTGGCGGCCTATGAGGTTCTGATCATCAACCCCGGCATCGCCAACCTGATCCGCGAAAACAAGACTTTCCGCATCAACTCAGCGATTCAGACCGGCGCTAAGTACGGCATGCAGCTTCTGGATGACCACCTGTTCCGGTTGTGGAAAGAGGAGAAGGTGATCCTCGAGGAAGTGCTGGCCAAGGCGCACAATCCGGACGAGTTGGCCAAGCGAATCGTCAATTACCAGCGCGGCATTCAGGAGGAATTGCCGGCCGGCGGTGCGGCGCCTGACGATCCGATGGCCCGCGGAGACGGCGCTGGCGGTTCGGACGGCAGCCCCCAGCGCAAACAACTGAACTACGGCCGCCCCGGCGAAGCAGCGCACTGATCCCTGACACCAGACACCTGACTCCTGATCCCTCTCCCATGGCCATTCGTCGCATCGGTCAGATTTTTGTCGATCTGGGATTCATCTCCGACGAGCAGCTCGAGATGCTGCTGGAGGAGCAGTCGAACCGGCCCGGCACGCTTCTGGGAAAGATCGCTCAGGAAATGAACATGCTCACGGAGGAGCAGCTTTCCCATGCTTTGTCGGAGCAGATGGGGCTGCAAGTCATCGACCTGGCAGAGTTGACGCTGCCGCAGGACGTGCTCAACCGGATTACCGAATCGATGGCGCAACTGTACCGCGTTGTGCCGGTGGCCTTCGAGGGGAACCGGTTGACGGTGGCCACCTGTGATCCGCAGAACATCATGACCCAGGATGAACTCCGCTCGATGCTGGGATACGACATCCGCATGGTGATCGCTACCGAGGGAGACATCAAAAAGGCGCTGGAAAAGCACTTTTCATCCGACAAGGACACGATCGAATCGATCGTCGACGAGCTGAACGAGGACGCCGACCTGAAAAAGCAGATTCAGGCCCTGGAAGCCAGCGCCGGCGCTATCGACTTGACCAGCGTCGAGGCCCTGGCCGACAGCGCCCCGGTGCGAAAGCTCCTCAATATGGTGCTCCTGCTGGCCATCAAGGACCACGCCAGCGACGTCCATTTCGAGCCGTTCGAGGACGAATTCCGCATCCGCATCAAAGCCGACGGCGTTTTGTTCGAGATGGTTCCGCCGCCGCGCCACCTGGCGTTTGCCATCACCACCCGCATCAAGGTGATGGCCAACCTCGACATTGCCGAGCGGCGTTTGCCGCAGGACGGCCGCATCGAGCTGACGGTCGGCGGCCACCCAGTCGATTTGCGCGTGAGCGTGCTTCCGACCATGTTCGGCGAAAGCGTCGTCATGCGAGTTTTGGACCGCTCCGTCGTGTCGCTGAACCTCAACAAGGTGGGAATGGATCCTCCCACCCTGAAAGTGTTCCGCGAAATCATCAGCCGCCCCAACGGCATCGTGCTGGTGACGGGACCGACGGGCTCGGGCAAGACCACCACGCTCTACTCGGCACTCAGCGAGCTGAACAACATCGAAGACAAGCTGATCACCACCGAGGACCCGGTCGAGTACGACATCGACGGCATCATACAGATTCCGATCGATCCGGATATTGACGTCACCTTTGCGAAGTGTCTGCGGGCCATTTTGCGGCAGGACCCGGACATCATCCTGGTGGGAGAGATCCGCGATTACGAGACGGCCGAGATTGCGGTGCAGGCTTCGCTCACCGGGCACCTGGTGTTCAGCACGCTGCACACCAACGACGCGCCGACCACGGTCACGCGCCTCAAGGACATGGGGGTTCCCACGTTCCTGATCACGGCGACGGTTGAGGCGATCCTGGCGCAGCGGCTGGTGCGGCGGGTTTGCAGCCAGTGCCGCGAGGAAGTCGAGCCCTCGGAAGAGCTGCTGCTGGACATCGGGCTCAAGCCGAGCCAGCTCAACGGGCGGAAGTTTTTTCACGGCCGCGGCTGCGAGGTGTGCAACAACACCGGGTACAAGGGACGCGTGGGGTTGTTCGAGCTGATGATCATGAACGACGTGCTGCGCGACATGGTGATGCGCAACGTGCCGATCGACGACCTGCGCAAGGCGGCCCAGGGCTTCGGCATGGTGGGGCTGCGCGACGCGGGATTGTCGTTTGCCCACGAGGGCACGACGACGCTCGACGAAGTGGTGCGGGAAACGATCCTTGAGGCGTAATGAGATTTCAAATTTCAGATTTCAAGTTTTACTCATCAATCTGAAATCTGAAATCGTTTGAGGACAAAGCGTATGCCGACCTATCAATTCGAAGCGATGGACGCGACTGGTCAGGAAATCAAGGACCAGATCGACGCCGCGTCGGAGGAAGAAGCCCAGCAGACGATTCGCCAGATGGGCTACTTCGTCACCAAGATCGCCGTGAAGAAGGCGGCCGCTGCCGCCCGCGGCCCGGGTGGCAAAAAACGCCGCAGCTTCGCCTTTGGCGGCGCCGGCAGCAGGCAACTGGCCTTATTCACCAAGCAACTCTCCATCCTCCAGGACGCCGGTCTGCCGATCCTTCGCAGCCTCCGCATTCTCGAGGGGCAGTGCAAGCCAGGCCGTCTGAAAAACGCCATCGGCGACGTTGGCGACGAGATCGAGGCCGGCGCCACGCTCTCCGAAGCCATGGCCAAGAGCCCCAAGGTCTTCAACCGCCTGTACATCAACATGATCAAAGCGGGCGAGGCCGGCGGCGCCCTGGAAGTCATTCTCCGCCGCCTCAGCGAATTCCTCGAACGGTCCGAATCGCTCAAACGCAAAGTCAAAGGCGCGATGATCTACCCGGTCGTCGTCGTCCTCGTGGCGGTGATCATCTTGACCTTCATCATGCTGCGGATCGTCCCGGTCTTCGACAAGATGTTCCAGGAGTTTGAATTGCCGCTGCCCGCAATGACCGTGGTCCTGATCAACATCTCCCGCTGGGTGGTCACTGCCGGCTGGTACTCGATCCCGCTCATCCCCGTGATCCTGTGGGTGTTCGTCAAACTCCTTCGCAAGTTCAGACACGGGCGTATGGGGTGGGATATGTTCATACTCAAATGGCCGGTCATCGGCATGCTGCTGGAAAAAAACACCATGGCTCGCACCACGCGCACGCTGGGCACCCTCGTGGCCAGCGGCGTTCCCATCCTCGAAGGACTGAACATCACCCGCGAAACGGCCGGCAATGCCATGTTCGAGCGGATGTACGGCAAGGTCTCGGACGCTATTCGGGAAGGGGAAACGATCGCCAAACCGATGAAGCAGTTTTCGCGGATGGGATTCCATCCGGTCACCGCCTTCCTGTGGTTCATGCTCGGGGCCACTGGGCCGCTGGTCCTGCTGGCTATGCCCGGGCTGGCCAAGGTGATGGGTGGGCCGATGCCGCTGATTGGCGCCGCGTTCGGTTTGGGAGTGCTGGGCATCCTCTGGTACCTGCTGTGCATGACCCATCGCGTGGCCGACGACCTGGTGGTGAACATGGTGGACGTGGGCGAAGAGACGGGCGAACTGGACACGATGCTTTACAAAGTGGCTGACGTCTTCGACGAGGAAGTGACCACGCTGACCGACGGCCTGATGAAGCTCATCGAGCCATTGTTGATCTGCTTTTTGGGTGGTGCGGTCGGCTTTATCGTCATCGCGTTATTCCTGCCGCTGATCGCGTTGATCCAGGGCTTGAGCAAATAGTTTGTTTAGCTGGCGGAGGCAGAGGCCAGAGGTCAGAAGGCAACCAACTCGGAACTCAAATTCGCAGCAGAGGCTTGTCATGAAACGCCACACACGCCGCCACGGCTTCACGCTCGTCGAGATGCTGGTTGTCATCGGCATCATCGTGGTGCTGGTGGGCCTGCTGATACCTGCGGCGGCAATTGCCGTCAGCTCCGCCCGCAACACGACGATGGCGATCGAGATTGCGGAGCTCGAAAAGGCCATCGAAAAGTACAAGCAGGAAAAAGGGGACTATCCGCCCAGCATGGGAGAATTGGATCCGATGACGGGCAACAGCCTGTATCTGTCCAATCCGTTCAATTCGATTTGCGAGCGGCACTTGCGGAAGTGTTATCCCAAGATGACGCTCGACGAGAAGCGGAACTTCTATGCCCAGGTGGCTCCGCGTCTGAGCCAGTCGGAAGCTCTGTTCTTCTGGTTAACGCAGACGCAAAACGACGAACGCAATCCGTTCTTCGGGCAGGCAAAGAACTTCAAGGCCTATTATCCGTTTGCCCAGGAGCGGATCATCGAAACCGAGTATTTGACTTGGACCGACACGAACGTCACGCCGAACGTTCCTTACGAATTTAAGACCTTCGTCTATAAGCCGCGCTATGCGAGGGAGACGCCGTTTATCTATCTCGATAGCCGCAGCTACCAGCTACATGCCATGATCGCGCGGGCGGCGCCTTACACGCCGCCGCCGTTTTTGGAGAGCGGCGAGGTGCAGGCGTACTTCGATGACGGCGCGGTACCCACCGTCATGAATCCCAAAACCTTTCAGATCATTTGCGCCGGGCAGGACGGCGAATTCGGCGCGCCGCGGGACATGCTGGACAATAACGGCAATCTGATCGCGGCCGAAGTCAAACGCTTCAAATCGGGCATCAACTATACGGGCGAGGACAAAGACAACCTGACCAACTTCAGCGGCGGCAAACGGCTCTCGGATTCGATGCCTTAGCGGCCAGAAACGGTTTTTCGCTTCGCGGCATTGGCAAATGGCCGCGGCGCTTTTTCATACGTCGGACACCAGCAACCTTTGGCCAGGGGCACTTGGCCAATCACGGGGAGGGGGAAATTGCATGAAAACTTCTGCAACTTCCGCTCGATGGGCGTGGCACTCACGTGGGCCTCACCGCGCGGGGATCACGCTCATCGAGCTCCTCTTCGTGATGATGATC
>Ga0075428_100008473_pt1 | contig 11405 bp, 11 predicted proteins | sample RhiMetdeltSRZDD2_FD_75291 | JGI IMG/M metagenome (GOLD analysis project Ga0075428, IMG submission 75291) | Populus rhizosphere microbial communities from Tennessee, USA - Rhizosphere MetaG P. deltoides SRZDD2 | ecosystem: Host-associated > Plants > Roots > Rhizosphere > Soil | place: USA... | reverse complement strand
GGGTCGATAAGCTGGTGCCCCTGCCGCTGAACGCCCTGCACCGGGTAAGCTACGGCCAGGACCTGGGTGCCGGGGGCATGGGCCGAAACCTCCAGCTCGCCGCGACGCGCAAGGACGGCCACAAGATCCCCATCGAGGCCAACCTCAGCCCGATGCCCAGCCGAGACGGAACGCTGGTTTCAGCGACCCTCCGCGACGTGACCGAGCGCAAGAAGGCGGAGCTCGAGACGAGGCGCTTCGCCGTGCTCGCCGAGCGTGGACTCGCCCGGGACGTCCACGACAACCTGGCCCAGGGCCTGGCGGGGATCGTCGTGCACCTGGAAGGGGCAGAGGACGTCCTCGACTCCAACCCCGGCGAAGCGACGCGGCAGATCGGGCAAGCCCGTGACCTGGCGCGCTCCAGCCTGGAGCAGGCACGGCGCTCGCTGCTGGCCCTCCGGCCGGAGATCCTGGAAGAGACCGACCTGGCTGGCAGCCTCGAGCGGGTCGCCGGCTCGATGACCGAAGGATCCAAGGTCGAGGCTCGCGTGACGGTGTACGGCGAGCGGGCCAGCCTGCCCGTGGAGATCGAGGAGAACCTGCTGCGCATCGGCCAGGAGGCGCTCTCCAACGCAGTGAGGCACGCGAAGCCGTCGCAGGTCGGGGTGGAGCTCCGCTACGAGCCCGGCCGCGTGCGCCTGCGCATCGTCGACGACGGCCAGGGCTTCGTCGCGCTGGACCGCGGCCGGGCCTCGGGTCTCGGAGTCGCGATCATGAAGGGTCGCGCTGCGAGCATCGGCGGGCTCCTGAACATTCGCAGCAAGCCAGGCAACGGCACGCAAGTCGAGGCGGTGGTCCCCACGCCAGCCGACTCCGGAAAGGGCGTCGAAACATGACCAAGAGCGCGGCGACGACGAGCATCCTGATCGCAGACGACCACCCGGTCGTGCGCGAGGGGCTGCGGGCCTTGATCGCGCGGCGGCCCGACATGACCGTGGTCGCCGAGGCGTCCAACGGCCGCGAGGCCCTCGACGAGGCGATCCGCCACAGGCCCGACGTCGCGCTCCTGGACCTGCGCATGCCGGAGCTGGAGGGAGCGGACCTGATCGGCGCGATCGTTCACCGCGTGCCCGAGACGCGCATCGTGGTGCTCTCGACCTTCGCCGGCGACGAGGACATCTACGCGGCGCTCCGAGCTGGGGCCAAGGCCTACATGCTGAAGGATTCCCCTCGCGACGACCTGCTCGCGTGCATCCGGGCGGTGTGCAGCGGGAACACGTGGATCTCTCCTACGGCCGCGGCCACCCTGGCCACGCGCGTGGGCACGCCGGAGCTGACGCCGCGCGAGAAGGACGTGCTGCGCCTGATGGCGGGGGGCAAGAGCAACCGCGAGATCGGAGCGGAGCTGCGCGTGGCAGAAGGCACCGTCAAGGCACACGTCAGCCGCATCTTCGGCAAGCTCAACGTGACAGCGCGAACCGAGGCCGTCACGCAGGCGGTGCGCCGCGGGCTCGTCCACCTCGACCATCCCGAGGCTCAACGAAAGGTCTAGTGCAAGAGGCCTGAAAGGCTGATTGCGCCGCCGCGGCGGCAAGATGTACTTCTGGGTCTCTGACCCAGTGGGCCCCTCCAGAGGGCCTGGCGCTAAGACAAGGACAGCAGATCTCGGGAGGGCGCATGCAGGACACGGTGCTGGTGAGCCAGATCCCCGAAGACCACCCGCGCAAGCACGCGATCGAGCGCAAGGTCAGGGAGACGTTCTCGCGGCTTCCGGGAGGCTGGAAGGTCGTCATCCGCCGGGCGGAGCCGCGCTCATACTGGTGGGGCTTCCTCGAGGTGGACGGCCCCAAGCGTTTTCACCGCGTCATCGTGCTCAAGAACCTGGAGGAAGTGCCGCTCTGGGTCGAGCACGATTTCGCGTGGTCGACCTAGTCACATGGCTAAGGTTACCGGCGGCTGGCGTTCCGGCGCCCGCGGACTCAAGGGCAACGGCACCTGGCGGCGCCTGGACGAGCTCCTGAAGCGCGCGCGTACGCGTCCCTCGCGCAACTGCGCGGCGTGCGGCAGGCGGATCTCCGTCACGCGACTGCGCGCGCTGCCGCACACTGAGTTCTGTACGGCGTGCCAGGTCGCGCGCGAGTCCGAGCCCGATACGGGTTTCGAGCCGCGCGCGTAACCCGCTCAGCTCGCTCCGAACACCGCCTCCACCGACTCCAGGGCCTCGAGCCCTTTCCGCTGCTCCGGCGACAGCAGCCGCAGGCCCACCTGATAGGAGGCGTTCATCCAGCCGAAACCCTCCTTGGTGATGTAGTCGAACTCCGTGCCCACGTTGCCGTACTCGACGAAGACTTGGTGGGTGCAGTTCACCACGTCGTATTTCTCGGGCACCGTCCCGTTGTAGTCGGCGGCGTTCCGCGTGATGAGGAGCAGCCAGCGATAGGCGAGGCGCTGCGCCGCCTCGCGATAGCCGTAGTCGAGCAGACCCCGCCAGGCGAGCATCTGATGGGGCGGCCAGCCGAAGGGATAGTCCCATTGCCGCTGCGGCCGGCCGATGCTCACCGGGCCGCGTGAAGCCTCGGTCCCCGAGACGAGGCCTCCGGCCGCCTCGAAGAGCGGCAGAGCGTTCTCCACGAGGCGGCGCGCCTGCTCCGGGCTGGCGAGACCGGCCCACAACGGGTAGAACGTGGTGGCGCTCTCGTAGCCCGTCCTGCGTCGATCGACGAAGTCGTAGTCGAAGAACATCCCGCGCGCGTCGTCCCAGCACAGCTCGTTCATGAGCGCTCGGCGCCTTTCGGCGCGCGCCAGCCACTCGGCGCTGTCCCGGACGCGGGCGATGTCCCGCTCGTACTTGTAGAGCAGCGCGTTCAGGTCCACCGTGCACAGGCTCGCCGCGCGGCCCTCGAGACGGTTGCTCGTGTCGTGGCCGGACTCGCGCACCGTGCGGTCGTGGACGAAATAGGCGTCGAGGGCCGGCTCCGCGATCAGCCGCTTCGCGTAGCGCCCCGCGTAGCTGCGCACGTCGAGGCCCGCGGCCGCGGCGTAGGGAGCCAGCACGGCGTCGAAATGGCCCGGCTCGGTCTCCGGCGGCATGCCGATCCCGCCGCCGTTGTAGCGGCTCAGGCCGGTGTCGGTGAGGCGCAGCTCACCCGTCCACACGCTCTCGTACTCGCGGATCGCGGTCTCGATCACGGCCCGCAGCCACGCGTCGCGCTCCGACCCCTCGGGCATGCGCTCGTGAACGGCGAGACCCATCGAGGTCAGGAAGGGCGGCTGCGAGCGCGTCAGGTAGTAGCTGCGGTTGGCGTTGAGGACCTGCCCGTAGTGGCGGATCTCGTATAGGAAGTGGTCGACCATCGCCTTCGCCAGATCGAGGCGGCCGTCCTCGAGAAGCCCCAGGGCCTCGAAGTAGCTGTCCCAGCCGTAGAGCTCGTTGAAGCGTCCGCCCGGCACGACGAATGGCACGCCGGGCAACAGGCTCAGCAGCCCGGGCGCGTCGTTGATCGAGAGCACGTACTCGGGGGTCACGCGCTCGGGCAGCCGGACGACCTCGAGGTCGAGCTCCCTCGACTCCCGGGCCAGCTGTGCGAAGTAGGAGAGCCCCACGGGATCCGAGGCCGGAACGTACAGGCGCGGGCGCGCCACGGCCTTGCTGTCGGCGACGATGCGCGCGAGCCCCTCGGCGTCGATACGGCGCGTCAGCCCCTCCCAGAACTCCTCACGGATCCTCCGCGAGATGCGCCGCACGGGGTTCTCGTGCAGGCGCTCGAGGTCGAGCTGGAGCTCCGCCTGTCCCGCTTCGCGCGCGAGCGCCAGCTCCTGGAGCAGGTTCGAGAGGGCGTAGGTGCCCTCGACGACCCGCGCGTGCTCCTTCAGCTCGAAGCGCTTCGGCCCCCGGTCGCGGACCGTGATCTGGCGATCCCCGTCCGTGTCCTCCTGGGCGAGCAGCCGCTCGAAGCTGGAGGCGACCGGGATCCGCAGCGGACCGCCCATGTCCTATACGGTCACGCCCCGCTCGGTGAGGCGGTGGTAGGGGACCAGCAGCAGGCCCAGCAGCGCCATGGGCACGAGCGGGTAGAAGAAGGCGTCGTGGGTGCTGAAGCTGCGCGAGATGAAGCCGACGATGAACGAGCCCGTGGTGCCGCCCAGCGCCGAGAACACGATGATCAGGCCCGTCATCGCCGGGTGGCGAGCCTTCTCCAGGCGGGTCAGGACGATCGAGACGATCGTGGGATAGATGGGCCCGATGAAGAAGCCCATGCAGGAGAAGGCCAGCGCCAGGGCCGGCGCCTCGCTCCAGCTCGACGCCGACACCTCGGAGCGGTAGCCGGCGGTCGACAGGAGCACCGCGAGGGTCAGCGCGAAGGCCCCCGCCAGGAGCGTGAGCTGGACCGGCAGCCACGCCAGCCGGCGCGACAGGTAGCCCATCACGAAGCGGCTCAGCGCGATCGACCCCGCGTACAGGCTCAGCAAACCTGCCGCCAGCGCGGGGGCCAGGCCGAAGATGCGCTCGTGGAACGTGGGCAGCCAGGTGCCGAAGCTCTGCTCGATCATCACGTAGAGCCACGCGCACAGCACGAACACCCACACCATCGGCAGCTGCAGCAGCTTCAGCATCTCGACGAAGCCCGCCTGCTCCAGGTGCGTCTCGACCTCGCGCTCGTCGAGGCTCGTGGCGAGCAGCAGCGCGAAGGCCAGCGCGCTGACCGCGGCGATGATCCAGTACGTCGTCCGCCACGAGTGGCCGGCGCCGAGCACCAGGGAGAAGAATAGCGGACCGACCAGGGCGCCCACCTGGAACGTGCCCTCGAGGACGTTCATCAGGGCCGTGTGCTCGCCCTGGTCCCGGGTGATGAGGCCAACCGTGGAGTACACGGAGCCCTTCATCAGCGCGAAGCTCGCCCCGATCGCCATGTAGAGCACCGGTGTCACCCAGAAGCCCGCCACCACGGCGACCAGGATGCTGGCCAAGGTCACGGCCAGGAGCCCCGCGAGCATCGAGCGCCGATAGCCGATGCGCGGGATGTAGGAGGCGAGCACGAAGGAGGCCGCCGCGATCGAGAGGTCCTTGAACGCCTCGAGGCTGGCGGCCGTGGCCTCGTTCACGCGGTAGTCGTCGATGACGCGCTTGATCACGATGCCGACGGTGTTCAGCAGGATCGCGAACACCACGAAGTTGAGGGCCAGCGAGATGCGGATCTTCCACTGGGAGGCCAAAACGCGGGCATCTTACCGCGATCGCTGGGAATAGAATGGGCACGTGGAGCTGACCTCGCCGAGCTTCGTCCAGCAGGGCGAGATCCCGGAGCGTCACACCTGCGAGGGCCAGAACATCTCGCCGCCGCTCGCGTGGTCGGGCGCGCCCGCCACCACCCTGAGCTTCGCCCTCATCGTCGACGACCCCGACGCGCCGGACCCGCGGGCTCCGAAGATGACGTGGGTCCACTGGGTGGTCTACAACCTCCCGTCGACCGCCACCGGCCTGGCCGAAGGCGTCCGACCCTCCGAGCTGCCGGAGGGCACGCGTGAAGGCACGAACGATTGGAAGAAGGTCGGCTATGGCGGCCCCTGCCCACCCGTCGGCCGGCACCGGTACTTCCACAGGCTCTACGCCCTGGACGCGGTCCTCCCCGACATGCGCGCGGCCACGAAGGCCGAGGTCGAAACGGCGATCAAGGGGCACGTGCTCGCCCACGCGGAGCTCGTGGCGACGTACCAGAAGCGCCGTTAGCTAGCGGAAGCCCAGCGACACGTAGACGCGCAGCCGGCCGCTCCCAGCGCCCAGCTCGATCGAGGCCGGGCCGAGCCGGGTGTCGTGGGCGACGCCCAGGCTCGCCCCGGCGCCCAGTTCCCCCAGGTCGATGGCGTCCGCTTCGTTCCACGCATTGCCAGCGCCCCCGCGGACGAAGAGCCGCGTCGACCGCGCCAGGCGCACGCCCACGCCGACGCTGGTGGCAGCCGCCCAGCCTCCCGACAGCTCCTCGCGCCCCCGACCAGGCACGAGGTCGGGTCCGCCGATACGGAACAGGTCGTACGCGGGAACCGCTCCGTGAGAGCCGCCGGCGAATCCGTGGAATTCGAGCAGCGCGAGGCGGCCGAACGGGACGAACGCGTCGACCCGGCCCCAGGCGCGTCCATGGTCGAGGCTCGCACCGAGAGCCGACAGCGCCTGCTCGGCGTGGAGGTCGGCACGCGCTCCCCGGCTCGGAAACGAGCGGTCGTCGAGGCTGTCGGCCACGACGCGGGCCGTGGCCCTGACGACGGTGTCCGTACGGGCAGCGTAGGGCGTACCAAGCGACGGTTCGATCACGGAGCGTCCCGCCGCCAGGCCGATGTCCATGAGCGCCACGCTGCCAAGGCCGCGCAACAGGTTGGCGGAGGCCAGGTCGTGGCGGAAGAGCGCGCGCCCGGCACGATCCCCCGAGGCGTCGTAGAGCGGGGGCTTGTCCTCGGTCACGCTGGCGCCGATGCGATAACCCACGAGCGCCCCGCCGAGCGCCGTGCTGCCGAGGGAGGCGTCGAACTGCGTGAGGCTCGAGTCGAACCGGGCTACCAGATCGAGGCGCTCGCCCTGTCCCAGCAGGTTGCCGTGGCGGAAGCGCAGGAAGCCGCGCAGGTTGTCGCTCTCGTCGTAGCTCACCCCCAGTCCCAGACGCGTCACGGGGCGCTCGCGGACGTGCGCCGTGACGGCGAGCCCGTCGCCGCCGTCGCCCTCGATCTCGAGCCAGCTCGAGGAGAACAGGTTGCTGGACCACACGGCGTCCAGGCCGCGCAGGGCCGACGCGAGGTCGAAGCGGGCCTTCTCCACGACGCCAAGGCGGCGACGGATCAGCTTCTCGCTGACCCCGCGCAGGCCCACGACGCTGACCGATTTCACGCTGCCCTGCGGCTCGTCGAGGCTCGCGACCCTGCCCCGCGTGCCGCGCGCTCGGGCTCCCAGCCGGCGCTCGATGTCGGGGAGGGCGAGCAGCGCCGCGGCCCGGCCCGCGGCGATCGCCGCCTCGAAGCGCGTGAAGTCCAGCGCCTCGACCCCTTTCAGCTCCGGTCGGATCCACACGTCGGGAGGGGCCGCCGCGTCCTCGGCGTCCTGGCTCATCATCAGGTCCATCACCCGCCCGACGACCTCGAGGACGCCGGCCTCGGCGTTCAGCTCCCTGGGCGGCGTGCTGACGTCCACGCCGATCACCACGTCGGCGCCGAGGTCCCGGGCCACGCCGGTCGGAATGTTGTCCGAGAGCGCTCCGTCCACGAGCAGGCGGCCGTCGATCTCGACGGGCGGGAACAACACCGGCAGCGACATGCTGGCGCGCACCGCCCGCGGCAGGTCGCCGTGGCCGAGGACGATGCGCTCGCCGCTGTGCAGGTCCGTGGCCACGGCGCGAAAGCGCGTGGGCAGTCGGTCGAAGTCGTCCCCCGCGCGCACGCCGGCGGCCGAGAGATGCTCGGTCAGCAGGCGGCTGATGCGATAGTCGGACACCGCGGCTGACGGCGCGAGCAGCCGGCGCCCGCGCAGCCCCGCGCTGACGATGACCGGCACGTCGTCGACGCGCCAGGCGACCGGTTCCTGTTGCCGCTCGGGGCGGCCCTCGAAGATGCGGCCCCAGTCGATCGCCCGCACCACCGCCGAGACCTCCGCCGCCGAATGTCCGCTCGCGTACAGGGCGCCGATGCAGGCGCCCATGCTGGTCCCGGCCACCACCTCGACCGGGATGGCGTGCTCCTCGAGCACCTCCAGGACGCCGACGTGGGCGAAACCGCGCGCGCTGCCCCCGCCCAGGACCAGACCGATCCGCGGCGCCTGCTCCTCGCCCGAGGCAGGCGCGGCCAGGGCCAGCAGGAGCGCGGCCCCGCGCGCGATCCCACTGGCAGCAGGTGGCACCACGGAGTGTTGTACCATCGCTTCTCTCCGACATGGGCACGGCGGCTCGCCACGAACATTACATGCGCCTGGCCCTCGGCGAGGCCTATCGGGGCATCCACAAGGGCGAGGGCGGGCCGTTCGGGGCTTGCGTGGTCCGGAAAGGCAGCGTCGTCGCGGTGGCCCACAACCGCGTCCTGAAGAGCCGTAACCCGACGCTCCACGCCGAGGTCGTGGCGATCGGACGCGCGGCGCGCCGGCTGGGCACGCACCTGCTCGATGGCTGCGTCATCTACTCCACGACCGAGCCCTGCCCGATGTGCTTCAGCGCGATCCACTGGGCGCGCATCGGCAGCGTCTACTTCGGAACGACGGTCCCGGACGTGAAGCGGCTCGGCTTCAACGAGCTGACCATCTCCAACGTGACGCTGAAGCGCCTGGGCCGGAGCCCGATGCGGCTCCATGCGGGCCTGCTGCGCGCCGAGTGCCGCCGGCTGCTCTCGGACTGGAAGGCGCTCCCGAGCCGACGCACGTACTGAATGGCCGAGGCGTTCGCACTGCGCAGCCGACGCGTCGTGGCGGACGGCGTCGTGCGCGCGGGCGCGGTGCTGGTGCGCGGCGCGCGGATCGAGGCGATCCTCGGGGCGGAGCCGCCGCCGCCCGGCGTGACCCTGCTGGACGTGGGCGAGGCGGCGCTCCTGCCCGGCCTCGTCGACAGCCACGTCCACGTGAACGAGCCTGGGCGCACCGAGTGGGAGGGCTTCACGAGCGCGACGCGCGCGGCGGCGGCGGGCGGCGTCACCACGATCGTGGACATGCCGCTCAACAGCGCTCCGGTCACCACCAGCGCCGACGCGCTCGCCCGGAAGCGCGACGCGGCCCATCGGCAGCCCTGGGTCGACTGCGCCTTCTGGGGCGGCCTCGTGCCGGGCAACGCGCGAGAGATCCCGCGCTTGCTCGACGCCGGCGCCTGCGGCGTGAAGGCCTTCCTGGTCCACTCCGGGATCGACGACTTTCCGGAGGCAGGCGAAGCCGACCTGCGAGCGGCGCTGCCGATTCTTGCCGAGCGCGGCGCGCCGCTCATCGTCCACGCCGAGCTGCCGGACGTGCCGGGGCCCGGCCCCGGCAATCCCCGCCGCTTCCTGGACTACGTCGCGTCGCGGCCGGCGTCGTGGGAGGAGCACGCGGCGGCGCTGCTCGCGCGTCTCGCGGGCGAGTTCCGGGCTCGGATCCACATCGTCCACGTCTCGGCAGCAGGCGCGGCCCGCCTCGTGGGCGAGGCCCGGCGCGACGGCGTGCCGCTCAGCGCCGAGAGCTGCCCCCACTATCTCGCTCTCGATGCCGAGGGGGTGCCGGACGGACGCACCGAGTTCAAGTGCGCGCCGCCGCTCCGCGACGCACGCAACCGCGAGGCGTTGTGGGCGGCGCTGCGTGCCGGCGTGATCGAGATGGTCGTGTCCGACCACTCGCCGTGTCCGCCGGAGCTGAAGCTCCTCGAGCGCGGCGATTTCGCCGCGGCCTGGGGCGGAATCGCGTCGCTCCAGCTCGCCCTGCCGGTGGTCTGGACCGAGGCGCGGGCGCGCGGCTTCTCCCTGGCCGAGCTGGCGAGTTGGATGAGCGAAGCTCCCGCTCGGCTCGCCGGGCTTGCGGCGCGCAAGGGCCGCCTCGCGCCGGGTTACGATGCCGACCTCGTGGTCTTCGATCCAGAGGCTTCGTTCGTCGTGGAGCCGGAGGCGCTGCACCACCGGCACAAGCTCACGCCGTACACGGGCCGCGTCCTGCACGGCGTCGTGCGTCAGACCTTCGTCGGCGGTCGCCTCGTCTACGACGCCGGGAACTTCGCGGGCGCCCCGTCCGGCGCCCTGCTGAGCACCGCCCATGGAATTCACTGATCTGCCCGATCTGGCCTCGGCGCGCGTGGGCGGCAGGGCGCTCTTCGCCAACGACGACTTCTTCGCAGCGCGCAGCAACCTCGTGCGGTCCGAGGCGGCGGTCTTCGTTCCGGGCAAGTACACGGTCCGGGGCAAGTGGATGGACGGCTGGGAGAGCCGGCGCCGCCGCGTGCCGGGCCACGACTGGTGCATCGTGCGCCTGGGCCTGCGCGGCAGCGTGCGCGGCGTGGACATCGACACCAGCCACTTCAACGGCAACCAGCCCGAGTCGGCGAGCCTCGAGGGCTGCGATCTTCGCGGCTCCGCGACTTCGCTCCGGAACCTGGAGCGAGCTGCCTGGCGCGAGCTGCTTCCAGCGGCGCCGCTCAAGCCTTCGGCACACCATTTGTTGCCGGTCGAATCCGCATCTCCGGTGACCCACGTGCGCCTCAACATCTTCCCGGACGGTGGCGTCGCGCGGCTGCGTGTCCATGGCGAGGTCGCCGTCGACCTCGAGCGGCTGCGGGGCCGCGCGGTCGACCTGGCCGCGGTCGAGAACGGCGGGGTCGTGCTGTCGGCGAGTGACTCGCACTTCGGCCGGAAGGAGCACCTGAACCTGCCCGGCCGCGCCTCGAGCATGGCCGAGGGCTGGGAGACGCGGCGCCGGCGGGGGCCTGGCCACGACTGGGCGATCGTCCGCCTCGGCGCCGCGGGTCGGATCGAGCGCATCGAAGTGGACACGAACCACTTCAAGGGAAACTACCCCGAGAGCTTCTCGCTCGAGGCGCGCCACGACCCGGAGATGGAGTGGACCGACGTCATCCCGCGCACGAAGCTCCGCGCCCACGCGCGCCATCTGTTCGCGAAGGAGCTGCGCGCCCGCGGCCCCTTCACGCACGTGCGCCTGCGCATCTATCCCGACGGCGGAGTGAGCCGCCTGCGCGTCCATGGCCGCATCGTCTGAGGCGGGCCTCCGGCGCCTCAACACGCTGCCGGACGGCGAGGCGCGCGCGGCCCTGTTGCGCTGCTGCGGGTCGGCGCGCTGGGCCGAGACGATGACCGCGGGCCGGCCATACGCGGATGACGACGCGCTCCTCGCCGCCGCGGATCGCACCTGGAAGGAGCTCGGCCCGGACGACTGGCGGGAGGCCTTCGCCCATCACCCGCGCATCGGCGATCGCGCGGCGCTCGAGGCGCGCTTCGCGGCGACGCGCGGCTGGTCGGCCGGCGAGCAGGGCGGTGTCGCGACGGCCGGCACCGAGGTTCTCGATGCCCTGGCCGAGGGCAACCGCGCGTACGAGGCGCGCTTCGGGCACGTGTTCCTCGTCTGCGCCACGGGCCGAACGGCCGACGAGATGCTGGCGTTTCTGCAGGAGCGCCTGCCCAATCCCCCCGAGGTCGAGCTGCGGGTGGCGGCCGCCGAGCAGGCGAAGATCATGCGGCTGCGCCTCGCGAAGCTGCTGCAGGAGGTCGCGTGAGCCCCATTACGACCCACGTCCTCGACACGTCGCAGGGCCGTCCCGCGTCGGGCGTTGCTGTCCTCCTGGAGGCCGCCGAGAGCGAGGGTTTTCGTGAGCTGGCGCGGGGTCGCACCGACGACGACGGCCGCTGCCGTGACCTGCTCGCCGACGGGACACCGTTGACGAGGGGCGCCTACCGCCTGACGTTCGAGACAGGCGCCTATTTCTCGGCGCGCGGCG
>Ga0075428_100008472_pt1 | contig 11407 bp, 6 predicted proteins | sample RhiMetdeltSRZDD2_FD_75291 | JGI IMG/M metagenome (GOLD analysis project Ga0075428, IMG submission 75291) | Populus rhizosphere microbial communities from Tennessee, USA - Rhizosphere MetaG P. deltoides SRZDD2 | ecosystem: Host-associated > Plants > Roots > Rhizosphere > Soil | place: USA... | reverse complement strand
TGCCTTCTGCTTTCTGCCTTCTGCTTTCTGCCTTCTGCTTTCTGCCTTCTGCTTTCTGCCTTCTGCTTTCTGCCTTCTGCTTTCTGCCTTCTGCTTTCTGCCTTCTGCCTTCTGCCTTCTGCGCGGGCGCTTGCTTATGGACCAGTGGTATTGCTGATCGATCTTGCAAAAGGTGCCGGCGTGGTTACGGTCGGGTTGGTTGGAGACGCGGGATGAAAAGGCAAAGAGCGAAGAGCAAATGGCGCCCTTTGCTCTTTGCCCTTTGCTCTTTGCCCTTTGCTCTTTGCCCTTTGCTCTTCACTTCAGACGGGCGTCGAAGATGACGTCGGCGCCCAGCCTGCGAATCTTGACTGACGTGAACGAGATCGCGTCGCTCAGTCGAGTGATGCCGAGATCCCCAATCGTCTCGATCCCCTGGCCGATTATCTTCGGAGCCACAATAACGATCATGCGATCCACCGCTCGCGCCGCCAGCAGCGAAGTAACGATGCTCTTTCCGCCTTCGACAAGCACCGATGCGATGCCTCGGTGTCCAAGCTCGCTAAGTAAGCGGACAAGATCGATTCCCTCTCCATTCGAAGCGGCAGGCAGTCGCAAGAGATTCGCGCCGAGTTTCTGAATATCACTCGCCAGTTGTGAATCCGCATTCTCGGAAGTCGCGATCAACGTGCCCTTCGCGGCGCCTCCGGCCAGCACACGAGCTTGTGATGGCGTGCGGAGCCGGCTGTCGACGACAACCCGCAGCGGATTGTTGCCTTTAACCAGCCTTACTGTTAACTCCGGATCGTCCGCGAGCACGGTCCCAACCCCGACTATTATCGCGTCGTGCTCGCGACGGAGCTTGTGAGCGAGTCGCAGGGAGGCCGGACCGCTGATCCATCTGGAATCGCCAGTCGAAGTGGCGATGCGGCCGTCGAGCGACTGCGCATATTTCACGCTTACGAAAGGTAAATTGTGCTGTTCGCTTGGTGAGCTCACGATATGACAGCCCAGTGTAACTCACACGTGTGAATTTATCCCATAGGCGCCGGGCCTGCCTGCGATTCTCGATTCACTCGCCGATCTAAACTGGTTGTATCGATTCGCAGAATCGCAGGCCTGGCGCCAATTTGCCGATCGATGATGCTGGAAGCTAAGATTGGCGGAGAATGATCGTTGATCTTGTAAAGGAATTCACGTTTGAAGCGGCGCATCGCTTGCCGAATGTGCCGGTCGAGCACAAATGCGCGCGGCTGCACGGGCACTCATTCAAATGCGAAGTTGCGGTGCGCGGCGAGGTCGATCCGAAGACCGGCTGGTACATAGACTACGCCGAGATCTCTGACGCCTTCGAGCCTCTCCGCCAAAGATTGGATCACTATTACCTGAACGAGATTGATGGATTGGAAAATGCAACGAGCGAAAACCTGGCGCGATGGATATGGGAACGATTGGAGGACCGGCTGCCGGGACTTCATCGGGTGACGATACGGGAGACCTGCTCTGCGCGATGTGATTACTTCGGAGGGTAACAACGCGCACGTAGTAACGAATTTATTCGTTCGAGCTTTTCGCAATTCAGCGCCATAAATCCAAGAACGAATAAATTCGTTACTACGTGGTCTATACGAAAACACTATGCGGCGCTGCTGGGTTGGGCGGCGTCATTACCTTCCGACTCCGTGACCAGGACTTTTCTTCTCATCTTGTCTGCGTACATGGCGCGATCGGCGGCCAGCAACAACTCATCGAGAGAATTGCCGTCGGCGCCAAAGCAAGCCCATCCAACACTGACTCCTATCATTCTATTAGCGCTGTCGGTGCCGAACTTATAATCGTCCACTACGCGCTGAAGCCGCTGAACAAGTTCTCGAACCTCGACAGCCCCGATCTGCACTAACGCCACAAACTCATCGCCCGCGTAACGGCTTAAAAAGTCTCGTGGCCGAAGCTGGTGCGACAACAGGCCGCCCACGCGTCTGAGCGCCGCGTCACCTGCATCGTGTCCAAATGTATCATTGAGTTTTTTCAGACAATCGAGGTCCATCATCAGCAGGGCAAAGCTCTCGTTGTATCGGCGTGCGTAGTCGGCTTCCGCCTCAAACCGAAGCCTGAATGCGCGAGCATTCGCAAGCCCCGTCAGAGGGTCCGTCAACGCGGTCGCCTCTGTTTGTTCGTGGTGGAGCGCATTGGCGATCGCATCGGCAGCAAGCTTGGCGACCGCCTCCACCAACCTGAGGTGATCAGGTTCGTAAGCGCTGACCTCCGCGGAATAAAGCGTAAGCGCGCCGAGAACCTCGTCACCCTTGAGCAGCGGCACCGCGATCACGGAGCAATACGGCGTATCGAGTTCAAGATGCGCCGCGGCGAGATCGAGCCGCGGATCACAGTTGTACATCGGCTGCCGATTGGAAACCACCCATCCGGTTACCCCTGATCCGAGGATTATGCTCGAGCCTTTTATTGTTTCGGCGTTTCGCCCGGTGACGTGCACCGCTTCGACGTCGATCGCATTAGGCTTCTGCAGATAGAGCACACAGGTTGTGTAGCTTACGATGTCTTTCAGCCGTGACGAAAAAACGGCAAACATATCCCGCAGGTCGAGACTGTTGCCTATAGTCTGGGCTATTTCGTAAAGCGTGATCACCTCGCGGTGGGCGTTGCGGATGTGCTCGAAGACCACTTGATTGCTGTCTTTGCTTGGCGGGTGGGTCGAGACCTTGCCCTCGGTTTTCAAGCGCTCCTGTTTGAGGTCCTTCTTTTGCTTTTTTATTTCCTCTTCGAACTGCGGCAGGCACTCGAGGAACATTCGGACGACGTCGGGATCGTACATCGTGCCGCTTCCGCTGGCGATCAGCTCGATCGCCTGAGAGCGAGTCATCGCCTTGCGATATTGCCGGTCCTCGCGGACTGCGTCAAAGCAATCGACGACCGCCAGGATTCGCGCAGTCATTGGTATCTGGTTACCGCGCAGCCCGTCGGGATAGCCGCGCCCGTCCCACCTTTCATGATGATGGCGAACGACAGGCACCACTGGATACGGGAATTCGACTCGCGACAGTATTTCGGCGCCAACAATGGTGTGCACCTTCATCTTATCGAACTCGGCGGTTGTGAGTTTGTCCGGCTTGTTTAGAATGTAGTCTGGCACCGCGAGCTTGCCGATGTCGTGCAGTAGCGCGCCGGCCTTTAATGCTTCGATTTCCGCATCGCTCAAACCGAATTGCCGGGCCAGTCCGATGGCGTAGATCTTTACGCGATGAACGTGGTCGTGGGTGACTTCGTCCTTGGCGTCGATTGCGATCGCCAGCGCTTCGATTGTTCGCAGATGCAGATCGGTCACGTCTTCGACGTGACGAATCGAGGACCGTACTTTCTCAAGATAGTTTCGGTAAGTGAGAAACGTGATGGCCAGAACCGGCACCGCGACAATAAACGCATAGAAAGAGATTACGGTTATCAGTTTGACGATCAGACACGCCGCGATCGCCCCGGTGAAGTACGAAATCCAGGTCCACAAAAACGATTCGCGCCAGGTTGCTAGCAGCCCTTTGCCGTTTCTGAGCGCTGCTACAATGCTCACCATGCCTGAATTCAAAACGTAGTGAGTCAGTGCCAGGGACTCGGCGGCCAGGATCAGCCGGCTGCTATCCGCGGCGAGGTGATGAGGTTCGCCGAATACCGTTGTGACCAGGTAGCTCGACGCGAAGACCGAGAGGCTCATCGTGGCGGTGTTGAACGGCGCTATCTTTCTGCGATTTGAATAACGCAGCGAACACAACACCGCATTGATTCCAGCCAGCACCACCGAGGGCCACACGCCGTAGAGCAAAACCGAGATGTACAGGAAGGTGTCGTCGAGCGTAACGGTGCTTTCGGTTTTGGGAATCTTTATTGTCGTGCGCCCGACGATCAATGTCGTCACCAGGCTGAGCAGCATCCAATCCAGACTTGGCTGGCCGGTGGCGACGACGTAAACGGCATAGAAAAACACGCTCAGCCCGGCTGCCGACACGAGGTCAAGAAAGCGGTTGGTTATGCCGCGCTCAAACGTCCTCGGATTGGCTTGTATCACTGCGGCCATTGAACCCTCGATACCCCTGTGCTGAACGGACTTAAGTAAACGTGTTTCTGTATTCAATGTTCGTGCCGCGTTAAGACAACAAACGGCCCGGAGCTGAGAAAACAAGAGCTGCCCGTTGCGTGTGTGGGAAACCCGACTGCCACTCGCCTTTAATCCCCTGAAATGCTTAAGTTACCGTCACGCGATCCACGATTTCGCCGAAGAAGCTCGCTGATGGGTTGGATCTCAATAAGTCAAAATGAAAAGGCAGCCTGTGGCGGCCTCGGTCAGTTTGAATGATTCGGTCACGGTCAATATCACTCAACGGCTGAAATCCGAAAAAGCGTGAGGGGCTGGATTGATTAACAAACTTTAGTTTGTCGGACAGTTAGAATCTCTCCCAACTCGCGCGCATGGTCGAACCGGGCTAGAATGATCCCTGAAAACTCGTACTCATGCGTATCACCGAAATCTATCAAAGCATCCAGGGTGAATCGAGCTACGCAGGGTTGCCGTGTGTGTTTGTGCGAACCACGGCTTGCGATCTGCGGTGTAGCTGGTGCGACTCGGAATTCACATTTACCGGCGGCACGACGATGACGCTTGACCAGATCATGGTTGAAGTCGAGAAGTACAACTGCGACCTTGTTGAATTGACCGGCGGCGAGCCTTTGCTGCAGCACGAAATCTACCAGCTTGCCACAATGCTCGCGGACGCGGGACACACGGTGCTGATCGAAACCGGGGGACACCGCGATATCTCCGAGCTTGATTCCCGCGTCATTCGCATCATGGATTTGAAGTGCCCGGCTTCAGGCGAGTGTGAGAAAAATCTCTGGTCCAACCTCGAGCACCTTCGGCCCGTCGATGAAGTAAAGTTCGTGATTGCGGACCGGGGTGACTACGAATGGGCGTTAAAGACTATCCGGGAACACCGGTTGGAGGAGCGGGTGAAGATTCTGATTTCGACGGCGTTTGGGATGATCGAGACTGCGCAGGTTGTCGCGTGGATGCTCGAGGACCGGCTTCGTGCTCGTTTCCAGCTCCAACTTCACAAATACATCTGGCCCCCGGCGGCGAGGGGAAGGTGAGGCAGAAGCTGAAGAGGGAGATTGAAAATTGAGAATTGATAAATGAAAATTGCAAATTGGGGAAGTACCCCGAGGTTTTCGCAGCTTTTCAATTTTCAATTTTCAATTCTCAATTTTCAATCTTCCGCCTTCCGCTTTCTGCCTTCCGCCTTCTGCGTCACATTCCCATAATGTTATAGCCGCAATCCACGTGCAGGATCTCTCCCGTTACTCCGCGCGACATATTCGACAAAAGAAACATCGCGGCGTCGGCGACTTCTGCTTGATCGATGTTGCGACGCAGAGGAGCGTGGTTTCGCATGTGCTCGAGAATTTTTGAGAAACCGCCTATACCTGCCGAAGCAAGTGTTTTGACTGGGCCCGCCGAGATAGCGTTTATCCGAATTCCGCGCGCCCCAAGATTCACGGCAAGATACCGCATGCTCATATCAAGCGCGGCCTTGGCAATGCCCATCACGTTGTAGCCGGGGATAACCCGCTCGCCCCCAAGATAAGTCAAAGTCAGTATGCTTCCCGCGCGGCCATCCATCAGCGGCGCCGCCTCACGGGCTATTGCGGTTAACGAATACACGCTAACATCCTGCGCAATGCGATATCCCTCGCGTGACGTGGTCAGATATTCGCCCTCGAGTTCTTCCCGAAGTGCATACGCCACGCCGTGCACCACAAAATCGAGCGAGCCAAACTCCTGCTTCACCGTTGAGAACACCGCGGCGATGTCTTCGTCGCGTGATACATCGCAAGGCAGAATGAGCGGGTCCTTCAGCGAGGCCGCGAGCTCTCTCGCGTTTTCTTCAAGTCTTTCACCCTGATATGTCAACGCAATGCGCGCGCCTTCATCTGCGGCGCGACGGGCTATAGCCCATGCAAGGCTGCGTTTGTTGGCAACGCCGAAAACGATTCCGGTCTTTCCCTCTAAGAGCATAACGTCTCTCGGTTTTTAGTTTGTGGTTTCTGGTTTCTCGTTTCTCGTTTCTAGTTCTTGATTCTGGTTTCGTGTGTTTGGTTTCTAGTTTGTGATTTCCACTTTTCTGGTTTGGCTCTGGGATTCAACCAAAACCAGAAACCAGAAACCAGAAACTAGAAACCGCGAAGCTTATTGCCTCTTTTCAGGCGTGATTTTCATCGTCATCTCTTTTCCGTCGCGGCGTATCACGGCTTCGACTTCCTCGCCGCCGCGCATTTCACCCAGCGCGTAGGTATAGTCGTAGACGTTTTTTATTGGCATCTTTCCGAGCTTGACCACGATGTCACCCGCACGCATTCCAGCCTTCTCTGCGGGAGAGCCGGGCCGCACGCCGTCAAGTTTCATCCCGTCGTTTTGATCGGAGTAGTTGGGTACTGTCCCAAGATAAACCCGAAATCCGCGGCCAGCCGGTCTTTGTTCCGCTTTTACCTTTGTGAACGCGATGCGTTGAGGTTCGTTAGCGACCGAGACTGCAATCTCGCGAACGAACTCCGCAATCTGGACCAGGCCCGGGCTGTTGATTTTATCGGAGGTGTCCGATGGTTTGTGATAATCATCATGCGTGCCGGTAAAAAAGAACAGGACCGGAACATCTCGAACGTAGAATGACTGATGATCACTTGGTCCAAATCCGTCCTCGCCAAACCCGAGCTGAAACCGGCTTCCGGAGCCGTTTCCAGCCGCTCCGTCGGCCGGGTGAGCGGTGCCGTTGAGCTTTTCGAGCAGCGGCTTCCACGTGGGCGACGTCCCGACGCCGCCAACAAACAGTGAGCCGTTGCGGAGTCTGCCGATCATATCCATGTTCAGCATCGCCACCGTTGTCGACAACGGAATGAGCGGCTTCTTCGTGTACGCCCCCGATCCCAACAGACCCAGCTCTTCGCCGCTAAAGGCGATAAACATGATGCTGCGCTTGAGTTTTCCGCGCTCGCTCGCAAGCACCCGAGCAATCTCCAAAAGCCCGGTTGTCCCAGACGCGTTATCGTCGGCTCCATGATGAATCTCACCCTCCGGTTTCGCGGCCAATGATTCCGGTCCACCGAAACCGAGGTGATCATAGTGTGCCCCGATGACGACATATTCAGACGCCAGTTGCGGATCACTCCCTGGAAGAATGCCAACTACGTTCGCGCTATTACCATTGATCTTGACGACATCCGTTTTAAGTTGAGCGGTGACGTTGTTGATCGCGAGAACGGAAGCAGGTTCCTTTGCCTTTGTTTCGGCATCCGCCAACGAACTGCCCGCCGAGGTCAGGATCGCCGCGGCCGCGTCGCGGCTCACGACGGCCGTTGGAATACCCGAATCCAGAAAGTTCAAATCGTGGCGCAGGCGGGAAAGGCGATCCTCGTGAAAGCTCTTTTCGGCGCTGATGAAGATGACGCCACGAGCGCCTTTCTCTCTCGCTTTCAGGGTCTTGTTCTGAATCTCGAGACCCGGCTGGGTGAACTCAGCGAACTTGCCGTGGGGGTTGTCGCCGTCGGGACTCCCTCGCAAAATCAAGACTATCTTGCCGTTCGGATCGAGGCCCGAGTAGTTGTCGAGTCCGAGCGACGGAGCGCTGATGCCGTACCCGGCGAAAACGACTTCTCCCGACACCGGATCGGACGAAGAAAAGGCGAGCGGCATAAACTCGTCGCCTACCTTGAGCGAGCGAGAACCGTTCGGGGTTTTAAAAGTCAGGTTGTTCTGCTCGCCGAGTTTCACTGACGAAACAAAGGTGAATGGATGGCGAAATCCCGCCGGCGAAGCGGGCTTGAGCCCATAGCTGCGAAACTCTTTCTCAATGTACGCGGCGGCTTCATCGGCTGCAGGAGTGCCGGCCCGACGTCCCTGCAGTTTATCGGATGCTAGAAACTGAACGTGTTTTGTTGCGCGTTCTGATGAAAGTTGAGGAGCTGCCGCGGCTCTTTGACCGGTGTCGGCAAAAAGAAAAGGCGCGAACCCGGCGGTTACCGGGTTTAGCGAAAACACTGAAGCACCGGCTATTAGTCCGATGGTAAGAATGAACAATACTGCTTTTCTAACTAGCATGAATTACCCCACTTGGTTGAGCGTTCCGCCGATGAGATGAGGGTTGGTTTCGGCGCATGAATCATATAGAGCGCTGTTAATCGGTGTCAATGGCGCAAGCTTCAGAGCGCTTGACTTTAGGTTGGTGCGCGGGCGAGATCCGTGTTGTTGGTTGCCCGCGAGGGGGATATACTGGGCTCGTCACGTAGGCAACAACACTGGTCCCACAGTAACTGTTATATAGCTACGCACGGGCTGATCTGCGATCAGAAGCTACTCACTCTCGCCGGGGTTTAGAGAATTGTGATGAACGCGCTCCCCGCCCGACTGGGGTTCGTGCGTATGCGGTATACGACCTTACTCTGACTTGGAGCAGCTGTCTTAGAATTCGATTAAGCAAAGTGAAAGGGGGAAATGCAATGTGGAGGCTACAAAGCCGGACCACGTGTTCGCTCGCGTTCCTCATAAGTATCTCGACCGCGATGCTCTGGATAAGTTCCAGCGAGCACATCGGCCGTTCTACCTCGGCAATCTTCAAAGATGACGCAGGCAACTCCATTGGCGGGGAACGGAAAGCCGCAGGGCGCTATGCGGCGGAGTCATTGCTCGCTGGCGCAGACGAGGGGACACGAGCGCGCGTTGCCAAAACGTATGGCAAGCTGCCTTTGAGCTTCGAGGCAAACGAAGGCCAGTTCGATTCGCGCGTTAAGTTCGTTTCGCGAGCGGGAGGCCAGACACTGTTCTTGACTGCGACCGAAGCCCTACTGAGAGTCGAAAGCGCGGGGCGCCCGTCGGGACAAAACCAGCACACACCTTCGGTTAGCCTCTTGGACGGCGCTGCGCGCCGCGAGAACAGAGTCAAATCTGCGGCCTCGGTGTTGCGACTGAAGCTGGTCGGAGCGAACGCTTTGGCAAAGGTGACCGGCCTCGACGAATTGCCCGGCAAGACCAATTACTTCATAGGGAGCGATCCGCAGAAGTGGAAGGTCAATGTCCCGAATTACGCGAAAGTGAAGGTTGAGCAGATCTATCCATGCGTGGACCTTGTCTACTACGGCAACCAGCGCCAGCTCGAGTATGATTTGATAGTCGCGCCTGGAGCGAATCTTGAGCAGATCAGGTTTAGCATTGAAGGCGCCAAGAGAATTACCGTCGACGAAACGGGCGATTTGGTGATGGCCACAGCGGCCGGAGAGACACGTCAACAAAAGCCGCGCGTCTACCAGAATGTGAGCGGGGCGAAAAAAGAGCTTGCAGCTCATTACGTCGTATTGGGAAGGAATCAGTTCGCCTTTGCAGTATCATCCTACGATCACAGCGTTCCCCTCGTCATTGATCCGGTTCTCACCTATTCGACCTACCTGGGCGGGAGTAGCTACGACGTTGCCCGAGCGATCGCGGTTGACGCCGCCGGAAATGCCTACATTGCTGGGTACACCGAGTCCGTTGATTTCCCGATCAGGAACGGGCTGCCCGCGTCTATGCTGCCCTTCGTCAGCGAGGCGTTCGTGGCGAAGCTCAATCCCAGCGGCACCGCACTTCTATACTCAACTTACCTTGGCGGCAGTGATGTCGACGAAGCTAGTGCGATTGCTGTCGACTCGTCCGGTAACGCATACACGGCAGGACTCTCTTTCTCGAATAATTTCCCGGTAGTCAACCCATTTCAACATGCCTATGGTGGCGTTCAGGATGCGTTTGTGGCGAAGGTTGGTTCCGCAGGGAACTCATTAGTGTTTTCGACGTTTTTGGGGGGCGCCAGTGTCGATGAAGCCAAGGCAATAGCCGTGGACTCTGCGGGCTCAGCATATGTTACAGGAGTGACTGCATCAGCGGACTTTCCGGTCGCGAACGCATTGCAGCCGACCTTAGTGGGTACGTTCGATGCATTCATTGCGAAATTCAACTCGGCTGGCGAAGACCTCGTTTACTCCACTTATCTTGGTGGCGAGGGCTCGGAATTCGGGCTTGGCGTTGCGGTGGACTTTGACGGGCAGGCGTATGTTGCGGGGTCGACTAGTTCTATCGACTTTCCGTTGACAAACCCTATACAGCTCGACTTCAAAGGCAGAACGTTGTTCAAGACTATCGATGAAGGAAATAATTGGGAGTCAATCAACACAGGTCTACCCGTGCATCGTGCGGTGACGGCGATTGCGGTCGACCGGCTGACGCCCTCCACCTTGTACGCAGGAACTGCGGGGCTCGGTGTGTTCAAAAGCACTAACGGCGGAGCCAACTGGGTTTCCGCGAATTCGGGGTTGGGACTGTCAATTAATGCCTTAGCGATCGACCCGCAAGCCTCCAACGTGGTTTTTGCGGCCACAGCAGGCGGCGTCTATAAGAGTACAAATGGCGGAGCGTCCTGGGCCATTAGCAGGTTTAACAGTTCCGCGTGTGTGAGCTTTGACCCCTCAAACTCGCTAACGGTGTACGCAGGAACCTTTCAGGGTCTTTCTAAGAGCACAAATAGCGGGGCAACCTGGGTAAGCGTGATCGTCAGGGATAACAATTTCCCCGGGGAATCCTCCGGAACTATCCGCGCAATTGCCGTGGATCCGGTGACGCCTTCTACGCTGTACGTCGCGGGTTTGCAGACCTTCATCTTCAAGAGCTTGAACGGCGGGGTTACCTGGCAACTATCGTCCAATGGACTTCAACCTTTCGGGTTTAGGTCGCTCGCTATCGATCCCTTCCATACTGCGACCATATACACGAGCGGCGCGCGGAATGGCATCTTCAAATCAACCGACAGCGGGCAGAACTGGGCGAGAATCTTTGCAAGCAGACCAACCCTCGTGGTCAATTCCCTTGTTATAGATCCCAGTAACAGTTCGACGGTTTTCGCCGGGACCTTTGGATCGTCCGTGTTTAAGAGCTCAGATGGCGGTAACAACTGGGTTTCGACCGGCAGCGGACTGTCGAATTCGTTTATCTACGCATTGGCTATTGATCCTATAGACACGTCAACTGTGTATGCTGGCGCCGAAGTGGCCGACGATGGATTCGTGGCAAAAGTGAATCCTGGCGGATCGGCGTTACTCTATTCAACCTATCTTGGCGGCGACGAGGGTGATGCCTGTTACGGCATCGCAGTGGACCGACACGGAAGCGCGTATGTCACGGGCGTAACCTACGCCACGAACTTTCCGACGGCAAACTCGTTGCAGCCGTTGCCCGGCGGATCATATGACGCTTTTGTATCAAAGTTGAACCCGCAAGGCGCCGCGTTGGTCTATTCGACTTACCTGGGTGGCGGCGACTTTGACTGGTCGATCGGGATAGCAGTGGATA
>Ga0075428_100008471_pt1 | contig 11408 bp, 11 predicted proteins | sample RhiMetdeltSRZDD2_FD_75291 | JGI IMG/M metagenome (GOLD analysis project Ga0075428, IMG submission 75291) | Populus rhizosphere microbial communities from Tennessee, USA - Rhizosphere MetaG P. deltoides SRZDD2 | ecosystem: Host-associated > Plants > Roots > Rhizosphere > Soil | place: USA... | reverse complement strand
CTTCGTGTACCCTGGGGTGGCCGGGCCGGCGGCAGCTCGCCCACAACGCCTCACCCGTCGTCCCTGAACCGCCGAGGTGCGGCGCCGCGTCCCAAGGGGGAGCCAGCTGTGACTGAGACCGTCGACTTCGTCCAGCGCCACGGATACTGGGTCCTCTTCGCGTGGATCCTCCTCGACCAGCTCGGGGTGCCGATTCCCGCTATTCCCCTGCTCATCGGCGCCGGCGCCATGGGTGGTGCCGGCAAGGTGAGTCTCGCCACCATGCTCGTCATCGCTGTGAGCGCGTCGCTGCTGGCCGACGTCCTCTGGTTTTCGGCCGGACGACGGCGCGGGCACCGTGTCCTGAGCTGGATGTGCGCGCTCACGCTCGAGCCCGACTCATGCGTTCGCCGAGCGGAGACGGTGTTCGCGGCTCGCGGCCTTCGGGCGCTCCTGGTCGCCAAGTTTCTGCCAGGGGTGAACGCGATCGCCGCCGTGCTGGCGGGCATCATCGGGATTCACGCGGCACGGTTCGTCGTTTACGCCACGATGGGTGGACTGTTATGGGCCGGATCGTGGCTCGGGCTCGGCTATTTCTTCAGTGCCGCCATCATCGACGTCGTGTCCGCGGCGACGCGGCTGGGCCTGTCCGTCATCGGGCTGCTCGCCCTCGGCGTGGTCGGTTACGTCGCCTTCAAGTACGCCGGGCGACGCCGCTTTCTGCGCTCCATCCGCATCGCACGTATCCAGCCCGAGGAGCTGAAGCGACTCCTGGACGCAGGGGACGACGTGCTCGTCCTCGACCTTCGGAGCGCGATCGACGTGGAGACGATGCCCTACACGATTCCGGGAGCGATCCGGGTCGCCGCCGAGGATCTCGAGCGACGGCATTCAGAGCTCCCGCGCGGCCGAGACATCGTCCTCTTCTGCACGTGACCGAACGAGGCGACGAGCGCCCGGGCGGCGCTCCGACTCCGGAGAGCGGGCCTCACGCGCATCCGCCCTCTGCTCGGCGGACTGCAAGGCTGGCACGACGGTGGCTTCCCGGTGAAGCCGCTGCACGTCGCCCCCGACGAACCCGCGCGCGCCACCGGGCCCTAGCGCCGCGCCCCTCAGCGGGGCCCGGCGGCGCGGCGGCGCCCGGCGGCGCGCGTCCTCAGCGAGCGGCCGTGACCATGATCTCGACGAGCAACCCCGGCGCGAACAGCTCGGCCTGCACGCACGCGCGCACGGGTGGATGCTCGGGATCGACCCATTCGTTCCAGGCGAGATTGTGCGTCCGGAAGAGCCGCATGTCCGACAGCCACACCTGGGCGGTCAGCAGCTTCGACTTGTGGCTGCCCGCGCGCGCCAGGAGGTCGTCGATGAGGCCGAGGACCTGGCGCGTCTGCGCCGTCACGTCGCCGACGGGATCGCCGGTGACCCCGCACACGTAGACGCGGTCGCCGTGGGCGAGCACGCGGCTGATGATGGGCTTGAAATTCTCGCTGTCCATGATGAGGTGCCGCTCGATCTCCATGGCTCGGTCCTCCCCCGCCCACGAGAGTGCCGCGCGCCGACATATCGGTCGAATGCATATTTCTGACTCGAGCCATCAGCTATAGTCATCGCGTGACGATCGACGAGATCGAAGCCTTCGTCTCCATCGCCCGGCTGGGAGGCTTCGCGCGGGCCGCCGACGCCCTGCATCGCTCCCAGCCCGCCATCAGCCGTCGCATCGAGATGCTGGAGGAGCATCTGCGCACGCCCATCTTCGAGCGGGTACGTCAGGGCGTGATCCTCACCGAGGCGGGCCGCTTGTTCCTGCCGTACGCGGAGATGGTGCTGGCAAGCCTGAAGGACGGCACGGAGGCCGTGCACGATCTGAAGCGCGGTGGGCGGGGTGCGGTCTCGGTGGTGCTCGTGGGCACGCTGGCCAGCACCAGGTTCGTCGGCATGCTGCGCCAGTTCGGTCGCCGTCATCCCGGCGTCAAGCTCCATCTGCGGACCGCCAACAGCGAGGAGGTGAGCGATCTCGTGCGCAGCGGGGAGGCCACCCTCGGTCTCCGGTACTTCAGCCCGCGCGATTCGACGCTCGTCTCGGAAGTCATCATGGACGAGCCGCTCGTCGTCGTCTGCTGTCCGGAGCATCGCCTCGCCGGACGGCGCGTCGGCAATGCGCGCTCACTGGCCGGGGAACGGTGGGTCGCCTTTCCCGCGCCGCGCCGTCGTCGCGAGCCCTTCGCCCTGGCACTCGAACAGCGACTCAGCGCGGCGGGCGTCGAAGCGACCGAGATCGTCCGCATCGACAGCCTCACCGCGCAGAAGCGCTTCGTCGAGGCAGGATTCGGCATCGCCCTCCTCGTGGAGAGCAGCGTGCGGGAAGAGCTGCGTCTCGGTACCCTCGAGCGCATCGACGTCCCCGCCCTGCGCGGAGGCATGCCCGTCACGCTCGTGCGCCGGCAGAAGGCCTATCTGAGCGGCGCGGCGCAGACGCTGGTCGCGGTGATCAAGGCCGCCGCCGCCAAGGGCGCGAAAGGCCTACGAGCGACCCGGCAGTCAGGCTGACGCACCCATCGGTGTCGGTATGAACACGTGGGCCCGTCTGGCGCGCCACCCTGTCCCGGCGTCTACCAACTCCGTGATTTCACTCGTCCGCCAGCATGGCACGGCCGGTGCACCAGGCGTCGCACCGGGCCGGCATAGCCGCCCGGACGGGGGGATGGGATGGAGAAAGAGAAGACGACACGCGACCCGATTCGGTTCTGGGGCGGCGTGCTTGGCGCCGTGGCGCTGGGGTTCGTGATTCTGATGGCCGTCGTGACGCAATTCCGGTCGTCACGGCCGCACACCGCGTCGACGCAGACACCCGCGAAGACGCAGGCCGCCGTCAGGACGCAGGCGGTGGTGAAGACGCCGGCCGCGAGGCCATCGGCCGCGGTCAACCCGGCAGCCGCCGTGAAGCCGCTCACCGATGCCGAGCGTAAGGTCTCGGAGGCCTTGTGGGTCGAGCAGAAGAAGCTCGACACCGACAGCGCCCGCGTGGTGGCGGTGGGCACCGACGGCCGGCATCGCGTGGCCGAGACCATCGGCAAGCAATTCAGCGTGCCGGAGAAACTCGTCACCGACCTGCGCGCGCAAAAGCTCGGGTATGGCGAGATCACGGCCACCCTGGCGCTCTCGCAGCAGCTGATGAAGCGGACCAAGGTCACCCAGCAGAAGGCGCTGGACAAGGTCCTCGCGCTCCGCAAGTCGGGTCAGGGCTGGGGCGCCATCGCCCGCAGCCTCGATCTCAAGCTCGGCGACGTGCTGAGCGACGTTCAGAAGACCGACAAGCAGCTCGCCAAGCTCGACACCGGCAAGTCCGCGAAGGCGACGAAGAGCTAGAGACAGCGCGAGCGCCGAACGACGTTCGGCGCTCGCGTGAGCTCAGGGCCGCCGCACCGCTCCGTTCGCAATCCACCGATCGGCGCCAATCCGGATCAGAAACGCCATGTCGGCCGGGGAGCACACCGTCGGCAGTGACCCGACCGAGCCGCTGAAGTGGGCGTCGCCCTGGGCGCTCAGCGGGACCAGCGGCGTGTCCACCAGCACGGGAATCGCACCGTCGGCGTCACACACGAGTGTGCCCTTGACCTGATTGATGCTGCCAGGCGTACCGATCGCACTGCTACCGGCGAGGACGAGGCCCTCGACCCGGAAGCTGACGTCACCGCGAGCGAGGTTGACGCTGGCCGACCCGCGCTGAGTGGACCACGGCTGGCCGCCACCCGTCACGCCCGCGACCACGTTGTTGGCCTGGATGATCCCGATGATGTCCTCCCACCGAACATGCTGATCGGCGGCAAGCGCGACGGAATGGATTGCAGTGAGGGCAAGGACGAAAACGAGGATCACGGCTCGAATGGTCATGGGGTCCTCCTTGCAGACTGATTTGCGCAGATGCAACCACCCTCACCGGGTGACGGTTCCCACGATCGCGCTGATCACCGTCCTACTACCAATTGGTTAGTCCGAGGCGTGACAGTCACCGACGGCCGTCTGCCGCGGCGTTGGCGGGTCTCGGGCAACGGGCTATGATGCGCGGCGGTGATTCTGCGGAGCGTCGCTCTGGTCGTGCTCCTCTGCGTCGGCGCCGTCGAGGCGGAAGCGATGACGGTGCCTGCCGGGTTTCGCATCCAGGTGTTCGCGGAGCACCTGGGCGGTGCACGCGGACTCGCGCTCGATCCCGAGGGCAACGTCCTCGTTTCGGTTCCGTCGAAAGGCCGTCTCGTCGCCGTGCCCGGTGACGCGGCGCCCGTCATCGTGCTGAGCGATCTCGATTTGCCTCACGGCGTCGCGTTCCGACGCGGGTATCTCTACGTCGCCGAGACAGGCCGGATCGTGCGCTACCGCTACCATCCGGCGACGCGCCGGGCGCTGGAGCCCACGGTGATCGTGCGAGACCTTCCGCACAGCGGTCATCACTGGACACGATCGATCGTCTTCGGTCCCGACGACAAGCTCTACGTCGCCATCGGCTCGTCGTGCGACGTGTGCCAGGAGCGCGATCGCCGGCGCGCGGCCATCGTGCGCTACGACGCCGACGGCACCGGCGAGCAGATCGTCGCGACGGGGTTGCGCAACCCCGTCGGGCTCGGCTTCCATCCGGCGACGGGGCGGCTGTGGACGACGGTGAACGAGCGCGACTGGCCTGGCGGCGGCGCCCCGCCGGACTACCTGACCGAGGTTCGCCAGGGTGCGGCGTACGGGTGGCCCTGGTGCTTCGCCGAGCGGCGCGTCTGGCGCGCGGATCCGACGTGGTCGCCCGCGCGCACCTGTCACGGACTGACCCCGCCGACGCTCGAGCTGCCGCCCCACTCGGCGCCGCTCGGCCTCGCGTTCTACAGCGGGGCGCAGTTCCCGCGCGAATACGCCGGCAATCTCCTCGTCGCGCTCCACGGCGCGCGCCCGAGCCTGCCCACCGCCGGCTACAAGATCGTGCGCGTGCGCTTTCGCGACCGCGGCATCGCAAATGTCGAGGACTTCTCGACCGGCTGGCGCCAGGCCGACCGCGTGAGCGGCCGGCCCGTCGACCTCGCGGTCGGCCGTGACGGCAGTCTCTACGTCTCCGACGATCACGGCGACCGCATTTACCGCGTCACCTACGCCGCCCGATGATCCCGTGCGCGATCTCGGCTGTCGTCATCGCTCTCCTCGCCTGGACGACGCTGGCGAGCGCCGAGGTCCGGCGCGTGAGCGTGACCGCCCGCCAGGACGTGCTCGGCGGCGAGTACGAAAAGCTGGTCGGCACGGTGGAGCTAGAGCTCGACCCGGGGCACGGCGCCAACGCGCGCATCGTCGACCTCGACCACGCTCCCCGCAACGCCCGTGGGCGGGTCGAGGCCGCCGCCGATTTCATGGTGCTGCGCCCGCGTCGCCCTGGGCCGCGCGGCTCCGCCGCCCTGCTCGAGGTGAGCAATCGTGGCGGCAAGGCGCTTCTTCCCTACTTCGACGGCGCGGCGTGGAGTCTGGACCCGACCTCGCCCGAGGACTTCGGCGACCGCCTGCTGACGCGCCTCAACCTCACGCTGATCTGGGTCGGCTGGCAGTTCGACGTGCCGGCGCAGCCCGGTCTGCTGCGGCTCACCGCCCCGGTGGCGCGCGCGAACGGCTCACCGATCGAAGGACTGGTGCGAAGCGACTGGACCGTCGAGCGGCCGGCCACAGTGCTCCCGCTCGCCCATCGCGATCACGTCGCCTACCCGGTGGCCGATCCCCGGCACGCCGACAACGTCCTCACCGTGAGATCCGCGCGGCTCGGCCCCCGGACGATCGTGCCGCGCAACCAGTGGCGCTTCGCCCGGCTCGAGAACGATCGCCTCGTCGAGGACCCTACGCACGTGCACCTGGCGGGCGGCTTTCAGCCGGGGAAGATCTACGAGCTCGTGTACCGCGCGCAGGATCCGGTGGTCGTCGGCATCGGACTGGCGGCCGTGCGAGACATCGTCTCGTGGGCTCGCTACGACGCGCGAGCGGACTTCCCGGTGAGGACCGCGCTCGCCTTCGGCGTCTCGCAGAGCGGACGTTTCCTGCGCCACTTCCTGTATCAGGGCTTCAATACCGACGAGCGCGGGCGCAAGGTCTTCGACGGGATGCTCGTGCACACCGCCGGCGCCGGCCGCGGGAGCTTCAATCATCGCTTCGCGCAGCCCTCGCGCGACGCGCACCGCTTCTCGGCGTTCTTCTTTCCCACCGACCTCTTCCCGTTCACGACCCGAATCCAGACGGATCCGGAGGCCGGAATGGTCGACGGACTCCTGGCCAGCTCCGCCGAGCGGCCGGAGCACCGGCCGAAGATCTTCTTCACGAACACGGGCTACGAATACTGGGGGCGCGCCGCGTCCCTGATCCACACGTCGGTGGACGGGCGGGTCGACGTGATGCCGCTGCCGAACGAGCGCATCTATCACCTCGCGGGCGGCCAGCACTACATCGGCGCGTTTCCCCCGCCGGAATCCGAGCGCGCGGGGCGCGTCTATCGGGGCAACCCGCTCGATTTTCTCCGGACGCTGCGGGCGCTGCTCGTCCGCCTCGTGGAGTGGGTGGTCGACGACCGGACGCCGCCGCCGAGCGCGTTTCCGACCCTGACCGCCCGGACGCTGGTGCCGATCACGTCGCTCGCGTTTCCGCGGATCCCTGACGTCGAGCCGCCCGCGGTGATCCACCAGGCGCATCGCGTCGACTACGGACCGCAGTGGCGGGCGGGCATCATCACGCGGGAGCCCCCGGCGGTCGGCGCGCCGTACCCGGCCCTCGTCTCCCAGGTCGATGCCGACGGGAACGAAGTGGGCGGGATACGCGGCCTGGAGTTGCTCGCGCCGCTCGCGACGTACACGCCGTGGCAGCTGCGCGGTGGGCGGGGGTCCGACGCCGGCGAGCTGGCGGATTTTGTCGGCCTGTATGCACCGCTGCCGCGCACCGAGGCCGAGCGTCAGCGCTCGGGTGACCGGCGGCTCAGCCTCGAGCGGCGATACGCCGACAAGCGCGCGTACATGGAGACGGCCGCGCGCGCGGCCGAGTCGCTGGCGGCGGCGGGGCTGCTTCTTCGCGAGGACGTCCCCCGCGTGCTCGAGCGCGCCGACCAGCACTGGGACTGGCTCATGCGGCGCTGACCGGCGCGACTTCCTGCTGCCCGCCCGTGGCGCCGGTCACAACGGCTCGCGCACGATCACCGGCTTGATCGAGGGAGACGCGAGGGCCGAGGGGGCGTCGTCCCACTCGATGATCTCGGAGGTGATCCTTTCCGGCTGCAGGCGTCCGTGCTGCACGAGGTCCAGCACCTCGGGGATGGCGGCCCGGGAGTTGACGCGACCGGTGAAGAAGCGGACGCCGCGCGTGTACATCTCCAGGAGTGGAAGCGCCACCGGCTCCCAGTAGATGCTGGCGCTGGTGCACACGCCTTCCGGCGCCACCGAGCGGAGCGCGCAGGCGAGCCCGAGCGGATCCTGGCTCGCGTCGACGACGATCGAATAGGAGCCTGCGCGCTTGGGCAAGGGCCCCTCGATCACGTGGGCGCCCAGGGACTTCGCCAGGGCCAGCGCGCGCGGATCGCGGTCGAGATAGTCCACCCGGGACGCCCCACAGGCGAGCGCCGCGGCGACGGCATAGAGCGGAATGCTCGACGGAGAGCCCACCACGAGAACCTCGGCCCCCGGCGATTCCCGGAGGTGCGGGGCGACCGTGCGCCACCCGTCCGCCACGTTATCACTCAGGCTCGCGATGCTGGCGGGACGCAGTCCGGCAGGGACCGCGACCATCATCGACCGGGCGAAGGGAACACGAACGAGGTCGGCGAGCGCGCCGCCCCACTGTCCGCCGATCGGGCGGAAACCATACATCGCGCCGCCGGGCACGGCGCGACAGCTGCCGGTCAGCCCGCCCCGGCACCGCTCGCACGCACCACAGCCGATCTGGAACGCCACCACCACGAGCTGACCGGGGGCGAAGTCGGTCACGTGCGCACCAAGCTCGGCGATCTCGGCGACGAACTCGTGGCCAAGGGCAAACGGCCCGTGGAACGGCGTCCGGCCATGCAGCAGGGCCACGTCGAGATCACAGAGGGCCACGGCGACAGGCCGCACCAGCGCATCGTCGGGGGTCGCGAGCGTTGGCGGCGCCACGTCTCGCCACTCGACGACGCCAGGTCTGACGAACGTCAGCTCGCGCATCTCAGGCAGAGCCGCCACGCAGCATGTCGGCCACGGGCGAGAGGTCGCCGAACTCGTAGTCCGGCTTCGGCACGTCCGCGCCCAGGGCAAGCCGGCGGCGGTTGATCCAGGCCACCGTGATACCGAGTGGCTTGGCCCCCACCATGTCCGTCCGCTGGGACTGGCCGCAGTGGAGCAGACGGGCCGTGTCCACGCCGCTCTGTTCCAGCAGAAATCGGAACAGCACGCCGTCCGGCTTGTAGCCGCGAGCCCGCTCGGCCGTGCAGACCAGATCGAAGCGCCGGCCGAGGTCGGTCGCGGCCAGCAGGTCGTCGTCGATGTTGGAGACGACCGCAACGCGGAAACGCGCGGCCAGCTCCTCGAGCACGGCGTCGACGTCCGCGAAGCGCGGGAACGCCGGAAACGCCTCGAAGTAGTGGTGGATGAGGTCGGGACTGGCGCGAACTCCGAAGGCGCGGAACGTTTCGTCGAGCGAGGCGCGGCAGATCTCGCGGTATGGCCGGTACGGCTGCCAGTAGCGTCGGATGTTGGCGGCCTCCCACCGCTCCCAGAACTCGAGCGGGTCGAGCTGCGGCGCACCCGCCTCCGCCAGAATGACGGCGAACGCCGCGCGCGAGCCGCCGCGCACGTCGACCAGCGTGCCGTAGACGTCGAACGACACGACCGACGGCGTGCGCGGATTCACGCCGCCATTCTAGTCCGTTCCGACGCCGCCGGCGTGACCGAGGCCTTCCTAGCCGGCGACGACTCGATCGAGGGCCGCGTCCAGCATCACGAGCATCTGATCGATCTCCTGCAGCGACAGATTGAGCGCCGGCATGAAGCGCAGGATGTGTGGTCGGGGCGCATTCAACAGGAGTCCGCCCTCGCGCGCTACCTCGACCACCTTCGAGGCGACGTCGCGCCTCAGGTCGAGGGCGAGCAGCAGCCCCCGCCCGCGGACCTCCCCCAGCCCATGCCGCCCCGACAGCCTCGAGAGACCTTGGGCGAGATGCGCGCCGCGCGCCTCCACGCCGGCCAGGAAGCCCGGGGCCAGCACCACCTCGAGCACCGCACGGCCGACGGCCGCCATCAGTGGGTTGCCGTTGAACGTGCCGCCCTGATCGCCGGGCTCGAAGCATGACGCCGCTTCGGTGGCGACGAGTGCCGCGAGGGGCACGCCGCCGCCCAGCCCTTTACCGAGCGTCATGATGTCGGGCGTGATGTCGGCGTGCTCGTAGTCCCACAGCGTCCCGGTGCGGCCGACGCCGGTCTGGATCTCGTCCACCACCAGCAAGATTCCGTGGCGCCGGGTGAGCGCGCGCAGCTCCCGCATGAACTCCCGCGTGGCCGGGACCACGCCCGCCTCGCCGAGGATCGGCTCGACCATGACGGCGACGGTCCTGGCGGTGATCTGTTCCTCCACACTCGCGAGATCGTTGAGCCGGGCGCGTGGGAAGCCCGGAACTTTCGGCTCGAACAGCGGGCGGAACTGCGGCTTCCCGGACGCCGACATGGTGGCCAGCGTCCGGCCGTGAAAGGAATCCTCGAAGGTGACGATCTCGTAGGCGCCGCGCTTGTTCTGCGCCCCCCATCTGCGTGCGAGCTTGATGGCGCCCTCGTTGGCCTCCGCCCCGCTATTCGTGAAGAAGACCCGGTCGAAGCAGCTGTGCTCGACGATCAGCCGGGCCAGCTGCATCGACGGCTCGTTGTAGAAGGCCGGACTGGGCGTGATGAGCTTGCGCGATTGTTCCGCGAGGGCCTCGGAGATCACGGCCGGGCAATGGCCAAGGCAGTTGACCGCCCAGCCCTGGACGAAGTCGAGGTAGCGGCGGCCGTCGTGATCCCAGAGCCAGGAGCCTTCGCCCCGCTGGAAGACGAGCGGCGGGCGCTCGGTGATCTCCATCAGTGTCTCTGTCGGAAAGGTTGCGAGGCTCATGGGGCGATCGTGAGGCGCCGGCGCCCCGGAGGGAAATCAATTGTTTTTGCGCAGACGATCAGTGATTTCTTGGCCGACGGCCAGGCGGCGGGTCGATCAGGCGGTGCTGCCGCCGGAGCTCGAGCGAGACAGGGCCATGTGCTCGAGGCAGATGGCGCCGACGAGAACGAGGATCAGCAACGGCAGCCGGACGATGGCGAAGAAGAACAACTGCCACGCCCAGTCGCCTCCGGAGGGAACCGCATCCGTGAGGTCCATCTGCGCCGCGACGTAGAGGTAGGCGTAACCGGCCGTCGCGAACAGCCACAGCACGGCCGTGGAGACGATCACGAGCACTCGGCGCGTCGGTGGCCGGTGTGACTGACGGAAGATCATCGCGCGCAACCCTCTCTCAAACGTTTCACGGTCTATAGGTTCCAAGAGCCTATCGGCCCATCGCCGCCGGCGTCAAGTTTTGCGAACCCGACGCCGTCGAGGCCGTCGGCGGTGGGGGGAAGGCGGCCGGGCGCCGCCCGGGATATGGGGGACGGGATCGCCCCCCATATCCACTGGCGCCTGAAGTGACGTGTCTAGGGCGCAGCTACTTCGTCGCGCACTTGTTCATCGTCGACTGCCACATCCCTCCAGCGCGCTCGCAGTCCGCCTGGGTCGTGTACTGCGAGAGATCGCTCGCGCTCCCCGACGGGCTGGCCGAGGGGCTGCCCGAGCCGGTGCTCGAGCCGGCGCCGGTACCCGACGAGGTCCCGGAACCCGTCGACCCTGCACCGCTGGTCCCGGACGGCGCGCTACCGGAGCCCGTCGCCCCCGAACCGCTCGTCCCGGACGGTGCGCTACCCGAGCCCGAAGCTCCGCTGCTGCCGCTGCCGCTGCTCGACTGCGCGGCCGCCAGAGCCGGGGCAAAGGCGATCATTCCGATGAAGAGCACCAAGGTCACCTTGTACATTGTGTCGTCCTCCGAGGTGTGGAAGTGAACCCACAGGTTGTCCCGCAGGCAGTGTCCAGGCTCAGCAATCCTCAGGCCGACGACTGCTAGCGGACCACCGCGCCTCAGAGGTCGCGAAGCGCCCGGTGTATGAGCTGTACGCACACCGACCCCTCACCCACCGCGGACGCCACGCGCTTCACGCTGCCCGACCTTACATCGCCGACGGCGAAGACCCCTGGTCGGCTCGTCTCGAGGAGCTCGGGGTGTCGGGCGAGCGGCCAGCCGAGGGCGTCGAGATCACCCGGCTGGAGATCTGCGCCCGTCTTCACGAAGTTCTTTTCGTCGAGGGCCACGCATCCCTTCAGCCAGCCGGTGTTCGGATCGGCGCCGGTCATCA
>Ga0075428_100008468_pt1 | contig 11410 bp, 8 predicted proteins | sample RhiMetdeltSRZDD2_FD_75291 | JGI IMG/M metagenome (GOLD analysis project Ga0075428, IMG submission 75291) | Populus rhizosphere microbial communities from Tennessee, USA - Rhizosphere MetaG P. deltoides SRZDD2 | ecosystem: Host-associated > Plants > Roots > Rhizosphere > Soil | place: USA... | reverse complement strand
GCGCGCCAATGTCTTCGACGTGATGGGGCGCCTCCGGGAAGCCGGCGTGCTCTTCGCCATCAACCATCTGCTGCACTTCTATCGCGGCCAGCTGCCGCTCCAGACCTACCTGCGGCTGCTGGACGATTCGCCGGCGCTCGAGGTGCGGAACGGGACCATGGTGCCGGCTCACAACGAGCTCGTCGAGATGATCGCGGCGCTGTGGGAGCCGGGCCCCGGCAGGGGCAGGCTGGCACGTGTCGCCGGCAGCGACGCTCACACGCTCCGCCGTATCGGACACACCTGGACGTCGGCGCCGGGTGGGACTCGCGACGAGTTCCTGGCCAACGTCCGTAATGGTCTCGGCGTTCCCGGCGGTGCGCATGGAGGCGCCCGCGTCGTCGCCGGAGATGCGTACGGCGTGGTTGCCAGGTATGTGGCCATGCTTGCCGGGTTCGGTCCGTGCGACGTGTCGTCGTGGCATCGCGCCGGGTGCCTTGGCTTCACCGCGCTCTCGCTGCCGTTTCAATTCATACCGTTCGTGGTGGCGGCGGCGCGAAAGCAGCTGGAGCGCATCGACGTCGAGCGCGTGCGCGAGCAGATTGGCAGCCAGAGCATGGCGTCGACGCACCAGGTGCCGGCCAAGGGCGCCGATGCGTCCATCGTGAGCGAGGCGTGAGCAGAAGGGTTGCGATCACCGGCATCGGCCTCGTGACCGCCCTCGGTGCCACCCGGGAAGAGACGTGGCGCCGGATGGTGGCGGGCGAGTGCGGCGTTCGACCGGCGACGGTCTTCGACCCCTCTGGCTTTCGCAGCCGTGTGGCGGCCGAGGTCGACATGACGGCGATCGACGCGGGCATGACCCCGCTCGAGCGCCGCCGGCGGTCGCGCGGCGACCGCATCGCCGTGCATGCCGCCGCCGAGGCGGTCTGCGACGCGGGCCTGCCCGGCATGCGCGCCGACCCGTCGCGTATCGGCGTGTTCCTCGGCGCCGGCACCGGCGATCTCCTGCGCAACGAGGACTATTACCGGACCTGGATTACCGCCGGCCTCGATCGCGCACGTCCGTCGGATGCCTGGAACCATTTCCTGAATACACCGGTCGACGCGATTGCCGCGCAGTTCGGCTTCGAGGGGCCGCGAGGCTGCATCGTGGCGGCCTGCTCGTCGAGCACGATCGCGATCGGCCGGGCCGTGGAGGCGATCCGCGCCGGCCGTGCCGACGTGGCGCTCGCCGGCGGCGCCGATGCCCTGGCGCGCCTCACGTTCAGCGGGTTCAACCAGCTTCGCCTGATGGATCCGGCGCCGTGCCGTCCGTTCGATCGCAGCCGCGCGGGCATGAACATCGGCGAAGGCGCCGGCATCCTCGTGCTCGAGGAGCTCGGCTCGGCGCGTCGCCGCGGCGCACACATCTACGCCGAGCTGGCCGGCCATGGCGTGGCGTGCGAGGCGTTCCACCCGACGGCGCCGGAACCGAACGGCCGGCCGGTGGCGGCGGTGGTGTCGCTGGCGCTGCGCGACGCCGGCCTGGGCGCTGACGCCGTGGACCACATCAACGCGCACGGCACCGCCACGCCGCAGAACGACGCCGCGGAAGCCAGGGGCTTCACGCGGGTGCTGGGCGAGCGCGTCGCCCGGGTGCCGGTGACGTCGGTGAAGTCGATGGTCGGCCACTGCCTCGGCGCCGCCGGAGGCGTCGAAGCCGCGGTGCTCGCGTTGTCAGTGGCGCGAGGCGTCATCCCGCCGACGATTCACCACTCCGACACCGACGAGGAGTGCCGCGTCGACGTCGTGGCCAACGAAGCGCGCGAGCAGCGACTGAGATGCGCGGTGTCCACGTCGCTCGGCTTCGGCGGCAACGACTCCGCCATCGTCCTGCGTGCGGTGTAGCGAGGCGCAGCACGGTCGATGGCTACTTCGGCGACATCCCTGCCACGACGACGAGCTCGCCCGGGTAGGTGGACCCGTACGGACGTCTGTCGTAGGGCGACCGCCAGCATGTGCGTCGAGCGATCGAGGCCCGTGATGTCGATGCCTGCGTGCGCCGTCGGAATCAACACGCGCCCGGTGCCGCAGCCGACCTCGAGCACGGGTCCGCCGCTCTCGCGGGCCGCGTCGACGAAGAAGGCCACGTCGGTCCGCGTCCGGTACGGCACGACGTAGTCGTAGAGATCGGCGATCGCCGCGTATTGCTCGTAACCGTCCGCCCGCATTGGGTATCCTCCTCACAACCACCATGTTCGATAGAGTCCTGATTCTCTCCGCGTCCGCGGGCGCCGGCCACGTGCGTGCCGCCGACGCGCTGCAGAAAGCGTTCACGGAGGCGGGCGCCGCCCGCGACGTCCGACACGTTGACGCCCTGCAGTACACCAACAAGGTGTTCCGCCACCTGTACTCGCAGGTGTACCTCGACATGGTGAACACCATGCCGGAGGTCATGGGTTGGCTCTACGACTACCTGGACACGCCGTGGAAGAACGAGCGGCGCAGGCTGGCGCTCGACAAGCTGAATACCCGCGGCCTGGTCAGGCTGCTGAAGGAGTACGACCCGGCGGTCGTGGTCTGCACCCACTTCCTGCCGGCGGAGATTCTCTCATGGCTCAAGGCGAAGCGACGGCTTCAGTGCCCGCAGGCCATCGTCGTCACCGACTTCGATGTCCACGGCATGTGGTTGTGCCGGCACTACGAGCAGTATTTCGTCGCGCTCGATGAGACCCGCGTGCATCTCGAACGCCTCGGCATAGCCAGTGGCGCATTGTCGGTCACCGGAATCCCGATCGATCCGGTCTTCGCGCTGCCCAAGGACAAGAGCGAGATGCGCGCCCGGCACGGGCTCGAGCAGGGAAAGACGACGATCCTCGTGTCGGCCGGCGGCTTCGGCGTTGGCCGCGTAGAGGACCTCTGTGGGTGTCTTCTCGAGATGAGACATGAGGCGCAGGTCGTGGTGCTCTGCGGCCGCAACGACGCACTGCGTAAGAAGCTCGCGTCCCGCCGGAGCGACGGCCGCGTGACGATCAAGCCGCTGGGGTTCACCACGCAGGTGGACGAGCTGATGGCCGCCTCCGACATCCTGCTCGGCAAGCCCGGCGGCCTGACCACTTCGGAGGCGCTCTCGAAGGGCCTGGTGTTCGTGATCGTCAACCCGATCCCGGGGCAGGAAGAGCGCAACGCCGATCATCTGCTCGAGGAAGGCGTGGGGATTCGCTGCAACAACCTGCCGGCGCTGGCTTACAAGGTGGACCGTCTGCTGGACGACCCGGCCCGAGTCGCGGCGATGCGGGCCAACGCGCTCAGGCTGGCCCGCCCGCACGCCGCCAGAGACGTGGTGAACCGGCTGCTCGAGCTGCATCGAGGCACCTGATGCCTCTGCTCACCCTGAAGGCATCGATCAAATCCCACCCCGCGCTCTACCGGGCGCTTCTGCCGATCGTTCGGCAGGTCCGCTCGGTGCGGGATCTTCCCGCCCGCTTGCGGCGGCAGCGCTTGCGCGCCGCGGCCGAGCAGATCCGGCGCTACTGTGCCGTGCTGCCGCAGCTCGTCCCTCAGCCGCTCTTCGTGAAGGTCGGCGCGAACGACGGCGTCACCGGCGATCCCTGCTCCGACATCCTGCTGGCGATGCCTCAATGGCGAGGCATTCTCATTGAGCCGGTGCCTTACTGCTTCGAGCGATTGCGGGCGAACTTCGGCGATACGCGACGGTTCATCCTGGAGCAGGTTGCCGTCGGAGCGACGTCGGGGCGCGCCAGCTTCTATTTCGTGAGCCCCGCCGCTGCAGAACATATCCCCAATCTGCCGGCCTGGTTCGATCAGCTCGGCTCGTTCGACAAGACGCACATCCTGAAGCAGCTCGACGGAATCCTCGAGCCGTATATCGTCGAGACGGCGATTGACGTCAGCCCTCTTGCCGACATTCTGCAGCGCCATCGCGTGTCGCGCATCGATCTCCTGCACATCGACACGGAGGGCTACGACTACGAGATTCTCAAGACCATCGACTTTTCGCAGAATGCGCCGTCGGCGGTCCTCGTCGAGCACTGGCACCTGTCCGACGACGACAGGAAGGGGATGCGTCGTTGCCTGCTGCAGGCGGGGTACACGGTGCTCGACTGCGGGGGAGACTTCTTCGCGATCGATTCCGGACTGATGAAGCGGCTTCCACCCGCAGCATCAGCCGGCTGATCGCGGCGCGTCAGCAGGTTGCTGAAAAGCCAGCAACCTGAATGCACAATGCTCGATGCCGAATGCCGAATGCCGAATGCCGAGAGATTTGAGCATTGGGCATTGAGCATTCTGCATTGGGCATTGACCGGCGGCGTTTTTCATCAGCCTGCCAGAGGGCTACCAGAAGTACCAGTGCGCGGCTGCCGCCAACGCCAAGCCTCCCAACGACGTCGCCCGCACGTCCTCGTTGGAGACGAAGGTGATCTCGCCGCTCACGCCGAGTTTAGGCAGCCGCTCGAAGAACAGCTCGACGCCGCCGAAGAAGAGCACGCCGACGGTGGTGTCGTCCAGGCCCAGCTGTTCGAAGGTCAACTCGTCGTCACCGAAGAATGAGTGGACGAAGTTCAATCCACCGCCGGCATACGGGGTGAGCGTCGCTGGTCCGTTGAACTTCTTGTCGATGAAGCGGTAGATCACGGACGGCTGAAATTGAATGCCCGACCAGTCCAGATCGCCGAGGGTGATGCCGGACCATGCGACCTGGCCCTGGACGCCGAGCGGCCCGCCGTAGAAAAAGTAGCGGGCGCCGCCGCCAACGGCAGCCGTGATGCCACCGAACGTGAGCCCGGCACCGAACCGCCGGTCGCCCGTGTTGGTCGACGTGGTCGGCGCGGCGGGCTGCTGCGGAGCCGCCTGGAAGAGCGGCTTCTCCAATCGTGCGGGCGCCGCAAACGGCGTTACCGGGAACAACTGCTGCGCGTCCGCGGGCCCAGCCGTCGTCCACATTGCCAGCACGAGTGTCGAACCTGTTACGAGCAGCTTGGTCAGTCGCACGACGCCTCCATCATCAGAACGAGCGAGGCTCTGCCTCGACTCCTTCTCAGCCATCCAGCCGGTCAAGCGGGCTGAAGCGAACAGTCTACGCCGGAAGGCGGTCGAACGACAGGCGCAGTGCGCCCACATCGAGCTCGAGACGAGCGGGATCGGACGACGCGTTGACGAAACGCGCGAGCGCCGGGTCCTGGCTCGCCGCGATTGACTGCCACGTCCGCGCGAACGCTTCGAGGAGGTGCAAATTCGCCTCCAGCCGGGCACGCAGTTCGTCGTCGTCCATGATGGGGTCGCCGAGGCTGGCCTGCAGCCGGCGCAGAAACTCCACGTCAACGATGTTGGCGCTGGAGCAGGCGTAACGGCTCCCCTCGTCGATAAGATCCCACGCCTTGAAGAAGGACTGCATGCGCGCATGGAGGACGAAGAACCTCCGCATCAGGTTGTCGATCGAGACCATGAACTCGGGGCGGCGGTAGCGCTGCTGGAAGAAGAGCAGAGCCGAGATCGCCCAGTAGGCGGCGTTGTCCCAGGCGACCTTCGCGGTCATGACCTGGGCGTTGCCCATGATGCGGTACTGCCCGTCGTAGAGGCGTATGAAGCCGTCGAACAGCCGGAGGTACATCCTGTTGAACGACTCAACGCGCTCCGCGATGTCCTCGCCGCTGAAATCGCGGACGATGAGATCGGTCACGTAGTCGTTGCCCATCGCGATGAAGTCGGAGCCCGGCGAGTAGAACGGGTCCGTGAAGACACCGGCCTCGCCGACGAGCGCCCAGCGGGCGGCGGAGAACACGCGCTCGCAGCTGTGGGCGAAGTGCTTGAGGGCCAGGAAGTCCTCGAGATCGTCGGTGAGCCGCTCCATGACCGCCGCACACTGCGGCTCGAACTCGCGCAGCCAGTCCATCGCCCGCTCGAACCGGTTGATCCGGTTGAACGGGTGCATATCACCGTCCGCGACGATGCCGAAGCTGTGGCTGCCGGAGCCGAGCGGAATCAGCCACACCCAGTAGCCGGCGCCCATGAGGTGCACCGTGCTCTGCCAGCGCAGCCCCGAGGGGACGCGGGCCTTCCATTCCGGATCGCTCGACCAGTCGTCGATCCTGACCCTGGTCTTCACCCGCCACCAGGCGGCGTTGGCGCCGTGTGTGCTCGGCCGGGCCAGTCCCAGCTGACGCTTGATCAACCCGGCGCGGCCACTGGCGTCGACCACCCATCGCGCAGTCACCGTCCTGACGCCTTCAGGCGTGGCGAGGGTCACCATGTGCACGCGTTGAGACTGAGCAGACGCGGTCGGCTCTGGCTCGGCGAGCGCCAGCTCCTGGATGCGGCAGCCGTGTGCCACGTCCACGCCGAGCTCGGCGTTGGTGCGCAGCAGCATGTTCTCGAGACGTCCGCGATCAAGCTGGAAGGAAGGCACCGGCGGGAATCGCGGCGGGCCGAGCTCGACGCGCGGTGCCAGCTCCCGATTGTCGCCGTGTGGGAAGAAGTAGCGCAGCCCGAGCTTTTCCAGCTGCGCGCTGCGCAGGTGCGGCTCCAGGCCGAGGCGCTTCGAGAAGTAGTGCGCACCGATCTCGACGCTCGACTCACCGACCTTGAATGCCGCTTCCGGCACCGGGTGCGGCCGCTTCTCGACCACCAGGGTGCGAAGGGCGGGCGCCTCCATGCGCAGCTGACGGGCGAGACATCCGCCGGCGAGACCGCCGCCGAGGATGACGACGTCGTAGTGGTCGTGGGCCATTTTGAGGGCTACTCGACGTAGGCGGGCGCTTTGGGCAGCTTGTCGTTCGTCGCCTTGTCGTGCTCGATCCACATCTCCGCGCCGGTCTGCTTGAGGAAGGCCGCCACCTTCGCACGCGACGCCTTCGATATCTCGGCGTTCCACTCGAAGCTCGGCGTGCGACCCGTCGTCACCTCCTCGGGATAGTGATAGAGGTCGCCGACGAGCAGAACCGGTCCTCTCTTCGCCAGCTTGACGAACAGCACCTGGTGCCCGGGCGTGTGGCCCGGCGCCGACTTGATGACGACGGCGCCGTCGCCGAAGACGTCGAAGTCCTCGTTGTCGAGGAGCTTCGTCTTCGCGTTCTTGAGCGCGCTGAAGTGCGCCGGCTTCATGATCGACTGCGGAGTCGGCGCGAACATTACGTCGCGCTCGGCCTTCTGCACGATCCAGGTCGCGCCGGCGAAGTCGTTGGCGTTGGCGGTGTGGTCGGAGTGGTAGTGCGACAGCGCGAAATACGTGACGTCGGATGGCTTGTAACCGACGGCCGCCATCTGCGGCTTGAGCTGGCGCGTGGCTCTCATGATGCCGTCGACGACTGGGGTGCCGTCGGCCTTGAAGTCGGCGTCAGGGATCTCGCCGCTGTCGAACATCAGCGTGCCGCGCGGGTGCACGATCAGGTACGAGACGCCGACGAAGTCCGGCTCTTTGACCTCCTCGCGGGAAAAACCGAACATCTTCGGGTCGAGTCCCGTGATCGTGCCGTTGTCGAAGATGTAGAGGCGGGGCGTGGTGGGCTGAGCCGGCCGTTGCTGCCCGGCAACCGATGTCGTGACGGCGAGTGCGAACGCGGCGAGCAGGAACGGTCGTCTGAGCGGGCTCATGCACGGCTCCTTTGAGTCGGGCCTAATGATTTCACACAGGAAGACGCTTCGCACGTCCGAGGCGCGTCGTATCGACCTTGCGGCCTCGCCGGAGTTGCAGCCGCGCAGGCGAACGCTCGGTACGGGCCTCCCCGGATACCAGGCCGGCTGGTTCAGGCTGAAAGGCGGCGAAAAGGCCGACCCGGAGGCCTTTCTGCGGCGCTCGAGTCCATGGACCGGAGATCGGTGATGCCACGTGCACTGACAGTCATCCTGACCCGGACGGAAGTGGTATAAGAAAAACGGCTCCGTCGAAGACCGATGAAACTACGCGCCGTGCTTGTCGCTCTGTGTCTGTGGGTTGCGGCGGTGCCGAACGCGGCGGCGCCGCAGCGCCCGGCGTCCGCGACGGGCGGACTGCCGTCGTCCGAACGTCGCGCCACGCTCGATCGCTACTGTGTGACCTGCCACAACCAGCGATCCCGGAGTGGCGGCCTCGCGCTCGACGAGCTGGACGCGTCACGCGTCGCCGAGCGTCCCGAGGTGTGGGAGGCAGTGGTCCGGAAGGTCAGAACCGGCACGATGCCGCCGCAGGGCATGCCCCGGCCCGACGAGGCCGCCGCTGCGGCGCTGGCGTCGGGCCTCGAGGTCGACCTCGACCGCCTCGCGGCCGCGGCGCCCAATCCCGGACGGCCGCTGCTTCGTCGTCTCAATCGCGCCGAGTACGCGAACGCGATTCGCGATCTGCTGGCGCTGAAGGTCGACGTCACGTCGCTGCTGCCGGCGGACGATTCCGCGTTCGGCTTCGACAACATCGGCGATCTGCTCGTCGTGTCGCCGGCGCTGCTCGAGCGCTATCTCGTCGCCGCCGATGTCGTCAGCGCGCTCGCGATCGGCGACCCGTCTACCTTGCCGGGCTCGGAGACGTACCGCGTCCGCGGGGATCAATCGCAGGCTCAGCACCTCGAGGGGCTGCCGCTTGGAACCGTCGGCGGTCTGGCAGTTCGCCACACGTTTCCTCTCGACGCCGAGTACGAGTTCCAGCTGACGCTGTTCCGCACGAACCTGGAAGCGATTCGCGGGCTCGAGTCACCGCACCAGATCGAGATCAGCGTTGACGGCCAGCGGGTGTTCTCGGGAACGGTCGGTGGAGACGCCGAGGCGGGGCAGACCGGGTCGATCACCGAGCGGTCCGACGCCACCGATGCGCGCCTGAAGGTGCGGGTGCCGGTGAAAGCCGGTCCGCATGTCGTGGCGGCGACCTTCGTCAGGAAGATCGCGGAGAACACGAACCGGCTGCGCCCGTTTCTCCGCAGCAACTCCGGGACGTACGACTCGACGGGCAGGCCGCACATCGAAACGCTCACGGTGACGGGTCCTTACAAGGCGACAGGCCCGGGCGATACGGCCAGCCGCCGGCAGATTCTGGTCTGCCATCCTGCGACCGCGCGTGCGGAGGAGCCGTGCGCACGGCAGATTCTGTCGCGGATCGCGCGACGCGCCTATCGGCGTCCGCTGTCTGCGGCCGATCTCGAGCCGGCGCTGGCCTTCTACCGCGAAGGCCGCGGGAAGGGCACGTTCGAGACCGGCATACAGCTCGCGCTTCGTCGCGTGCTGGCCAGCCCGTCGTTCGTCTTCCGCATCGAGGAGGACGCTGCCACGCTGCGGGCGGGGACGCCGTACCGCGTGAGCGACACCGAGCTCGCTTCGCGCCTGTCGTTCTTTCTCTGGAGCAGCATCCCTGACGACATCCTGCTCGATACCGCCGCTGCGAACCGCCTGCATCAACCCGCGGTGCTCGAGCAGCAGGTCCGCCGCATGCTCGCCGATCCGCGCGCGGAGGCGCTCGTCGAGAACTTCGCCGGCCAGTGGCTGCACCTGCGCAACCTGCAGAACATCTCGCCGAACTCCGACGAGTTTCCCGACTTCGACAACGATCTGCGCGATGCATTCCGTCGTGAGACCGAGCTCTTCTTCGGCAGCATCCTGCGCGAGGATCGCAACGTCCTCGACCTGATGCGGGCCGACTACACCTACGTCAACGAACGGCTCGCGAAGCACTACGGCGTGCCCAACGTCTACGGCAGCCGTTTCCGGCGCGTGACGCTGACCGAGGATGCGCGACGGGGTCTGCTGGGCAAGGGCAGCGTGCTGCTCGCAACCTCGCACGCCGATCGCACCGCGCCCGTGCTGCGCGGCAAGTGGATTCTCGAGAACCTGCTCGGCACGCCGCCCCCCGCCCCGCCGGCGAACGTGCCCCCGCTCGAGCCGCAGCCGGGTACGAAACCCCGGACGATGCGTGAGCGGATGGAGGGGCACCGGGCGAACCCGTCGTGCGCGGGCTGTCACCGCACGATGGATGCTCTCGGGTTTGCGATGGAGAATTTCAACGCCGTGGGCGCCTGGAGAACTTGGGAAGCCGGGGCGCCCATCGATGCGACGGGAACCGTGCCCGACGGCATGGCCGTCGACGGCATCGTCGCGCTGCGAAACTCGCTGTTGAGACGGCCGGAGGTCTTCGTGGGGACGCTCACGGAGAAGCTGCTGATCTACAGCCTCGGCCGCGGGCTTCAGCACTACGATATGCCGGTCGTGCGAAGCATCGTGCGCGGCGCCTCGGCGAACGACTATCGATTCTCGTCGATCGTGCTCGGGATCGTGCAGAGCGCGCCGTTTCAGATGCGGATGAAGACGTAGAGGCGGCTCTTTAGAGCCGCCTGGCTTCGGGCTCCGGACTCCGGTCGGTGTGAGGCCTGGAGTCCGGAGCCCAAAAACGAGGAACAGCTGACAGGTTGCCCTTTATGTTCATCACGAAGAACGCCCTGCCACGTCGGACGGTGTTGCGCGGTCTGGGCACCACGCTGGCCCTCCCGTTCCTGGAGTCGATGGTCCCTGCGTTCGCGGCCCTGGCGCAGAGCGCCGCGCGCCCGGCGCCGCGATTTGGCGCCGTGTACGTTCCGAACGGCGCGCCGATGAACTTCTGGATGCCGAAGCCGGGGGAGGGCGGCGTCGAGATCACGCCGATCCTCAAGCCGCTCGAGCCGTACCGCGATCGTCTGACGGTGGTTGGCAACCTGTCACGCGCCGGCGGCAAGACGGTCACCGATCACGCCGTGAGCTCCGCCGGCTGGCTGAGCGGCGTGGTGGCCAAGCAGACCGAGGCGGAAGACATCAGTCTCGGCATCACGATCGATCAGGTGCTGGCGCGGCAGGTGGGACAGGAAACGCCGTTCCCGTCGCTCGAGTTCGCGACCGAGGATTTCTCGGGCTACATCGGCGGGTGCGTTCCCGGTTACAGCTGCACCTATATGAACACGATCTCCTGGGCTGGCGAGACGTCGCCGCTGCCGATGGAGATCAACCCTCGTGTCGCCTTCGAGCGGATGTTCGGGCGTGCCGGCGGCGCCGCTGAGCGGCTTGCGCGCATGAAGGAGAACCGCAGCATCCTCGATTCGGTCGCCGCCGAGGCGAAGGGTCTGCAGCGGCGTGTCAGCGCACCGGATCGCGCGCGGCTCGCCCAGTATCTTGACGACGTGCGCGAAATCGAGCGCCGCATCGAGCGGACCGAGGCCAGGAGCGCCGCCGACGTGTCGGTGCCGGCGCCGATTGGCGTGCCACCCACGTTCGAGGAGCACGCCGCCCTGATGTTCGATCTGCTGGCGGTTGCCTACCAGGCCGATCTGACGCGCGTGTTCACGTTCATGATGGCCCGCGAGGCGAGCCAGCGCACGTATCCCGTGCTCGGCATCTCGGAGACGCATCACGACGTGTCGCACCACGGCAACCAGCCGCCGAAGATGGCGCTGCACGCGAAGATCGATACCCACTACATGCAGCTCTTTGCGGACTTCATCGAGAA
>Ga0075428_100008465_pt1 | contig 11412 bp, 9 predicted proteins | sample RhiMetdeltSRZDD2_FD_75291 | JGI IMG/M metagenome (GOLD analysis project Ga0075428, IMG submission 75291) | Populus rhizosphere microbial communities from Tennessee, USA - Rhizosphere MetaG P. deltoides SRZDD2 | ecosystem: Host-associated > Plants > Roots > Rhizosphere > Soil | place: USA... | reverse complement strand
TCGTGCGCCGGAAGCAAGGTCTCGGCATGGGTCATTCCCACCAACGAAGAACTGGTCATCGCTCGCCACACCGGAAAGCTATTGGGGCTGGTCGGCGAGTCTGCACCGCGAGCTGCAAAGAAGAGTACTTGAATCGCAACGATCCCATCGCCGAAGTCGAAGGCGGAAGCGTCGACCCCCTCGGGGTGGGAGGGATTCCGAGCGGGTCTTTTGCAGAGTGAGATCAACGTTCGCGACTTCATTCAACAGAATTACACACCGTACGATGGCGACGGCTCCTTCCTGCTCGCGGGTTCGGACAACGCACCGACCTTGAAGTTCGCCCGCCGTCTCGCCTCGCGCGGCCGGCCGATTTGGGTGCGTCATGTCCTCGTGCCCGGATGGACGGACGACCCCTCGCAGGTGGAGAGCGTCGCGCGTTTTGCCGCCCCTTCTCCCCGGACCTGGATCCGGGCCGCCACGCGCGCGGGAGCCCTGGGCGGGCTCCCGGCGGTTGTGGCATCATGTGCCGCGTGGAACATGTTCCTAAGAACGATCCTCGTCGTCCCCCTCGGACCGAACAAGAGGTAAACCCCAAAAGGCAGTTGCGCCGCGGGAGCGCGCACTTCTAGGCTACGCGGACGGCTACGGAACCAAGGCTCTGATGCGAGGGGTCTCGTGTGAGGAGGAGACTCGCACGCGTTGAATGGTCTTCGGCCCGCGATGCGAGCGCTGCTCGCAGACGCGGACAGGAGTGTTCGAAGAAGGGAGACACGATGCGTAGACCGATTCTCGGACATGCGCTGCACGTGCTGGCAGCATTCGTGGTGAGTGCTGCGTCCGTGGCGCAAGCACAGGACAAGGGCACGCGCGCCGACGTGTACGGATTCGTGATGCTCGACATGGGGTACCAGGCCAAGGCCAACGACCCTCTCTGGTTCGACGTCGTGCGGCCGACCAAGCTGCCGGCCTCCGACGGCCAGTTCGGCGAGGATGGCCACTGGTTCTCCGGCGTCCGGCAGAGCCGTCTCGGAGTCAAGACTTTCACACCGACCAAGCTCGGTGAGCTCCAGACCACCTTCGAGTTCGAGCTCTTCGGTGTCGGTGTCGATGCCGGCCAAACCACATTTCGCCTGCGGCACGCGTACGGCGAGCTGGGGCGATTCGGGGCGGGCCAGACCTGGAGCCCGTTCATGGACATCGACGTCTTCCCCAATTCGATCGAGTACTGGGGACCCAATGGCATGGTGTTCTTCCGCAACGTTCAATTCCGCTGGATGCCCATCCAGGGCGACACGCGCCTGACGGTCGCGCTCGAGCGTCCGGGCGCGAGCGGTGACCAAGGCAACTACAGCGCCGAGATCGAGGCCGAGGGCGTGCAGGCGCGCTTCCCGGCGCCCGATCTGTCGGCGGAGTATCGTCGTGCCATCCGTCGCGGTTACATCGAGGTGGCGGGCATCGTGCGCCGAATCGAGTGGGACGACACGGTACCGGGCGGTGCCGACTTGAGTGGCGAGACAACGGGATGGGGCATCAACGTGAGCTCGAACATCAAGCTGCCACGGCTTCACGCCAACGATGTCGCCCGTCTGCAGTTCGTCTATGGCGAAGGGATTCAGAACTACATGAACGACGCGACGGTGGACATCGGCGTCGACGATACCGGCCCCGTCATCGAGGGCGTCGCGTTGCCGATGTTCGGCTTCGTCGCGTTCTTCGACCACACTTGGAACGACAAGTGGACCAGCTCCGCCGGCTACTCGCTCCTCGACATCGACAACAGCAGCGGCCAGTCCGCCAGCGCGTTCCACCGCGGCCATTACGCTCTCGGCAACTTGCTCTATTACCCAGTTCCACGCGTCATGATGGGAGCCGAGTTCCAGTGGGGCCGCCGCGAGAACAACACCGACGGGTTCGAATCCGACGATTACCGCATCCAGTTCTCGGCCAGATACAACTTCTCGCATTCCCTGGGAGGCCAATGAGGATTCGGCGAGGGCGGGGTCGTCGACTCCATCCTGGCCCTCGCCAAGGTCGACCGTGCCTCTTGTCCTGGCCGTGATGGCGGTCGCGGGGCCGATCGTTCTGGGTGTCAACCCTGCCTCGACGTGCACATGATCACCATCGCGGTGGAGCGGACCGCCTTGCGGCTCGGGCCCCGCTCGACCGCGGATGGTTTGGCTCGTCACACGGAGGTCGGATGTGAGACCTGAACGCAGCGACTGCATCGGCTGCCGCATGGGCGTGCGACGCCTCCCTTGCAGTCGACGCAGCCGCAAGGTCCTGCGGCGCGCCGGACCCGGCGTCGTCGCTCTCACAGCGTAGGAGGCAAGGGATGGGTGCTGCCGCGCGATCACTCGCTTCCCGGATCCTCATCATTGCCGCCGCGCTTTGCCTGTTCTTCGCGGCGGTGTTCGCCGCATTCGGCAGGAGCTTTTTCCTCCCCGGTCCATTCGCGGACCGGACCGCCAACTGCCTGGGCGATCCCGGCGTCGCCACATTCGTGGCCGACCGCATTACCAGCGAGATCGTGGCGCAAAGGCCCGACGTGATCGGCGCGCGGCCACTGATCCTCGGCACGGTCACCGGAATCATCGGCTCGCGCCCATTCCGCGCCGTCGCCCGCAGAGCGGCCTGGCGCGCGCATCAAGCCGTGTTCTCGGAAAGCAGCAGAGGCGTAGTGCTCTCGATACCCGATCTCGACGTCCTCATCCGCGGTGCGTTGGGGCATGCGGCGCCGGACCTCGCTGCGAAGGTCCCGAGCGGCCTCACGGCGAAGCTCGCCGATCTCGGCGCCAACCGCAAACTCGAGATGTTGATCGATCTGTGGCTCTTCGGGAAGAAACTGCGCTGGGCGGCACTCGCATCCATCATCGCGGGACCATTGCTCCTCGCTCTCGCACTGTGGATCGCGCCACACCGCCGGCGTGCGCTGGTCCATTGCAGCGTGGGCGTTGGAATCGCCGGCTTCGCCCTCCTCATGGTTCTGCCTGCGAGCCGCATTGCCGCCGCGGTGTGGATCGATGATTCGTTGGTGCAGAACGCCGTCGACGGCGTGCTGCGCGGCTATCTGGCTGGGTTGCGGATCTGGGGCACTTTCTTCGTCGGTCTCGGTGTGGTTTTCGCTGCCGCGGGCTCGGCACTGGTTCAGGGATTGGATGTCGCCTCTGTGGGGCGCGGGATCGCGTTGCGTGTGTGGCGCGCGCCCGTCTCGCGCGGCGCTGGCATCGTGCACGGTGCCGCCATTCTCGCCGCGGGGATTCTGCTTCTCCTGTTTCCGCATCAGCTCCTCACCGGATTGGTGATGCTCGTGGGAACACTCGTGGCCTTGGCCGGCCTGCGCGAACTGTTCGGCCTCATCCTCGTCTCGAAGCTCGACGCGGCGACGGCTCACGGTCGAGAGGGAGCGCGAGTCCCGGCGTGGCGCGTCGCTGCAGTTCTCGGCCTGGCCGCAACAGCGGCAGTAATTTGGCTGCTGGCGCGCAATCCGACAAAGCCCGAAGAAGCCGTTGCAGAGACGATCCAGGCGTGCAACGGCCATCCGGAACTGTGTGACCGCAGGGTCGACGAGGTGGCCTTCGCCGGCGCTCACAATGCCATGTCCAACGCACAGATCACCGACTGGATGTTCCCGCATCACATGAAAGCGATTCCCGGCCAGCTCGAGGACGGGATCCGAGCGCTGCTCATCGATGTGCATCGTGGATTCCCCGGTGCCGCGCGCATCAAGACCGACATCGAAGGCGAGAAGCTCACAAGGGAGCGTCTCGAACCGGCGCTGGGGCCGGAGGGAATCGATGCCGCCATGCGTATCCGCGATCGATTGGTGGGAGTGGACGAGAACAGCCCCAAGCTCTACTTGTGCCATGGCTTCTGCGAGCTCGGCGGCTACGAAGTCGTGCCGACGTTCCGCAACGTGCGCGACTTCTTGGTGGAGAATCCCGACGAAGTCCTCATCATCGTTCTCGAGGACTACGTGACCATCGAGGAGCTGGTGCGCGCCTTCGACGAGAGCGGACTGCGGGAATTCGCCTACACCGGAACTGCTTCTCCTTGGCCGACCTTGCGCGAGCTGATCCAATCCGGCCAGCGCGCCATCGTGTTCATCGAGTCGGGCACTGCGGGTGTACCGTGGCTGCGCTCAACCATCGGCAACATCCAGGAGACGCCGTACCACTTCATCGATCCGAGCGAGTTCTCCTGCGTCCCCGGCCGCGGCGGTACCGAGGGGTCGTTGTTCCAGATCAATCACTGGATTCAGACAACGCCGGCGCCGAAGCCGGCGAATGCGACCGTGGTCAACGCGATGGACGTGTTGCTGCCGCGGGTGCGGCGCTGCGCGAAGGAGCGCCGGCACATCCCGAACATCGTCGCCGTGGACTTCTATTCCATCGGCGATGTGTTCGCTGTCGTCGATACGCTGAACGCCGTTTCCAAGCCAGCACTCCCGTGACGCGAAGGCTGGATTCGAAGAGTGGGGCCACCCCATCGAGGAGCAGAGTGATGGAATCCAAAACGATTGTGTCCGGTCGCACCGGCTCGCTCGTCGCGGCGGCGAGCGTGATCATCCTTTTCGCTGGCTGCAAAACCCTGGCGCCGATCCTGAGTCCCGTCCTGCTCTCCCTGCTCTTGGCGCTCATGATCCGCCCCCTGGTGGATTGGCTGGCCAGGCGGCGGCTCCCCCGCGTCGTGACAATTTTGGTCAGCCTCGCCGGCGTCGTAGGACTGGGGTTCGCCGTCATCTCGCTGGTCGGAGTCTCGCTCGGCCGGCTCGGCGAGGCACTGCCCGCCTATCAAGCGCGACTCGACGTCGTCCTTGTCGGCCTGAATGCCCGTCTCGCGGGGCTCGGCGTCGACATCTCGAGCGTCGTGAGCGCCGAGCGTATCGCGGGTCTCGCCCAGAAGCTCCTCGGCGGCCTGAGCTCGGTGTTGAGCGGCGCGCTGCTGATCTTGCTCCTCGTCGTTCTCTTTGTCGCCGAGATGCCCCTCCTCGACAAGGTCCTCGATCGTGGCAAGCAAGGGCATTGGCGTGAGCTGACCACCGGAATCCAGAAGTACATCGCGCTCACGGGCTTGATGGGCTTCATCAACGCCCTGCTCAATCTGGTCCTGTTGCTGATCCTCGGCGTGGATTTCCCGGTGCTGTGGGCGGTCATCTGTTTCTTCTTCAATTTCGTGCCCGCGGTGGGCAACATCATCGCGCTCACACCTCCGGCCTTGCTGGCGCTGTTGGAGTTCGGTTGGCAGAAAGCGCTCATCGTGGTCGTCGGGTTCTTCATCACCAACACGACGATGGACTTGGTGGTGAAGCCGAGGTTGATGAAGACGAGCCTGGACATCTCGCCGCTCATCGTCATCTTGTCGCTGATGCTCTGGGGATATGTGCTGGGGCCGGCGGGCCCCGTGCTCGCCATCCCGCTCACGATGGTCGTGCGGCGGATGATCATGCCCCCGGCGGCGGTGAAGAAGTAGACACCGAGTGTCTGCTTGATCGCGCACGTTTCCCGCCCGGGGATTGTCGAGAGGAGCCCATGTGAGCGCAGACCCCGCTCCCTCTCCCGGTTGGCGCGAGCTGCGTTTCCTCCAGCTCCTCTTCTTCATCGTCATCGGGTTGATATTGCTGCCGGTGCTGGCCCGCTACCGGATCGTCTTGCTCGTGATCCAGGTGCTGCTCTTGAACGGCATCCTGGTGGCGGTCTCGGCCAGCCGCCGCGGCTCGGTCTCGCGTCGCATCTTGCTCGGTGCGTGGCTCGGCAATGTGCTGTTGCAGGCTGTCGCTCTGCGTCTGTCGCCGACGAGCCCGCTCCATGTCGTCGCCGATGCTTGGGGCGCGGTGATGCTCGCGCTCTGCGTCGGCTTCATTCTCTACTACGTCTTTCGCCGCCCGGAGATCACCGCCGACACCATTTTCGCCGCGATCGTTGCCTATTTCTTCCTCGCTCTCGCCTTTTCGCGTGCGTTCGCCATCATGGAATCCGTCGTTCCACAGAGCTTCGCCCTGCGCGAGGGAGTGAACGTGGATCTCGAGCTGCTCTATTTCAGCCTGGTCACGATCGCCACATTGGGATATGGCGATGTCGTGCCGCGAATGCCCGCGGCCCAGATGCTGTCAGTGCTCGAGGCCGTCATCGGTCAGTTCTTCGTCGCCGTTCTCATCGCCTGGCTGGTGAGCGTCCACGCCGGACGGCGCCAGGGGAGGGCTGCCTGATGATCGGACCGAAGAAGTTCATTCACCGCCACCTGCGCCCGGCCGACCGGCTCGGCGAAATCATGTTCGGTCTGGTCATGGCGCTCGGGATCACGGGGGCGGCGCGGCTCGGCGGTGAAGAGGTGACGAATCGCGAGCTCTTCGTCGCCGTGCTGGGCTGCAACATCGCTTGGGGCATCGTGGACGGCGTGATGTTCGTCCTCGTAGGGTTGTTCGAGCGCGGCCGTCAGGCGCGCATGGTGCGCGGGATTCTCGCCGCCAAGGACGAAGACGCGGCGCTGCGCGCGGTCGCGGAAGAGTTCGACGATCCGTTCGGGGAGCTGGCAACGGCGGAGGAGCGGGCGCCGATCCATCGCCTGATCCTCGATCTGGCGCGACGCAGCCCGCCGCGTGCGGTGAGCGTCACCCGCGGTGATTTCTTCGGCGGCATCGCGGTCGCGGGACTCATTTTTGTCTCCACGGTGCCAGTCGTGCTGCCGTTTGTCCTGGTGCAGACGACCGAGATCGCCACCCGACTTTCCAATCTCACGGCGGTCTCGATGCTTTTCCTGCTCGGGCACCGCTGGGGGAAGTTCACCGGCTCGAGCCCGGTCAAGACCGGCCTCGGCATCGCGCTCGTGGGCATCGTGCTCGTGCTCGTCACGATCGGCCTAGGGGGCTGAGCGAGTGGCACGAGTCGCTCGACCGCCCCAGGATTCCGGACCTTGGAGGGAAGCATGGGAATCGTGCTGAGAGATCTGCGGCGCAATCCTCTCTACTGGCTGCTGATCTTCGTGCCCATCGTGCTCGTGGCCGAGCAGGTCGTGCCGGAGAAGCACACGCTGATTTTCTTGCTCTCGGTCGCGGCCATCGTACCGCTCGCCGGCCTCCTGAGCCGCGCCACCGAAAGCGTCGCCGAGAAGACAGGGGACATGGTCGGCGGCCTGTTGAATGCCACGCTCGGCAACCTCACGGAGCTCGTGCTCACGATCGCCGCCTTGCGCGAGGGAATGACGGATCTGGTCAAGGCGGCGCTCGCCGGCGCGATCGTCACCAACACGCTCTTCATGCTCGGAGGCTCGTTCCTTCTCGGTGGACTGCGGCATCGCGTGCAGGAGTTCAATCCGGTGACGGCACGCATGCAGTCGGGGATGCTGCTCCTCGCCACCATCGCGCTTCTCGTTCCTTCCGCCTTGAGCAAGGCGGATGGAACTGCCGTGCCGCGCTTTCTCGCCCAGTTGAGCATCGCGGTTTCCGTCGTCCTCGTCGTGACCTATGCGCTGAGCCTCTTGTTCTCGCTCAAGACGCACAGAGAGTACTTCGCGTCGGCAGAAGGAGAGCACGGCGAAGAGGAACAGCCGTGGCCTTTCCCTGTCGCCATCGTCGCGCTCGGAGTGGTCACCGTTCTCGTGGCACTCGTGGCCGAAGTTTTCATCTCCTCGGTGCAGACTGCGGCCCTCGATCTCGGCATGACGCCGGCGTTCGTCGGGTTCATCGTCGTGTCGCTCGTTGGCGGTGCGGCCGAGATGGCCTCCGCTTTCTCGGCGGCGCGCAAGAACCGTCTCGACATGAGCGTCGGCATCGCGATGGGCAGCTCGGCGCAGATCGCGCTCTTCGTGGCGCCCGTCCTCGTTTTCCTGAGCTACTTCGTGGGGCCCGCTCCCATGGATCTGGTCTTCGGCGGTGGGGCGGTGCTGATGGTGCTCTTGAGCACGATCACCGTGTGGATGATCACGATGGGCGGCCGCGGCGCCTGGTATTCGGGCGTGCAGCTCATCGCCGTCTATCTGGTGTTCGCCGTGACGCTCTATCTGTTGCCGGGGTGATCTTGCGCGCTCCTCCAGGGTCGGGTCACGGGTTCGTCGCGCTCCTGCTCCTCGTCGCTGCGCCGCGCGCGCGCGCCCAGGAGGAGGAACCGATCGGTGGGCGCGTGGGTGGCGTCGAGTGGACCGCCGGGCTCGATGCGACACTCGCGGGTTTCGGCTACGGCAATCCGGTCTTCGCCAACGAGCGGCCGGACGCGAGCGGCGACTTGAGCGGCGGTTGGTTCGAAGGCTTCGCCGAGCCTTGGGTCGGCGCCGAGATCGGCGCCGGCCGTAGTCGCTTCACTGGCGATCTGAGCCTGCTTTGGACCTGGACAGCAGCCGCCGCGGATCAATCCGTGGGCGGGAACGCCGACGCATTCCGTCTCGAGCAAGCCAACATAGGCTGGGCTTCGGGCGATCTGTGGCCAGGTCTCGGAACCGACGCAGTGCAAATCCACGCCGGGAGGCTGGACTTCGACATCGGAACGGGGATGCTCATGCAGCTCGGAGGATCCAACGGCGGCGATCGCGGTGCGTACTATCTCGCGCCGCGCGTGGCGTGGGACTTCGGCGCCGTCGCCCGGTTCGCAACCGGTCCGCATGCCGTGCGGGGTTTCTATCTCGAACCGGATGTTGCCGCTCCGGAAGAGAGCGCCCGCTTCGCAGGTCTCGATTACGCAGTCGAACTTGCGGGCGGCAAAGTCGAGTCGGGCGCAACCTGGTTCCAAGTCTTCGACGCGGCCGACCCGGCGCGAGAGGGACTCTCGGTCGTGGACATCCGGGCGGCGGCTTCGCCGTTGTCGGCCGTTCCCGACTTGCGATTTTCCGGCGAGTTGGCGAGCGAGCGCAATGACGACGTGCTGCGTGCATGGGGCTGGTACCTGGCCGCGGAGTACGCCTGGTCCGAGGGACCTTGGTCACCCTCGTTCGGCTACCGCTACGCCGTATTCGATGGTGACGACCCAAACACGAATCGAAGTGAGAGCTTCGATCCTCTGCGCTACGGCTTCACCGATTACGGCTCCTGGTATCAGGGTGAGGTTTTCGGCATCTACTTGCTGTCGAACTCCGACCTGCGCAGCCATCAAGCGACATTGCGCGGCTCGCCTGTCGAAGCGCTCGGGCTGCGCCTGGTGGTTTGGAATTTCGACCTGGACCGGCCGGCCATGCTTGCATCCGGTGCCGAGGTCCGGCATCTGGGCGGGGAGGTCGACTTGATCGTCGAGTGGGAGGTGACGCCCGTCGTAGCGGTCAATCTCGTCGCCACCCGGGCCTGGCTCGACGACTTGCTCGAAGCGGAGTTCGATCGCTCGGGGGCGCTTTCGTACCTCATGACTTCTGTCGGCTTGAGCTTCTGAAAGTGGGGTGGATGTGCCTCATCGATCCAAGTCGAATGTTCCAAGGAGCTTGACAGCATCGAGCAGCGCTTGGGAGAATGCGTTTCGCCCTGTTTCAAGCCACTTCGCCGCGGGCCTCGGAAATCCAGGGGACGGACTGTTGCAGAGTTCGCAGGTCTTTTCGACAACAGCAGAAGCGAGCAGAGAGGCCGCTGGCGAGGAGCATTCCGTTCGTACCATGATCCTCCATACCATCTGCGTCATCGCGATTGTCGCGCTCGCCGGCTGCGGTGAAGATGAAAGCTCCGCCCCGCCATTGATGTCGGTTCAAGTCGCCCAGGTCATCGAGCGCGACGTCCCCATCTACGTCGAGGCCGTCGGACAGACGCGCGGCTCGAAGGAAGTCGAGATCCGCGCTCGCGTCGAGGGGTTCGTCCAGAGTGTCGATTTCGCCGAGGGCACGCCCGTCGAAAGCGGCCATCTGCTGTTCGTCATCGATCCCAATCAGTTCGAGGCGGCGCTCGCCCAGGCGCGCGGCATTCTCGCCGAGGCCGAAGCGCAACACGCGCGCGCCACCCAAGACGTGGCGCGCTACACGCCGCTTGCCGCGAAGAACGCCATCCCGCGCCAGGATCTGGAAACCGCCGTGGCGCTCGAACGCGCCGCCGCTGCTGGCGTCGATGCCGCACGCGCCTCGGCGCGTCGCGCCGAGATCGATCTCGGCTACACGCGCGTCACCGCGCCCGTGAGCGGCCTCGCAGGCAAGGCGGAGGTCAAGGTCGGGAACCTGGTCGGGCGCGGCGAGAGCACGCTGCTCACCACCATCTCGGACATCGACCCGATCCACGTGCGTGTCGCCTTCGCCGAGCGCGATTATTTGACTCTCGTCCGCAAGCGCTTGCGTGACATCAAAGAATCCGGGGACGTTCCGGCTCCCCCCGACACGGCGAACATCCAGATGGCACTGGCGGATGGTTCGCTCCACTTGCACAAGGGCAAAGTGTTCTTCGTCGACCGGGCTGTCGATACCCGGACCGGCACCTTGCTGGTCGAGCTCGAGTTCCCCAATCCGGAGATGATCGTGCGACCCGGACAGTTCGCGAGAATCCGTGCCGCGGTGGATTTTCGCAAGGGGGCCATTCTCGTGCCGCAGCGTGCCGTGGCGGAAGTGCAGGCCACATTCAACGTCGCGGTGGTTGCCGCGGGTGACACGATCGAGATGCGCCCCGTGACACCGGGCGTGCGCGTGGGCTCGCTCTGGGTGATCGATTCCGGCCTCCGCGCCGGCGAGCGCGTTGTCGTCGAGGGGCTGCAGAAGGTGCAGCGGGGAATGAAGGTGCAGCCCACCGTAGTGGAAATCAGCGAAACCGGCGAGATCCAGAACACCTCGCAGCCGGCAGCCGCCGCTGCCGGGCACTGATCCCATGGCAGACTTTTTCATCCGCCGCCCCATCGTCGCGATCGTCATCTCCATCGTGATGGTGCTGGTCGGTGTCGCCACCCTCGTCAAGCTTCCCATCGAGCAGTATCCGGAGCTCTCGCCGCCGACGATCCGCGTCGAAACGACCTATCCAGGCGCTTCCGCCGAGGTCGTCGAGCAGTCGGTCGCGACCCCCATCGAGCAGCAGGTCAACGGCGTCGACAACATGATCTACATGAAGTCGCTCAACACGAGCGACGGCCGCATGCTGCTCGACGTGACGTTCCAGGTCGGGATGAACCGCGACATGGCCAACGTGCTGACGCAGAACCGCGTCAGCCAGGCGCAGCCGCGCCTCGCGCAGGAAGTGCTGCAGCAAGGGGTGACGGTCAAGAAGATCAACCCCAGCATTCTGCTCGTGGCGGCGATCTATTCGCCGAACGGCACGTACGACTCGCAGTGGCTCAACAACTACGCCATGATCAACGTCCGTGACGCGCTCCTGCGCGTGAAGGGCGTGGCGAGCGTCGATCTCTATGGCGGCGCCGAATACGGCATGCGTGTGTGGTTGCGCCCGGACGACATGGCGAAGCTCGAGCTCACGCCGGCGGACGTGATCAACGCCATCCGCGAGCAGAATCTGCAGGCGCCGGCGGGACAGATCGGTGCGGCGCCGTCGCCTCC
>Ga0075428_100008463_pt1 | contig 11412 bp, 12 predicted proteins | sample RhiMetdeltSRZDD2_FD_75291 | JGI IMG/M metagenome (GOLD analysis project Ga0075428, IMG submission 75291) | Populus rhizosphere microbial communities from Tennessee, USA - Rhizosphere MetaG P. deltoides SRZDD2 | ecosystem: Host-associated > Plants > Roots > Rhizosphere > Soil | place: USA... | reverse complement strand
GGGTACACCCTGGTCCCGAAAGCGAGGAAGCGCGCCAAGTATGGCAACACACACTTCCTGGGCCACATCGTCGGCGGTGGTGTATGCCCCACTTATCGGGCCGAGGCGGGCCCGGCAGTAACGCACGATCTGTGGCCGGAGGCTGCCTAACAGGTGCTCAACGGCGTCAGGGAGGCCCTGCACGGCCCGCGCGACCAGATCGGCTTCCGTCAACGCCGCACCTCCTCCCATCAGCGCCACAGAGTAGCCCGCAATACATGTGTAACACCACCGACCCCCGGAGCGATAAGACAGCAACACTCCAAAGGAGGCAGCGGTGGGAGTCGAGGTCCGCGTCGAGGGGCTCACCAAGTCTTTCGGTCGCCAGCCGGTCTGGTCGGACGTGACCCTGACCCTGCCCGCCGGCGAGATCTCGGTGCTGCTCGGGCCGTCCGGTACCGGCAAGTCCGTGTTCCTCAAGTGCCTGGTCGGCCTGCTCGAACCGGACCGCGGCTCGGTGTGGGTCGGCCAGCGTGACCTGCCGCGCCTGCGCGAGCGTGACTTATACGAGGTGCGCAAGCTGTTCGGGGTGCTGTTCCAGGACGGTGCCCTTTTTGGATCTATGAATATTTACGACAATGTCGCATTTCCGCTACGCGAGCACACGCGGTGGCCCGAGACGGAGATCCGGGAAATCGTTGTCGACAAGCTGGAGATGGTGGGGCTGCTCGGGGCCGAGCACAAGCTGCCCGGCGAGGTCTCCGGTGGCATGCGCAAGCGCGCGGGTCTGGCCCGGGCGTTGGTGCTCGATCCGCAGATCGTGCTGTTCGACGAGCCCGACTCCGGCCTCGACCCGGTCCGCACCGCGTACCTCAACCAGCTGATCATTGATTTGAATCAAAAAACCGAGGCCACGTTCCTGATCGTGACGCACGATATCAACACGGCTCGCACCGTCCCGGACAACATCGGCCTGATCTACCACGGGCACCTGGCGATGTTCGGGCCGCGCGAGATGTTGCTCTCGAGCACCGAACCCGTGGTGCGACAGTTCCTCAACGCCCAGCGCATCGGCCCGATCGGGATGACCGAGGAGAAGGACGCCGATGAGTTGGCCGCCGAGCAAGGGCTGGAGCTGCCGTCGCTGCCCCCCATTCCGCGGCAGCTTCAGCCCTCCGATGGCAAGCGCCGCCGCGCCGAGCGCGAGCCCGGCCGCTGGTGCTATGACCACAACATCCTGCCGCCGATCGGATCGTTCCGATGATCGCCACGATGATCGGGAAAGTGGGACTCTTCTTCGTCTTCTGCCTCGAGGCGGCGCGCGGCATCTTCCGCCGGCCGTTCCAGGGCAAGGAGTTCATCCAGCAGGCCTGGTTCATCAGCTCGGTGTCGATCCTGCCGGCGGCGCTGGTGTCCATCCCGTTCGGCGCGGTCATCACGCTGCAGCTCGGCTCGCTGGTCAGACAGCTTGGCGCGCAATCGTTTACGGGCGCGGCCAGCGTGCTGGCCGTGGTCCGCGAGGCGGGCCCGATCGTCACCGCGCTGGTGGTGGCGGGCGCGGGCGGCTCGGCGATCTGCGCCGACCTGGGCGCCCGCAAGATACGTGAGGAGCTGGACGCGCTGGAGGTGCTGGGCATCAACGTCGTGCAAAGGCTTGTGGTGCCTAGGGTTCTGGCCAGCATGGTGGTGGCGATGCTGCTCAACGGCGTGGTCAGCGTGGTCGGGGTGGGCGGCGGGTTCTTCTTCAACACCGTGCTGCAAGGCGGGACACCCAGCGCGTACATCGCCAGTTTCCAGGCGCTGGGGCAGCTGCCCGACCTGATCTCCGGCGAGGTGAAGGCCTTGGTCTTCGGGGCGGTCGCGGCGCTGGTCGCCTGCTTCATGGGCATCCACGCCAAGGGCGGGCCCAAGGGCGTGGGCGACGCGGTCAACCAGTCGGTCGTCATCACTTTCATGCTGCTGTTCGCGGTCAACTTCGTGCTCACCGCGATCTACTTCCAGCTCGTGCCGCAGAAGGGGGCGTGACATGATCCTCGATGATCTGGGCGCGCAGCTTTCCTTCTATGCCCGCGCTTTCGCCTGGGCGCCAAGGACTCTTGCCCGCTATCGCCGGGAGGTGCTGCGCCTGCTCTCGGAGGTGAGCTTCGGGACGGGCGGTCTGGCGGTGGTGGGTGGGACTGTCGGTGTCATCGCGTTTTTGACATTTTTCACGGGTACCGAGGTGGGCCTGCAGGGATACCAGGCCCTCAACCAGATCGGCAGTGGGGCCTTCACCGGCTTCATCTCCGCCTACTTCAACACGCGTGAGATCGCCCCGCTCGTGGCCGCCTTAGCCCTTAGCGCCACGGTCGGTTGCGGGTTCACCGCGCAACTGGGCGCCATGCGCATCTCCGAGGAGGTCGACGCCCTCGAAGTCATGGCCGTGCCGCCCGTCCCGTTCCTGGTCACCACCCGGATGATCGCCGGGTTCATCGCCGTCATCCCGCTGTACGTGCTGGGCCTGCTGTCGAGCTACCTGGCCACGCGGTTCATCGCGATCGGCTACTTCGGACAGTCGGCCGGCACCTACGACTACTACTTCGAGCTGTTCCTGCCGCCGGCCGACGTGCTGTGGTCGTTCGGCAAGGTGCTGGTCTTCAGCGTCATCATCGTGCTCATCCACTGCTACTACGGGTTCCACGCCAGCGGCGGCCCGGCCGGCGTCGGGGTGGCGGTGGGCCGGGCCGTCCGGGCCGCGATCGTGTCGGTCAACGTCGTCGACTTCTTCCTCTCCCTGGCCATCTGGGGCGCCACCACGACCGTGAGGGTGGCGGGATGAACACTCTTGGGCGCCGGGATCTTGGGCACCGGGTGCTGGGGGCGGGGTTCGCGTTGCTTCTCCTCGGGTTGCTGGGGCTGTCGGTCGCGGTGTACCGCAAGAGCTTCACCAAGGTCGACCGGGTGACGTTGCACGCCGACCACGCCGGGATGCAGCTTTCCGAGGGCGCCGACGTGAAGCTGCGAGGTGTCGTGGTGGGCGAGGTGCGTTCCATCCGCGCCGACGGCACCAAGGCGATCCTCGAGCTGGCGCTGGACCCGAGCCAGCGCGCGCGGATCCCGGCCGACGTGACCGCCCGACTGCTGCCCAAGACGCTGTTCGGCGAGCGTTACGTGGCGCTGCAAAGCAACGGCACCGTCAAAGAGTCCATAAAGGACGGTGCGGTGATCGAGCAGGACCGCACCGAGACCGCGATCGAGCTGGAACGCGTGCTCGACAACGCGCTTCCGTTGCTGCAAGCCATCAAGCCGGACAAGCTCGCCGCGGTGCTGGGCGCGCTCGCCTACGGCCTGGAGGGGCGCGGCGAGCGGCTGGGCCACGATGTGGAGAGCCTCAACCTCTACCTGGACGAGCTCAACCGGAGCATGCCGACCATCGCCGAGGACGTGCGCCGCCTCGCCGACGTGCTGCAGGTCTATTACGAGGCCGCTCCGGACCTGCTCGCGTTGCTGCGCGACGTCACCACCACCATGACCACCATCGCCCAGCAGCGCACGCAGCTGGCCGACTTTCTCAGCCACACCACCGGCCTGGCCGTGCAGGGCCACGACTTCCTCGACCGCTACGACGACCGCCTGATCCAGGTCGGGCGGGTCACCCGGCCCGTGCTCGAACTGCTGGCCGCCTACGCCCCGGAGTACCCGTGCCTGCTCAACGGCATCGTGACCCTTCAGCCCAGAGCGGAGCAGGTCTTCGCCACCGGCCGCATGCACATCACACTCGAGGCGACCAAGGACGGGGGCAAGTATGAAGCCAACCGGGACGAGCCGGTCTACGGCGCGAAGAACGGGCCCAACTGCCGGGGCCTCCCCAATCCGAAGGTGCCGGCTCCGTCGGTACCCGTAAACGATGGCTATGACTATGGCGGTGAGCGAAACCTGTTGCGCCCCATAATCTCCGCCGCCACCGGGACCCCTCCCGACCAGGTGGGCGATCTGCCCCTGCTGCTGTGGGGTCCGCTGTTGCGGGGAACGGTGGTGAATGTGCAATGAGGAGTTCTTTATGGAAGTTCCTCGCATTTGTCGCCATTACCGCGGCGCTCACCGGCGTCCTGGCGCGAACCCTTGGCTCGCTCGGCTTTGGCGGCGCGTCGTACCGCGCTCGCTTCACCGACGTGACCGGGGTGCTGCCGGGTGACGATGTGCGCATCGCCGGGGTGAAGGTGGGTCAGGTCAAAAGCGTCCGGCTCGTGGACAAAAGCTTGGCGGAGCTGGAGTTCACCGTCGATGACGCGATCACCCTGCCCACCTCCACCCGGGCCAAAATCCGTTATTTGAACCTCGTGGGCCAGCGCTACGTCGCACTGTATGAGGGTCCGGCGGCCCGGGCCCTCGCCAAGGGAGCATTGATCCCGCTGGCCCAGACCTCGCCGGCGCTGGATCTCACGGCGCTGTTCAACGGGTTCCGCCCGCTGTTCGTTGGTCTGGAAGCCGATGGTGTCAACCGTTTCGCCTACGAGATCATCCAGGTGCTACAGGGCGAGCGGGGCACCCTGGCGGACCTGTTGCGACGGACCGCCTCCCTGACGACCACCCTGGCCGATCGGGACGAGGCGATTGCCAGGGTGGTCTCCAACCTCGGCGCCGTGCTGGCCACGCTGGGCGACCGCGACCGCGAGCTGAGCCAGACCATCAAAGTGTTGCAGGAGCTGATCTCCGGACTCGCCGCCGACCGCGAGGCGATCGGCGCGGCGCTGTCGGGCATCGGCGATCTCGCCGCCGCGACCTCGTCGCTGCTCGCCGAGGCGCGCCCGAGTCTGCGGGCCGACATCGGCCTGCTGGGCACGCTCGCCGGTACGCTCAACCGCAACGCCGAGGTCATCGACGGCACCCTGCAACGGCTGCCGGGGCGGCTGGACGCGCTGACCGGCGTCGCCTCCAGCGGCTCGTGGTTCAACTTCTTCCTGTGCGACTTCGACGGCAAGGTGACCGCCCAATCAAGCACCGTCAAAGTGCCCACGTTCAGTTCGGGGGCGGCGCGATGCAAGGGCTGAAGCGCAAGCCGGTGGCCGCCGGCGCCGTGGGGATCGTGGTGATACTGGCGGTCCTGCTGGCCGCGTTCAATCTGGACAATATCGGCGGCGGCGACACCTATTCGGCGGCGTTCCGCGACGCGAGCGGGTTGGTACCCGGCAACGAGGTGCGCATCGCCGGGGTCAAGGTGGGCAAGGTGACCGGGGTGGCCCTCAACAGGGATCGGGTTCGCGTGACCTTCCGGCTGAACGAACTGGACGAGCCGCTGGGCGATCGCACGAGTGCCACCATCCGGATCAAAACCGTGCTGGGGCAGAAGTTCCTGGCGCTGGAGCCCGCGGGCGACGCCCCGCTCAAGGGCGAGATTCCGTTGGAGCGCACGGCTTCCCCGTTCGACGTGATGCAGGCGGTCACCGGTCTGGCCGACACGGTCAAGCAGATCGACACCGCCCAGCTGGCGAAGGCGTTCGATGTGCTCTCGGAGGCGTTCGCCGATACCCCGGCCGCCGTGAAGGCCTCGCTGGACGGCCTGTCGCGCCTGTCGCAGACCATCTCCAGCCGCGACGAGCAGCTGCGCGCGCTGCTGGCCCGGGCCAACCAGGTGACCACCGTGCTCGCCGCCCGCGACGAGGAGTTCGCCAAACTGGTGACCGACGGCAACCTGCTGCTGGCCGAGGTGGCGCGGCGCCGGGATGCCTTGCACCGCTTGGTCGAGGCGACCGTCGCCCTGTCGGACCAGCTGATCGGCGTGGTGCAGGACAACCGGCAACAGCTTCAGCCCGCGCTGCAACAGCTTCGTGAGGTGGTCTCGGTGCTGCAACGCAACCGGGACAAGCTCGCCGCCACGTTGCGTAGCCTCAGCCCGTTCCTCAAAGCCTTCGCCAACGTCACGGGGAACGGTCGCTGGTTCGACTCCTATGTGGACGGTCTGTTGCAGGCCTACGCCCCGGGAGGTCAAAGATGAAACGTTTGGTTGCGGTCGGTGTTTGCCTTTCGCTCTTATTCCTTGGTACCCCGGCACAAGCGGCCGGCAGCACGATGAGCGCCGACTTCCCGGCCGTCGTCGGGGTGCACCCCGGATCGGACGTGCGGATCCTGGGCGTGAGGGTGGGCGAGGTGACCTCGGTCGTCCCGATGGGCGACAAGGTACGGGTGCACCTGCGCTACAACGGCTATCTGCCCAAAGATGTGACGGCGATCATCGTGCCGCCCAGCATCGTCAGCGATCGCTACATCCAGCTGGCCCCGCCGTTCACCGGCGGCCCGGTGCTGCCCGATCGCTCACACATCACCCGCACGGGTGTACCGCTGGAGCTCGACGACGTCTACCGCGCGCTCGATCAGCTCAACCGGGATCTCGGCCCGCACGGCGCCAACCAGGACGGTGCGCTGTCACGCCTGGTCGAGGTGGGCCGGGCCAACCTGGAAGGCAACGGCCAGGCGCTCGACGCCACCCTCGAGGGCACGTCGAAGGCGTTGTCCACCTTGGCCGACGGGCGCCAGGACCTGTTCGCCAGTGTGGTGAATCTGCAGCGGTTCACTTCCATGCTGGCCCGTAACGACGAGCAGGTCCGGGCGTTCAACAAGGCGCTGTCATCGGTGGCTCAGCAACTCGCGGCCGATGCCGGCGAACTGGAGCTGGCCCTGCGCAAGCTCTCGCACGCCCTGGTCGAGCTGGCCAGTTTCGTGCGGGACAACCGCGCCCAGCTCGCCTCCAATGTGGAGGCTCTGGTGGACATCACGAATGTGCTTGTGCGCCAGCAACAAGCGGTGATCGACGTGCTTGACGTGGCGCCGCTTGCCCTGTCCAACCTCGGGCTGTCCTACAACCCTCTGACCGGCACCACCGACACGCGCAACAACGCCACCGGACCGCACAACGCGGCGGCCTACATATGCAGCCTCATGGTCAACGTCCTGCCCGCTCCCGAAGTACCCCAGCAGTGCTTCGACCTCGCGAAGCTGGTGCAGCCATGAGGTGGGGGACGGGACGTGGATCACTTGGCGGAGTGGTCCACGTCCCTCTCATGCTCATGGTTCTGGCCAGCGGGTGCACCTCTGCACAGCCGGGGTTCACGGTGACGGCCGAGTTCTCCGATGTGCTCGACCTGGCACCCGGGGCGGGCGTGAAGGTGAATGACGTGTCCGTCGGCAGTGTTCAAGGGGTTTCCCTCAGAGGGTGGACGGCGGTCGTGTCGTTGCGCGTGCGGGAATCGGTAACCTTGCCCGACAACGCCACCGCCGCCATCCGCCAGACCAGCCTGCTGGGGGAGAAGTTCGTGGCGCTGTCGGCCCCGCCCGCCGGCGAGCAGCCGCGGGGACGCCTGTCCGAGGGCGACCTGATCCCGTTGAGCCGCACCAGACGCGCCGCCGAGGTGGAGGAGGTGCTGGCCGCGCTGGGTTTGGTACTCAACGGTGGCGGCCTGGCCAACCTGAAGACCATCAACGTGGAGGTGGTGCAAGCGCTGGCCGGCCGGGAGGAGGAGGCGCGTGATGCGCTGTCCAAGCTGGATACTTTTGTTGCCGGGCTGGACGCCCAGAAGGCCGATATCGTTCGGGCCATTGATGCACTCGACCGCCTGTCGGCACGCCTGGCCGAGCAGCGGCAGGCGATCGGGGCGGCCGTGGAGGCGCTCGACCCGGGGCTGAGCGTGCTGGCCGAGCAGCGGTCGCAACTGACCGAGGCGTTGACGGCCCTGAATTCGCTCAGCGGGGTGGGTACCAAAGTAATAAACGAGAGCCAGGAAGATCTGGTGGCCGAGCTGAAGGCGCTGCAACCCCTGCTCGACCAGCTGGTCAAGGCGGGCGACGATCTGCCCCGGGCCCTGGACTTCATGCTCACCTTCCCGTTCCCGCCCAACGTGACCCGGGCCATCAACGGGGACAAGGTGAACCTGCACGCCACGGTCGACCTCGACGCGGTGACCTTCCTGGCGCAGAGCCTGATCGCGCCGCCGGAGGGCACGCCGCCACTGGTGCCGGGCCTGCCGCTGCCACCGTTGCCACCGTTGCCGTTGCCACCGTTGCCGCCGCTGCCTTCGCTGCCACCCTTGCCTTTGCCGACGCCGTCGTTGCCGGGGCTGCCACCCGTGCCGTTGCTGCTGCCTTCGTTGCCGCTGTTCCACTTACTGGCGGGAGGGCTGCGCGGATGATCCTTCGGTTGAAGCTGCTGGCTTTCGCGGTCGTGAGCCTGCTCGGCCTCGGCTACGTGGGCCTGGAGCATCTGGGCTGGCGCGACGACCTGTTCGGCGGAGCCTATGTGGTGCACGCCGATTTCGCCGACGCGGGCGGCATCTTCGTCAACGCCCCGGTCACTTACCGCGGCGTGCCGGTGGGCCGGGTGACGGCGGTCGGCCTGCGCGATGCCGGAGTGCGCGTCGACTTGCGCATCGACGGTCAATGGTCGGTGCCCGCGTCGACCAGCGCCGTGGTGGCGCTGCGGTCGGCGGTGGGGGAGCAGTATGTCGACCTGAGACCGTCCACAGCCGACGGTCCGTTCCTGCGTGAGGGTGACGTCATCCCGGTGCAGCGCACCTCCACGCCGCTGCCGGTGGAGACTCTGCTGACCAATTTGGACGCCCTCGTGTCCTCCATCGACCCGGACGATCTGGCCGTGGTGCTGGACGAGTTGGGTACCGGGTTCGAGGGCAACGAGGAGTCGCTGCGCACGCTGCTCGACTCGGGCAACGCTCTGCTGGCCGACGCCGTGAAATACCTGCCGCAGACGGTCGCGCTGCTGGAGGACGGTCGCACTGTCCTTGCCGCACAAGCGGAATCGGCCCAAGCCATCCGCGAGTGGGCGTCAGGACTGGCGCGCCTCGCGGCCTCGCTTCGTAACGCGGATCCCGATCTGCGGCGCCTGCTGGAGAACGGGCCGCCGGCCGCGGCACAGTTGCGCGGCCTGCTGACGGATCTGGATCCCGCGCTGGGCATGCTGCTGGGAAACCTGGTCAGTGTCAACGGGATCGCGGCCCGGCGGGTGGCCGGGATCGAGCAGATCCTGGTGGTGTACCCGCTGGCCGCCGCCGGCGGCTTCACCGTCGTGCCCGGCGACGGCACCGCCCACCTGGGCCTGGCGGTCAACCTCAACGACCCGCCGCCGTGCCAGTACCAGCGCACCGGGGAGAACCTGCGCTGCAGCGGCCAGGAGAACGCCGCCGGATCGGGCCGGCGGGGCACGAACTTCATTCCGAGGCCGGGTGGTCCCGAACCTACGCCCGCGCCGATCCCGCCGGGAAGCCGGGTGGATTCCCTCACTCCTCCAACACCCGGCGCCCCGGCGGGCCCAACGATTTTCGGCTTCGACCCGGTGACCGGGCTGGTGCTCGGCCCGGACGGACGGCCGCTGCAGTTCGGCGGCGACGGCGGGCAGGGCTCCTATGCCGGTGCCCAGTCTTGGAAGCTGCTGCTCTACTCGGGAGTCATGTCATGAAACGCCTGCAGCTGTTGGTGTTCGGCGTGCTGGCGCTGGCCGTCGCCGCCGCCGCATGGTCCGGCTGGCGCCTTTACTCGCGCCAGGTCGCCGAGCGCGACCACGCCGCGGCGGTCGCGGCTGCACGGCAGTTCACCATCGACTTCGTATCGATCTCGGCCGCGACGGTCGACTCGGACATCCAGCGCGTGACCTCGGCCGCGACCGGTGACTTCGCCGGAGAGTACACGCGCGGCAAGACCCAGGTCCGCGCGGCCGTGGTGGACAACGAGGTGCAGTCCCAGGGCACGGTGCTGCGCGCCGGTCTGGTGTCGGGTGACGCGGACTCGGCGGTGGTGCTCGTCGCCGTCGACGCCACGGTGAAGAATGTCAAAGCACCCCAAGGGCGCCCGGCCCACTACCGGATCAAGGTGGATCTCGTGAAGGAGGAGGGGCGATGGCTGGTCTCCAAGCTCGAGTTCGTGGGCTGATCCTGCCCGTGCTGGCCGGGTTGCTGCTGCTCTTCGCCGGCCTGGCGATGTGGCAGGAGCACGCCTCGGCCGCGCGCCAGGACGCCTCGCGCGAGTCGGTCGCGGCGGCCACGGCGGCGGCCCGGGCCATCTTCTCCTACGACTACAAGGGTTTCGACGCGGCCGTTGCCAACGGGGTCGCGTTCACGACCGGTGACTTCACGAGAGAGTACGAGCAGACGACCGGTGCCCTGCGCGAGGCCGTGATGAGCGAGCAGGCGACCGTGCGGGCGGAGGTGTCGGCGGCCGGGGTCGTCTCCGCGGAGGCCGACCGGGTCGAGGTTCTGTTGTATGTGAACCAGTTCCGCAAGAACGTCAACATCCAGGGCGAGAAGATGGATCAGAACCGGGTGGTGCTCACGATGGCCCGCACCAGCGCGGGATGGAAGGTCGTCCAGGCGGCCGCCATCTGACAGCGGCGCGTGGCGGCCCAGCCGCCAAGCGCCGTGTGTTCTTCGCCGCTACCTCTACTGCCAGGTGGTGGCTCCCGCGGGGATTTCACTGCCGCAGGAGAAGTAGTCGTGCCACTTGACACCGGTGCCGGCGAATATGGCGCCGATGTTGATGGCAACGTAGACGTCGCAGGCGCTGCCGCGGGTGTAGGTGACGAGGTCGTCGCGGCCGTCCCCGTTGAAGTCGCCGGTTCCGGGAACCTCGCTGTAGCAGGAGAAGTAGTCGTGCCACTTGACGGCGGTGCCGAGGAACGCCGCTCCGTTGCTGATGGCGACGTAGACGTCGCAGGCGCCGCCGCGGGTGAAGGTGGCGATGTCGTCGCGGCCGTCCCCGTTGAAGTCGCCGATCGCGGGTATTTCCGCGCCGAAGTCGAAGACATCGTGCCACTTCATGGAGGTGCCGATGAACGCAAAGCCGACGCTGGTGGCAACGAAGACGTCCCCGGTCGTGCCCCACGTGAAGGTGGCGATGTCGTCGCGGCCGTCCCCGTTGAAGTCACCGGTGGCGGGGATCTCGTTGCCGCAGGCGAAAACGTCGTGCCACTTGACGGCGGCGCCGACGAACACAAAGCCGTTGCTGGTGACAACGTACACGTCGCAGGCGCTGCCGCGGGTGAAGGTGGCGAGATCGTCGCGGCCGTCCCCGTTGAAGTCACCAACCGCTGGAATTTCATAGCCGCAGGCGAAGTAGTCGTGCCACTTGACGGCGGCGCCGACGAACGTAAAGCCGTTGCTGGTGACAACGTACACGTCGCAGGCGCTGCCGCGGGTGAAAGTGGCGAGGTCGTCGCGGCCGCCCGGCGGCGGCAGCAATGGTTCCAGGATCATCCATTGCGCGTCGGTCATGGACGAGGATGGGTAAGACGGTCGCGGGTAAACGTGCTGCGGGCACGTCGAGCATGCGCAGGCAGGTGATAATGGCATCGGAGCTCCTGGCCGGGATCGGAGGCGTAGACAACCACTGATCTACCAGGAGCTCCGCTCTATCAACCGGTTACACGCCGCCCGACAGCGGAATCGTTACCAACAC
>Ga0075428_100008459_pt1 | contig 11414 bp, 11 predicted proteins | sample RhiMetdeltSRZDD2_FD_75291 | JGI IMG/M metagenome (GOLD analysis project Ga0075428, IMG submission 75291) | Populus rhizosphere microbial communities from Tennessee, USA - Rhizosphere MetaG P. deltoides SRZDD2 | ecosystem: Host-associated > Plants > Roots > Rhizosphere > Soil | place: USA... | reverse complement strand
CCTGGCGGGCCTGCCGGCGCTCTCGTTGCCCTGCGGTTTCTCGAGCGGCCTGCCGGTGGGAATGCAGCTCGTCGGACGCCGGTTCGATGAAGCGACCCTGTTGCGCCTGGGCCACGCCTACGAGCGCGCCACCCCGCATCACGAGGCGCGGCCGCCGCTCTAGGCGGGCTGAAGTCGGCGCTCGAGCACCTTTCGCAGCACGAAGTACGTGGGCAACGCGGCGGCCATGCCGAGGAGCAGGTTGCCGACCACGAAGGGCCACAGGAACGGCTTGAGCGCTGCCATGAGCTCCGTGCCGCCGGCCGACCAACGCAGCTGCGCAAGGCCTTCACTGGGAACGCCCAGGAGGGCGCAGCCGAGCAGCGTGCCGGCCCCGTACAGCGGCGCGAGCGTCCAGGGATTGTTGACGTACGCACCGAGCAGCATCGCAACACGGCTCAAGCGCAGCGCGAAGGCGATGCCCAGCGCCATCGCGGTGTGGATCCCGAACAGCGGGTTGAAGGCGATCCACACACCGATGGCGAACGACAGCGCCAGTCGATGAGGGCTGTCCTGGACGCGAAGCAGGATCTCGAGCGTACGGCGGATGCTGCGTCTCATGCCCCCGGCCGAGGTTCCTCCCGGTGCGAGCGGAAGTGATCGAACGACTGCGGCAGGATCGGCGTCCGCGAGCCCTCCCGGGCGAGGAGCAGCGTCGCCGGCCCCTCGGCGAACTCCCCCACCACGGTCGTGGGCAGATCCCAGATCACCGCGACGTCGCGCAACGCGTCGAGCTTCTCCCTGGGCACGGCGAGGAGCATCTGATAGTCCTCGCCACCATGCAGCGCCAGCTCGAAGGCGTCGCCGCCCCGGGCGCGCTCGAGAGAGGCCACGAACGGATCGACGGGGACCGCGTCGGCCTGGAGCAGCGCCAAGCACTGGCTCTCGTCGCACATCGTGAGCAGGTCGCCGGACAGCCCATCCGAGAGGTCGATGGCCGCGTGGGCGACATCCTGCTCCGCCAGCGTGCGGGCGAACGCAAGGGGCGGGTTGGGATCGAGGAGGGCGCGAAGGCAATGCGCGACCGCGGCGCTGGAGGATTCCGTCCACGGCCCGCTGCGGTCGAGGTAGCCATCCGCGTCGAGGCGGGCGCCCTGCATGAGCAAGCGCAGGCCTTCCGCCGCAGCTCCCAGCGAGCCGGTCACGACGGCCAGGTCGCCGGGCCGGGCCCCGGAGCGCCTCAGAAGCTTGTCGCCGTGCCCGACGAGCGTCACGCCGACGACGGTGCCGCCCAGGCTCATGGCCAAGTTACCGCCGACGATCGCGACTCCCGTCTCCGCCGCGCGCTCGAGCAACCCGTCATAGAGGCCGTCCACGAAGCCGATCGGCAGGTCCGCAGGAAGACACAGGCTCACCGTGGCATAGCGCGGCGCACCAGCCATGGCGGCGATGTCCGAGAGGTTCACGGTCAAAGCCTTCCGCCCGACGAGCCGGAACGGCGCCCATTCCCGCAGGAAGTGGACGCCTTCGACGAGGCAATCCGTGGTGACCAGGGTGACTGATCCGGTCTCCACGGCTGCGGCGTCGTCGCCGACACCGATCACGACGCCGCCTCCCGAGGGAATGCGGGCGCGCAGGTGGCGCAGCAGCGCGCGCTCGCCAATGTCCCGGATGGGCGTCTCGGGGGGGAACACGAGGAGAGAGGTTAGCAGAAACGCGGACTGCGGCCCGGTAGCCGCCCGATCAGCCAGTGGAGCAAGTGGGGCCGAGTCTCCTCCCCGTTCCTGAGGGATTCATTCCCGAGGGACCGGAAATCGATGACGCACGAGGCCCCGTCTGCGAAGTTCAGCGCGATCCGCAGTCGGGATCGCGCGACGCGTTGAGATGAAGGTCCCCCGCGGTTGCCGTGTGGAAAGGGTGACCTGAACCTGGTCACCAGGTGGGAGCCCTGCGACCCGCTTCAGGCTTCCTCGCTTAGGAGGCATGCACACCACGGGCCGACGGCGGACCCCCGTCACTAAGGACGTTGGTTCACGGTTTCCGCATCCATCACGAGCAATGCAGGGGACACGCCGAAGATGATAGGGCGGTCGGCCGGAATCGGCAACCCCGGCAGCGAACGACGCTCAGTCCGCCAGCACGGCCTCCAGCTCCTTCGCGAGCGCCGCGGCGCGCCGGCCCAGCGCCTCTTCCCGACCGCCATGGGCGCGGGCCTGAACCAGCTCGTCGGCGATGTTCAAGGCGGCGAGCACCGCCACGCGCACCGAGTCCACCGCGCCGGCGGCCTTGGCAACCTCACGCATGTGCTCGTCCACGAGGCCCGCGAGGCGCTGGAGATAGGCGGGATCCTCTCCCGCGCGGAGCGAGTAGCTCTGGCCGAAGATCTCGACGTGCACCATGTTCGGCTTGTCGCTCATGGCCGCGGCCTCGCTTTCCGCTTCCTGCTATTCCAGATTATCCAGCACGTCGACGAGCTTCGCGACGCGTTCTTTGACCTCGGCGCGCTCGGCCCGAAGGCTCTTCAGCTCTTTCTCCAGCCCGTCCACCTGCCGGTGGAGGTCCGTCGAGGCGCCCTGCTGCTTCTCGAGGGCGTGGAGCCGTTTCTCGACGTCCGCCACGTGCTTCCTGCCCTCTTCGAGGCGATGCTGCTGGTCCGCGTTCTCCTTGCGAAGGCGCTTGACCAGGTCCACGGCCTTCCGGACCTTCTCTTCCAGCCGATCGAAGCTCTCCATCGTCACTCCCCGCGGATCTCCGCTCCCCTCTCCCTCAGGACGCGCACGGCGCCCTCGACCGACGCCTGGACCTCGTCGCTGGTCAGGGTACGCTCCGGCTCTTGATAGCGCAGTGTCAGCATCAGGCTGACCTTGCCCTCGGGCACGGGCGGACGGTCGTAGCGATCGCTCACCTGGATGGAGCGCAGGAGCGCTCCGGCGCCCTGGCGCGCCCACGTCACGAGCTGGTCGGCCGCGACCGACCGGTCCACCAGGACCGACAGATCACGCGACACGGCGGGATGGCGCGGCAACGGCTGCGTCTTCACCTCGGAAGGCTTCGCCGCGAAGAACGGGTCGAGGCGCAGCTCGGCCACCACGATCTCGCCACGCAGCTCGAGGCGTGCTGCCGCCTCCGGGTGCAGCGCCCCGACGTAGCCCAGCGCCTTCCCGCCGAGGAGCACGGCCGCGCTCTTCCCCGAATGGAGCCACGCAGGCACCGGTCCCGCTCCGAAGGCCAGAGCCCAGCCCATGCGAGCGCCGAGCAGCTCCAGCATCCCCTTCGCGTCGAAGAAGTCCAAGCTGCGGACCGGCTCCGACCAGTGCTTCGGGCGCGCCGCGCCGGCGAGCAGGAGACCGAGCTGCGTACTTTCCTCGACCGCGCTTCCGGCGGGCGCGAACACGCGGCCGATCTCGAAGATCTGCAGGTCGTGCCGTCCGTGGCTCGCGTTTCGCTTCAGGGTGTCGAGGAGGCCGGGGTCGACCAGCGAGGATCGCAGCAGGCCCTCCACGTCCGCCAGCGGGTTCGCGATGGGGACCGCCGGGCGTGCCTCGAGGCCGGGTGACACGAAGGAGAGCCGCGCCACCTCGTCCAGACCCGCTCCGACCAGCACCTCGCGCACGCGGCGAGCGCCGCTCTGCTCCTCGCGAAGCTGGCCGCCGCGCGTCGCCGGAGGAAGCGTCGCAGGGATCTTCTCGAGTCCGAAGTGGCGGCCCACTTCCTCGATCAGGTCGGCCTCACGGTTGACGTCGCCGCGCCACGAGGGAATCCCGATGCGGCGTTCCCCGTTTTGGGCGTTGCCGACGGCGAATCCGAGGCCCTCGAGGATCGCAACGGCCTTCGCGTCGGGCACGTCCACGCCGAGCAGCGTGCGCTGGCGCGACGCACGAAGCACGGCGCTGCGTTCCGGACGCGACGCCGGGAGGGCGTCGATCAGCCCGGGACGGACGCTGCCCGCACCGATCCGCTGGAGCAGATGGGCGATGCGAGCGGTGGCCCGCACGGGCTCGTGGGGATCCGCGCCGCGCTCGAAGCGATGCGAGGCCTCCGTGTGCATCCCGAGCGCGCGGGCCGCGCGACGGATCGTCAGCGGGTCCCAGTAGGCGGCCTCCAGCGCGACCGCGCGCGTCTCATCCGAGACCTCGCTCGAGGCACCCCCCATGATTCCGGCCAGTGCGAGAGCCTCGGTCGGCCCCGCGACCACGCCGACGCGCGACGTCAGGGCGCGGTCCACGCCATCCAGCGTCTTCACGCTCTCGCCTTCATGAGCCCAGCGCACGCGCAGCTCCGCTTGGGGGATCTTCGCCAGATCGAAGGCGTGGGAAGGATGGCCGAGCTCCAACATCACGTAGTTGGTCAGGTCCACCACATTGCTGATGGGACGAACGCCGACGGATTCGAGTCGGTCACGAAGCCATGCCGGCGCGGGTCCGATGCGCACGTCCAGGATGCGCGCGCAGAATCGCGGGCAGAGCTCCGGTGCCTCGATCGCGACGCGCAACGCTTGAGCCGCGGGCGGGCCGGTCTCGCCGAGCTCCGTCGCGAGCGGCTTGAGCTGCAAACCGTAGATGACCGCCGCCTCGCGCGCCACACCGCGGACGTTCATGCAGTCGACGCGGTTCGTCGTGATGTCGAACTCGAGTATCGCCTGGTCGCCATCCCCCTCGACGGCGTCCACCGCCAGACCGACCAGCGTGAGATCGTCGGCGAGGCGACGCGGCTCGACCGTGATTTCGACGTGCTCCCTGAGCCAGGCGATGGGCACTCTCACCTTGACTTAGCCCCCCTCCCTGTCCCACCCCGAAGGTGTAAGGAGGGCGGTCCAAAAGCCCCGGAGCGTGCTTCCCCTTCCCTGTTCGGGAAGTAGCAAGCCGGCCAAGAGCTGTGCGACCCGAAGCTGGCTATGGCCCTCGCCATCGCGTTGGCATTCATCCGCGGAATTGCTCGAGGAAACGCAGGTCGCCACTGTAGAAGAGCCGGATGTCGCTGACGTCGTGGCGCAGGATGGCGACGCGCTCGATGCCGAGGCCGAAGGCGAAGCCCGTGACCACCTCTGGATCGTAGACGACGCGTCCGAGGCGCGCGTTGACGGCCTCGAAGACCGCCGGGTTGACCATCCCCGAGCCCATGATCTCGAGCCAGCCCGTGCCCTTGCAGACGCGGCAGCCCTTCCCGCCGCATGCCACGCAGCCGAGGTCGACCTCGACGGATGGCTCCGTGTAAGGGAAGTAGGAAGGCCGGAATCGCACGGGGTGCGCCTCGCCGAAGATCGAGCGCAGGAAGGCTTCGATCGTGCCCTTCAAGTCACCCAGGCTGATCCCGGGGCCGACGACCAGGGCCTCGATCTGCTGGAACATCGGCGAGTGCGTCAGGTCGGGGGCGTCGCGCCGATAGCACTTGCCTGGGCAGATGATCCGCACCTCGGGGGGGTGGCTGTTCTCGAGCATGTAGCGGATCTGACTCGTCGAGGTGTGGGTGCGCAGCAGCAGCCCATTGGTGCCCGAAAGGTAGAAGGTGTCCTGCATGTCGCGCGCCGGATGGTCCTTCGGCATGTTCAGGGCTTCGAAGCAGTGGTAGTCGTCGTCGACCTCGGGCCCGTCGTACACCTCATAGCCCATGGCCACGAAGATGTCCTCGAGCTCCTCGCGCACCGCCGTGAGCGGGTGGCGGCGGCCCTGCCAGGGAGCCCGACCCGGCAGGCTCGTGTCCACGCGGTCGCTCGCGAGCCGCTCCTCATGTTGCCGCGCCTGGATCCGCGCCTTCGCGGTTTCGAGCCGATTCGCGAAGTCGTCCTTGACCTCGTTGAGGGCCTGGCCGGCCGATCGCCGGGCCTCGGCGGCGAACGAGCTCAGCGACTTCAACAGCTGTGTGACCGCCCCCGCCTTGCGGCCAAGAAAGCGGTCGTGGATGGACTGAAGGCCGGCGGCGTCCTGAGCGCGGTCGAGCGCATCCGCGAACTCCGCGCGCAGCGCAGAGAGACGCGCCTTCAGGTCGTCGCCGGGCTCGGGCATGAACCGGAGCGCGAGGCCGTCAGGCCGTCGCCGCTCTCGCCGATTCGACCAGCTTCGCGAACGCTCCCGGGTCCTTCACGGCGATCTCGGCGAGCGATTTGCGGTCGAGCGCGACTCCGGCGCGCTTGAGTCCGGCGATGAACTGGCTGTAGGTCAGGTCGTGCTGGCGGGCGGCCGCGTTGATGCGGATGATCCACAGCCGTCGGAAGTCGCGTTTCTTGTTGCGTCGTCCAACGTAGGCGTAGTTGCCGGCCTTGTCGGCGGCCTCCTTGGCGAACTTGTACAGCTTGCTCTTGCCAAGGAAAAAGCCCTTGGTGATGGATAGGAGCTTCTTCCGCTTGTCGCGGCGGTTGCTCCCACGCTTGACTCTTGGCATGGGGACGTCCTTCGGATGGCTCGACCGAATTTCGGCCGGCCCGCTGCTCTTCCAGGCGTCAGCGAGGCCCGGGCCGCTCGACGGCGACCCAGAGAAACGCGAATTTTACCCCAGAAGCATCTTCCGCACGCGGTCGTGGTCCGCGTCCGACACGAGCGTTGCCCCTCTAAGGTGACGCTTGCGACCCGTCGCCTTCTTCGTGAGGATGTGGCGCTTCATCGACTTGTTGCGCTTGATCTTGCCGCTGGCCGTGAGGCGGAAGCGCTTCGCGGCCGCACGGCGCGACTTCAGCTTGGGCTTTTTCTTCGGCTTTCTCATCGGTGGCTCTCCGTAACCGCCTCGGACTTCCGCGGCTTCTTCTCAACGGCCTTCTTGGGGCCGAGGATCTGGATCATGGTGTTGCCCTCCAGCCGCGGCGAGCTCTCGACCATGGCGACTTCGGCGAGTTCCTGAGCCAGGCGCTGCAGGATCTGGCGACCGATCTCGCTGTGGACCGCCTCCCGGCCGCGGAAGATGCAGGTGGACTTGACCTTGTTGCCGTCGAGAAGGAAGCGCTCGGCATTGCGCTTCTTGAACTGGTAGTCGTGCTCGTCGATCTTGGGCCGGAACTTCACTTCCTTCACCAGGATCTGACGCTGGTGGCGCCGCGCCTCGGACTCGCGCTTTGCCTGCTGGTAGAAGTACTTGCCGGCGTTCATGATCTTACAGACGGGCGGGGTGGCCGCAGCTGCGATCTCGACCAGGTCGAGCCCCTTCTCCTCGGCGATCATCAGCGCCTGGCTGGGCGGCATGATCCCGAGCTGCGCGCCGTCATCGTCGATGACGCGGACCTCCTTGGACCGGATACGGTCATTGATCCGGACGGACTTGGCGTCTATCGCGCACCTCCAGCGTTCTGCTGCGTCTCGCCCTCGCTCGTGGCGCGCTCGGCGCTCAGGCGGGCGAGCTTGTGCTTCCACGGCCCCAGCGGCCCGCTGCCCAGGTCCCCTGCCGTGCGATGCCGCACGGAGACGACGCGGGCTTTCGGATCCGCGGCCTCCTTCTTCCCGACTACGAACATGTAAGGCACTTTCTGTGCCTGCGCTTCGCGGATCTTGTAGCCCATGCGCTCGGCCCGCGCGTCGACCTGCACGCGAAGGCCGGCCCCGCGCAGCTCCTCGGCGATGCTCCGCGCGTACTCGTGCTGGTCGTCAGTCACGGGGATGACCACGGCCTGCACCGGGGCGAGCCAGAGCGGAAAGGCGCCAGCGTAGTGCTCGATGAGCACGCCGAAGAAGCGCTCCAGGCTGCCGAGCAGCGCCCGGTGGATCATGACCGGCTGGTGGGCTTTGCCGTCCTCGCCGATGAACTCGAGCTCGAAGCGGTTCGGGTTGTGGAAGTCCACCTGGATCGTGGAACACTGCCAGGCGCGGTCGAGGGAGTCCTTGATCTTCATGTCGATCTTCGGCCCGTAGAACACCCCCTCGCCGGGGTCCACCTGGTACGGCAGGCTGCGGGTCGCGAGAGCCTTCTTGAGAGCCGCCGTTGCGACCTCCCACTGCTCGTCCGTGCCGCTCGCGTTCGCAGGCTTCGTCGACACGAAGATGTCGTAACGGTCGAAGCCAAAGGTGCGCAGGATGCCCGTCACGAAGTCGAGGACACCCAGGATCTCGTCGTCGAGCTGGTCCGGGCGGCAGAAGAGATGCGCATCGTCCTGGGTGAAGCCGCGGACCCGCATCAAGCCGTGGAGCACGCCGGAGCGTTCGAAGCGGTACACGGTGCCGAGCTCGGCGAAGCGCAGCGGCAGCTCACGGTAGCTGCGCAAGTGCGAGCGGAAGATCGTGATGTGGAACGGGCAGTTCATCGGCTTGAGCTGATACTCGACGCCCTCGATGTCGATGGGCGAGTACATGTTGGCCTTGTAGTACTCGGTGTGTCCGCTCCTGTGCCAGAGGTCGATCTTGGCGATGTGGGGCGAGTAGACGAGGTCGTAGCCGCCCCGCAGGTGCTCGTCGCGCCAGTAGTCCTCGATCTGCTTCCGGATCAGGCCGCCCTTCGGATGCCAGAGGATCAGGCCGGCGCCCGTCTCGTCGGCCACCGAGAAGAGGTCCAGCTCGCGGCCGAGCTTGCGGTGGTCGCGGCGTTTGGCCTCCTCGAGCCGGTGCAGGTGCTGGTCGAGCTCGCCCTGGGTGAAGAAGGCGTAGCCGTAGACGCGCTGCATCTCGGGGTTGCCCTCACGGCCCTTCCAGTACGACTGCGATGCGCCGTCCTTCAGCTTGAAGGCCTTGATGTGGCCGGTCGACGGCAGGTGCGGCCCGAGGCAGAAGTCGATGAACTCCCCCATCGTGTAGCACTGGACCGTCTCGCCCGCCTTCTCGCGCACGAGCTCGCACTTCAGGGCCTGGCCCCTCTTCGCGAACAGATCGAGCGCCTCGTCCTTCGCGATCAGCTTCTTCTCGATCGGCCGGTCCTGCTTCACGATCTCAGCCATCCGCTTCTCGATGGCCGCGAGGTCTTCCGGCGTGAAGGGCTGCGCCACCAGGAAGTCGTAGAAGAAGCCGTCCTCGGTCGGCGGGCCGATGCCGCACTGCGCTCCGGGGAACAGCTCCGTGACCGCCGCCGCGAGCAGGTGGGCAGACGAATGCCTGTAAATCTCGATCGGAGAATCGGCCGGCTTGGTCTCGCCCGAGGGTCCGGTGGTGTCGAGAGGCTCCAAGAGCGTCGACGACATCTACCGGCGGGACATCACTGACACGATCCTCAGCGAAACCTCCGAGTCAAACTCTGGTAGGCGCGGGTGGAATTGAACCACCGACCTCTTCCGTGTCAAGGAAGCGCTCTACCACTGAGCCACGCGCCTGCGACACGACGGAAAACGAATGGTACCGGCGGCTTGCGGGGCTGTCAATGTTCATTGGGCGCTTGCATTTCCGCGGCCTCAAACCTACTTTTGCGCCAAGCACAGAGGACCGCCCGCAAGGGGGGCGCCTCCCCCAACGACAGACGGCGTTTCTGCAGCGCCGGCCTCCCTCGGGCCGCCCCATCGGAGGAGGCTCCATGGCCAAGCGGCGCTACGAGCTCGACAGCCGAGTCTTCACGATCTTCTTTCTCGTCGCCATCCCATTCGTGGTCTTCGGCTCCTTCCTCGTGATCAGCATCGTGCGGGGCCGCCTGGAGGCCGCCCTCGGCGCCAGCTTCGAGCAGCAGGCGGTCGGCACCAAGCTGCAGCTCGAGCGCTACGTCGCCGACCAGATCGTCCACCTTCGCATCCTCGCCAACCTTCCGTCGGTGCGGGCTGCGGTGAGAGGCTCGGTCGGCGCGCCAGCGGATTCCGGCCGCCTGGAGGCGGCCTGGGCCAGCGGTGAAGACGCCAGCGGCCTGGCTTCGCTGCTGCAGTCACCCCTCGCGAGCCAATTGCGCGACCTCGTGCGACTGCGTCCCGCCCTGCGCTTGATCCAGGTTGCGGACGCCAGCGGGCGGCTGGTCGCCAGCTCAAGCCGCGCCGGTCGCCTGTTGAACGGTGAGGCTCCCTGGTTTCGGACCATCGCCGGCCAGGAGGCGGAGGAGGCCTTCATAGGCGACATCCGGATGCAGCCGAACAGCTCGCTGCCGCTGCTCGAGATCGCCTACCCCGTCATGGATGCGGAGCACGGATTCGTCGGCGGCGTTCGCACGCTGCTGGACGCCGGCGATCTCTACGGCGTCCTCGGACCGGTGCGGATTGGCCGCACCGGTCACGCCGTGCTGCTGCGCGCCAGCGACGGCATGATCCTGGCCTCCGACGAGGGCACGGTGCTCCGGTCGGCGTTTCCGGGCTTCGAGGCCGTTCAGAACGCTCTCGAGCGCGAACGCCGGGGTCACTGGCGCGTCCCCGAGATCCGCCGCGAGGGGACGGTCGTAGAGCCAGAACGCCTCGTGGGTTTCAGCCCGGTGGACCAGGTCCCGGGTGTACGCTGGCTGGTCGCCGTCGAGCAGGACGCCTACGAGGCCACGGCGCCGGTGACGGAGGTGACGCGCTACCTCTGGATCCACTTCCTGGGAGCCTTCGGAAGCGTGGCGCTGCTCGCGCTGTACCTTTCCTTCAAGCTCGAGCAGCCAGTCATCGAGGACGAGCTGCACCTCCACGAGGAGCACCTGCCCGTGGCTTTCCGCCGGACCGGGACGGGAGGCTAGAGGATCTTTTTCCCCAATAGCGAGCACAGCAGCTCGACGCCGAGCATGGCGGTGCCGTTGCGATGGTCGAGGATCGGGTTGGCCTCGACCAGCTCCGCCGAGATGACCTTGCCCGTGTCCGCGAGCATCTCCATGGCGAGGTGCGCCTCGCGGAAGGAGAGCCCGCCGGGGCACGGCGTGCCGACGCCGGGCGCGTAGTCCGGGTCCATCGCGTCGAGATCGAAGCTGACGTGGATGCCGGCCGTCCCCGCGCTCGCGCGCTTGATGGCCTCCTCCATCACGGTGCGCATGCCGCGCTCGTCGATGTCGCGCATCGTGAAGGCGCCCAGGCCGGCCGCGCGCACGTTCGCGCGCTCGGCCTGGTCCACATCGCGCAACCCGATCGCCGCGGCACGCGTCCCATCCACCATCGGGCCATCGCCCCCGAGGCTCACCAGCTCCGGCGCGCCGATGCCCAGCGCGACCGCCAGGGGCATGCCGTGGATGTTCCCCGAGGGCGAGGTCTCGGCCGTGTTGCAGTCGGCGTGGGCGTCGAACCAGATCAGGCCGATCTTCTGCTTCCGGTCGCGATGATGGCGCGACAGGCCTGCGAGCGTGCCCATCGCCACCGAATGGTCGCCGCCGAGGACGACGGGCATCCGGCCCGCCTCGAGCACGCCCTTCACCATCTCGCGCAGCGCCTCGCAGGTCTCCCTGATCTCCTTCAGGTACTTGAGCCGCGCGTCGCCGGGGTTGCGGGTCTCCTGGATGTGCACGTCGAGATCGCCGGCGTCCCTGACGTCGTACCCAAGCGCTCTGAGCTTCGCGTCGACGTCGGCAACCCGAAACGCGGACGGCCCCATGTCCACGCCGCGACGGCCAGCACCGAGGTCGAGCGGCACGCCGATCAGCGTCACTTCTCCCTG
>Ga0075428_100008457_pt1 | contig 11415 bp, 8 predicted proteins | sample RhiMetdeltSRZDD2_FD_75291 | JGI IMG/M metagenome (GOLD analysis project Ga0075428, IMG submission 75291) | Populus rhizosphere microbial communities from Tennessee, USA - Rhizosphere MetaG P. deltoides SRZDD2 | ecosystem: Host-associated > Plants > Roots > Rhizosphere > Soil | place: USA... | reverse complement strand
ACGGCGACCAAACGTTCGATGAGGTTCTCGAGCTCTCTGATGTTGCCCGGCCACCAGTACGACGAGAGGATGTCCAGCGTCGAATCGGCGATGCCCTGGACGTTCTTGCGGAACTTGATGTTGTAGCGCCGTAGGAAGAAACGGGCGAGCTCCGGCAAATCCTCCAGTCGATCGCGAAGTGCCGGCATCCGAATCGGGATCACGTTGAGGCGGTAGTACAGGTCCTCCCGAAAGCGGCCATCCTTGACGGCTTTTTCGAGGTCGACGTTGGTCGCAGCAATGAGCCGAAGGTCGGTCTTGATCGGATGCGTGCCGCCCACGCGTTCGATCTCCTCCTCCTGAACCGCGCGCAACAGCTTGGCCTGAAGCTCGTACTTGAGATCGCCGATTTCGTCGAGGAACAGCGTCCCGCCGGCGGCGAGCTCGAACTTGCCGAGTTGCTGCCGGATGGCGCCGGTGAACGCCCCTTTTTCGTGACCGAAGAGCGCGCTCTCAACGAGCTCCTTGGGAATGGCCGCGAGGTTCACGGCAACGAACGGAGCCGTCGGCCGGCCCGACTCGCGATGGATCAGCCGGGCGAGCAACTCTTTTCCCGTGCCGCTCTCGCCGAGGACTAGTACGGTGGCAGAGATCTTCGCGACCTTCTGCACGAGCTCTACGACCGAACGCGTGCTGCGGCTCGGGCCGACGACGAACTCACGATCGTTCTGCTCGGCCACCTCCTCTTTGAGCCGGGTTACGTCCCTGCTCAGATCCTGACGTTCGGCAGCGTTGGCAAAAAGCGTGCGGATGCTCTCCGGGTCGAGGTCTTTTGCAATGTAGTGATACGCCCCATGCCGCATCGCTTCGATCGCGATGTCGAGCTCTTTCGTGCTCGAGATGACGATCACTTCAACGTAGGGATAGTTCTCCCTGGTGATCTTCAACACTTCGAATCCGCTGATTCCCGGCAGGTGTGCCTCCAGCAGCATCAGGTCCAGGTCTTCCTTCTGCATCATCTGCAGTGCGGCTTCGCCGGTCGCGGCTTTCAGCACGCGGTAGTCGCGCCGCAGGGCCGCGGTCACTGTTTCGCGTATCTCCTCGTCGCTGTCGACGACGAGCAGTGTCTTCCGTCGGTCTGGCATGGGAACGGCGAGTATATTATGGGGTCGGGAGTCATTTGTTGAGGACACTGCACGTGCGAATGATTGTCCTGATCAAATGACTCCCGACCCCTTTTCAAGGAGCTCGTTTGTCGAAATCGTTTGATGTCGTGGTGATCGGCGCGGGCACCGGCGGATACGTTGCGGCCATTCGCGCCGCGCAGCTCGGGAAGACAATCGCCGTCGTCGAGAAACAAAGTGCGCTCGGTGGCACTTGTCTGATCTGGGGATGCATTCCGACCAAGGCGCTCCTTGAACACGCCCATGCGCTCAAGGTGATTCAGCAGGCTGCCGAATGGGGGGTCACGATTCCACCGGGCGCGCCCGCCATCAACATGACGCAGGTGCACGCCCGCAAGGACAAGATCGTCGGCGGGCTCACCAAGGGCATCGAGTTCCTGTTCAAAAAGAACAAGATCACCTGGGTCAAAGGCACCGCTCGACTCGCCGGCCGAGGAAAAGTCGACGTCGTCGAAGGTGACACGCAAACCCTCGAGGGCAAAGAGATCATCGTCGCCACCGGGTCGGCGCCGCGGAGCGTTCCCGCAGTGACGATCGATCACACCCGCGTCATCACCAGCGACGAAGCCATCCACTTGAAGGAGGTTCCGAAGTCGCTCGTCATCCTCGGTAGCGGCGCGGTTGGAGTTGAATTCGCCTCTATTTACCGGCGTTTCGGCAGCGCCGTGACCATCATCGAGCTGCTCCCGCGTCTGGTGCCGGTCGAGGACGAGGCCGTGTCTTCCGAGCTCGAGAAGTCTTTCAAGAAGCAGGGCATCATGGTGATGACCGGCACCAAGGTTACCAAGGCAGCCTCCTCGTCGGGCGGTGTCACCATCGAGGCGCAAACGCCGGACGACAAGACGAACACGATCACGGCCGACGTGTTGCTCGTCGCAACGGGTCGCGGACCGGTGACCACCGGGTTGGGCGCCGAAGACGCGGGAATCGCGATGGAGCGTGGATACATCAAGGTCGACGAGCTCTATCGAACGTCGGTCCCCGGGATTTCCGCCATCGGCGATGTGATTACCCTGGGCAAGGGCGTGCATCCACAGTTGGCGCACGTATCGTCGATGGAGGGCATCATCACGGCGGAACGGATCGCCGGCAAGCCGGTTCAGCCGCTCAATTACGACCACGTGCCTGGCTGCACTTACTGCGATCCCGAGATCGGGAGTGTCGGCCTCACCGAAGCTCAGGCAAAGGAGCGCGGCTACGACGTGAGGACGGGCACATTCCCCTTTGGTGTGCTCGGTCGGGCGAAGATGGCGGGCGAGTCCGAAGGGTTCGTGAAGATCATCGCCGATAAGAAGTACGATGAAGTGTTGGGCGTGCACATGATTGGCCCCCGATCGACGGAGCTGGTGGCCGAGGCCGTCCTGGCACTACGGCTCGAGTGCACCGTGGAAGAGATGATCAAAACCATTCACGCGCACCCGACCTTCTCCGAAGCAGTGGGCGAAGCGGCGCATGCCGTCCACGGCGCGGCGATTCACATGTAAGGCTCTCGGCTTTTCTTTCGGCTCTCGACCTGCGAGAGCCCAGAGCCTAGAGCCCAGAGTCGAGAGAGTTCCCATGTCCACACCCGTCCTGATGCCCCAGATGGGGGAGTCGATCGCCGAAGGCACCATCGTCAGGTGGATCAAGAAAGTCGGTGAAGCGGTCGATCGGGATGAGCCGCTGTTCGAAATTTCCACGGACAAGGTTGACGCTGAAATACCTGCGCCGGCGGCGGGCGTGCTGACCGAGATCAAAGTCAAGGAAGGCGAAACCGTCGCGGTGAACAGCGTCGTTGCCACGATTGGCGCCGCCTCGGAAGTCTCGAAGCAAGAGCCGTCGCAAAGCGCATCCGCGCCGGCGCCTCCCTCGCTTGATTCGGTTGTTCCGCGTGACGCCGACGCGCCACCCGCGAAACCGGCCGCCACGTCACGCAAGACCAACGGACGCACGGCGAGCAAGCCGGCAGAGGACGATTCGCGCAAGCAGCGTTCGTCGCCGCTGGTCCGGCGCATCGCGCGCGATAATGACGTCGATATCTCGCAGATTCATGGATCTGGTCTCGGCGGCAGGGTGACGAAGAACGACATTCTGGGGTACATCGACTCGGGGGTCGGGACTCGGGATTCGGGATCCGGGACTCGGGACTCCTTGGGCGCCGAAGCGCCTGGCGCGAAGGCGGCGGGACTCGGGGCTCCGGACTCGGGGCTCGGGATTCGGGACTCGGGGGGTCCGGATCCTGGATCCCGCGTCGAGATCAAGCCGCTCTCCGTGATGCGGAAGAAGATTGCCGAGCATATGGTAATGAGCCGCCGCACCTCGGCTCATGTGCACTCGGTCTTCCACGTGAACTTCTCTACCGTCGAGCGAATCCGTCAGCAGAAGAAGGCCGAGTACGAGCAACTCGGAACGAAGCTCACCTACATGGCCTTCATCGCCAAGGCCGTCGTCTCTGCGCTGCGGCGCTTCCCGATTGTCAATGCCTCGCTCGACGGTGACAACGTCATTTACAAGAAAGACATCAACCTCGGGATCGCGGTTGCGCTCGAGAGCGGGCTCATCGTTCCCGTCATCAAGCACGCGGACGAGAAAAATCTCCTCGGGTTGAGCCGCGCCATCGCCGACATCGCGACACGGGCCCGATCGAAGCAACTCAAACCCGAGGAAGTTCACGACGGCACTTTCACCATCACGAATCCCGGTCAGTTCGGCTCGCAGTTCGGGATGCCGATCATCAACCAGCCGCAGGTCGCCATCCTCGGTGTCGGCACCATCGAGAAGCGTCCGATCGTCGTCGACGATGCGATTGCGATTCGAACGATGGCGTACCTGACATTGGGCTACGACCATCGACTGGTCGATGGCGCGACCGGCGATCAGTTCATGGCTGAAGTGAAGCAGCAACTCGAGAACTTCGATGCCGTGTAAAGACCCCGGGGGTCATTTCATGGGGATTGGGCCGAAATGACCCCCGGGGTCATTTCGGCGTTGCGCCAACTGGAAATCCGACGGTTGGGTCTCGTCGGTTACGACGAGGCGCTGGAACTCCAGCGCGAGCTGGTCGAGGCGCGACGCGCCAACCGAGTTCCGGATCTGCTGCTCCTGCTCGAACACGCGCCGGTCATCACGCTCGGGGTTCGAAGCGAGGTTGCGCGTGCGAACGTCATAACCACGGGTGAGCGGCTGGCCGAGCTCGGGATCGAGGTCCATGAGACTGGCCGTGGTGGCGACGTCACCTACCACGGTCCCGGGCAGATTGTCGGTTACCCGATCCTCGACCTGCGGCCGGACCGTTGTGACGTCCACAAATACGTGCGCGATCTCGAGGAAGTGATGATCCGGACGTGCGCTGACTTCGGCATTTCAGCGGGGCGCATCGCCGGCCTGACAGGTACATGGGTCGGGGCAGACAAGATCGGCGCGATCGGGATTCGCATCTCGCGTTGGATCACGAGTCACGGATTCGCCTTCAACGTCCGAACGGATCTCGATCATTTCAAGCTGATTGTGCCGTGCGGCATTTCCGATCGCGGTGTCACCTCGCTTGAACGAGTGACCGGACGAACGATCGCGCTCGATGAAGTGCAGGATGCGCTCGTGCGCCGATTCTCAGAGGTGTTCGAAAGGTGCGCCGCGTAGTGGCCCTGTCGCTGTCGCGAAATGCCGTTTGCGTGTGCGCGGCTCTCCTGACGTCCAGCGTGTTGTTGGCAGGCTGTGCGCTGCGGAAGGCCCGCGTCCAGGACTACGGCATCCCGCTGTGTGAGAACGGCACAGATGAGGATCTTCTCTCCTCCGCCGCTCTCCAGTGCTGGTTTTCGGCAACGCACGGACGATGGCGCACGCTTGGGCACCAGTCTCACCTGGAGGCGCTGGTGATCGATGTCGAGGCGCGGCAAATCAGCGATGCCCACGAGATAGCTCGCCGGTTTGTCGAGAACAAGGCGGCGGGCGCGTATTCCGAGATCCTCGTCTACGTCCGGGCAGATCGAAGCAGCGGGGGCACTAGCGTCCGTCGTGTTCGCTGGACGACGAACGGCACGTTCGAAACGCTCGACTTCGCCAGCGCGGACAGCGAATCACCGCTGAGAGTCCGCTCGCAGTTCTAGAGTCGGTTCAATGACCTGGATGCGGCGTCGTCTTGATCAGTGACAGCACGGCTTCACCGACGCCGCGTCCGGCTGTTGATCCAACTTCGATCCTGACATTGCGCCAGGTCACCACGTCGCCCGCTGATGCGGGTCGATTGAGGAGCAGCAGCACGAGACCACTGATCGTGGTCACTTTCTCGTGGTCGATCGACCGGCCGAGCGCTTCTCCCGCCTCATCGAGTCGCACTGTGCCGCGCACGCGCACGCGTCCATCCGCTTCGCGCACAATGGGGCCGCGCGCCCGGCCCTCGTCGATGTCACCGACCACTTCCTCGAAGAGGTCTTCGATCGTGACGAGTCCGGCCGTTCCGCCGTGCTGATCCATGACGACGGCCATCTGCGCGCGAAATCGCCGCATCGCGGCAATGACCTCGTCGAGGTACGCCGGTCCCGGAACGTACGGCAATGCCCTCGCATCCCGCGCTGCGACCGGCTGGTTCGAGACGAGATGCCTGAGGATCTCTTTGATGTGCAGGCTGCCGATGATGTTGTCGAGGTCGCCGCTGTAGACCGGGTAGCGTGTATGCGGTTGCGTTCGAACGATTGCTCTGAGCTCGTCAGGCTCGGCGCCGACTGGAATACCGGCCAAGAGCACGCGCGGCACCATGACCTCGCCGGCAGTTCGATCGCCGAACTCGAACAGGTCGCGCAGGATCTGCCCCGCCTCGCCGCGCAGCATGCCACCTTCCTGGCTTTCGCGGACGATGAACTCGAGCTCCTCGGCCGTGTGATAACGCTCTCGTTCGACTTCGCGCCGCTCGATTCCCGCGAGGCGCAGCAGACGGTTGCCCACTGAGTTGAGCATCACCACGAGCGGCAGAATGATGCGCTGCAGGACGGCGATGACGGGCGACACGTAGAGCACGGTCTTGCCCGCCCGTTGCAGCGCCAGCGCCTTGGGAACCATTTCGCCAACGACGATGTGCAGATACGTCAGCACGGCAACGGCGATCACGCTGGCAACTGTGTGCGCGGCAATCCAGCCGAACATCTCGAAACGCACGAACCACGGCTGCATCTGGTTGGCCAGCCAGTGTTCGCCGTACATCCCCAGTCCGAGGCTTGCGACAGAGATACCGATTTGCGTCGTCGCGATGTAACGATCCTGGCGCACGGGATCCTCGAGCACTGCCAGTACGCGCGCCGCCAGCCGGCTGCCCTGCGAGGCCTGGTGCTCGATGCTCGCGCGTGTTGCTCCAACGATCGCGAATTCCGCGGCGACAAATAGACCGTTGGCCAGGATGAGGAAGACGATGATTCCAATCGGGACCAGGATCTCCGTCATCGCCGGTCCTCAGACGAAACAGGCACCACGCGGCGGGCGACGACCAACTGCGGGATGCGATCCGTTACACGTTCGACCTCGAACTCGAAATCGCCGATCACGACTGTCTCTCCCTCAGCGGGGATGTGTCCCAACGCCTCTGTCACTAGGCCTCCCACCGTCGATGCGTCGGTTTCCCACGTCGTCTCGAGAACCATTGCCGCATCGTCGACGCCGACTTCTCCGGGAAGCCGGACTCGTCCGTCGGTAAGTGTTTCAGTGGCAAGCTGGCCAGATCTGAACTCGTCGCCGACGTGGCCGAGCAACTCGGTCAACACATCGGCCAGCGTGAGAAGTCCTGCCGTGCCACCGGATTCATCCACGACGAGCGCCTGATGCGATCGGCGTTCGCGAAGGTCTTTGAGGATTCGATCGGCCGTGACGCTCTCGTGCACGGATGGAATCGGGCGAATCAGTTCGGCGAGCGTTGCGCCTGGCCGTCCTTCGACGAACCAACGGACCAGGTCCTTCGTGCGCAGGATGCCGACGATGTTGTCGAGGCTTTCTCGATACACCGGCACCCTCGAGTAGGGACTTTGCGCGACCACGCTCACAACCTCGTTGAGCGGTGTATCGATTGAGATTGCCGAGATCCTCTTTCGAGGAACCATCAGTTGACGGCCCTGGCGCAGGTTGAGTCGCAGGGCACGTTGCAGTCGGCGATGCTCGTCCGGCTCGAGCAGACCGCCATCACGGCTTTCCGCGATCAGCAGTTCGATCTCGTCCGGTGAATGGATGTGGCGATGAGCCTGATGTCGCGCGCCGAGCAAACGAAGGATCAGGAGTCCCGATCCATTCAGCCATTTGATGAATGGGCGGTACACCCACTGCGAGGCGACCATCGGGATGAGCGTGTAGAGGGCCGTCTGGGTGGGGTATTGAAGCGCCAGCGACTTGGGCACGAGCTCCGCGAAAACCACTTGCGCGACCGTCAGAGCCAGCAACACGACGATGGTGGACGTCGACTGGGCGACGACCTCTTGAAGTCCACCCAGGGCCTCGAAGTACGGGGCCAGCCAGACGGCAAGCGTGGCCTGTGCGTAGGCGCCGAGAACGAGGCTCGAAATCGTGATGCCGATCTGGCAGGCGGCGATGTAGCGATCGAGCGCCGCCGGCGACTCGACGATCGGCAGCAGCCAGGCCGCGAACGGATTGCCGTTTTCCGCAAGCTGATGGAGCCGGCTGCGACGCACGCTGACGGCCGCGAATTCGGCCGCGACGTAAAGGGCGTTAACGAGCAGAAGCGCCGCGATGACGAGGATGGCCGCAAGGACCATTGAGCGCCCAAGTACTTAGCACCGTTTTTGTGTCCGGGCGTAACCGGTTGCTGAGCAATGACTTCGATGGTTGTCATCCGGGTTGGAATAAGACCGATTTGGTCGGTGTTCAGCAAGATAGAGGCGGAACCCCATGGACAGGACCCAGGATCGGTTGCTTATTGACGGGCTTCAAAGAGGAGATCAGGCGGAGGTCAGAAAATTGGCAGAGCTGTATGGGCCGCGAATTCACCAGTTGGCGCTGCGTCATTTGAAAAATCGCGAGGACGCTGAAGAAGTCACGCAGGACGTGCTAATGAAGGTGTATCGCAAGATTGGCGCGTTTCGTGGGGATTCCGCCCTCTCGTCGTGGATCTACCGGATTACGTTCAACACCGCGATGTCGCGCCTGCGCCAGCATCGAGGTGAGCGCGCGGCTGAGCAGGAGCGCGATCGGGCGCTTGCCGCGTTCGAAGCATCAGACGAGGGCACACCTCGCGCGACCGCGGCTCCGGCGGATTGGTCTCACATGCCGGACGAGGAACTGCTGCGCTTTGAATTGAGGCGCGCTGTCGAGGTTGCGGTGCAGGAGTTGCCCGAGATTTACCGCGAGCCGGTGATCCTGCGCGACTTCAAGGGGCTTACGACCGAGGAAGCCAGCACGCGCTTGAAGGTCAAGGACCAGACGCTGAAGTCGCGTCTGCATCGCGGTCGTTTGTTGCTCCGGGAACGGCTGCAGGCGTTCGCGTCAGGTCTCTCGCTGCATCGGCCGACTCCCGCGTACTCGTAGGCCGGGTCTTGATTTCCAGACCCGGCTCGCCCGGCGGGTCCAAAAAGCAGGACCCGCCCTACGGAGTCCAGTTACTGCGTAGAGACGAACTCCGGCCGTGACGCTCGATTGGCGAGCGCCGCGGCCAGTTCGAGCGCCAACCGGGCAACCTGGCTGGTTCCGATCGCATCGATCTTTTCCCAGTCGTCGCCGGGCCGGTGGTAGTCGCCGTGGAACCCGGTGAAGAAGTTGATCGCCGGAATGCGACGCGCGAGGAAGTTGTAGTCGTCACTGCGCCCGGCGCCGGGACCTTCGCGTTTAATCTTGAGCGGGGATGCGCTGGTTTTGACTGCCACCGTGAGGTCGGCCTCCATCGATGGCGCCGCATCGAGCCCACTCACGTCCACGGATCCGTTCGCGCGGCCAATCATGTCCAGATTCAGCATCGCGATCGTGCTCTCCACAGGCACGCGCGGTTCGCTGACGTACGCCGCCGAGCCGAGGAGCCCACGCTCTTCACCCGCGAAGGCGACGAAGATCAACGTGCGTGGAAAGCGGCTGCGATTAGCGACGGCGGCCCTGGCGATCTCGATAATCGACGCGGTGCCGGAGGCGTTGTCGTCGGCGCCATTGTGAATCTCTCCAGCTCTCTCCGGCGACACCGAGAGTCGGCCACCCAGCCCGACGTGATCGTAGTGGGCGCCGATTACGATGGCTTCCTTGGCGCGCGCTGGGTCGCTGCCCGGCAACACGCCGATCACGTTCCGTACCGTGCGGCGATTCTTCGCGATGTGCTCGACGTACTCGACTTTTCCCTCGGGCAGATCGCGCGACCTGGGCATGAGGTCACCATCGATCTGGCGCGCCGTTGCATCGAGCTGCCAGGCATCGAGCAGCGGCTGCATCTCCTCGCGCCGCACTCTCAAGACAGGAATGCCGAGGTCCTCAGCGTCCGGATCGCTTCCAAACAAGCTGTAGGGCGCGTCATCCACGCGGTGTGACGGGTCACCGACGACGAGCAGAATCTTCGCGCCCCGGTTGCGCGCGACCGAGGCCTTTGCTGAGAGCGTGGTCTGCGGCATCGCTCGTGTGCCGTTGAGCCGGCTGCTGGCGTCTCGTTCCTGAGGCTCGTGGCTGAAAATGAGGACGGCTTTGCCACTGACATCGATGCGGCCGTAGTCGTCGTAGACGCCCGGAACCGTGAGCCCGTAGCCCGCGAACACAACCGGCAAGGCGTGCAGGTCGGTTGAGGGCTTGGCGGGATCCTCGTTCGACGGCGCCGACAGCGGGTAATAGCTGACTCCAAGCGCGAGGTTCACGGTCCGGCCCTTTAGACTCACCGACAACGTATTTCCCGATCCGATCGTTAACCCGGCGATCAGTTGAAAGGGCTGGAACCACTCGTTGGTGGTGCCGCCGGGTTGCAGGCCGACGGTCTTGAACTGTTGCGCGATGTAGTTGCCGGCTGTTTCAAGTTCGGGCGAGCCGTTGCCACGACCTTTGAGCTCGTCGGAGGACAAGAACTTGATGTGCTGCAACACCGTATCGGGCGCAATCTCGGTTTCCGCAGCGATGACCGAGAGGCACGTCAGGACGAGACCGAGGACACCAACTATTACGTGCGAAGGTGCGCCGGTGCGCCGGTGCGACAGTGACGAGGTCCGATGGTCCGAAGGTGACAAGGTCGGATGGTGCGAAAGTGCAGGCGATCCCATTCAGATCGATCCTACCCCAGCGAGGCTGCGCCTCGGTCCGAGGCTGCGCCTCGGACCGACGAACACGTGGCTCCGCCTCGCTGGTGTCAGCGTGTCTTGCCCGCACTTCGTGCGGGCGAGCCGTCTTGACCGGGGAAAGCTGGAGTTCATTTGTCAGCGATCCAGCCGGTCAGCCGGCTATGGCGTTTTCGACCTGGACGCGTTCGCGCGTATTCAGCGCCGGCACCCGGGTGGCAACGATGCCCTGTTTGGACAGGATCGCAGGTAGCACGCCAACCCGGCCACGAGCGCCGAATTCGCCGCCGAGCACGGTGATCACGCTAAACGTCCGGCGCGCGGACAAGACCAGCGCCTCAGTGACTCGTGTTGCGGCCAGCCCGAGCGCGAAAGAACCGGGTGGCCAGAGACGCGCCAGGCGATTCTCGATACGTGAGACCTGGACTTGCGTCAGGACACGCTCCAACGCGTGGCCGCCAATCGACGCCTCGCTCCACGGGACCACGAAGCCGCGCGGAGGCGCACCGAGCACGGTCAGTCCGATTTCCGTGGGCGAGCACTGTGCCTCGATCGCCACCATCGACTTCACAGCGCCACATAAAGCCTCCGCCGCGGAACCGATCAGGCGTTCGCGCCGGATGTGCAGTTCGCGTGCGGCACTGGCGATAAGCGCCGCCTGAGATGGCCCCGCAAACACGATGGGAGATTCAGTGAGATACGGAGCCAGGCGGCTCATCATCACGAGCGCTTCGTCGCCTTGCCACTCGTTCGACGACCGGCCGCTCCGATCCGCGATGATGCAGACCGCCGCTCCGATGGCGCGAGAGAGGTCGGCGCTTCCTTCGAGATGCGTGTGAGAACCGTCGACGGCTCCTGCCTGTTGAATGTCCAGCGCCTTGCCCGCCGCCACCCCGGCCGCGTCATCGAGGAGGATGATGCGGCCCACGCGTTCACTGCGTGCGAGCGCGTGGGCGCACGCGCCCCCGAGTTCTCCGGCCCCGATGATGCAAACAGTCGACACGAATCTGTGGAGTATTCTAGTTCGGCCCCGCTCCAGGGGGCCC
>Ga0075428_100008456_pt1 | contig 11415 bp, 10 predicted proteins | sample RhiMetdeltSRZDD2_FD_75291 | JGI IMG/M metagenome (GOLD analysis project Ga0075428, IMG submission 75291) | Populus rhizosphere microbial communities from Tennessee, USA - Rhizosphere MetaG P. deltoides SRZDD2 | ecosystem: Host-associated > Plants > Roots > Rhizosphere > Soil | place: USA... | reverse complement strand
CCCAGGTTCTTCGAGCACCAGAACCAGTCGGTGTCCCAGCGCCAGATGAAATCGGCGACGGTCAGGTAGTCGACCTCGCGCTCGCGGATCGACCGATAGTAGATGTGCTTGTACGTGTAGTCACTGGTGTACGGCGCGCTCGCGGCAAATCGGCCGAGGTTGAGGTAGTACTCGTCGGCGCCGAACGCGACGGCGTCGACGAAGTCCGCCCCACCCGCGCATGCGGCGAACAATGCCGCCAGCATATCGTCGACGCGCGTGAAACGGCGGTGCGCGAGCTCGACGTACGGCTGCGCGCGGACCGCCCGCGCGGTGAGACGCAGCGCATAGCCGAGCGTACCGTACGAATTGGGGAAGCCATGAAAGAGGTCCGCGTGCGCGTTGTCGGGCCGGCACGTCAGCACGCGGCCGTCGCCGGTCAATACCTCGATCTCGGTGAGCGTATCGTGAACGAGCCCGTAGCGGAACGACGAGGCTTCGATGCCCACGCCGGCCGCGGCGCCGCCCAGCGTGATCGTTTTCAGCTGCGGCACCACCGCGGGCAGCATGCCCTGCGCGAGCGTCGCGGCGACGATGCCCTCGTACGTCGTCATGCCCTCCGCGTCGACGGCGCCGGCGTCCGGGTCCACGCCGAGCACGTGATCGAACGCGCGCACGTCGAGCGTGCGCGAATGCGTGCCCACGCGATCCCGAAACAGGTTCGACGTTTCCTTGCGCAATGCGAGGCGGCCGCCGGGCTCTACCCGCACCGCTTCGGCGAGTGCATCGCGACGACGCGCGTAATCGGCGTACGCGTCGGACATCCTCGTTTCGCCCCTGGCTACCGGTGCCGGCGGGCACGCGCCGGCGCATAGAGGAAGGCGCGGCTCATGGGGTAGCTCGTCCGCGACACGTTGCCCTTGCTGAAGACGATCTGGAAGAGATGCGTCTGCGCGGTCGGCGAGCGGAACATCTCGGCGCAGCCCAGCAGATAACAGCGCCAGATGCGCCGGAACCGCTCGTCGAAGCGCTTGGGATCGAGTGCCTGGATCTTGGGCCACTGCCGGTCGAAGCGCGCCGCCCACACGTCGAGCGTCAGCGCGTAATGCCGGCGCAGGTTCTCGACGTCGATCACCTCGAGCCCATGCTCCTCCATCAGCACGATGGTGTCGGCGAGGCTCGGGATCCAGCCGCCGGGGAAGACGTGCTCGCGGATGAAGAATTCGGTGTCGCGGCGGCCGACGTGGCCGATGAAGTGGAGCATGCCGAGGCCGCCGGGCTTGAGAAATTCCGCGTGCGCCCGGATCACGTCGCCCAGCTGGTCGCGGCCGGCGTGTTCCAGCACCCCGATCGAGACGACCTTGTCGAATTGCGCGAACGCATCGCGCATGTCGCCCTCGACCACGCGCAGGCGCTTGCCCTGGCCGCGCTCGCGGATCCAGCCGTCGACCGCCGCCACCTGCTCGGGCGTTGTGTTGACGCCGGTGACGTCGACGCCGCATTCGGCGGCGGCGCGGAACATGAAGCCGCCGAAGCCGCAGCCGATGTCGACGACGCGCTCGCCGCGCGCGAGGCGCAGCTTGCGGCAGACATGATCGATCTTCGCGGCCTGCGCATCCTCGAGCGTGCGCGTGCCCGGCGCCCAGTACGCGCAGGTGTACATCATCAGCGGGTCGTCGAGCCAGAGCTGGTAGAACGGCGTGCCGAGCGCGTAGTGCGCGCGCGCGTTCTCGCGCGCCTGTTCGCGCGTGGCGTTCGAGCGCGCCAGCTCGTGCCAGCGGTTGCGCTGCGCGACGAGCGCGTTCGGCGAGTCGAAGCCGTTCTGCATCCCGACGCGCATCGCCGCGCGCAGGTCGCCGTCGACGTCGACTTCGCCGTCGAAGTAGGCGTCGAGCAGCCCGACGTGGCCGAATGCCGCGACGGCCATCTCGGCCGCGCGCGTGCGGAAGCGGACCGCAAAATCGCGCGGCCCGCGCCGGTTGCGATAGCGCGAGCCGTCGGCGAACGTCACCTCGAACGTTTCGCGCGCGCCGTTGCCAAAGCGCGCCAGCTCCTTCTCGACGAGCGCGAACATGGCGATGCCCTCCGGGTGCTCTCGACCCTGCCGCGCGTCAGACGACGCGGACCCGGATGTCGGGAAGCCCATCGATGTGCGCGTCCATCACGTCGCCCTTGACCACGGGGCCGACGTTCTCGGGCGTCCGAGGTTGGCGTTCTGCTTCACCTGCGCGGAGACGGTCGCACCGCCGGCGGCGATCGCGGCGGCGGCCTGCAAGAGCTCTCGGCGTTCGTTCGTGGACATGGCTTCCTTTCGGATGGGTCGAGGCGTCGCCCGCGAAGCGCCGGCGTTCTCGCGCTAGGCCGACGGGCGCGTGCGGCGGGCGTTCGCGCTGCGTGGCGGCGCGCCCGCCTCGTCGCAGCGCGGAGGATGCGCGTTCACGATCGCCTCGAGCGATTCATAGTACCGCTCGTCCGTCCCGGCGTCTCGCGCGGCGAGCTCGCGCGCCGCGGCGTCGCCGAGCGGCGCACCGGCAACGCTCCACGCCCTGGCGCTCACCAGCACACCCCGCTCGTAGGTGAACACCCCGCGCGGCTTGCCGTTCGCGTGCCACGAGCGCGTCTCGCCGTTGCGCCTCCCGGCGGTGTAGGCTGCCTCGAGCTTCGGCTGCGGGTCGCGGCCGCGCGCCGCGTCGGCATACCACAGCGACAGCGTGCCGCTCCACTGGCCCTCGTCGTAGGGAATCTGGGCGATCCGCACGCCGCGCGACGACCAGAAGATGAACGAGCTCGTGCGCTTGCCGCGGTTGAAGGCGCCGGCAACGCGCAGCGTACCGTCGCGGCCAAGGAGCTGATAGGCGCCATGCGGCTGCCCGTCGCGGCAGCTGCCGCTCGCCTGCAGCGCCTGCGCGGCCGCCGTGCCGGCCGCCGTCAGCGCGACGGCCGCGAGCGCCGTGCAGATCAGCCGCCGCGGGACTTCCACCACGCGGACAGCTCGCCGACGATGCCGCGGCGGAACGCGAGCACGCACACGACGAAGATCACGCCGGTGATGATCGTGACCCACTGCCCGAACGGCGCGAGGTAGTTCTCGAGCGCGATGATCACGAATGCGCCGACGACCGGGCCGAAGATCGTCCCCATCCCGCCCAGCAGCACCATCAGCACGACCTCGCCTGACATCGACCAGTGCACATCGGTAAGCGAGGCCAACTGAAACACGATCGCCTTCACCGCGCCCGCGAGGCCCGCGAGCGTGGCCGACAGAACGAACGCGAGCAGCTTGTAGCGGTCGGCGTCGTAGCCCAGAGAAATCGCCCGCGGCTCGTTCTCGCGGATCGCCTTCAGCACCTGCCCGAACGGCGAATGAATGACGCGGTAGATGAACAAGAAGGCGGCGAGGAAGATCGCCAGCACGACATAGTAGATCGTCATCGTGCTCGACAGATCGATGAACCCGAACAGGCGTCCGCGCGGAACCGACTGGATGCCGTCCTCGCCGTGGGTGAAAGGCGTCTGCAGAAAGAAGAAATACATCATCTGCGCGATGGCCAGCGTGATCATCGCGAAGTAGATGCCCTGCCGGCGGATCGCCAGCGCGCCGACGACCATGCCGAGCAGCGCGGATGCGGCCGTGCCAAGGAGGATGGCGAACTCCGGCGGCAGCCCCCAGCCCTTGGCGGCGTAGGCGCTCACGTAGCCGGCGGTGCCGAGGAACATCGCGTGGCCGAACGACAGCAGGCCGCCGAAGCCCAGCAGCAAGTTGAACGCGCAGGCGAACAGCGCGAAGCACAGCGCCTTCATCAGGAACACCGGATAGATGCCGACGAACGGCGCCACCGCCAGCAACGCCGCCATGATGCCGGTCGCCACGAGGATGCGGCGAGTGTCCTCGCGCGGCGCCCCCACGGCCGTGCCCGTCGCCGTCGCCATCGTTAGTGCTCCCGTCCGAAAAGGCCGGCGGGCTTGATCAGCAGCACGATGACCATGATCACGAAGATGACCGTGTTCGACGCCTCGGGGTAGAAATACTTGGTCAGGCCCTCGACCACGCCGAGTCCGAAGCCGGTGAGGATCGAGCCCATGATCGAGCCCATGCCGCCGATTACCACGACGGCGAAGACCACGATGATGAGGTCGGCGCCCATCAGCGGATTCACCTGGTAGATGGGCGCGGCCATCACGCCCGCCAGCGCCGCCAGACCGACGCCCAGCCCGTAGGTCAGCGTCACCATCCGCGGCACGTTGATGCCGAACGCCTGCACCAGCGCGGGGTTTTCCGTCGCTGCACGCAGATAGCTGCCGAGCTTGGTCCTCTCGATCACGTACCAGGTCGACAGGCACACGATCAGCGATGCGACGATCACCCACGCGCGGTACTTCGGCAGGAACATGAAGCCCAGGTTGATCCCGCCGCTCAATTCCGGCGGGATCTGATACGGCAGGCCGGACGAGCCGAACTCGTTGCGGAAGAGCCCTTGGATGATCAGCGCCAGGCCGAACGTCAGCAGCAGGCCGTACAGGTGGTCGAGCTTGTACAGCCGCGACAGCATCGTGCGCTCGATCAGCGCGCCGAAGGCGCCCACGGCGATCGGCGTGATCAGCAGCGCCCACCAGTAGCCGACGCCCGCCTTGGTGAGCAGGAACCACGCGCAGAACGCGCCCATCATGTACTGCGCGCCGTGCGTGAAGTTGATGATGTTGAGCAGGCCGAAGATCACCGCGAGGCCGAGCGACAGCATCGCGTAGAACGCGCCGTTGATGAGGCCGATCAGCAGTTGGCCGTAGAGGGCTTGCACGCGATTATTTCGGTATCAATTGTGTGTCACTCATCGACCGGACTGTAATCCTGAGCAAAACCGAGGGACCCGCTGTTCGGTCACGACAGCAGATCCTTCGCTTCGCTCAGGACGACAGCGAGTGCGTCACTTCACCAGCGGGCAGTCGCCGTCCTTCAGCGGCCGGAACGCCTGGTCCGCCGGAATCGTCGCGCGGATCTTGTAGTAGTCCCATGGCCCCTTCGACTCCGACGGCTTCTTCACTTCGACGAGGTACGCCGGATGTATCTTCCGGCCGTCGGCGCGTATCGAGCCCTTGCCGAACAGCGGGTCATCGGTCGGCGTCTCTTTCATCTTGGCGATGACCTTGGTGCCGTCGTCGCTCTTCAGCGCCTCCACCGCCTTGAAGTAGTGCAGCAGCGCCGAATAGACCCCCGCATGGATCATCGTTGGGTGGATGCCCTTATCCACCGCGGCAAAGCGCTTGGCGAACGCGCGCGACGCGTCGTTCTGGTCCCAGTAGAAGGTTTCGGTGAAGATCAGGCCCTGCGCCGTCGGCAGACCGAGCGAGTGGATGTCGGTGAGGAACACCAGCATGCCCGCGAGGCTCTGCCCACCCTTGACGATGCCGAACTCGGCCGCCTGTTTGATCGAGTTCGTCGTGTCGCCGCCCGCGTTCGCGAGGCCGATCACTTTCGCCTTCGACGCCTGCGCCTGCAGCAGGAACGAGCTGAAGTCCTGCGTGTTCAGCGGATGGCGCACTTTGCCCAGCACTTTGCCGCCGTTCTTGATGACGTTGGCCTCCGTGTCGCGCTCCAGCGCATGCCCGAACGCATAGTCCGCCGTGAGGAAGAACCACGTGTCGCCGCCGGTCTTGACGATGGCGCTGCCCGTGCCGTTCGCGAGCATCCACGTGTCGTAGGTCCAATGCACCGTGTTGGGCGAACACGCCTTGCCCGTCAGGTCTGACGACGCTGCGCCGGAGACGAGAAACGCCTTGCCCTTGTCCTTGGTGATCTGGTTGACGGCAAGCGCTACGCCTGAATTCGGCGTGTCGACGATGACGTCGACCTTGTCGGTGTCGTACCACTGGCGCGCGATTGCGGAGCCGACGTCCGGCTTGTTCTGGTGATCGGCCGAGATGACCTCGACCTTGTAGCCGCGCTTCTCGATGCCGGAATCCTCGACTGCCATTCGCGCAGCAGCGACCGAGCCCGCGCCGGCGAGGTCGGTGTAGAGGCTCGACATGTCGGTGAGCACGCCGATCTTGATCAGGTTGTCCGACACCTGCGCCTGCGCGGCGGCGGCGGCCAAGAGGCCCGCGACCGCTGCGCCGACGAGGCTTCGTTTCAGTACTTTCATGGTGCTTCTCCTCCAGGGTTGCGGCGCGCGGAAACGGTTCCTAGACGCCCAGGTAATCGTGCAGCTTGGCCATGTTCGCGTCGAGATCGGCGTTGGCGATCATGTCGACGACGCGGCCATGCTCCACCACGTAGTGGCGGTCGGCCACGGTGGCGGCGAAACGGAAATTCTGCTCCACCAGCAGGATCGTGAATCCCTGCGTCTTCAATTTCGCGATCGTCCGGCCGATCTGCTGCACGATCACCGGCGCCAGTCCCTCGGTCGGCTCGTCGAGCATCAGCAGGCGCGCGCCGGTACGCAGGATGCGGCCGATCGCGAGCATCTGCTGCTCGCCGCCGGACAGTTTCGTGCCCTGGCTCTTGCGCCGCTCGCGCAGATTGGGAAACAACTCGTAGATCTGCTCGACCGGGAGCCCGCCGTCGCGCACGACGGGCGGCAGCAGCAGATTCTCCTCGACGTTCAGGCTAGAGAAGATGCCGCGCTCCTCGGGGCACCAGGCGATGCCGAGCCGGGCGATCCGGTTCGACGCGAACTTGATCGTCTCGGCGCCCTCGAAAGCGATCGAGCCCTCGCGCCGCGGGACGACGCCCATGATCGACTTCAGCGTCGTCGTCTTGCCCGCGCCGTTGCGGCCGAGCAGCGTCACGACTTCGCCTGCCTTCACCTCGAACGTCACGCCGTGCAGGATGTGCGACTCGCCGTACCACGCGTGCAGATCGCGCACGGCGAGGAACGGGCCCGCGCCTGCCGCCGCGCCCGCCGCCGGCGCCGCCCCCGCGCGGCCCTCAGGCATGGCCGGCCCCCCCCAGATACGCTTCGACCACCGCAGGGTTCTTCGACACCGCCGCATATTCGCCCTGCGCCAGCACCTCGCCGCGCGCCAGCACCGTGATGTGATCGGACAGCGTCGAGACCACCGACAGGTTGTGCTCGACCATCAGCACCGTGCGGTCCTTCGCGACGCGCTTGATCAGCGCCGCGATCCGCTCGACGTCCTCGTGGGTCATTCCCGCGGTCGGCTCGTCCAGCAGCATCATCTCGGGGTCGAGTGCCAGCGTCGTCGCGATTTCCAGCGCGCGCTTGCGGCCATAGGCGAGCTCGACGGCCACCTTGTCCTCGAAGCCGGCGAGCCCCACGGCGTCGATCAGCTCGCGGGCACGATCGTCGAGCGCCGACAGCGAGCGCTCCGATCGCCAGAAATCGAACGAGTGGCCGCCCTTGCGCTGCAGCGCGATGCGGACGTTCTCGAGCACGGAAATATGGGGGAACACCGCGGAAATCTGGAACGAGCGCACGAGCCCCATCCGCGCGATGGCGGCGGGCCGCGCGCCCGTGATCTCGCGGCCGTTGTAGACGATGCGCCCGCGTGTGGGCGTCAGGAAATGCGTCAGCAGGTTGAAACAGGTCGTCTTGCCGGCGCCGTTCGGGCCGATCAGCGCGTGGATCGTGCCGCGGCGAATCGCCAGGTCAACATTGTTGACGGCGACGAACCCCTTGAACTCCTTGGTGAGGCCCTGCGTCGAGAGAATCGTGTCGTCGGCCATCGGGCGCTGCCCAGGGCGCCCGCGGGCGCGCCCCCTCCGGTGCTGTGGTGGGGCGCGATTATCCCCAACGGCCCCGCCAAAAGCAATGCGCGGCTGTCGCCCCGCGGGAACGGGGGTCAACGGCGATTGCCGAGCCAGCGCTGCGCCTTTTGCGTTGCGAGCAGCTGCGCCGGGCTGCCCATGCCAGCGGCATCGGCCGCCGCCAGTGCGATCAGCAGCAGCTGCGCCGTGGCGTAGGCATCGCCCAGCGCATGATGGCGGACTGCGATGTCGCCGCCGAAATGCGCGACCCAGTCGTCGAGGCTGTCGCAGTCCGTGCCCTGAAACAGTGCCGGCAGCAGGAACGCAAGGTCGACGAACGGCAGGCCGAGCGATACGCCGAGCACATCGCGCGTCGCGCGCTCCAGCATCGCGCGATCGAACTCGGCGCGAAATGCGACCAGCGGCGCCTTGCCCGCATAGGCGAGAAAGTCGAGCAGCGCATCGGCCGGATCGCGGCCGCCGAGTTGCATCGCGCCGCCGATGCCGTGAATCAGGATGTTGGCGTCGGCGCTGGCCAGCCTCTGCTTGAGTACGGCGTCGAAGGCGTCGTCGAGGACGATCGCCCCGTTCCGCACGCCCACGGCGCCGACCGCGATCAGCGTGTCGCGATGAAGGTCGAGCCCCGTGGTCTCGACGTCGACGACGACGTACCGCGCGTTCGCGTGCGGCACGTCGAGGTCGGCGTGCGGCAGCCGCTGCCAGGCGATGAGTCGGTCGCCGAGCGCACCGCCGACCTTGCGGCCGCCGAACATGGACGCCCCAAAGCGCGCGAGGAAACCCATCCCGGCGCGTCAGAGCTGATAGTTGTGCGCGAGCCGCTCCTGCAGCTTGCGCGCCTGGCGAAATGCCTCCTTCAGCATCCGCCGATCGACCTCGTTCAATGTGCCCGGGTCGATGCGATTCGCCGCGCCGTGCGCCGGTGCGTGGTCCTGCACGCGCAGGCGAAGGAGCTGCAGGAAGTGGAACGCGTCGACGGCGGCTTCGACGAGGCCGGGGTCGATCTGCCTCCCGCGGCCCGCGGCGCGCAGGCGCCCGGCGGTGCCGGTGTCGGCGATACCGTCGGCCAAGGCGAACACGCGTGCGGCGTCGACGAACAGTCGCGCGCCGCGCGCCTTGAGATCAAGCGTGCCGCGATGCGGTACGTCGTCGTCGGTGACGAACGCGCGGACGACGCCGAGCGGCGGCCCGCTCTGCAGCGCGTTCTGCGCCATCAGGCGAAGGAACACCTTGTTCTCGCGCGTGTGCGAAAAGAGCCACGAGCGGAGCTCGTCCACGAGCGTCGCGTCACCGTAGAGGGAACGAAAATCGAAGACGATGTTCGCCGAGAGCAGTGCCTCGGGGGTGGGCCCCGTCACCCAGCGCATGAAGCGCTCCTTCCATTCGGCGACGGTGAGGCAGTACGCCGGGTTGCCGCCCATGACGTTGCCGGTGCAAAGCGGAAAGCCCAGCGTTTCGAGCGCCAGGTTCACCTCGCGGGCGAACGCCAGCAGTCGGCCGCGCTTCCCGTCGGCGTCTCCATCGCCGGCGAATGCGATCGCGTTGTCCTGGTCGGTGGCGAACGTCTGCTCGCCGCGCCCTTCGCTGCCGAGCGCGATCCAGCACCAGTCGACGTCGGCGAGGTCGTGGCGCGCGAGCGTCAGGTCGATCGCGCGCCGCGACAGCGCGTCGTTCAGCGACGCGACCGTTCGCGTCAGCGGCTCCGCCGTGACGCCTTGCGCAAGTAGGCTGTGCGTAAGTTGCCGGAGGTCGTTGCTGGCGCGGCGCAGTGCATCCATCGACGCCGCGTCGCGAAGGTCCTCGATCACGTTTCGCATGGAGACACGCGTGAGCGCGAACAGGTCGCGCTCGTTGACGACGCCGAAGAGTGTCGTGCCGTCGGCGACGATCACCTGCCGCACGCCGCGCTCCGCCATCACGCCCATCGCGTCGTGCGCGGTCGCCGTCGGCGGCAGCGTCACCACCGGCGTCGTCATCACTTCGCCGATCGGTATCGTCACGGGCCGCTCGCGCAACACGACACGGCGAACGAGATCGACCAGCGTGAACATGCCGACCGGATGTCCGGCCTTGTCCTGCACGACGATCGTGCGCACGCGGCCGTCGTTCATCAGGCGCAGCGCGTCGGTGAGCGGCGTGTCCACGGTGCATGCGACCGGCGGGCGCCGGACGAGCTCGGCGAGCGTTTGGCCAAGGCGCTGCTGCTCGGCGGCCCGATGACCGTAGTGCGCGGCGAGTTGCGCCAGCGATTGCTTGAGCGTTTCGGTCACCGCGTGCGTGCAAAACCGCTCGAACTCCGGCGAGCGGCGGCGCAGCTCGAGGAACTCGGCACGTGGCAACAGGAAGCAGAACGTGTCCTGCGCGGCGTGATACCGCTCGGTGGCGGCGCCGCCTGCCGACAGCGCACCCACGGGGAAGCATTCGCCGGGACCGAGCGTCGGTTCCGGCCCGGCGCGCGGATCGGCGATGCGGGCGCCGACAAGACCGCGGTGAACGATGTACAGCGCCGCAACGGGTTCGGCCGCCACCGCCAGGATTTCACTGTCCTTGGCAAAATACGCGAGCTTCATCCGCGCGATGGCTGCAACGAGGACGTCGTCGGCCATTCGGTCGAACGGCGGATGCCGGCGCAGAAAATCGCGGGTCGCGTCGAGAAGCAGCTCAGGCGTCGCCATGTCGATACTTGTTGCCGAAGGTTAGTACTTGAGTCTCGCGTAATACGTTTTTTGCGACGCCGCACGCGCTTCGCCCAGCGTGCTTATCCCTCTTTCGGCGAGCAGCGGAATCAAGCGGAGAAATATTTCGGCGGTGACGAGCGCGTCGCCGAGCGCCGTATGCCGGCCGACGACCCCCACGCCAAGACGCGTGGCGATCTCCTCGAGACTGTGCGACGCATGTGCCGGATGAACCACCGCGGACAGGAGCAGCGTGTCCAGGACCGCCTGCTCGAACCTGACGCCCGTGCGCGCTTCGCTTTGCTGCAGGAAGCGCATGTCGAACGCCGCATTGTGGCCCACGAGCACCGTGTCCTCGGCGAAGCGACGAAAGCGCGGGAGGACCTGGTCGATGGTTGGTTGCCCGGCGAGCATCTCAGCCGTAATGCCGTGCACCGCGACCGAGGCTGGCGGCAGGCTTCGCTTCGGATCGACGAGGCTGTCGAAGGTCTCGCCTTGCAGCAGCCGCCCATTGACGATCCTGACCCCGCCGATCGCGATGATCTCGTCGCCCCCGGCCGGATCGAGGCCCGTGGTCTCGGTGTCGAGCACCGTGAACGAGAGTGCGTCGAGCGTCTGCTCATCCTGCGCGTCAGTGGCCGGGGAGCGGCTGAAAAGATCGAAGTCATAGAACTCCGGCCGGCTCGGAAGGACGCTGCGCAAGGGTGCACCGGCGTGGCTTGCCGCAACCGGAAGCAACAGCCGGAAGTACGCCATCTGTGTGGCAACGTCGAACTGGTACCACACCTCGCCTCCGTGCCGCTCGAGGACCTGCGCGAGGGTGAGCGGACTGTCCTCGCCGCCTTGGGTGAAGGGCTCGCTCTGCCACGCGAACGCAGTCTCCGAAGACATCGGCGGGCCGCGCCAAAGGATGTCGAGTTGCGCGTGCCCCCCCGCTTCGCCGAGCCGGAACCGCACTTCGCGCACCCTGAATTCGTCCTGCAGGCGTCCGGCGACGTACGCCAGTCCCTGCGCCAGCGAGAAGCTGTCGACGCGGAGCCA
>Ga0075428_100008454_pt1 | contig 11416 bp, 5 predicted proteins | sample RhiMetdeltSRZDD2_FD_75291 | JGI IMG/M metagenome (GOLD analysis project Ga0075428, IMG submission 75291) | Populus rhizosphere microbial communities from Tennessee, USA - Rhizosphere MetaG P. deltoides SRZDD2 | ecosystem: Host-associated > Plants > Roots > Rhizosphere > Soil | place: USA... | reverse complement strand
GCGCTCATGTCGACGATGCGGATCGCCTCAATGCGAGGTCGCGGCGGCTCGGCATTGATGAGGTGCGGGACTTCACCCGATTGGACGCACCGCCAAAACTTCTTTTCCGCCGCCACCAGAACGGTCAGATAGAGCGGGTCCATGGGAATCGTGATCTCGACCCATTTGCCGCCACCGGTGATAATTGACAGAACGGCAAGTCTGGCGTGGATGACCCACATGTTGTGCTGGAGCTGCGCCATGTACTTTTCGGCAGCGGCCTTCTCGGAGAACGACCAGGGCAGCATAAACTTGGACTCGAACACTGCTCCCGTCCCCTCCACGACGCCATCGAGGGTCGCCGCCATCCACGGAATTGCCGAGTGCTTGACCCGGCGTTGCACGTCTGTGATGGCTCGCCCCGTATTCCGCTCATACCAAGTACGGTTGAGCGTCTCGGTAGCGACACCGAGCTGCACGATGAGATTGCCGGATAGATCCTCTGGGTCGGCCTCACCCCGCTTCTCGCGCCAAAGGCGCACAAGGGCGGTTTCATCGTTGCCCATGATGATCCGGGCGTCTGAGCCGCCAATGAAGGAGCGGCGGCTCTCGTTGGGCCCTGTCCATAAATGCCATTTCATGCTTCCTCTCCATCCGAAATGATTTTCGCTAGGCAGATGCGGTGTGGCACTATATATGCCGTATGGCACTTAAAATGTCAATGATAAAAAAGACTCTGACTAGCGCCCAGATCAGGGCTGCTCGATCGCTGATTAAATGGACGGCGGAGGACCTGGCGCGCCAATCGAGTGTTAGTTTGCGCACGATTCGGCGTGCTGAACTCGCTGATCGGGACACCTCCATGACAAGGGCCAACGAGTTAGCCGTTCGTGGAGCGTTAGAAGCCGCCGGAGTCGAGTTCATCGGTGAGAACGGCGGTGGACCCGGCGTGCGGCTGCGGAAGGAGCATCAAGGAAAGCGAAAATAGGAAGCACTGGAGATTCAACGCCAGTCTTGGCCAGGCCGCAGGGATTTGGAGAGACCGGGACGGGCGAGCGCGGTCTTCCGTTGGCGATGCGCAACGTCATGACAACCGCCGTGTTGTTCCGCACGGGGGCCACGGACGTAGCCCCAGCCAAATTGAGGAGAGCCGGGCCGCACTGGCTGGCGCAACGCAGCGGCCATCGCAATTGCGGCAATTGGGTAGGGCGGCCGCCATTGCCCCGGGATGGCCCGTGTATTAGGACTTTCGCGCTTGGGCGACAACGGTCAGGACGGCAGCGGATGGGCATTGGCACGCGCCCGTTTCGGACGGATGGCCCGCGTTCGGCAAATCGCGCGGCTCCGGCAACGCTCACCCGCCCTTATCCAAGATTGTGAGATCGAATCCGGAAATGGTGCTCCCGTAGCTGTCGAACGGCCACCGTCGCCGGCCAACCCCAAGGAATATTCCCCGCGATGAACATTATCGACAAACCGCATGCGTCGCCTGAGTCCGAAGCGGTTGCGGCGCAGGCAAAGGAGAAGCTGCAGCTCCGCCGCATCACCAGGGCTCTGGGCGCGACGTGGCGAATTCCGTTGGCAGCGACCATCGTCCTTGTCGTGGTGGTGATCGCCGCGCTCGTCGCGCTGCGGGCCAGCTTTCCGCCGACGAGAATCTACGTATCGCAATTCCATTTCACGTTTCCTTCCGCCGAATCCGGCCGCTATCCGAACAACAGCCCCTTTAGCATCAATGAAATCCTGGATCCGGCCATCCTCGACGTCGTCTACGATCAACTGGAGCTCGGCAAGTACGAGGTCGATCGCAATCAATTCTATGGTTCCTTTTCCATCCGGCCATTCGTGCTTGCCGAGTCCGAGATCACGGAACGTTTCCGTCAGCAAATGGCCGACCGGCGCCTGTCGTTCGTCGAGCGGGAAAGGCTAGAGCAGCAACTGAGGATGCAGCTTGCGCAAGCTTCGCGCGGCGCCGCGGAGCTCACCTACCTTCCGCAGCGCAAGCCGGTGATCCCGGTGGCGGTCGGCCGTGCGATCGTCCATCGGGTGCCGCTGGTGTGGTCGCAGCTCGCGATCGAGAAGAAAGGCGTGCTGCGAATTCCCGGATTTTCGGCTGCCACGAACGTCATCGCTCCGGATGCAGCGGATCGGCAGCCGCTGCCATTGGTCATCGTCGGTTTGGTGGAAGCCGCCGAACGGCTCGACGAGCGGCTGACCGACCTGACGAAGACGTCGGGCGTATTGACGGTGCGCGATTCCGTATCGGGCAAGAGCATCCGCGACCTCGAGCGAGATATTCGCGACCTTCAGCTGTTCCACGTCAATCCGTTGCGGGCGCAACTCGTCCAATTTCGGTTCGACGACGGCGGCCCCGCCTTGCAGCAAATCGTCGAGCGACGCATCAACGACATCGACGTTCGGGCGGCCGGTTTTGCGAAGCAGGCTGAAGCCGTCGGCGACACCATTGCGCAATTCGTTCAAGCCACGGCAGGCCTGCGGGGACGCTCGGTTGAGCGAAAGCCGACCGAAGGGGGAGCGGCAAGCGGAGGAACGACCATCCCGCAAGTCGGCGAAACATTCATCGATCGGATCATCGAATTGACGCGAAGGGATCGCGAAGCGGAGCAGGATCGGACTTACATCATCGAACGAACTCAAAAACAGCTTGAGCTTAATCAGATCGCGATCGCGCTGCGCAGCGAGCAGAATCGGTGGAAGGATCTGCTTGCGGAGCTGCGCTCGGAAACCGCGGCCAGGATGAACCTCGACGACGGCGCGCGCACACGGATGGCGCGGGAGCTTCGCTATGTCACCGCCGAGGCGAATGCCAATTGGGCGGCCCTATCGAGGATGGAGGAAGAGTTCTCTGCCAAGCGCACGGGCCGCACCGCGGAAATATATGCGCCTTATGCGGCCTACCGCGACGTGGTGTCCAACGACCTGATCCTCAACACCACGGTGCTCGGCGCCACGTTTTGGGGGCTGATCATTTTCTTTCTGGGATTCTGGGCGATCCGGGCGGCGCTGTTGCTGGCCCGTTCGTGACGTTTCCGCGCGGCGGACCAAGATCGGGGAATTTCCCACCGAAGGCGCAGAGCAGCGCGGCAGCGAGCGCAAGCGCGTAGTTCGCCGTCAACCACAGCAGCATGGCAATCGGCGAGGGCGCGGGCGCCACGATGGCGCCAGCGCCGAGCACGGCCGCCGCGGCAAGCACGGGAAGCATGATCGCGCGCTTGAACCATCCCCACGCCTGCCCCTGTAAGACGATCCGATGCGTCATGATCGTCATGATCGGAAGGTTCGCCGACGCAGCGGCGAGCCACAGACCTGCCGGCGCATACATTCCGATGCGCGGCGCCAGCAGCACGAGCAAGGCGACATACGGAACGACCTGCAGGGAATTGATCCGCAACGCGATCCACGGCGCCCCGCAGGCGATCTGAAGCATCTGGGGTAGCACCATCAATGCGGCAAGGGCGTTGGCGGCAACCAGCATCGCAAACACCGGAGCGATGGTGCCTGCTTTTGCCGCGTCGGCGGTGAGCAACAGCATGATCGGCTGCGCGTAGATCAGCAGCAGGAGGCCGGCAGATATCACGACCGCGGAGGCGAGCCGCGATGCCAAGTGATAGGCCTGCGACAGCGGGTCGAAGCTCCGGGTCTCCACGAGCTCGACGAAATGCGGCAGGTAGGCATTGCTGAACGGGGTGGCCAGCCGCTGCACCGTCGAAGCCACCGTGAAAGCGATGCTGTAGAGTCCGAACAAGTCGAGCGGAAGCACGGCGCTCATGACCACCTTGTCGCTCAACAAAATGAGCTGACCGATCACGATGGAGAGCCAGAGCGTGAAGGTGAACCGCCAACTTGCCTGGAACAACCGAAAATCGAACCGCGGCGGCGACGCGGACCGCGGCAGCAGGCAGCCGACAACGACAGCCAGGAGCGCGACTTCGCATACGGATATGAGCAACTGGGTGGAGAAGAAGACTAGCGGCGTCGCCCCGAAAACGTGCAAGGCCGCGATCGTGGCAACGCCACGACAGGCCGCCGCCGCGATGGCGATGGTGTTAAACAACACTTGCCGCTGCGAGCCGCGCAGCGCCGCATTGAGGATATTGGCCGGAAACAACAGGGCAGCAACGCCACCCATCATTGCGATGGCGGTTGCCACCTCCTCGACCGAGAGATGGGACAGGTCGAGCCACGATGCGGCGAGCCATTTCGAGGACGCGATCGCCAGCAAGCCGACCAGCGCGCCGAGGCCGCAGGAGATCATCGCAAGCGTGAGCACGAGCGATTGCAGCTCTCCGGCGCGACCAGGATTCGGCGCGCGTCGAGCCACTTCGCGCAGCGTGGTCTGGCTCAAGCCGAGATCCATCAGCGAGGCGATGAGGGCGAGCAATCCGTAGAAGCCGATGAGGCCATAACCTTCGGTTCCGAGCATCCGGTAGTAAACGATGTTGAACAGCAGCGGGAAGACCAATCCTGCGCCGACGCCGGCGAGATTGGGGAGCACGTTCAGCAGTTGGCGTTTGCCCATTGCCTCCTCGCAGCGGCGGCCCAAGTCTCGCGAAATTTTCACGTGCCGAGTGTCCGCTAGTTGCCAGCATGGCCGTCATTTTGGCAAGGATGGTCGCAATCCGGCCAGCGCTAACTTTGACTTTGCGCATCGTCTATTCGGAAACCGCTCCCACCGTTCCGGAACATGCGCTAGTGTCCGGCTCGGATCCCCGCCCAAGTCGAGGCCGATGTCGTGCGAAAGGTCACTTTACGAGGCGGCATCCGGAGATGAAGCGTCTACTCTGGTCCGGATACTTGATCCTGGCCGCGGCCTGCTCCGCCGCCATCCTGTTCGCCCCTCAGCTCGGACTCGGCAAAGGGTACGATTTCGTCCTTTATCGCCAGCTCGGCGTGGGGCGAGGGCTGGCCCTGCAGCTGGTGCTGTGGCCGGGCGTTTTTTTCCTCTTGTACGAGATTTTGGCCGTCGGGATCAGCTCACCTGCCGATCGATCGCGTGTCGGGGCGGTGTTGAAGGCGGCGTGGACCGACGGTTCCGCCATCGCGCGCGGCCTGTTTAGCGAGACACGACGGCCCATCACCCGAGGCGAGCTGCGGATCACGGTCTGGCTCGCCGCCGCGTTCGCGGCGGCCTTTGCTCTGTTTCTTTCCAAATCGCTGATCTTGTTCAAATCCCCGCCGGAGCAGCATTGGTGGCAGGCCATGCTGGACTACGGCATCGATTGGGGCACGCCGATTTTTTCGCTCGGCGCAAACGTGCTCTACAACTTCGGCGTACAGACGCCGTTGAAAGGGCAACTGCTTCCGATGGAGGGAACAGCGCATCTGCTCCCGGTTCAATTCAGAATCGCCGCCACGGTGACGCTCTGTTTTCTGTCGACGACGGTATTGTTCTGGTGCATCGGGGCCGTGGTCGGGCTCAAGCCGATCTACCGCATCGTGCTCGCGGGATCACTCGCGCTCCTCACGACAATTCCGGTCGGACTCAACTACGTCCTGTGGTTTCTGCCTCCCGGCTTCTTTACCTATCAATTCACCTTCGCCATGTGGTGGGGCGAAGCACCAGTTCTGTCCTTGACCACCGTTCTCCTGTTCCTGCTCATCGGACAGCAGAAGTCGTTGCCGAGGAACCTCTCCGCAGGCGCGGGCTTCGCCGTCGGCGCGTTTGCTGTCGTCCTCGCCTATCCCGTCGGTGTGATCTACTTCGTCCCGCTCATGGCGCTCTACTGTCTCGGCTTGATCCTGACCTGCGAGAGTCGAACGGAATTCTGGTGGAAAGCGAGCGTGAGCGCGTTGATTGCCGCGGTCATGGTGATCGCGCGGGTCCCCCAGTTCGTGGCAGATCTGTATGGCTATTCTTTCGGTGGCTATTTCTTCGAATTTTCCCCCGAGCGGCCGGCAGCGCTCGAAGGCACCTCTCTTGCTACCATCTCCATCTACCATCTCAAGGATCCGCGCGCGCTGATCGCGTTCCTCATCGCATTCGGCGCATCGGCAACGGCGGCGCTGAAGGCGAAAGGAACCTTGCGCCGGCTCGCGGTCGCGGCGTTTGTTTGCGAGGCCGGCACGCTCGCGGTAATGATCGTAAATCTATGGACGTGGCAAGTTCCATTGCCCGGCACCTATGCCGAACTCGGGCACGCCCCGATGTGGGGTGCGTTTTTTGTTCTGGCCATCATCATCGTCGGCATGCTGATCGACCAACGATTAACCGCATGGGGAAGCATTGCGGAGCCGAAATATTCCTCGTTGATGCAACGCGTGATTCACCGGCGCGGGTGGTTTTATGCCTCGTTCCTGGTCTTGACGACTGCCGGTTATTGGCTGTTTCAGGTACCGCCGACGACGCTGTCCGACTATCCGCCCAGGCGAACGTCGTCCATCGAGCTGTTGATCCGGGAGCTGGCGCTGGCCCCCGGCTCGCAATTTCGCGGCCGGCTCACGACGGTGGTGCCCGCGACCCTGCCGGGACCCGCCACCGTCGATTATTTTTATGAGATCGTCAGCAATCGCTATCGCCGTTATCTCGGCAACGACTATTGGATCGATCCTTCGGCATTCAACATTCCGACGTTGAACGAATCTCATTACTTTACGTCGCCACCTTCGTTCGCCCTCACCCGCATCTTCTTCGGCAAGGAGGGCGACGGCTTTGGCAGGACGACGATTCTCTTCACCCGGTTCGATCTGCGCATTGCGCGCCTGGTCGGCGTACGTATGGTCGCGACCGATGCGCCGGATATTCCCGGCGGCACGCTGGTCTACGAGGCGAAGGCCGGCGACACCGACCTGCGCATCTTTCGGATCGAGGACACCAACGTCGGGCAGTACTCCCCGACCCGCACGCACCGCGTTGGAACCGCCGCCGAGGCGATTACCGCGATGGGGGCCGCGAATTTCGATCCGAAAGGGGATGCCGTCGTCGAAAACGAGATTGCGGACGGGTTGACGCCGGCGGCTTCCGCCGCCGTGACTGTCGATCTTGGGCCGACGCTGATCGTGCGCGCGACGTCGCCCGGCCGCAGCCTGTTGATACTTCCGTTCGACTACAGCCACTGTCTGAGGCTGGAGGCCGCGGGCGGCGGCGCGCGGCTCATACCCGTGAACCTTCAACAGACCGGTCTGCTGTTCGAGGAGCGGGTGGAGGCGAAGATTACCTACCGGTTCGGGCTGTTCCGGGACTCGCATTGTCGCGCGCAGGATCTTCGCCGCGCCGATGATCTGCAAATCAAGGACGCGCTTGTGCGCAACAATCGGGCGACCGTGACGCGCAAGCGGCCCTCGCTGTGGTAGGCGCGCCCCGGAATGACCGCTGAGAGATCGCAAATCAACTGCAAGCCGCCCTGGTTTAGACGCCCTTGACGGCGTAGGCGCGCGCCCAAACGTCGATGGCGTAGAGCCGCCATATCGTGCCGGAATCGTGGTGCCGTCCCGCCAGGAATTCATCGATGTAGTCGCGCAGGCGGGAGCGATCAACGAGGGTCGAGCGCCCAAACACGGCGCCGTCGGGAAGGGCCGCCAACTCGGCGCGGAAGCCGGTGGTCAGCCACTGCTCGATCGGGACGCCGAAGCCGATGCGGTCGACCCGCGCAACGATCGCCTTCGGCAGATAGCGCTCGGCCAGCAGGCGCAGGATCCGCTTGCGCTTACCGGCGCCGATCTTGTAGCGGTCCGGCAGCCCAAAGGCGAACTCGATGATCCTGCGATCGACATAGGGCACGCGCGCCTCGATGGAATGCGCCATGGCGTTGCGGTCGGTCATCGCCAGCACCGGACGGAGATTGCCGGTGAAGACGTCGGTCAAAAGCTCTTGGTCGAGCGCAGTTGACTTTGAACCGCACCGCGCTGCGCTTGCGCGCCTCGACGGCCCATGGTTGCCTTGCAGCCGAAGGAAGTCGGGCGCGGCGGCACGCCTGCCGAGGCGCAGACCGCGCGCCAGCCGGGGCAAAATGGTCAACCGCCAAAAATCCCGCAGCACCTGCGCATCGTGCCGCAACAACGACGTCGACTCCCGCAGCAGCGGAACCAGCGCGCGACGGCGGATGTAATCCTTCAACACGGTGAATTGATGCCGAGGATAACCGGCAAAGATCTCGTCGGCGCCCTGGCCGTCGAGCACGACCCGCGCACCGTGTCGCGCGGCCGTTTCGTAGGCCAGATACTGCCCGGCGACGGCCATGCCGGCCACCGGCTCCTCCTGCGCGGTCGTGATGCGGCCGATATTGGCCTTCAGCCAGTCGGACGAAAGCTCGGACCTGAAGCTTTCGAACTGCAGGGCGGTCACGACCTGATCGATATAGGCGGATTCGTCGTAGCGGCTCGCGCCCGCAGGCAGCACCATCGATGCGCCCATGCCGCGCTTGCCGCGCCGAGGATAGTTGGGAGCCGCAAGCGCCGCCAACAGCGAGGAGTCGAGGCCACCCGAGATCAGGTGGCCGAGCGGAGCCTGTGCGACCATGTGCTCGACGACCGACTGCTTGAGCAGGTCGTCCAGCTTGGCGCACGCGTCCGCGAGCGGCGGCGCCGCGGCCGGATCGACCGCGGCGCCGTCGAGCCGCCAATAGGGCTGAAAGGAGATGTCAGCCGGATCCTGCAGGCCGATCTCCGCAAAGGTCGCCGCGGGCTGAGCGAAGATATCCTCGAAGTAGGTCTCCTCGGGCATCTCGGGACGAAGGTTGGCGACGAAGCGAGCCAGCGCGGGACGATTCGCAACGGCTGGCGCACCGGCTGCGAGCAGCTGCTTGACCTCCGACGCAATGACCAGCCGCTTCTGCGAACGATGGTAGAACAGCGGCTTGATGCCGAAGCGATCGCGGGAGATGACGATCTTGCGATCGCGCAGATCGAGCAAGACGATCGCCCACATGCCGTTGAGGCGACGAAAGCAGTCGCTGCCCCACTCCATGTAGGCCGCGAGGATCACCTCCGTGTCGCTGACGGACGCGAAGCGATGACCGAGTTGCGCCAGCTCCTGTCCGATCTCGTGGAAATTGTAGATCTCGCCGTTGAACATCAGCCAGACCGAGCCGTCGGGCGACGCCATCGGCTGGGCGGCGGCCTCGCCCGGATCCTGGATTTGCAGCCAGCGGAACGCCATTCCCACCCGTAATCGGGAAGCTGCCGAAGAATGCAATTCCGACGTGGTGCGCGCGCCGACGGCGTTCCAGTCGGCATCCAGCACGGCAAAGCCTTCGCCATCAGGACCGCGATGGGGAATCCGCGCGTGCATGGCGAGCAGGGCTTGCAGCAGCCGCTCGCTCGGCTCGAAGTCAACGATGGCACTCAGCCCGCACATTCAACGCCCCGGCGACCGCCGTGGCGCCAACATCCCGTCGGGTCTGCAAGTCTCGTGACGAACGACGGGACCTTGCGAAGGCCCAGGCCCGTCCCGGTGTCCGCGCGTCACTTGTGAACACCTTTGCGAGAGGGTGCTCGACCCATGTCCGGCCGGTCGAACAGGCAGCGAAGACGGCGGATCCCCGCCTCGGATCGGCATCCCATTCACCGCCCTTCCCCCGGGCGCCGGTCTCTTTTCACCTATTTGTCCAATACCAGGCCAAGCTCGCGCATGTTCTTGAGCGTTTCCTTGACGTCCGCAAGCGCCTGTTCCTTCGTCGTCCCGTTGAAATGCTGGCAGAGCGCAGAAGCCAGTTCCTGTTCGCCGGTCGGCTGCTTCATCTGCTCCCACACAAAGGCCGCGGTCGAATTCATCACGAAGAACTTGTTGGTGGTGCCGTTGAACAGCAGCAGCTCGCCATTGAGCTCTGACGCTTCAATATCCGGATTCTGACGCAAAAGACCATCTCCCTTACTTATCCGATTATCCGAAGACTGGAGGCGTTCTAGCGAAGCGAAACCACGCCAACCTGCCGGACAATAGCCCGACCGCTGCTCGCCGGTCAAACCAGCGACGGCCAAGTCATTCCGCCCGCCGCCGCCGTTTCTTCTGCAATAGCAACAATTTGGCGCGGGCCGCCGATGACGGTGGAACTCGCAGGCCGACAGCCACGCAGCACGAAGCGCCCGCTACCTTCCGGCCAAGCCGCGCGTCGCTTGGACGGCGCCGAGCAGCGAGAGCTCGAATGGGAAATCGAAATACCGGCGATCGAGACGCCACTGGGCAATCGAGCGCAGGGTCGACGGCAAGCGCCTTCCGGCACCCGGCTGCGGATACGCCAGATTCAGGAATTTCTGAAAACGGCTGACGCGAAGCACGTAATCCGCAGTTGTCCCGAGCAGGTTCGGCTTCAAATAATCGAAGCGCGCCCAGTCCTCGAACGATCGCGGCGGGTCGACCAGTCCACGATCGACTGCGACGCGAAACACTTCCGATCCCGGCAACGGCGTCGCGAAGTTCAGGTGGAGCGTAACTCTCGGATTGATCTTCTTCAATTGCACGACGAACTCGAGCGTCTTCTCCAATGCGTCGTCCGGCTCGTCCGGATAGCCGACCATGAAGAAAAGGTACTGATCGATGCCATGTCTCGTCAGGCGGCGGACGGCCTCGAGCGTCGCCTCGACCGTCGTCTTATTGGTGATACGAGTGAGCAACTCATCCGATCCGGATTCCGCGCCGATCGCGACCTGCACCAGTCCCGCATGCTTCAAGCGCGCGAGCAGCTCATCGTCCATCTTTGCAACACGCCTGCCGACCGCCGTCGCGATCCAGCCAAATCGAGAATGCAGGCCGGATGCCACGAGAGCGTCGCAGAACGCGATAAGCCGCGCTCTTCCGAGAAAGAAATTGCCGTCATAAAATTGCAGCCGGTCGGCGCCTTGAGCCAGCCAGAACTCGATATCCGAGATCATTCTATCGATCGACAAACCGAGCCATTGGTTGCGCGAATCCAGGCAGAAGTCGCAGGCATAAGGACAGCCGCGGCTGAAAATCGTGCTCGCCAGCCGATGTCCGTCAGGAGTTTCCGCCAAGTAGCGTTCCGGCCGAATCAACTCGTAGGCAGGCGGCGGAAAGTTATTGATATCCTCCAGCGGACGATCGGGCGTCGACTTGATGCCATCACCATCCCGGAAATGAATGCCAGGGATGTCTCGCAACGGGCCGTTCGCTTCGATTGAACGCGCTATATCGACAAATGTGCGCTCGCCCATGCCGCGCGCCACGACGTCGACCCGCGAGTCTTCCATCGCTTGCCCAGCCGCGAACGTCGCATGCCATCCACCCCAAATCACGGGGAGGTCAGGCCGGAGCTGCTTGACATAGCCGGAGAACTCGAGCCCGTCGCTCACCGCCGGTCCGGTCAACGAGGTGACGCCCACGCAAAGAAGCCGGTCGGCGATTTGATGAACCTGGGACCGCCAGTCGGTATCCCACTTTGCATCGAGAATCCGGACATCGTATCCCGCTTGGCGCAATGTGCCGGCGAGGGCCAAATGCGACAGCGGGGGTACCGCGCGGTAC
>Ga0075428_100008452_pt1 | contig 11421 bp, 9 predicted proteins | sample RhiMetdeltSRZDD2_FD_75291 | JGI IMG/M metagenome (GOLD analysis project Ga0075428, IMG submission 75291) | Populus rhizosphere microbial communities from Tennessee, USA - Rhizosphere MetaG P. deltoides SRZDD2 | ecosystem: Host-associated > Plants > Roots > Rhizosphere > Soil | place: USA... | reverse complement strand
GGACCCGTTCGGCGACCTGTTCGGTCCACCACTGGCCGCGGCGCCCGGTGTAGCCGTAAGCGAATCCCACGACGCGGCCGTCCTCACGTGCCACGAGGGCGCGGAAGCCTTCCCGCGCTGCATGCGTCGGTAGTTGCTCGTCCCGGAAGCGCGTCACACTCGCCTCGTCCTCGTCATATGGCGGGACCGTGAATGCGGCGCGGTATACCGCCACGAGCTCGGCACGGAGCTCGAGCGCCTCCGAGCTCGAGATCTCGTTGATCAACCGAAGTCGATGACGCTGCGGATGCCGTCCTGGGCTTCCATGAGCTCGAAGCCTTTGTTGACTTCATCCAGCGTGAGCTTGTGCGAGACGAACGGGTCGACATCGATGTCGCCAGCGAGGTAGCGCTCGATCAGTTGCGGCACCTGGTCACGTCCCTTGACGCCGCCGAAGGACGAGCCGGCGACCCGGCGGCCGGTGATGAGAAAGCGCGGGACGACGTCGAGCGTTTCACCCTTGCCGGCGACGCCGCAGACGGTGGCGAGGCCCCAACCCATGCGCGCGGCCTCGACCGCCTGGCGCATGACGTTGACGTTGCCGGTCGCCTCGAAGGTGTAGTCGGCACCGAAGCCGTCGGTCATGTCGAGGATCTCCTGGACGGCGTCGGGGCCGCCTTTGACCATGTGGGTTGCTCCCTGCCCCTTGGCGAGCTCGAGGCGGCCGTCGGAGCGGTCGACAGCGACGATCCGTTCCGCTCCTTGGAGGCGGCAGCCCGCGACCGCACCAAGCCCCACCATTCCGGCTCCGAAGACGACACACGTGCTCCCCGGCTGGACCCTGGCGGTGTTCATGGCAGCGCCGAGGCCGGTCGAGAGCCCGCACGCGAAGAGCGCGGCGCGGTCGAGCGGCGCGTCCGGGTTGACCTTCGCGAGCGCGATCTCGGGCATGACCGTGTATTCGGAGAAGGTCGACGTGCCCATGAAGTGGCGGACCGGCTCGCCGTCGCGGGAGAAGCGGGTGCTGCCGTCCGGTAGGTAACCCTGATTCTGCTGCTCGCGGATGGCGAGGCAGAGGTTGGTGCGCGGATCGAGGCAGTGGATGCACTCCCGGCACTGCGGCGAGAAGAGGGTGACCACGTGGTCGCCCTCTTGCAAATCCTTAACGCCGGGCCCGAGCTTCTCGACCACGCCCGCGCCTTCGTGGCCGAGAACGGCCGGCGAGTAGCCGGACGGGTCGGCTCCGGAAGCGGTGTAGAGATCGGTGTGGCACACGCCGCAGGCGACGAGGCGGACGAGCACCTCGCCGTCCTTTGGCTCGGCGAGGTCGAGCTCTTGTACGCCGAGCGGCTGCCCGAACTCCTCGAGGACGGCGGCGCGTGTCTTCACGGCACCGATCCTATTCGCGCCTAACGTCCCGACGCGAGACGCCACTTACGCTTCTCCCGGGCCTTCGGCACGCGCTTATGGCTCTTCGGCGGCACCGGCGAGGACGGGAACCTCGAGCTGCTGCATCAGCCCGAGGTCGTCCCGGTAGTTCCAGATCTCCGCGACCTTGCCGTTCTCGAACCGGAAGATGTTCACGCCGGAAAACTTCATCGGCCGGCGGGTGGCGGCGATTGTCCCCCAGGGCCCGCGGTGTGTTCCTTCGGCTGTCCAGCGACCGACCACATAATCACCCTCGGCGACGAGAAGATCGACGATCCACCGCAGGTCGGGGAAGGCAGCCCGGAAGTCTGCGGCGATGCTCTTCTGGCCCGCGGGGCCAGGGATCGTTCGGTCGGACGCAGGTCGTGTCGCTCGTAATCGGCGGCGAAGACTTCGTCGGCAACGTCGAGGTTCCCGCGGCTCCAGACTTCTTCGTAGAAGCGGCTGATGAGCGCTTTGTTTTCCGCGGCAGCCACGCAGAGATTCTAGGAATGCCCGTCGCCGTTCGTGCGCGGCAACGCGGCGTGCACATTGTTCGCCTTCTTGGCGCTGGCGCGCTCAGCGGCGACGGGCTCCTCGCTAGCGGCTCTCAGCTGCAGCCGGTGTTGGTCCCGCAGTCCCTGCAGGTGTAGCAACTACCGGTGCGCACCATCCGGCCGCCGCACTTGGAGCACTCGACCGCGTCCTCCCACGCGTTGAACAGCGCCGTCTGTCCCGGCGGCGGGGCGTCGGCCTGTTCGGCCTCCGCCTCCGCGACCGTGGCCGGCCCGCTGCCCTCCATCGCGTTGTACGCCTGCGCGAGCCGGGCCCGCACCTCCGGCGAGAGGATCCCGATCTCCTCCTGCTGGTCGGTCGTGAGGAACTTCTTCCCCATCCAGCGGAAGATGTAGTCGACGATCGACTTGGCGATGCGGATGTCCGGGTCGTTCGTCGGTCCGGACGGCTCGAAGCGCATGTGCGAGAACTTCGAGACGTAGACCTCGAGCGGAACGCCGTACTGCAGGCCCAGGGAGACCGAGATCATGATCGAGTTCATCAGCCCGGCGAGCGTCGTGCCCTCCTTGGCGATGTCGACGAAGATGTCCCCGGGCGTCCCGTCCTCGTACAGCCCGACGTGGATGTAGCCCTCGTAGTCGCCGACCCTGAACTTGCGGCCGATCTCGTTGCGATCCTCCGGCAGCCGCCGGCGCACCTGGAGCGGGACGGGCGGAGTCGCGGGCGCAGCCTCCTTGTCCTTGCCGGACAGCGGCTGCGCGACTTTGCAGTTGTCGCGGTAGATCGCGATCGCCTTGACGCCCAGCTTCCACGCATCGGAGAAGACCTGGGCGACGTCGTCGACGGAGACGGTCTCCGGGAGGTTGACCGTCTTCGAGATCGCGCCGGAGATGAACGGCTGGACGGCGCCCATCATCTTCACGTGACCCATGTAGTGGATCGCCCGCTCGCCGATCGCGCAGTCGAACACCGGGTAGTGCTCGGCCTTCACGTACGGCGCGCCGACGACGGTGTTGCGCTCGTCCACGAACGCGACGATCTCCTCGACCTCCGCCGGCGCGTACCCGAGCTTGTCGAGCGCCATCGGCACGGTCTTGTTCACGATCGTGATCTCGCCGCCGCCGACCAGCTTCTTCGACTTGACGAGTGAGAAGTCGGGCTCGACGCCTGTGGTGTCGCAATCCATCATGAAGCTGATCGTCCCGGTCGGTGCCAGCACGGTCGCCTGCGCGTTGCGGTAGCCGTGGACTTCGCCGAGATCCAGCGCGTCGTCCCACGAGCGCCGGCAAGCGGACAGGAGATCGGAGGGAACCGAGTCCGGGTGCTCGATGTTCCCAACCGCCGCGCGGTGCTTTGCCATCACGCCGAGCATCGCGGCGGCATTGCGCTGATACCCCGCAAACGGACCCATCCGCGCCGCGACTTCGGCGGACTTGCGGTAGCCGCGCCCGGTCATGAGCGCCGTGATCGCCGCCGCGTAGGCGCGGCCCTCGTCGGAGTCGTACGGCAGCCCGCGGGCCATCAGAAGCGCGCCGAGGTTCGCGTAACCGAGCCCGAGTTGGCGGTAGGCCTTCGCGTTCGCCTCGATCTCGGGGGTCGGATAGGAGGAGTAGCCGACCAGGATCTCCTGCGCGAGGAACATCGTGTCGGCGACGTGCTCGAACGCCTCGACGTCGAACTCGCCGTCCTCGCGACGGAACTTCATCAGGTTGATCGACGCCAGGTTGCACGCCGAGTCGTCGATGGACATGTACTCCGAGCACGGGTTGGACGCGTTGATCCGCGACGTGTTCGGCAGCGTGTGCCACGCGTTGATCGTCGTGTCGTACTGGACGCCCGGATCGGCGCAGCGCCACGCCGCGTCGGCCATCTGCCGCAGCAGATCGCGCGCGTCGCGCGTCTCGAGCACCGTTCCGTCGGTGCGCGCGGTCAGGTTCCACTCGGCCCCGGCGTCGACGGCCTCCATGAAGGCATCGGTCACGCGGACGGAGTTGTTCGCGTTCTGGTACTGGATCGACGCCCAGTCTGAGGAATCGAGCGACATGTCGTATCCGTGCTGCTCGAGGACGCGCGCCTTCTCCTCCTCGTGCGCCTTGCACCAGATGAACTCCTCGATGTCCGGGTGGTCGACGTCGAGGACGACCATCTTGGCCGCTCGCCGCGTCTTGCCGCCCGACTTGATCGTGCCGGCGGAGGCGTCGGCGCCGCGCATGAAGGAGACCGGGCCGGAGGCGTAGCCGCCCTTCGACAGCTGCTCCTTCGAGGAGCGAAGCTTGGAGAGGTTGACGCCTGAGCCCGAGCCGCCGCGGAAGATGACGCCCTCGCGGCGGATCCAATCGAGGATCGACTCCATCGAGTCGTCGATCGAAAGGATGAAGCAGGCGGAGCACTGCGGCTTCTCCTCGAAGCCGACGTTGAACCAGACCGGGGAGTTGAAGGACGCGAGCTGGTTGACGAGGATCGCCTTCAGCTCGGCCTCGAAGGTCTCGGCCTCCTCCTCGCCTGCGAAGTAGCCGCCTTCACGGCCCCACGTGCCGACCGTCGCGACGATCCGGCCGATCATCTGCTTGACGCTCTTCTCGCGCTCGGGCGAGGACATGCGTCCGCGGAAGTACTTCTGCGCGACGATGTTCGTGGCCGTCTGGCTCCAGAACTTGGGGAACTCCACGCCCTTCTGCTCGAACGCCGGCTTGTCCTTGCCGGGGATGAAGGCGTCGCGGGTCTCCCACTCGATCTCGTCGAACGGATCCCGTCCCGGGATCGTGAAATACCGCTTCACTGCAACGGTTGCGCCCTCCTGGACGACCGTGTTCTCGACCTGTTCGACGGTCTGAATCTCCTGTTCTGCCGACGCCATTTCTCCTCCCAAGTTTAGTTCCGGCCCCCTGCCAGACGGACCGCGCATATTGGGGATGGCGTCGGACGGACTAGGACCCGCCGCGGCGGCCGTGGAGCCGGCGGAAGAGGGCGCTGAAGGCACCTGCGGCGATGAGGAGAAAGGCCACTCCGGCGAGGATCATGAGCGGGATCGGGATCGAGTCGGCGCGGTCAGGGCCGAGCTCGCCGAGGACGCGCTGAACGGGGCCGCTCGCCTTGTGGCTGCCCGAGGACGCCGTCTGTCGCGGCGCCGGCTGCGTGATCGTCTTCTTCGTGCCGAGCGTGCCCTGCTGAGCGAGGGCCGCCCGCAAACCGCGGTCGAGCTGCTCGGGAAGATCGGAGTAGATCCGGTCCTGGTCGGTGACGCGCCCGAGCGCCTCGCGATAACAGCGCGGCGAGTATTTCCCGTCGATCGTGCCGTCCACGTACCAGTCCTGGATCACGGCCTGGCCGCACGATTGCGCCGCTGCGGAGCCCGCCCCGAAGGAAAGTGCGGCAGTGGCCGCGATCGCGGCGCCGATGGCCAAAGTCTTCATTCGCCCCATGCTCCCCTCCACCCACGCATGTAAACACCAGCGTGTGTGCCAAATGTTAAGGCTAAAAACGGTACCCGAAAAGGGTGGTTACCGAATGTTAAGGGAAAAAAAGGTGCTCGAAAAGGGTGTTTAACGGACTACGAACGGCGAACCGGCTTTCCTGCTTGCCGGTCCGGGGTTGACTGCCGCGACGAGAGAGACGACCACGCGGTACCGCCCCTTGTCCAGCGGGCGGGCCGGCAGGCGGATGGTTTGGGCCTTCCCACCGGTCACCAGGCCGAGCTTCGCCAGCACGCTCTTGCCGGTCGAGAGGTTGATCACGCCCGATGTGTAGTCGCAGTCGAGGTCGCAGCGGACCTTGAACTGGATGGCATGCTTCCCCGACGCGGCCACCCTTCGCGGGGCTTTGAAAGTCACCTTGGCCTTCACCTTCAGCCGCATACCGGGACAGCGCGCGATGACGCCGCGCTTCACCTCCTGGAACGCCTGCCGCACGATCCGCAGGCTCGGCTTGGCGGTGTGGTCGACGTAGTACAGGCCCGATTGCCACTGCCCGCGACCGACCTCATCGAAGGCGTGGTACAGGAACATCGCGTTCACGGTTGGCTGGCAGAACGCGAGGCCGATCGCCTCCTTGTAGCGCGTCCCCTGCACGGTCGGAGACACTGGCTTCGTCGCGGCCGGCTCCGCGCCTGTGTACTTCCTCGCCTTGCTCCCGGGGATGGTGGACTCGATCCCGTACTCGTCGTACACGATCGGAATCTTGGAGCCGAGCTGCCTCGTGCGGTCGAAGGCCTGGCCGAGCACCCTGACGAGCTTGTTGTAATCGTTGATCGTGATATTCGTCGAAGTCGGATGCTGCGCGGACGGCGACTCGCTCGAGTTCGCGCCGTAGGGGTGGAACGCGAACCAGTCCATGATCGGCCTCTGCCGGCCGCTCGCGCGATAGACGATGCCGAGGTGGCGGATGAAGGTCGTCGGCGAATGCGACTTGCTGCTCGCGTTCGGGTCGTCGTGACCGCGCGGCGAGACCGCTCCTCCAATCACCGTGATCCTGCGCGAGACCGCCTTGAGCGCGTCGTACGTCGCGGCAAGCGTCTTCTCGTAGTTCACGGCCGCAATGTCCCCACCGTTCGAATCGAACTGCGGTGACCAGAACTGGTTCAGGTTCGGCTCGTTGCCGACGATGATCTTGGTGAAGGCGGCCGGGTACAGCTTGGCGACGTTGGCCGCGAACTTGGCGAACTGGGCGCGCTGCTCGTCATCCGCCGGCGTGTAGCGCCCGCGCGTGTTGGTGACCGCGACGAAGATGGGAACGCCGAGGAGCCCCGACGCCGTGGCGACGTTTCCCAGCGTCTGCTTGTCGTACAACCGAGGCTCGGTGACGCCCGGCCACCAGAATGCGTGGACGTTGACCGCCCGGAACCCGGCGAGCTTGGCCAGCGCCATGTTCGCCCTGGCCTCGACCAGGCTCGTCCGCAACATCAGCCCTTCATTCGCGCCCATGAGCATGTTCGGGCCGCCGGCCTGCGCCGGCGCCGCGAAGACAAGAACGAACAGGACCCCTACGAAAACCCGCCGCACTGGTGCGTCAGATTAGCGGCCTGGCACGCTATGCCTCCCGTGAACCGTCACTTCAACGCGTCCGCGGTAGTTCTGGCTGCGGCGTCCGGGCTGCTCGTGGCCGCGCTCTTCTTCGGGGGAGGCAGCGACGAGGTCGACTTCCTGCCGGTCGCGCTGGCCGCGCTCTTCGTGGCGGGAGCAGGAGTGGTCGCGACCCTGGCGGGCCTTCTTCCGCGGCCCGGTGTGGACGCAGCCGCAGGCGCGTTCCTCGCCTTCCTCGGCGGGTTCGTCGTCTGGAGCGGGATTTCGGTCTGGTGGTCGATCGCGCCCGACCTGTCATGGAACCTCTTCAACCGGGAGCTCGCCTATGTCGCCTTCGCGGTCGTCGGCCTGTATGTGGGCGCGGCCTGCTCGCGGCGGGCGGTGGCGACCGGGCTGGCGATCCTGCTCGGCGCGGTGATGACCTGGGCGCTCGCCGGCAAGGTATTTCCGTCGCTCGTGGCCGATGGCGAGCGCGTCTCGCGCCTGCGCTCTCCGGTGGGGTACTGGAACGCACTCGCCCTGCTGTGCGTCGCAGCGGCCGTGTTCGGGCTGTGGCTGGCGACGGACGCGGCGCGCAGGCACTGGATGCGTGCAGCCGGCGCCGTCCTCGTGTACGGCTCGATCGTGGCGGTTGTCCTGACGTACTCGCGCAGCGGGATCGCGATCTTGGCGCTCGTAGCGCTGTCGTGGGTGTTGCTGGGCGGGGTGGCATTCGAGTCGCTCGCGGTGCTGGCGCTGGTTGTCGTCGCCGCGGCTCCAGTGCTCGTGTACGCGTTCCTCAGCCCCGGGATCACGGACGACGGCCAGCCCTGGTCCGTGCGTGCGCACGACGGCGCGATCTTCGCGCCGGTGCTGTTGGCGGGAGCGGCTGTCGTCGCCGGGGTCGCCCTGTGGCTGCTCGGACGGCCGGCGCCGTCCGCCCGCTTCCGGCGCACGGCCGTACGCGCGACCACGGTGGTTGTCGTCGCCGCCGCGGTGGGCGTGCTGCTCGCGTCGCTCGTCCGTGCGGGTGGGCCGAGTGCGTGGGTGGAGGCGCGCTGGCACGACTTCACGAGCTCGACGGACGTCCCCTCACAGCAGTCGGGCCGCATCGGGTCGCTCAGCTCGAACAACCGCTGGACGTGGTGGCAGGAGGCATGGGACTCGTTCACACGCGTTCCGGGGGAGGGGAGAGGTGCCGGCACGTTTCCGCTCGTCAACGTGCTCGAGCGCGACAAGCCGATCACCGTGACCCAGCCGCACAACCTGTTCCTGCAGGCGCTGAGCGACACCGGCGTCGTCGGATTCCTGCTCCTGTTGGGTGCGGCGGTTGCCGGGGTGCTGGTCTCGATCCGAGGCGTGCGGCAGGCGGCGGGCGCAGAGCGCAACGCCGCGCTTGCAATCGCGCTTGTCGCCGGCGCGTATCTCCTGCAGTCGCTCGTCGACGTTGACTGGGACTTCGTCGCCGTCAGCGGCCTCCTGTTCTTCGGGATGGGCGTGCTCGGCGCGCGTCCGCCGAAGGGAGAGAAGGTGGTGACGGTGTGGGCGCTTGCCGCCGCCGCCGGGGTCTCGGTCGCGGCCGCCTCGCTCCTCCTCCCGTGGTTGTCGACGAGGAAGACCGAGGACGCCTACGCGGCGTATGGGCGGGGTGCCTACGAAACGGCGGTCTCGGATGCGAAGAGCGCCCACTCGCTGAACTCGCTCGCGGTCGGCCCGCTGTTCGCGCTCGGGTTCGCCGAAAGCGCGCGCGGCCGCCTGGCCGAGGCAGAGCGCGCCTACGCGCGCGCGGTGCGCGAGCAGCCCGACAACCCGGAGACGTGGTTCGAGCTCGGGCTCTTCGAGCTGGATGCGGCGAAGCACAAGAGGGTGGCGTGCGCCTTCCTCACTCGCGCGGTCGAGCTCGATCCCTTCGATCGAACGGCGAAGGCACAACGCGAGCGGGCCTGCGCAGCCTCCTAGGTTCGGCCGAAATCAGCGAAACGCGTGCGCGGTCATGCGTCCGTAGTTGACCGCCCAGCGGAGCCGGTCGCCGCCACGCCGCTTGCGCCTCAGGCCGCGGGCGACCGAGAACGGGAAGCCCCGCGGTCGGTGGACGACCTCCACGCGCTCGAAACCGACGGTGCCGAGCATGGCCTCGACCGCGGCCGGGTTCGGCCCCCACCAGTTGGAAGCGTCGCGATTCATCTCCGGGCCGGGGTAGAAGGCCGCGGCGGGCCGGCGGAGCCGAATCAGATCGACGTGCGTCTCGACGATCAGCAGCTTCCCGGTGACGCTGGCGACGCGCTCGAGCGCGAGCAGCGGATGCTGCATGTGGTAGAGGACGCCGAGGAAGAGCACGACGTCGAACACGCCGACCGTCTCCGGCGACAGGTCGAGCACGTCGACGCTCTTCGACTCGACGTGTGACCCAAGGGCCTCATGCGCCAGTTCGAAGCCGGCCTTGCTTCCCCAGCCGCCGCCGTCCCAGGAGAAGGAATCGACCGCCAGCACGCGCTCGGCGCCGCGCCGCTCTGCCTCGAAGGAGAAGAACCCGTCCCAGGCCCCCACGTCCAGGACGGACATCCCGCTGAAGTCGGCCGGGAGGTGGATCTTCTCGAGACGCGACGGTGTCGGATCGATGCCCGGCGTGACGATGCCCTTGCCGAGGTCGATGGTGTGGAACCAGGTGACGTCGGCCACGCGGCCGCGAAGCTCCTCGGCGCCCGTCATGGCGAAAGGAGTATCAGGCTTACGAGGCGCCGACGATGTACACGAGCTTCGCGCGGCCCAGCTTGCTGGCACGGATGCCGTTGACCGGCCCGACGGTGCGCACGTGCACCTTCTTGGCGAACTTGAGGGCTTCGGGCCGGAACCCGGGCCGGTACATGACGAGGCTGACCGGATAGTCCATCCGCGGTGCGTTTCCGACCAGCCCGAGCTTGTACCCGAGCTGGCGCACGGTCGTGGCGTTCGAAGCGGCGGCACCGGCCTGGCCGTTCCCGTTCAGCACCATGACGGGCGTCTTTGCCGGGACGAGCTTCGCGCGGCCCGCGGGCGTGTGTGGCCCGACGGCTCCCTCGGGCACGGTCGCCTCTCGCTTCGCCGCGCTCTTCAACTCATGTGAGAGGGAGGGCGCGAGCAGGATGATCGCCACGACGAGGAGGATGATCGCCTCGATGGCGGCGACCGCGCCGAGGATGATGGTCAGCCTGCGCCAGTTGTGCTCGCCGAGCTCGAAGTGAGGTGCGAGAGGATGATCCAAAACAGGCCCGGATTCGCTCCGCCGACCGCTACTCCTCCCATTGCCACGTCTGGCGAAGTCCTTCTTCGAGCTCGAGCTTCGGCGTCCAGTCGAGTCCCGCTTCGCCGCTCGTGGGGTCGAGGACGCTGCGGCGGATCTCGCCCAGGCGCTCCGGCGCGAACACGGGCTCGCCCTCGGTGCCGGACGCGCGACGGCACAGATCGTGCAGCTCGAGCACCGTCGTCTCCTGGCCGCTCCCGATGTTGAAGATCCCTTCGGTGTCGTACGCAGCCAGGGTTGCGGCGACGACGTCGAACACGTGGACGAAGTCGCGCGTCTGCTCGCCGTCGCCGAAGATGGTCGCAGGCTCGCCGTTCCTGAACCGTTCGAAGAAGATCGCCACGACACCGCCCTCGAGCTCGGCATCCTGGCGCGGCCCGTAGACGTTGGCGTAGCGCAGGATGCTGTGCTGCGATCCGTGTAGACGGTTGAAGGTCGCGATGTAGCTCTCGGCGGCGAGCTTGGCCGTGCCGTACGGGGAGACCGGCGCGAGGGGGTCGTCCTCGCGCGCGGGCCGCTCGCACTCGCCGTAGATCGCACCGCCGGTCGAGGCGAACACGAGCTTCGCACCCTGCTGCTGCGCGGCCTGGAGGACGTGGATCGTCCCGATCACGTTGTTCATCGCATCCTCATCGGGCCGCTCGACCGAGAGGCGGACGTCGGCCTGCGCCGCCAGATGGAAGCAGGCGTCCGGACGGAAGTCTGCGAAAACATCCCCCAGCGGCTCGCGGATGTCGCGGTCGACGAAGTCGGCGTCGGGCGGGACATGCTCGCGGAGGCCGCGCGCCATGTTGTCGATCACGAGCACGTCGGCTCCACGGGACACCAGCGCGTCGGCCACGTGTGAGCCGATGAAGCCAGCGCCCCCGGTCACGATCGCCCTCACCGGCTCGTATCCTACGGCGCTGTGTTCGTGACCTTCGAGGGCCTCGACGGCTCGGGCAAGACGACGCAGGCGAAGCTCCTGGCCGAGTGGCTGGCGCATGAAGGGCGCGAGGTGGTCGCGACCCGCGAGCCGGGAGGGACGCCGCTCGGCGAGCGGATCCGCGACGTACTGCTGCACGGCGAGGACCTCTCCCCCTGGGCCGAGGCCGCCCTGTTCGCCGCGGCGCGGGCCGAGCTGGTCGCCCAGGTCATCCGGCCGGCGCTCGAACGCGGCGCCGCCGTGGTCTGCGACCGCTACATCGATTCCTCCCTCGCGTACCAGGGCATCGCGCGCGGGCTCGGGATCGATCCCGTCCT
>Ga0075428_100008449_pt1 | contig 11424 bp, 11 predicted proteins | sample RhiMetdeltSRZDD2_FD_75291 | JGI IMG/M metagenome (GOLD analysis project Ga0075428, IMG submission 75291) | Populus rhizosphere microbial communities from Tennessee, USA - Rhizosphere MetaG P. deltoides SRZDD2 | ecosystem: Host-associated > Plants > Roots > Rhizosphere > Soil | place: USA... | reverse complement strand
CCGGGGAAAGCTGGACAGATCGGGCAGCCCGGGCCGGAAGTCGACCGCCAGCCGCGACGGCGGCGCCGCCGGCACCGGCGGGGCCGGCTGCAGGTAGGCGCCGGCCGCCACCCGGGTCGCGGAGCCCGTGCGGGTGGTCAGGTAGCCCTCGGCCTGCAGCTGCTGGTAGCAGTCCAGCACCAGCCCGCGGGAGACGCCGAGCTTGCCGGCCAACGCCCGCGAGGAGGGCAGCCGCTCGCCCGTCCCCAGCCGGCCCGATCGGATCGCCTCGCGGAGCTCCCGCTCCAGCTGGGAGCCCAAGGGCTCCGGCAGGGTGCGGTCGAGCCGCAGCAGCAGCTCCGGCCCCAAACCGGCCCACTCGATCGACACGAGATTGGATCTTACCAGTGGACCGGCCGGCGGCTAGGTTCGACACGTTGAAGTTCGGATGTCACCTGACAAGGGGGCAGCCCCATGGATCTCCAGCACCCCGACCTGGCCATGCAATACGCCCAGCAGCGGGTCGCCTCGCTGCTGGAGGAGAGCGAGCATGACCGCCTGGCCAGCCGGGCCCGCGCCGCCAGCGCAGCCCGACGGCAGCGCCGCCGCCTAAGCCTGACGGCCAGGGCCCAGCCACGGCAGCCCGTGCCCGAGCACGCAGGCGCACGCTGACCCCGCTGGCTGGCCGCCGAAGGAGAACTGATGGTCAAACGATCGATCGCTGCCGACAGCCGAGACGTGGCACCGCTCCGCCGTCAGTTCGAGGGGGAGGTCCTGCTGCCCGAAGAGGGCGCCTATCACCAGGCACGGCAGGTCTGGAATGCGATGGTGGATCGGCGGCCGGCGATCATCGCCCGCTGCGCCAGCCCCGCCGACGTGGCCGCCGCGGTTGGCTTCGCTCGCGCGCGGGACCTGGAGATCGGGGTGCGCTGCGGCGGCCACAGTGTGCTTGGCCTGTCGGTGCCCGAGGCAGGACTGATGATCGACCTCTCGCTGCTGCGCTCGGTTCGCATCGACCCCGACCGACGTCGCGCCTGGGTAGCGGGCGGTGCGCTCCTAGGTGACTTGGATCGGGCCGCCCAGCCGTTTGGGCTGGCCACCACGGCCGGCAACATCTCCCACACCGGCGTGGGTGGCCTCACCCTCGGCGGCGGGATGGGGTGGCTGGCGCGGCGGTTCGGTCTTGCCTGCGATAACGTCGCCCGGTTCCAGGTGGTGACCGCCGACGGGGAGCTCCTGAAGGCCAGCGAACAGGAGCACCCAGAGCTGTACTGGGGGCTGCGCGGCGGCGGCGGGAACTTCGGGGTGGTGACCGAGTTCGAGTTCACCCTCCACCAGGTGGGCACGGCGGCGCTGCTGGTTGACCTGTTCTACGCGCCGCAGGACGCCCCGGCGGTGCTACGGCGATGGCGCGACCTGCTCGCCGACACGCCACCAGAAGCGACCCTGACCGCCTGGGTCGGCACCACCGGGCCCTGGCCGTTCCTGCCACAGAAGCTGTGGAACCGGCCGCTGGCCAGTGTCGGGTATGTCTGGGTGGGCGATCAGGACCAGGGACGCGGGTTGCTGGCGGCCCTCAGGGACGAGGCGCCGGCCAAGGGGGAGCGGATCCAGGAGCTGACCTACCTGGAGCTGCAGACCATGGACGACGATCATCATCGCCATGGGCTGCTACGCCGCTACTGGAAGGGCCACTATCTCCGCGAGTTCGGTGGCGAGGCGATCGATGCCTTCCTGTCACGCGGTGGGGGCGATGGCGATGCCAGGCTGGCGCCGTCTGGCAGCCTCCAGAGCTATGGCGGCGCTATCGCCGCGGTGGGTGACGACGAGACCGCGTTCAGCCACCGCGACGCGCTGGTCGAGTTCGTCGCCGTGGCCGGCTGGACCGACCCGACCGAGGACGAGGCGCGGATGGCGGCGGCGCGGCACTACGGCGCCGCGGTCGAGCCGTTCGCCAGCGGCGTCTACGTCAACGACCTTACCGACGAGGGCGAGGCAGGCATCCGGCGTGCCTACAGCCCGGACAAGCTGGCAAGACTGGCCGCGCTGAAGGATCGCTACGACCCTGAGAACACCTTCCACCTCAACCACAACATCCACCCCCGACAACGATGACGTGACCAACAGGGAACCAAGCGTCACGTTACGTGCAGCAACTTCTGGTCACCCGATGAGGGTCGCCGGACCCGTGCCGGCTGGCTGCTCCTGACCACACCCCTCGGAGGTCCCGTGAGGAAGATCGTCGTCCACATGCAGTCCACCCTGGACAACCGCATCGCCAACGCTCAAGGGGCCTTCTGGGAGCCCTTCCCCTGGGGCGAGCCCGAGGTGGGCTACGTCAACCAGTTCTTCCGTATGGCCGACACCTTGGCCCTGAGCCGCGTCATGTACGACGTGGTCGTCCCCCTGGTGGGACGGGGTCGCGACCGGCCAGCTACCCGCCGACGCCCCCGAGATCACGCCGGCGTTCGCCGAGTTCGCCCAGCTGCAACACCGAATGACCAAGGTCGTGTTCTCCAACACCATGGAGTCGGCCGGCGGCCGGGTCGTCATCCGCGGCGACCTCGCCGGCCAGCTCGCCAGCCTGAAGCAGCAGGACGGCGCGGACATCATCCTCGCCTACGGACCGGCCACCCTCGGGCCCGTTGCCAGCACGCCAGGACTGGTCGACGAGTACCTGATCGCTGTGCACCCGGCGGTCATCACCGCCGGGCCCCGGATGTTCGACCACCTCACCCGGGACCTCGCCCTGGAGCTGGTACACGCCGAGGTGTTCGACGCCGGCAGCGTCGTCTTCCACCACCGGTGGTGTCGGACTAAGGCGCTCCTGGTCTCCCCAGGGCTCGCAGAGGCTGGTGGTCCCAGACGACGGGAGGAGAAGCAGATGTCCAATTACATACAGCTCGGCGATGTGCACACCTACTACGAGGAGGACGGCGCGGGCGAGCCGCTGGTGCTCCTACACCCCGGGCTGGCGGACTCGCGGGCCTTCGAGGACTATGTTCCCGAGCTCGCGCACGACTTCCACGTCTTCCGGCCCGACCGGCGTGGGCACGGACGCACCCCCGACGTCCAAGGCCCGATCACCTATGCGCTCATGGCCCAGGACACCATCGCCTTCCTCGAACAGGTCGTCGGCGGCCCGGCCTCCCTGCTGGGCCACAGCGACGGGGCACCCGTGGCGTTGCTGGCCGCGCTTGAGCGACCCGACCTCGTCCGCGGGCTGGTCCTCAGCGCCGGCGTCTTTCATCACGACGGCTGGGCCCCCGGCGCGATCGATCTCGACGACGAGACGATCGCCTTCTTCACCGACTACTGGGGCGCCGTCGCCCCCGACGGACCCGAGCACTTCCCGGTCGTGAAGGCCAAGCTGGACCGGATGCACCGCGAGGAACCCACCCTCACCGTCGCCGACCTCGCCGGCTACCCCGGGCCGGCGCTCGTCATGGTCGGCGACAGCGACGAGGAGGTCCCCATCGAGCACACCCTCGCCCTCCACCGGGGACTGCCGGACGCGCAACTGGCCGTGCTGCCCGGCATCGGCCACGGAGGGATCGATACCAGGATCGTTATCGAGTTCCTGACCAAGCGAGCGGCGGAGGCGTGATCGTGCGAACCGGAGGGACGCGGTGCACCGAGCCGACGCCGACGAATCGCCGAGTACATCAGAGCGACTGGCTTCGCCGAATACGGCAAGACGCCCGGCAACCACTGGGCATGGATGCTCCGGTGCTACGAGGGCGACCACACCGAGTTCATCACCCTGTCGCTATGGGACTCCATCGACGCCATCCGCGCCTTGACCGGTCACGACATGAGGCCGCGGTCCTGTACCCGGAGGATGCGCGCTACCTCCTCGGCGAATCGACCGTCACCCACTACCAGATGGTCGCCAGGTCCAGCCCGCCCCAGGTCAGGCGAGGGAGCCTCACCCTGCTCGGCGGACTTCTCCACGAAACCATCGACGAGCTGCATGAACGCATTTGCGCACCCTACGAGCCGGTCATTCCTCGCAATGGATCAGCGCGCCGCAGGGCGCCATAGTCCGGGGCTGAGCGAGGTGGTCGTGACCATTTGAAAGGGCGCGGAGTGGACGCCGTTCTGCCCTTCAACCCTGTTCGGCGGCGGCTGTTGCGAAGGCGTGGGCCAGCTCGGTGCGGGAGTGGAAGCCGCGCTTGCGGAACACGCTGGCCAGGTGGTGCTCGATGGTCTTGGGGCTGAGGAACAGGGCGGCCGCGACCTCGCGGTTGGACAGGCCGCGGGCGACCAGCAGGGCCACTCGGGTCTCCTGGGAGGTCAGGGGCTCGGAGGCGAGCGGGCGGCGGGGCCGGGCGGTGGCCCCGGTGGCGCCCAGTTCGTCGGCGGCGCGTTGCGCCCAGGCGGTGAGGTCCATGGCCGTGAAGGCGTCAAGGGCGACCCGGAGCTGCTCGCGGGCGGCGACCCGCTGTCCCGTCCGGCGCAGTCTGGCCCCGTACAGCAGCCGGGTCCGGGCGGCCTCGAAGGCGTCCGGGGCCTGGGCGTGGGCGGCCAGGGCGGCCTGGAAGGCCTCGGTGGCGGCATCCTCGTCGGCGGCGGTTAGCCCTCGGCAGCGGGCGACCAGGGCCACCGTCGCCGCCGGGGGCGACTGGGCGGTGACGTCGGCGTATCGACCGGCCAGGGCGGCGGCGTCGGCCGCCCGGCCCAACCCGACGTAGGCCTCGACCAGAGTGGGGGCGACCCCGAGGGGCTCGCCGAGCGAGCCGAGGCCGCCGTCGGCGGTGATGCGGCCCTCCAGCAGCGCCGCCGTCTCGGCCAGCTCGCCCCGGCACAGCGCGCAGAAGGCGGCCGTGATCGCCTGGTGGGCGGCGACGCTGGTGGTGCCGGCCCGGTCGGTAAGGGCCCTGGCCCGCTCCAGGGCCTGGCGGGCGTCGTCGTGGAGTCCTCGGGCGGCTGATTGCCAGGCCAGCATCTCCACGGCCACGGCGGTATCGGTCGCATAGCCCAGCTGCTCGCCGAGTTCGGCTGCCTCGCCGGCGTCGGCGAAGGCCCCGGTGTGGTCCCCGATCCAGGCCCTGCCGGCCGCCATGAGGGCGAGTCCCGGGACTAGCACGCCAAGCGCGCCGCGCTCGCGCGTCTCGGCCAGGCGCTGTTCGAACGGGGCCACTAGGCCGCGCAGGTCGCCGAGGAAGCCGGCGGCCACGGCTAGGTTGATCAGGTATCGCGGGTCGTCGCGGAGCGGTGGCGACTGCAGCAGCTCTAGGACGTCGGTCAGCAAGGGGCGGGCGGCGGCCGGGTCGCCAGCGACCGTGAGGGTGACACCGCGGGCGAAGGATGCCAGGGCCCGCTGCCCGGGGTCGCTGGGGTTGGCGGCCTCGGCCAGCCGGTCGGCGATCTCACCGACGCCGGCCAGGTCGTTGAGCCGGAACCGGGTGTTGCCCAGCTCGGCCAGCGCCCACACCCGCTGGGGGCCGTCGGCCAGCTCGGCCGCAGCGGCCAGCAGCTCGGCGGCCCGGGGGACCGACCCCGCGTATTGCTCCAGCATTCCCAGGGTGGAGAGCACCTGGGCGCGGGCGGCCCGGCCGGCGGGACCGTCCAGCACCCTGGCCGCCAGGGTCCTGGTCCGCTCGACGTCCCCGGCCAGGAAGGCGTCACCGACGGCGGTGGCCAGCCGCTCGGCCGCCCGGCCGGGGTCGGTGGTGAGCAGGGCGGCGCGCTCCAGGGCGGCCGAGGCGGCCGCGAACCCTCGGCGGGTTCGGTCCTCCTCGGCCACCGCGACCAGCTCGCCGGCCAGGGCGTCGTCGGGTCCGCCGGCGGCCTCGGCCAGGTGCCAGGTCCGGGCCGCCCGGGCGGCCTCTCCGGGCAGCGCGCCGGCCAGGGCGTGGTGGGCCGCCCGACGCTGGGCCGGGGTGGCCAGCCGCCAGGCCGCCGAGCGCAGCAGCGGGTGCCGGAAGGCCACGCTGCCACCGTCGCGGACCAGGATCCCGCGCTCCTCGGCCTCGTCGAGGGCAGCGCCGGCGTCGAGGCCGCCTTGGTCCAGGGCGCCGACCAGCCCGGCGGCGGCGCCCTCGGGACCGGCGGCACACAGCAGCACGGCCCGCCACGCCGGAGCCGAGAGCCCGGCCAGCACCGGCTGGTACCCCAGCTCCAGGCGGGCGCCGACCGGCAGCGGGTCCGGGAGGGGGGCGGCCCCGACCCGCTGGGCCGGGGTGAGGCGACTGGCCACCTCCGAGAGGGCCAGCGGGTTGCCCCGGGTGCGCTCGACCAGCCGGGCCGCCACCGGATCGGCCAAGCGCCCGGGCAGCAGGCCGGCGGCCTCGGCAGGCGCCAGCCCGGCCAGGGAGAGCACGGACAGCCCCGCGAGCGGCACCGCGCTGGCCGACCCGGTGCGCACGGCGAACAGGAACGCCACGGCGTCGCGGCGCAGCCGCCGGGCGGCGAACAGCAGCGCCGCCGCCGACTCCCGGTCCACCCAGTGCAGGTCGTCGACCACCACCAGCACCGGCGCCCGCTCGGCGGCGGCGGCCAGCAGCGACAGGGTGGCGGCGGCGACCAGGTACCGGTCACCCGACCCCCCGGCCGGCCCCCAGCCCAGCGCCGCCGCCAGGGCCTCGGCCTGGCCCGCGGGTAGCTCGGCGAGCCGATCCTGTACCGGGGTGAGCAGCTCCAGCAGGGCCGCGTGGCCGAGCGCGGCCTCCGACTCCACCCCCCGCGCCCACAGGCAGGTAAACCCGTCGGCCAGCTCCTCGGCCGCCTGCAGCAGGGTCGTCTTGCCGATGCCGGCCTCGCCCTCGACCACCAGGGCGCCGGTCAGCCCGCCGCGGGCCGCCTCCAGCAGGGCCCGGACGCGGCCCAGCTCCTCGCCCCGGCCCACCAGCCCGCCCGGACCTTTAGGGGATTTCCCCGACGCGAGCCCCGGCCCGCGGGTGCGACCGTGCGACCAGGAAGCGCTGTCTGGAGGAGGTCCCGATGCGGACATTGACCAAGATCCTAGAGAAGATCGGCGAGAACTTCGCCTGGGCCGGCTGGATGTACGGCGCCCCGGTGCCGCGCCCGCCGTCCTACCCCCGCCCCCGGAAGGAGGACAGCTGATGGACACCGCCGCCCTCATCGACCGGATGGTCGACAGCTACAACCGCCACGACGCCGATGCCCTGGCCGCCTGCTACGCCGCCGACGCCCGAGTCCACCACGCCGGCTGGCCGGAGGAGGTCGACGCCCCGACCTGGCTGGCCCTCTTCGGCGGCCCGCTCCTGACCAGCTTCCCCGACCTCCAAATCCGTCCGCGCAACCTGGCCGCCGACGACCGGGTGGCGCTGCTGGAGGCCAGGCTGACCGGCACCAACATTGGCCCGTTCACCCTCGGCGAGACCGACCGGCTGGTCCTCGCCACCCAGGCCGAGACGCTCCCCGCCACCGGACGCCCGATCGACATCACCGGCACGGTCGTGCTCGAGGTCGCCGACGGCCAGGTGACCGCTGAGCGCCACTACTGGCCGCTGGTCGAGACCCTCGTCCAGCTCGGCCTGCTCGGGTCGCCCACGCCCAGCTGACCTGTCGGCGATGCGCTCGGCACCCAATCTCCGGGGTCCAGTTCGGCCCAGCCCGCGCGGATCGAGGCGGCAGGCGCGAGGTGGAGCGAAGACTCGTCCTGCCTGACGCTCCGATGTTCTTCCGCTACCAGATCACCGTTCTCCAGCCGGTCACCACCCGGATGCCCAGGCCGGCAGGTGATGCCATGTGGTTCCCCAACCGTCTGTCTACCCGGGGTGCGCTTGCTCCTGCACCCGCTGCGCAGCGGCTCGCTGGCGATCCTGAGCTACCAAGGTCGCAAGACCGGCTGCTGGCGCAGGCCGCCCTGCATGCATGCCCGCGACGGCTAAGACCTCTCCATCGTTCCCGGCCAGCCCGGCCACACGCTCTGGTGCTGCAACCTGCGCCAACCCCGGTCCGGCTGCCACTGCAAGGCCGCGACCCGGTGGGCAGCGCCACCGCGAGCAGCGATCCCGAGGCCGTCGCCGCCGGCCTGCGCCGCTACCCCAAGGCGGCCAAAGCCGCTCGGGATTCGGCTAGAGCCAACGGGACGGTCACGGCCAGCCGCCCGCCGGTCGTGGTCACCGTCCTCCTTGACCGCCGCTAGCACCGGCCGCACGCCCGCGAAGGCCCTGCTGCGCCAAGAGTCAGCTCCGTTGGGGGTCCAACGACCCTGATCGCCCTCTGCCAGTTGGATGACGCTAGGGGAGCAGAGACCGGAGGTGCCTGACGTGATCCGATTCCTCCTTGGAGGGTTCATCTGGGCCAGCCCGGCCAACGCCGATGCCCCGTTCCGCCCCACCCACTCCTGGCTGCATGGCGACGCCCGGCCCTTGGCCGTCGTCATCGCCCTGGTGGCCGCGGCCGGCTTTGTGGTCGCCGGGATCGGGTTCACCCAGCAGCCCTGGTGGGCCTTCACCGGGATCGGTGCCGGCGCCGTGGTGCTGGTCCGGCTGGCCCTGTTCTTCAACCTTGGCTGCTGGCCGGCATCGCTATCAGCGCCGGAGTCCTCTACGCCGGGTTCCAAGCCGTGCCGCAGGCCTAGCCGGCAGGGAGGAGGTCTGGGATGAAGACCCGACAGGTCGCCGCGGTGGCGCTCGGGCTGGCCGGCGGCTACCTCGCCCTGCTGGTCAGCAGCCGCCGCTGGCACCAGCACTGGGGAGCCACCGATGAGGAGATCACCCGGCCGCTGCCCGGCGACGACCTCATCGTCTCCTCCAAGCTGGACTCCACCCACGCTATCACCATCCACGCCCCAGCCGAGCGGATCTGGCCCTGGCTGGCCCAGGCTGGCTACGGCGGCCGGGCCGGCTTCTACAGCTACGACGTCTTGGAGCGGCGCTTCGGGGCCCGCAACACCGACCGGCTCAACCCGGCCCTGCCGGCGTTGGCGGCCGGTGACACGGTGCCGTTCTACCCAGGCATGCCGATGACCGTGGCCATCGCTGACCCGCCCCACGCCCTGGTGCTGTGGCTGGTCAGCTCGGCCAACAAGGCGATCGACCCGACCCGGCCATGGCCACGGGAGCATGTGGCCTGGAGCTGGGCGTTCGTGCTCGACCCGGTCGACGCGAGCACGACGCGGCTACTGACCCGGATACGGGTCACCTACCGGCACACAGCCAGGTGGGCGGCCTATGTGCACCTGCTGCTGGAGCCGGCTCACTTCGTCACGGGCCGCCGCCAGCTCCTCGGTCTCCAAGAGCGGGCCAAGGTCGCCAGCCGGACAGTCTGTTAAGGAGCAGAGTCATGCGCACACGGGAGGTTTCAACAGGCGCCGCCGATCTTCTGGTTGCCTGGCCGCGCTTTGTGACGGCGCCGTTGTATCGGCGCTGGCACCTACGCTGGGGGGCGACCAACGCCGAAGTCGCCGCGGCGATGCCCGGCGACGCGCTCATCCCGACCCCATCGTTTAGCGCCACGCGGGCCATTACCATCGCCGCCCCACCGGAGAGGGTGTGGCCGTGGCTGGTCCAGCTCGGCACCGGCCGGGCTGGCTGGTACAGCTACGACCTGTTCGACAACAACGGCCGGCCCAGCGCCGACCGCATCCTGCCCCACTTCCAGGCCATCCGGACCGGTGACTGGGTGCCGATGTCCGCCACGGTCAACGAGACGACCGCGTTCAAGGTCAAGGCGTTTGAAGCAAACCGGTGGCTGCTGTGGGCCAAGCCGGATAGCAGCTGGTCCTGGCAGCTCACCCCGGTCGACGGTGGCCACACCCGGCTGGTGACCCGGCTCAAGGAGCGGTATCCGTGGCACACCTCCCCGGGCCTGGCACTGCTCACCGTGGTCCTGTTCGAGTTCGGCGACTTCCCGATGATGCGCAAGCTCCTGCTCGGCATCCGGCGACGGGCCGAGCAGCGGACAACCGAAACCGCGGCGGCGAGGTCACCATGAGCGACCCGGACAAGGCCACAATCCAACGTCGGCCCTGGGCGCGTCGGCGCCGGCGCATCGCGATCATCGCTGCCGTGATCGGTACGATCGCGGCCGCCCAATGGCTGGGCCGCACCGCCGGGTCCACCCGCGCCGAGCGCCGCCGGCCGCTGCCCGGCGACGAGCTCGTCGACCACCCAAGCGTCGTGACCAACCACGCCACCACCATCCCAGCACCGCCCCAGCGGGTGTGGCCGTGGCTGGTCCAGATGGGCTGGCACCGCGGCGGCTGGTACACCCCCCGCTTGATCGACCGGCTGCTGTTCCCAGCCAACTGGCCCAGCGCCACCCACCTGATTTCGGAGTTGCAGGGCCCACTCCAGGTCGGCGACCACATCCCCGACGGCCCACCTGACACCGCCTGGTTCGCCGTCGAGCGAGTCGACCCGCCCAAGCTGCTAGTGCTGCACTCCACCACCCACCTGCCCGCCAGCTGGCGGGCCCGGCTCGGCGCGGCCATCGACTGGTCCTGGACCTTCACCCTGGCCGACACCGGCGACGCTGCCACGCGGCTGCTGCTGCGCGTCCGGGGCAGCACCCGGCCGTGGTGGCTGACCGCCAGCTACGTCGCGATGCTGGTCCCCGCGGACTACGTCATGGCGTCCAGCATGCTCGCCGGCATCCGCCGACGGGCCGCACCAAGGGACACCCGAGGGACAGGGCACTGTTGCATCTGGCCCGAAGGTGCGGTTGGCGGGTAGCAAAGTCGAGCCGCTTCCCGTCCAGACGCCTGCCAGAAGTGCTCAAAGCAATCAATCTTGGTATCGCCAAGGACGTTCAGGGACTCTGGTGGAGGACGCCGGTTTGAGTGGTTGCCAGATGCAAGAGTGCCCGGAGGAAGCCGCCTCCGAGGTCCGCGCTCGGGCTGCAGCTGCCAGGCCCGCCGGCCCGGATGACCATCCTCGACGACGAGGATCCAGGTGCGGTACGGCGCCGCGACCTGCTCGGCGGTCTCCTCCAACCGGCGAGCTGCAGGAACGCCTTGATGTACCCACATGCCTTCACCACCTCCGGTACAGGCGCACACTAACGCCGTCACAGTTGTCGACCCCGACCTGATGGTGTGCCAGTTGATCAAGCCGCCCCAATGCTTCTCGTCCGGGGTGTGCGTGCCCGGTGGGACGCGCGGTCACCGCCGGCACGGCCCGTGACTGACCAGCCCGTACCCTTCCAGCAGCTCGACTTCGTGTACACGCCCAGCCGGGATGTGGCCGCCGACCTTGGGTACTTCATCGAGGTCCTGGGCGGCCGGGTGGTCTTGCGGTGGAGGCGATGGGGGCCAGGGTCGCGGCGGTCCAGCTCACCCAGAGCCCACCGCTGGTGCTGTTGGCCGACCACCTCCAGGGGGACCGGCCGATCCTGGTGTACCGGGTGGCCGACCTTGACGCCGCCCTGGATGAGTTGGCGGCCCGTGGCTGGCAGCGGCAGCACACCGTGGAGATTCCTCAGGGGCCGTGCTGTTCGCTTTGGACGCCCGGCGGCCACCGCATCGCCCTG
>Ga0075428_100008446_pt1 | contig 11427 bp, 6 predicted proteins | sample RhiMetdeltSRZDD2_FD_75291 | JGI IMG/M metagenome (GOLD analysis project Ga0075428, IMG submission 75291) | Populus rhizosphere microbial communities from Tennessee, USA - Rhizosphere MetaG P. deltoides SRZDD2 | ecosystem: Host-associated > Plants > Roots > Rhizosphere > Soil | place: USA... | reverse complement strand
CCGCGACCACAGAGGCAGGATCAGGCACCCAGACATCGCGGCCTGACTCGCTCGCGGCCCGAACCGCGGATCACTTCTCGGTGAGGAGGTGCCTGTTCGGCGGCGAACTGTCATCTGACGACACGGCGGGGGCCGACCGCCTCCGCTACCTTGGAGCGTAATTCCGTAGCCATTAGGGGCCGATTTGCAGGGGGAGCTCGCCTAGACCGCGCTGAGGAGGTGCCGATGGCGATTCGGCTGGAGGAGACAAGACGCTTCGAGGCGACGAGCCCCGTCGCGCGTTACTGGCTGACGCAGTGCAGGGGATTCCGAGTGCGCGGAGGCGGAAGGGGAACAGTGGAGGAGATCGTGTCTGACGCCGACCCATATGCGCCGCAGCTTCTGGTCGTCCGCGGTGTGTATCGAAGGCGGGAGATTCCCATCTCGGCGGTCGAGGCTGTCGTGCCCGCGGAACGACTGATCGTCGTCGGTAACGAAGCCGCCGACGCCGACCGGCGGAGGCGACGGCACCCTGTCCGCGCGGCGGGGCGCTCGGCCGCACGCGTCGCGGCGCCGCTGCTGGCCGTCGCGCGGCGCGGCCCGTCGCTGCTGCGCCCGCCGGCGCGCGCCTCGAGACGGGGCGCGGTTGCTCTTGGAGCCGGTGTCGTGGCACTCGTGCCACATCTGCGCGCCTTCGGTCTCGCTGCCGTGCGCGGCGCGGCCGCCACAGCGAGATCGGCGGCCCAAGTGCTCCATCGCTGTGGGCGCTTTGCGCGCGTCGTGGCAGCGAGCTCGGTCGCCATGGCACGGCTGTGGATCGCCCACGGGCGTGCGGCCGTGCGCGGCTTCTCCTTTGCCGCGGTGTCATCCGTCGAGGCCCTTCGCGCCAACCGTCGAGCGGCCATGGCGCAGTATCGGGCTGCAGTGCCCAGGTGGACTGCGGTTTTGAGCCGTCTGCGGCTGCCGCGCGGCATCAACTGGCCTCGGTAAGGCGAACGCCGCCTCATCGAACCACAGGAGCCGGTAACTTCAGACTCATGGCGGGGCGCTCGGAGGAAAGCCGCGTCCCGACCCGGCGTTTTCACGTCCCGTCGGCTGTTCGCGCCTCGCCTGCGCGCATCGAAACCCAGCGTGCACGGGAGCTCGTCGCGGCAGGAGCGCTCTTGGTCGACGTGCGTCGGCTCGATGATCCAGCGGTGACATTGCCTGGGGCGGTGCGGATCACGCCAGACGAGCTTCCTCAGCACCTGAGCGAGTTCTCGCGCGACGTACCGATCGTGCTCGCCTGCGGGTGACTGCGTGAGGCGACGAGCGTCCGTGTGGCGCACTGGTTGAGGGACAGAGGCTTCGTCGCGTACGCCGTCCGTGGTGGGTTGGCGGCGCTCGCTGACGAGGGACATGAGCCCACCCCTGTCCCGGAGAGCGAGCCCGCGCAGCCGCCAGCCGAGCGGGTGCTGGCAGCCCTCCGGTCGCCTCCCTTTCGGCGCTACTCGTCCGGCGTCTTGATCTCGATGACAGGGAGCTGGGTGGAGGCGGCCGCGTATGGCTACGTCGTCCTGCTTCTCGGCGCGTCGGCGACCACGCTCGGCCTGATCGGTTTCCTGAACACGATTCCGAACCTCCTCTTCGCCCTACCGGCGGGAATGCTCGCCGATCGTTTCGACCGCCGCACGCTGCTGCTCGTCTTCCAGTCGCTGAGCCTGGGCCTGGCGGCGGTGCTGGCGCTCACCTGGGCAACGGACACGTTGACGGTCGGCCTCCTCGCCGGCCTCGCCGTTGTCGGCGGCACCCTCGGGACACTCAGCTTCCCGCCGTTTCAGGCGATGATCGCCACGACCGTGCCGAGCCGGGATCTCGAGAGCGCGGTGGCGATCAACAGCCTGTCGCTGCAGATCGCTCGCTTCGTGGGCCCGGCAATCGCAGGCTTCTTGCTCGCCGCCGCCGGACCCACGTGGGTTTTCGGCGCCAACGCCGCCAGCTTCGCCGTGGTCATCGCCACTCTCGTGACGCTGCCCCGCTCACGTCCCGGGAAGAGGATTGCGTCCGAGGCGCGCGGAGCGGTCTCGGCGCTGTTGCGCTACGTCTTCGGTCAGCGCAGCCTCAGCGCGATGTTCGGCTTGCTGCTGATCGCGGGGCTCTTCGCTGCTCCCCCGGTCACGTTCATGGTCCCGGCGCTCGTCCGGGACAACCTGGACGGAGGCGCTGGAACGCTCGGCGCGGTCTTCGCCGTCATCGGTCTCGGGTCGTTGATCGGATCACTGGCGCTCCTTCGCCTGTCGAACAGGCCGAACAAGGGTGAGCCATTACTTTTCGGCTTATTCGTCACCGGCGCGGCCCTGGCCGCGATCGGCGCGTCGACGAACATTTGGCTCTCGTTGGTACTCGCTTTCGTGGGAGGCCTTGGTGGAGCCCTCTTCGTCGGCCTTTCGACGGTGGTCGCGCAGGCCATGAGCAGCGACGAGATTCGCGCACGCGTCCTCGCGCTGTGGGCCGCTGCCTTCGTCGGAGTGCTTCCGTTCGGAGCTCTGCTTACCTCCGGGTTGACCGCGCTAATCGGCCCGGGCGGCGCCGTGTTCGTGGACGGTGTGGCGGTTCTCCTTGGAGGGATCCTGGTCCTGGCGCTGCGGCCGCAAGTCGCGTGGCTGGGCTGCGCAGCGCTTCCCGAATCGTGCGTGGCGGCGTTGAACCCTGCAGCGGTCGCGATCGAGGAGCAGACGAGCCCATAGAGCGGTAGCAATTAAGATCCGGGTGAGCGAGACCCCATTCGGAAAGCGAGGTCGCCGTGTTTCGGGTCCACATGCTTCGCTACAAGCTCTCGGCGCTGATCTTCTTCGCCACGCTCGTCCTGCTCGTCGCGGGCTGACACTGAGCCGGCGCCTCCTGTGCGAGGCGAAGGTTCCTCGAGCCGGGTACCCACCGCGAAGAGCGACGAGTTGCGCGCGGTTGCTCAGCGTGTCGCCGACGCGCTTCCGGCGGACGTCGAGGAAGTAGTGGTCACCGGCAGCGTCTCTCGAGGGGTTGCGGACGACGTGTCCGACGTCGAGATGCTCGTGGTCACGCGCGAGCCGCTCCAGCTGGAAGAGGCGTTCGCGCACACCCGCTCGGCAGGGCTCACCGCCCTCGACACCTGGGGAGCGCAGGGTGGACCGGAGCGGAAGGTCTCCGGGTACTACGACGGCGTTCCATTCGAGCTGATCTGGTGGTCGCGGGAATTCGGCGAGACGAGGATCGATGCGCTGCTCGCCGGGGAAGTCTCGTCGAGCGCCGACGCGCTCGTCCATGGGATCGCGCTCCGGAGCGCCGGGCTGCTACCCGTGTGGCAGGAGCGTCTGCGCGAGGTCCCAGAGGAGATCGCGGCCAAGCACATCGAGGAGGCGGCATTGCCCTGGGGCGGATTCACCCCTGTGGGGCTGCTGACGCTCATCCGTCCCGGCGACCGGGCCGCGCTCATGGAATGGATCCACGACGGGGCGAACCGCGTCCTCGCCATCGTCTACGCCCTCAACCGCTCCTGGCCGCCGACCACGAAACGGCTGGCCGCGCGGGTCGAGTCGCTCGCCGTCAAGCCTGAGCGACTGGCCGAGCGGATCGAGGTCGCGCTCACGGAGCCGGACCCCCGGCTGGCGCTGCTCGAGATGACGGAGCTGCAGCTCGAGACCGTGCGGCTCGCGCCGAGCGGACCGAACATCGATCGCGCCCGCACCTGGCTGGCCGAGGGCGTCGAGGTGCTGATCAGGCATGGCCAGTGAACCTAAACTGGAGAGGTCGCGAACGCGCGGCCTCAGTTAGGCAACCCGGGCCCGGATCCAGGGCTTCGAGCATGCAGCCAGCAAAAGGAACTGTGAGAGGAGGGGAACCGGCGTGACCCAGAGCGTCAGCGAAACCGAAAGCCCCGTAATCCCAAGCCCCACTCCCGAGGCGACTCGGCCGAGGACCAACCGGGACTGGTGGCCGAATCAACTGGACCTGCAGGTTCTCCACCAGCACTCGCCCTTGTCCAATCCGCTGGGCAAGGACTTCGACTATGCAGAAGCGTTCGACACACTCGACCTCGACGCGCTGAAGCGCGACCTCATCGAGGTGATGACCACCTCGCAGGACTGGTGGCCGGCCGACTACGGCCACTACGGGCCGCTCCTCATTCGCATGACGTGGCATGCCGCGGGCACGTACCGCATCGCGGACGGCCGCGGTGGTGGCGGCAGCGGCGCGCAGCGCTTTGCTCCGCTCAACAGCTGGCCCGACAATGCGAACCTGGACAAGGCGCGCCGGTTGCTCTGGCCGATCAAACAGAAGTACGGCCCGAAACTCTCGTGGGCAGATCTTCTGATCTACGCCGGGAACGTCGCCATGGAGTCGATGGGGTTCGAGACCTTCGGCTTCGGCTTCGGCCGAGAGGACATCTGGGAGCCCGACGAGATCTTCTGGGGTTCCGAGGACACGTGGCTCGGCGACGAGCGCTACAGCGGCGATCGCCAGCTCGCAACGCCGTTCGGCGCAGTGCAGATGGGCCTGATCTACGTGAACCCGGAGGGACCCAACGGCAATCCGGATCCTCTGGCTGCGGCGACGGATATCCGCGAGACGTTCCGCCGGATGGCGATGAATGACGAGGAGACCGTCGCGCTCATCATCGGCGGCCACACCTTCGGCAAGACGCACGGCGCGGTTGATCCGAAGTACATCGGTCCCGAACCGGAGGCCGCCCCCATTGAGCAACAAGGCCTGGGGTGGAAGAACACCGTCGACGGCGGAAACGGCGACCATACGCTCACTAGCGGACTCGAGGGCGCCTGGACGAACGAGCCGACGCGCTGGGACAACGGCTTCCTCGAGAACCTCTTCACGTACGACTGGGAGCTGACCGAGAGCCCGGCCGGCGCGAAGCAGTGGACTCCCAAGAATCCCGAGGCCAAAGGCACGGTGCCGGATGCCCATGACCCGTCCAAGCGGCACGCGCCGATGATGCTGACGACGGACCTGTCGCTGAAGCTGGACCCGATCTACGCGCCAATCACGAAGCGCTTCTACGAGCATCCGGACGAGCTCGCCGACGCCTTCGCCAAGGCGTGGTACAAGCTGCTTCACCGCGACATGGGACCGCTGTCGCGGTACCTCGGTCCATTCGTCGCGGAGCCGCAGATCTGGCAAGACCCCGTCCCTCCAGTCGATCACGAGCTGATCGGCGACGCCGAGATCGCCGACCTCAAGGACAAGATCCTCGCTTCGGGTCTGTCCATCCCTCAGCTTGTTTCCGCCGCGTGGGCGGCGGCGGCATCGTTCCGCGGCACCGACAAGCGCGGCGGCGCAAACGGCGGACGGGTGCGCCTGGCACCGCAGAAGGACTGGGACGCCAACGAACCGGCCGAGCTGGCCGAAGTGCTCGAGACGCTCGAGGGTATCCAGGAGGAGTTCAACGGCTCGCAGGCGGACGGCACGAAGGTCTCGTTCGCCGACCTGATCGTGCTGGGCGGATGCGCGGCCGTCGAGCAAGCGGCCGAGAACGCCGGCCACGACATCACCGTCCCGTTCGCGCCGGGCCGGACCGACGCGTCGCAGGAGCAAACCGACGTGGAGTCGTTCGCCGTGCTCGAGCCAACGGCCGACGGCTTCCGCAACTACTTCCCGAAGGGACACCCGCTGTCGCCCGAGACGCTGCTGCTCGAGCGGGCCAACCTGCTCACGCTGACGGCTCCGGAGATGACGGTCCTGATCGGCGGCATGCGAGCCCTGAACGCCAACTTCGAGCGGTCCAAGCACGGCGTCTTCACCGACAGGCCCGAGACGCTGACCACCGACTTCTTCACGAACCTGCTCGACATGAGCACCGACTGGAAGCCGTCCCCGGACGAGAACGTGTACGAGGGGCGCGATGGCAGGACGGGCGAGGTCAAATGGACCGCCACCGCGGTCGATCTGGTGTTCGGTTCGAATTCCCAGCTCCGAGCACTCGCCGAGGTCTACGCGTGTGACGGTTCGGAGGACAAGTTCGCGCGTGACTTCGTCTTCGCCTGGAACAAGATCATGAACCTCGATCGATTCGACCTCGCACGGGAGCGGAAGCTCGCCTTGGGTGTGACCTGAACAAGTCCCGGCTGGACCTCACGCGGTCGCAGATCCTCGCGTGTCGCCGGCATGTCGGCGCGGTCGACGAGCGGCTCCCACCCGGCACGCGCTCCCTCCGGCGGGCGGCGTGGGCAGGGCTGCAGGACAGCATGCCGCGCGCTGCGCTGCTCTCGATCCACGCGCGCGTCGCTGGCGCTCACCCGTCCAGCTGGGAAGAGCCGTCGCTCGTACAGCTCTGGGGGCCGCGCTTCAGCGTGTACGTCGTGGCGGCACGCGACCACGCGATCTTCTCGCTGGGGAGGATGCCGGACGATCCCCGTGGCCGGCAGGTCGCCGAGGAGCTCGCGGCGCGCCTGCACGGCTTCCTCGACGGCCGGCGGCTGAAGGACCGCGAGGTCGGAGACGCACTCGGTGAAAATCCGAACCGTTTCCGCTACGCCGCAACGACAGGGACGGTCCTGATCCGCTGGGAGGGTGCACGAGCGCCGGCAATCTGGACGGTGCCGCGACCCGAGGTCGACCCACTCGAGGCGAGACGGGAGCTCGCGCGCCGCTACCTGCATGTCTTCGGCCCCACGACGTCGGCCTCGTTCGCCCGATGGGCCGGCATCGGGCCGGCGGAGGCACAGGCAGCCTTCGACACGCTCAGCAGCTCGCTCACCGCAGTGCGAACGCCGATCGGCGACGCGTGGATCCTGACCCGAGACGAGCCGGCGTTCCGCATGGCCCGGGGGCCGGCGGCCCCGGCCCGGCTCCTGCCGAGCGGCGACGCGTTCTTCCTCCTCCAGGGAGCCGAGCGCGAGCTTCTCGTTCCCGACGCCGCGCGTCGCGGCGAGCTGTGGACCTCGCGCGTCTGGCCGGGGGCTGTTCTCGTCGCAGGCGAAGTCGTCGGGACGTGGCGGCGAGCGCAGGCGAAGCTGACGGTCCAGACTTGGCGGCGCCTCTCGCCGGCGGAACGCGACGCGGTCGAGGCCGAAGCCGCGGGCTTACCCCTGCCGGGTGTCGAGGGGCGGATCGTCGTCCGTTGGGACGACTGACGCGAGGGCTTAGTCGCTTGTAGACGACCCTCGAAGGGCGTAGGGTCGCGGCTACTGCGAATGTTGGACCTACCTGCGGGTCGCGTCACCTTCCTGTTCACCGACATCGAACGGTCGACGCTGCTCCTCCGCGCGCTCGGCGAGCGATATGCGGATGTCCTGACGGACCACCGCCGCCTGCTCCGCGCGAGCTTCCTGCGGCACGGAGGAGTCGAGGTCGACACCCAAGGCGACAGCTTTTTCGTCGCCTTCTCTGATCCGCGCGATGCGCTCTCCGCAGCCGAGGAGGGCCAGCGCGCCCTCATGGCGCACGGTTGGCCTGACGGCGAGCTGCGAGTTCGTATGGGTGTCCACACAGGCGATCCGCTCGTGACCGACGGCAGCTACGTCGGGATCGACGTTCACCGGGGAGCCCGGATCGCGGCGGCCGCCCACGGCGGCCAGGTAATCGTCTCCGAGCGCACGATGGAGCTCGTCTCTGTGAACGGTGCGCCTCTTTTCAGGCTGCGCGATCTCGGCCAGCACCACCTCAAGGACTTGCCGGCGCCCGAGCGCATATTCCAGCTCGTCGCCGACGGCCTACCGACCAACTTTCCACCGCTTCGTGTCCACGAGGAGGCCATCGAGGCCGCCGGGTTGCCCGACTACTCGCGGCCGCCGGCCGACGTCCCCTGTCCGTACAAGGGACTGCTGCCGTTCGAACCCGAGGACCGTGACCTCTTCTTCGGCCGCGAGCAGCTGGTCGAGGATCTCGCCGCGCGGCTGGACGTGTCCAGCTTTCTCGCGGTCGTCGGGCCATCGGGAAGCGGTAAGTCGTCACTCGTCCGAGCAGGCGTGGTTCCTGCGCTGCAGAGCACGGCGGGCAGGACGCTGCGGGCGGCCATCTCGACTCCGGGTCCGCACCCAATCGCGCAACTCGAGCGGACGGACGGCGTGTCCCTCCTCGTCTTCGATCAGTTCGAAGAGGTCTTCACCCTCTGCCGGGACGAGCGGGAGCGCGCCGGCTTCATCGAGGCGCTCATCGATCGGGCCGAGAGCCAGGGGCGCGTCATCATCGCGCTCCGCGCCGATTTCTACGGCCACTGTGCTGCCTATTCGCGCCTGGCCTCTGCCCTCGAAGATCAGCAGGCGCTGGTCGGCCCGATGAGCGAGGAGGAGCTGCGGCGCGCGATCGAGCGGCCGGCAGAGCGTGCTGGGCTCGTGCTCGAGCCCGGGCTCGTCGAGGCGATCCTCCGAGACGTCGCAGGGCAGCCCGGCGCGTTGCCGCTTCTGTCCCACAGCCTGCTCGAGACGTGGAAGCGCAGGAGCGGCCACATGCTGACCGTGATCGGCTACCTGCAGTCGGGCGGCGTGCAGGGGGCCATCGCCAAGACCGCCGAAACCGTCTATCGCCACAGCCTGTCCGTCGGCCAGCAGGCGCTTGCACGCAACATCTTCCTGCGTCTGACCGAGCTGGGCGAGGGCACCGAGGACACTCGGCGGCGGGTTGCGATCGGGGAGCTGATCCCACGCCGAGAGCAGGAACCCGAGGTGCGTGAAGTGCTGCAAACGCTCGCCGACGCCCGACTGGTAACCGTCGGCGAGGACACGGTCGAAGTGGCGCACGAGGCGCTCATCCGTTACTGGCCGACGCTCCGGGAGTGGCTGGACGAGGACCGAGAAGGGCGCCTCGTCCACCGCCGGTTGACCGAAGCGGCTCTGGAGTGGGAAGCGCTCCAACATGACCCGGGATCACTCTTCCGCGGGACGCGCCTGGCAACCACCGGCGACTGGGCGACGGCACACGATCCCGAGCTGAACGAGCTCGAGCGTGAGTTTCTGACCGCAAGCCGGCAGGCGAGCGAGCAGGAAGCCGAACGACAGCGGCGCGCGAACCGCCGTCTGCGCGGGCTTCTGATCGGCGCGGTCGTGCTGCTCGTTGCCGCGCTCGCCGCGGGCGCAGTCGCGCTCGTCCAGCGAAGCCACGCCCGAAAAGCCCAGCGCGCTGCCGAGGCGCAAGCCCTGAGGTCCGAGTCGCGGGAGGTGGCAACCCAGCATCCGGACCTCGGGCTCCTGCTCGCGCTCGAAGCGGGACGCCTCGATGACTCGGTCGCTTCCCGCGGATCGCTCCTCGGCGCGCTCGAGCACGGCTCCCGCATCCGCAGGTGGCTCCAGGGATTCGATTCGCCCGTGAACGCCTCGGCGTTCAGTCCCGACGGGAAGGTGCTCGCGACCACGACACAGGACGGAACCACACTCTGGAACACGGAGACGTGGCGTCCGATCGGACCGCCGCTGCGATCGTCGCAGGGCGGGTGGGAAGGAGTGGATTTCAGCCCCGACGGGCAGACGCTGGCGATCGCAGGCGTACAAGGTCGCGTCGAGCTCTGGGACGTATCGACCAGGAAAGAGCGGCGGGAGCTGACCGACCCGGCGGCCGCCCGATCCGATGAGCCCGCGCTCGCCGTCGTTCGTTACAGCCCAAACGGCAGGATCATCGCCACGGGTGGACAGGAGTCGAACCACGTCACGCTGTGGAATACGGCGAGCGGTCGCGTCATCGGCCGCCCGATCACCACGAATCCGCCGGGATCTGGCGCGCAGTCGATCTCCTTCAGCCCTGATTCCAAGCAGATCGCCGTGCCGGGCGTTCCCGGAATGGTCGGGATCTGGAACGTAGCCACGGGACGCCGGGTTGGAAAGCCACTCCCGATCGGGAAAGCAGACGTCGAGACGGCGATCTTCGCCAACGGCGGACGGGCGCTCATAGCGAGCGACGACGACGGCTCGGTATCGATGTTCGACATCCGAACGAAGCGACGGATTGGACAGGCACTGTCAGTAGGCGACGAGCCCGCGGGCTCGCTGGCTCTCAGCCCTGATGGCCGATTGCTGGCCGCCGCTTCTTATGCCGGATCGGTCTTCGTGTGGAACGTGAGGACCGGAGCGCCGTATGGCTCCCCACTCCGCGCCGACACGAGCCCCGTCAGTCAGGTCGAGTTCAGCCCCGACGGCCGAACCTTGGTCAGCTCGCACCTGAGCTCGGCGGTCGTCTGGAACATGAATGGAGAGCAGGCGATCGCACGGCCGCTCGGCGGTCCGACGGCGCTGACCACGGATGTGTCCTTCAGCCCGGACGGCCGGAGGCTCGCCGCGGGCAGCTTCGATGGCCCGACTCTCGTGTACGACACGGCCACTCGACGACCGGCTCTCCGGGTCGCCGGGGATTCCGTCGTCACCGCCGTCGCGTTCAGCCCCGACGGGAACGTGATCGCCGTCGGAACGATCGACGGGAAGGTGCGATTCCTCGATTCGACGAGCGGGAAGGCCGTCGGCTCGGCCATCGGCCTCGGCAGGTCGGCTGTGTGGCAGGTCGCGTTCAGTCCCGACGGCCGGCTGCTCGCAGTGGCGGTCGATCCGAACGGCGTAGAGGGCTTCAACAGCCAGCGGCGTGAGGGCGAGGTGCAGTTCTGGAATGTGGGCTCCCGACGCCGCGAGGGACAGGCGATAACGCCGGGAGCTGGATCAGTCCTGTCGGTCGCGTTCGTTCAGGACGGCAGTCTGCTGGCGACCGGCAGCTATCGCGGTCGGCTCGACCTGTGGGATGTGGCCACCCGGACCCAGCAGGGGAAGTCGATCAAGGTTGCGGACGACGGCGTACTGAGCGTCGCTTTCGACCCGAGCGGCACCCTCGTGGCGGGCGGCAGCGCGATCGGGCCGGTGCGGGTCTGGCGCGTGGCCGATCATAAGCCGGCGTTTCCGCCTCTCTCCGGCCACGCCGGCCCGGTCACGGGCACTGCTTTCGGCCCGACTCGTTCGTTGCTCGCGGCATCGAGCCTCTTCGGCGAGACCAGGCTATGGGACCCCGACACGGGTCTCGGCTACGGCGACGGGTTGGCTCCGAGCCCGAGGGCCGACTCGGGCCCGCCGGCGGCCGACCGTCCGCCTTTCCTGGGCCTCCGCAACGCCTTTAGCCCGGACGGGAGGCTGCTGGCGGTTGCAGGCGTCGAAAACCGCGCGATGTTGTGGGACGTCGACCCGGCGGTGTGGCGCCGGCGTGCCTGCGCGATCGCCGGGCGAAACCTGACGCCGGAGGAGTGGAAGCTCTACCTGCCAGCGGGGACCGCGTATCGGGCCACGTGCGCGCAGTGGCCTAGTCCCTGAGTGCGTCGTGTCACGGGTTGACTCAGCCGGCGAGGTACTGGCCAACGTCGGGAGTGAGACAATTTGCTCGTGGCCTTCTGCGCAAACTGTGGGGCGGGCCTTCCGCAAGGTGCAAGCTTCTGCCCTCGTTGTGCGAGTCCCGTGGCCCAGAACCCGCCGAGCGAGGAGCGGAAGGTGGCTACCGTCGTGTTCGCCGACCTCG
>Ga0075428_100008440_pt1 | contig 11428 bp, 10 predicted proteins | sample RhiMetdeltSRZDD2_FD_75291 | JGI IMG/M metagenome (GOLD analysis project Ga0075428, IMG submission 75291) | Populus rhizosphere microbial communities from Tennessee, USA - Rhizosphere MetaG P. deltoides SRZDD2 | ecosystem: Host-associated > Plants > Roots > Rhizosphere > Soil | place: USA... | reverse complement strand
CGAGCCGGAGCTGGTGGCGGAGTGTGTTGCGTCCATGCAGCGACGCGTGCGTGTGCCGGTGACGGTCAAGTGCCGAATCGGCGTCGACGACCAGGACAGCGAGGTGGCGCTGCACCGCTTCGTGACGCTGGTGGCCGGTGCCGGCTGTGCGACGTTCATGGTGCACGCGCGCAAGGCATGGCTCAAGGGGCTGTCGCCTAAGGAGAACCGCGAGGTGCCGCCGCTCGACTATGACCGCGTGTCCCGGCTGAAGGCGGAACGTCCCGACCTTGAGATCGTGCTGAACGGCGGCATCGAGTCGCTCGAGCAGGTTTGCGCACACGTTGGCAAAGTCGATGGCGTGGCGCTGGGTCGGGCGGCCTACCAGAACCCCTATCTACTGGCCAAGGTCGATAGTGCGCTGTTCGGCAGTACCGATGCACCGCCGTCGCGGCGGCAAGTGCTCGAGCAACTGGTGCCCTATGTCGAGCGGCATCTGCGCAGCGGCGGGCGGCTTAACAACATCGTCCGCCACATCCTTGGGCTTTATCATGGCCGTCCGCGCGCCCGTGCCTTCCGCCGCCATCTGTCGGAGCAGGCGCCGCGCCAGCGGGCCGGCATCGGCGTGCTGCTGGAGGCGATGGAAATTGCCGAGGGCGAGCGGCAGGCGATGGCGGCGGCCGAATAGCAGCCTTAGAATCGCGTAACGCGCGCCCAGCGCCGGACCATCACCTGCCCGTGATCGTCAGGAAGCGGGCCATGCAGTAGACTGCATGTATGCGAGCGGGCGAAGGAGAGAGCGACATGCGGTGCGCTGTGCTCGGTGGCCTTCTTTTGGCACTTGCGCTGGTTCTGCCGGCGCGGGCGGCCGATCTCGGCCCGCTGCCGTCACCCGTCGGCGCTGAGACGCCGCGCGTTGAGCCCGACAAAGAGGAGAACGGCCTCTATCATCAGAAGTGGTTCCACCTGTCGTTCCTCGACCTGCGCGAGGACTTCGAGGAGGCCAGGAAGGCCGGCCAGCGCTTTGCCGTGATCTTTGAGCAGCGCGGCTGTCCGTACTGCACGAAGATGCACACCGAGATCCTGTCGCAGCGCTACATCAACGACTATGTGCGGCAGAACTTCCGCGTCGTGCAGCTCGACATGTTCGGCTCGCGCGAGGTGACCGACTTTGACGGCACCAAGCTGTCCGAGAAAGCACTGGCCGAGCGTTGGGGCGTCATCTTTACGCCCACCATCATCTTCTACAAGTACGACCTCGCCGGCCTGGACGGCAAATGGGGACGCGACTTGGAAGCCATCGAGCGGCTGCCGCTCAGCTACGGCCGTGACACGTTCTACGATCTGTTCGTCTGGGTGCGGCACAGGCTCTACGAGAAGGACAGGAGCTTCCAGCGCTTCCATCATGCGCGCATCGCCGAGCGTGAGGCGTTGAAGGCCGCAGATCCCAAGGTAGGGCGCACCAACTAGCTGCGTGCATTGCACCAGGGTTGAAGCGTCGTGCTGGGAGGCATCGGCGGCAACGCCACCTAGCTTTTGATGTTTCACAATTGAGCTGCGAGGGAACTGCAATGGCCAAGAACACGATTTGCGTGTGGTACGACAAGGACGCTGAGGCGGCCGCCCGTTTCTACGCCAAGACCTTTCCAGACAGCGCGGTAGGTGCAATCCATCGCGCCCCCAGCGACTACCCGTCGGGCAAGCAGGGCGACGTGCTGACCGTTGAGTTCACGGTCGCCGGCATCCCCTGCCTGGGCCTTAACGGCGGTCCGATGTTCAAGCACAACGAAGCCTTCTCCTTCCAGATCGCCACCGAGGATCAGGAGGAGACCGACCGCTACTGGAACGCCATCGTCGGCAACGGCGGGAAGGAGAGCGCGTGCGGGTGGTGCAAGGACAGATGGGGCGTCTCCTGGCAGATCACGCCGCGCGTGCTGACCGAGGCCATGGCTGCTGGCGGTGCCGAGGCAAAGCGCGCGTTCGATGCGATGATGGACATGCGCAAGATCGACGTTGCCGCGATCGAAGCAGCGCGGCGCGGCTGATCCTAAAGCAGCGGCCTGCGCGGCCCGCTGCTTTGAGCGCAACCAGCCGTTCTACGACGTGGCGATGGCGAAAGGCGTGTCCGGCTAATCGGTTCTGCTTCCACGGCGAGCCCGACCACCGCCAGTTGCATTAGGGCCTGACAGCATGTCGCGCCGGACGGTGTTGGCCGGCGGTCCGGCCTTAGATCTTCTGATTGTACTCGCCGACTTCGGGGTACTTGGCCAGGCGGCCGTCGATGTCGGCGAAGATGGCGCGCATGTTGGCCTCGGCCGTCGGGCTCTCCACCACAATGACGAGCTCGGGCTTGTTGGAGGAGGCGCGCACCAAACCCCATGTGCCGTCCTCCAGAACGACGCGCACGCCGTTGACGGTGACGAGATCGCGGATCTTCTGGCCGGCGACCTTGCTGCCGTTGGCGGCCGCCTCCTTGAACTGCGCCGTGATCTTGTCAACGATGCCGTACTTGGCTTCGTCGGCGCAGTGGGGCGACATGGTGGGCGAACCCCAGGTCTTGGGGAGCGCGTTCTTAAGGTCGGCCATTGTCTTGCCGGGTGCGCGCTCGAGCATGTCGCACACGGCGATGGCGGCTATCAGCCCGTCGTCGTAGCCCTGGCCGAGCGGTGGCTGGAAGAAGAAGTGGCCCGACTTCTCGAAGCCAACCAGCGCCTTCTGCTCGTGGGTGTACCGCTTCATGTAGGAGTGACCGGTCTTCCAGTAGAGCGCGCGCGCGCCGTTTTGCTGCAGCACCGGATCGGTCATGAACAGGCCGGTCGATTTCACGTCGGCGACGAACACGGCGTTGGCGTGCTGCGCCGACAGATCGCGCGCCAGCATAACACCGACCTTGTCGGCGAAGATCTCGTGGCCCTCGTTGTCGACCACGCCGCAGCGATCGCCGTCGCCGTCGAAGCCGAAGCCCACATCGGCCTTGCTTGCCAGCACCGCCTCGCTCATGGCGTGCAGCATCTTCATGTCTTCGGGATTGGGATTGTAGCGCGGGAAGGTGTAGTCGAGGTCGCAGTCGAGCCGTATCACTTCGCAGCCGATCGCCTCCAGCACCTGCGGCGCGAAAGCGCCGGCGGTGCCGTTGCCGCAGGCGCACACGACTTTAAGGCGACGCTGGAGCTTGGGCCGCTTGGTGAGCGCGGCGATGTATCGCTCGGCGATATCAGGCACAAAGCGGTAGCTGCCGCCGGGTGCGGGCCGGCCGCCGCCGCCGAGCACGATGTCCTTGAGCGCGGTCATCTCTTCGGGGCCGAACGTCAGCGGGCGGTTCAAGCCCATCTTGATGCCGGTCCAGCCGTTGTCGTTGTGGCTGGCGGTCACCATCGCCACGCCTTCCACCTCGAGCGCGAACTGGGCGAAGTAGGCCATCGGCGACAGGGCAAGGCCGATGTCGTGCACCTCAGCTCCGCCGGCAAGCAGGCCGGTCATCATCGCCTGCTTCACGGACGCGGAATAGGAGCGGTAGTCGTGTCCGACCACGAACCGTTTCGGCCGTCCGCGTTGTCCTGCCAGCGTCGCTATCCCAAGGCCGATGGCATTGAGGCCCATCAGGTTGATCTCGGTCGGGAACAGCCAGCGCGCATCGTACTCGCGGAAGCCGGTCGGCTTGACGAGCGGCAGCCGCTCGAAATCGGCGGTGTTCGGCTTCAGGTCGGCGCGCGGCTCAATGAGCATGCGAAAATCACCTCAAACAGATGTTGGCTGACATACCGGGCCACAGACAACGGTCACAGGCCAGTGCCCGCTGTGTGACAAAAGGACCGAGTCGGAGCAAAGGCTGGATGGCATGGTCAGCGCAAGCCCTACCAGAGGTTATTCTTGCAAAATCAACGTTTCGCCCCGCATATCGACGCGGCTTAGCCGCTTCAGGAGCGACATACCGAGCAGGGTGGTGCCGAGCATGCCGCGCTCGCTCACCGATGCCGGCACGTTGCGCACGGTGATGTCGCCGATGCTGACGCGATCGAGCGTGACCGGCGCAACGCGGCCAATGCCGTTGGCGGTGCGAACAAGCTGATTGTAGTCGCGGTCGCGCACGTGAATGCCGGCGCGGCTGGCAAAGGTGAGGGCCACCTGCGAGGCGCCGGTGTCGACCATCACCTCGATGCGCTGTCCGTTGATCTCGGCGTTGGCGAGATAGTGTCCGTGCGGGCCGGCCTGCAGCGCTACCGTTCGGCCCGAGACAGCGGGAGCCGCGCGGTGCCTCCCATCGGATGATTGGCTGGCATTCTGCTGGGAGACCGCGGATTTCGGCAGTCCCAAGGCACTGCGGGCGGTTTCCCTGATTTCGGCAAAGTACACGATGCTGAAAACTGTGGCGCAGCCCGCCACCAACCATCCCGCCGCCCTGGCCGGCCGCCCGCTTTACACCCACCGGCATGGCCATGACGCGCTACACCGCTCGCTCCACGCCTGCGGCGCGGTCGTCCGCTAGCTCCGCAGCGTCAGATAATCTCCGGAAAATTCATAAGAGCGGAGCCTGCTTAAGAAACTCATACCGAGCAGGTTCTCCTTTAGCGCGCCGGGCTTGGCCACCAGCGCATCGATGTCCGTCAAATGGATGGGGCCGAGCGTGAGGGTGCGCAGCCGCACGTGTGCGGCGTACGTAGTGCCGTTGGCGGTCTGCACCGGCACCGAGTACCTCAGCCGCTCCGGGTCGATGCCGAGCTTCTGCGCGTCCGTCGGCTTGAGTACCACAGTCGAGGCGCCGGTATCGACCAGCATCGACATCGTCACCCCGTTGACCTGCATGCGAACGATGAAATGGCCATCCGAGCGCTTGCGGATGCGCACCGATTGCTCGCCTTCCACCTGGGACTCGCTGCGCAGGATCGCGCCCGGCGGCAGCAGCTCGCCCATCACGCGATGGCCGAGGGAGAGGATCTCGTTGCGATAGCTGTATCCGGTCACCAGCAAAAGCGCCATTGCTGTCCAGGCGACCAGGTCGCGCGCTGCTTGACCGAGCCGGCCGCGATAGCTGCCGGCGATCGACGAGCCAAGGAAGATCAGCATCGCCACGCCGGCGACGCCGATGGCAAAATCCGAAGGGTCAAAGCCTGCGATCGAGCCGGCGTCGGCGCGCAGTAGCAGCGCCAGGCCGGCGATCATCAGAAGTGTGAGCGCAATCCAGGCTCCCATCGATTACCTCCGCGCGGCCGGTTCGATGCCGCAGCGTCTCGCGGGCAGCTCCGCCATAATACGCCGCCGCTCGGTATCCGTCATCGCCGTCCAGCCGGCAATTTCACCTCGCGAACGCAAACAGCCGGCACACAGGCCAGTCACCGGATCAATCACACACACCTTTATACACGGGGTGTCCATAGGCCTCATAAGTCCGCGCGGCCGGCACCGCGCGGCGCAGCCCAGCAAATGTAGGAAGCTGGGATTGCTCTGACAATCCGCCTCAGCGAACCGCTGTGGATGGGACGGCGGGGATAGGCCCAATTTCCGCACCTGTCCTAGGGTTTATGCGCCGCTCTTGAGCCGGTGGCTGCCTGTGGCGCTCCTTGCCCACCGGCTGCAACGGCGGCATGGCCCTCAGAACACGGCTTTTCGGCAAGATCACGACGGCGTCGGTTCCCTTCCGCAACTCGGAATTGAGCTCGAAGGTGCCCCCATGCAACTTAACAAGGTTCTGGACGATGGGCAGGCCCAGGCCCGTACCGCCTTCTGCAGTCTGATGGGCGAGAGAGCCCTGGCCAAAGGCCTGCATGACGCGCGGAATTTCTTCCTTGGGAATGCCGGGGCCGGTATCGCGCACGCTCAACCTCTGGTCGCCTTCGCTGGTCTGAGTGACGGTCAGCACGATGCGACCGCCGCGGGGCGTGAACTTGAGCGCATTCGACATCAAATTGAGAGAGATCTGGCGGATAGCGCGCTCGTCGGCCCAGATCTGGTCGATGCCCTTGTCGAACTCGAGCGCCATCTGCAGCCCCTTGCTTTCGGCGCGCAAGGCTAGCAGGCGCCGGCAATCCTCGACAATATCGACGAGCCGTACCGGCTCCTCGTTCAGCTCGTAGCGGCCTGCCTCGATGCGCGACAGGTCGAGGATCTCGTTGATGAGCTGCAGCAGGTGCCGGCCGCTGGCGTGAATGTTGCCTGCGTACTCCCTGTAACTTGCGTTCTCGATCGGCCCGAGCAACTCAGCCTTCATCACCTCGGAAAAGCCAAGGATGGCGTTGAGCGGCGTGCGCAGCTCGTGGCTCATGGTAGCGAGGAAGCGGGACTTGGCGATGTTGGCAGCCTCGGCGCGGCGGCGCGCCTCATCGGAGATCGACTTCTCTTCCTCGATCTCGGCGATCAGAGCGTCCTTTTCGGCGCGGAACTCGAGCATCGTCAGGGCGGTCGAATTGAGACCCTTGGCGAGCAGGATGAAATAGACATGCAGGCCGATCGCCATGGCCGCCATCGCCACATAGAAGGGATGGCCCTGCATCAACAGGCGCACAACCACGGCCAGCGTCATCGGGATGGTGGAGACGTAGAGGATTTCCATCACGGCGGACGCGAACGTCATGCGAATAGCCAGCAGTACGATCAGGGAGGCCAGCATGAACACGTGCGAAGCGGTATCGGCCACGCCGAGCCCGACCACAGCCATGCCGCCCCAGGTGATGCCGCTGACTAGCTCGAGACAGGTGAATTTGCGTCGCCACCTGTCGACGTTCACCTCGCTCTGCGGTAGCGCCAGGAACCGGCGGCAGGCGGCGATCATGAAGAGCTTGGCCGTGATGACCGTCGCCAGCCACAGCGAGGCCTGGATGACCGGCGCCCAGAACATCGAAGCGAGCGAGAAGATCACCGCCAGCAGCGGCAGGGTCACCCGGGCCGACAGCTCGTTGCGCACGAACATGGCCAGCAGTTCGTATTCGAACTCCGGCTTCAGGACCGTGTTGTGCGCGAGCTTGGCGCGAATGTCGCGCAGATTGGCCTGCATGGCCGCTCGCGGATCCTTTGCCCGCAGCCGAGGCTGGGCCGTGGTGTCTTCGACGCGTTGCATACTCTCCCTCGCCGTGCCGCGCACGCACGTGCGGTCCCCGTGACTCATGCACGCTGGCGGTAACGACCGCTGCACACTTCGAGCCTGCAGATGCAATGTCTGTTGAAATTACTAAATTCTCGTTTATCAATGGTTTGCTGTCATGTCTTTTGTGCCGGACTGAGCCTTGAAACAGCCATTTGGCAAGGCCGCCGGCGCCTGTTCGGCCGCCGAGGGCGCCGCTTGCACGGGCAACAGCGCTCCGCTACCACTTGACGCAGAGGTCAGGGGTAGATCGGGGAGCCGGCGTGAAAATCCTGCAAACACGGGGTGCTCCCAATCCGCGCCGGGTGCGCATTTTCCTGGCCGAGAAGGGCATCGACGTGCCCTTTGAGGAAATTGACCTGATGAAGGGCGAGCTGAAAACGCCCGAGTTCACGCAAATAAACCGGTTCCAGCGGGTGCCTGTGCTGCTGCTCGATGACGGTACGGCGATTGCGGAGACCATGGCGATCTGCCGTTATTTCGATGAAACCAAGCCAGAGCCCGCGCTATTCGGCACCGGACCCCTGCAGCGGGCCATGATTGAGATGTGGAACCGGCGCATGGAATTGAACCTGCTGTTCTGCGTGGCGCAGGTGTTCCGGCACCAGCATCCAGCCATGGCACACCTCGAGGTGCCGCAGGTTGGTGCTTGGGGGGAGGCCAACCGGCCCAGAGTTCTGGAAATTCTGCAATACCTGGATGAGGAACTGGGTGCGCGCCGCTACATTGCGGGTCCGGACTACTCGGTGGCCGATATTACGGCGCTGGTCGCCATCGATTTCATGAAGCCGGCCAAGATTCAACGGCCGGAAGGCTTGAAAAACCTTGCGCGCTGGCATGGGGAGGTTTCCGAGCGGTCTAGCGCAAAGGCCTGATAGTCTAGCGTTCGGCCGACGGCGGTCTGTTCCCCGGGGAACAGACGCGTCTTCCCAAGCCGGGGCAGACATGTGGGGCCGCAAGTCATTGCGAGACGAGAAGCCATCATGAGACTTACCGTTGTGGGATGCGGCGACGCCTTCGGCTCGGGCGGACGCTTGCAGACTTGCTATCACGTGGAGCATGGGCCCAAGCGCTTCCTGATCGACTGCGGCGCGACGGCGCTGATCGGGCTCAACCGGCTGCAGATCGAGCCCAACTCCATCGATACGATTTTCATCTCGCACTTGCACGGCGACCACTTCGCCGGCCTCGTGTGGTGGCTCATCCATGCCAAGCATGTGGCCAAGCGCACCTCGCCGCTAACCGTGGCCGGACCACCAGGTATCGAAGCGCGTTTCGTGGCGGCGGCCGAGGCGTTGTTTCCCGGTACGACGCAGGTGGAGCGGCGGTTCGATCTGCGCTTGGTGGAGCTGCAGCCCGAGAAAACCACAGACGTAGCTGGCGTGCGGGTAACGCCGTTCGAGGTGAACCATCCATCCGGAGCACCCTCCTATGCCCTGCGTTTCGATGTCGGCGGCAAGGTGCTGGCGTTCTCGGGGGACACCCAGTGGGCCGACAGTCTGGTCGATGCCGGCCGAGGCGCCGACCTGTTCATCATGGAATGCTATCAGTTCGACGGCTCGCCGCGCTTCCATCTGAGCTGGAAGAGGATTGAGGCTGAGCTCGATCGCATCGGCGCCAAGCGCGTGATGCTCACGCATATGGCAACCGGCATGCTGGCCCGGCGCAGCGAGGTACGCGATCGGCGCTGTGTGCTGGCCGAGGACGGACTGGTCCTCGACGTGTGAGGCGCGTGTCGCCGCGTCAGGGCTCGTAGGTCTCGAAAATCGGCGCGTCGGCCCAGCGTGCCGCCACCTGGCGCTGCTCGGGTGTGCGGATCGTCCACGCGAACAGCGGTAAGCGAACTGGCCGCCGGGCATTCCAATCCGCAGCTTCGGGCAGCATGTTCACGTCGACGGCATGAAACGCGACGCCATCGGGCGCGGTGTTGAACAGGGCGTCGAGCGCGGCCTGCCTGTCCGCGCCCGCCGGCATCGCGCGCCAGCCGGATGGCAACTGCCCGACCCCGGTGATCAGTCCGCGCGGGATGTTCGGTGCCAATTTGCCGAGGTCGGCAACGAACGCCGGGTTGAACGACATAAGGGCAATGGCACCGGCGTATGCGCGGGACTGCTCGGCAACCTTCTTGAGGTAGCCGGAAGGCGATGGTCCGCCCGCGCTCTTTACCTCGACCAATAGAGGCACGCGCCCCGCCACCAGGCTCAGGAACTCGGCGAACGTCAGAATGCGGGTTTTCTGATCCTTGTAGTGCAGGGTGGCGAGGTCAGCGGGGGAACGCGCCGCCAGGGCGCCGGTGGCGTCCATCAGGCGATCGAGCGTCGCATCGTGGAACACGAAGGGCGTGCCGTCGGCGGCAGATTGCAGATCGCACTCGATGCCATACCCCTTGGCGATGGCCGCCTGGAAGGCCGCCGCCGTATTCTCTATGATGCCCTTGGCTGCGGCATGCAGTCCGCGATGCGCGATGGGACGCTGGAACACTGCCTTGTCGAGCATCGCCACGCCTGCCCCAGTGTCGATGCCGGTCATCGCATTCTCTTTCCTATGTTGCCTGCCATCCTTAACAAGCGAAACGATGTCAGTGCGTCGCAGGCTTTGCAAGGGACGCTTCAGAAACTACGCTGTACAGTCGGGCAGGGCCTTAGAACCGCCCTTGTCTGCAAGAATTAAGGCACCATGAAGCACCCCTCCTTCGCACAGCAGCGCGGCGCCACACTGGTCGTCACGGCCATCATGGCCTTTTGGCCGACCTATTCGTCGCAAGCGGCTGCACAAGGGGCGGCCGCACGAGGGATTGTGCTGGCCCCGCATCGCGCCGTCTACGAGATGACACTTGCCGAGGCGCGCGGCGGTGCTGGCGTGACGCAAGTGACCGGCCGCATGGTCTATGAGCTGACCGGCTCGGCGTGCGAGGGCTACACGCAGAACATGCGTTTCGTCACCAGCATGACCAATCAGAGCGGCTCTGCCTCGGTATCGGATCTGCGCTCATCGAGTTGGGAAGATGCGAGCGGCAAGCGCTTTCGGTTCAGCTCGAGCCAGTTCCGCGACGAGAAGCCGACCGAGGCGACGGCCGGCGATGCCACACGTGCGCCGACCGGCAACGACGTGAAGGTGGAGTTGACCAAGCCAGCCAAGAAGGATTTGTCGCTGCGCATGGGCGTGTATTTCCCCATCCAGCACTCGCTGGCGCTGCTCGAGGCGGCGCGCTCCGGCAAATCGGTGTTCCGTGCCAACCTGTTCGACGGGTCGGAGAAGGGCGAGAAGGTCTACGATACGGTCTCCTTCATCGGTCGCCGGCTGGCCGCCGGCGGCAACCGCCGGCTACCCACCGTCAAGGACGCCGAGCGCCTCAACGATCTACCTGCCTGGCCGGTCTCGATTGGCTATTTCGAGCCGGGCACGGACAAGAAGGACGCGGTACCTGTGTACGAGCTGATGTTCCTGTTCTTCGAGAACGGCGTCAGCCGCCAGCTGTTCATCGACTACGGCGAGTTTGCCATCCAGGGCGAAGTCAAGGAGATCACCTTCCTTGAGCCGCGCGCCTGTGAGCAGCAGCAGGGTGCGCGCTAGTCTGAGGTCCACCTGATCGCGCGCAGGTGGCACGCGCCTTACACACCAAACCTTGTCACTGCGCTCCGCGCTCCCGGGCTGCGATGTAGGCGCCAAGCTGTGCATCACCGAGGGGCAGGTATGGGGGCATGTCCGACCATGATGTGGCGCGGCTGAATGCGCTGAAGCCGGTAGCCCCTGTGGACTGTGGGGCGGGACCTCCAGCCTGGCCGCGATTGAATGAGCCGTCGCTCCACAGCACCCGCAGACCCCCCCGACCACGGATCGCGCCCAGGTCGCGCACGCGCGCGATGCCAGAGGGCGGTACGTCGATCGTGGTCGTCTTGCCGAGGAAAGGTATCTCCACACCCGTCCACGCCAGTTGAACTGGGCCCTTGCTGTCCTCCAGCAAGATCACCCAGTCCTGGGAGAAGCCCTGCGGGACATTCAGCAAGATCTGCAGGGGTGGGGCCCAGATGGCTTCGCGGAAGTTGGCAATCACGATTAGTAGGCTGGCGCCGGCTCCGATCGCACCCATGCCGACCACGGCAAACAACCGTCCGGCCCTGCTCCACCTGAAGCGGCGTACCAGGAGGCGCCCCAGCAGGATCCCCGACAGCAGCCCGCCGAGGACAATCAGCATCATTAAGATTCCGATCACCCATGCCAGACGCGCTTCAGGCATGCCGAGACCTTTTGGCTTCTCAAGGAGTTCCATATCACTGAAACGGGCAGTACCGGTGGCAGCGATACTTGCTGACAAGGGCTGTATTGGGGTCGCGAACTTGGCGGTCTGCTCGTGGAGCGGGCGCAAGGGGCGAA
>Ga0075428_100008434_pt1 | contig 11433 bp, 15 predicted proteins | sample RhiMetdeltSRZDD2_FD_75291 | JGI IMG/M metagenome (GOLD analysis project Ga0075428, IMG submission 75291) | Populus rhizosphere microbial communities from Tennessee, USA - Rhizosphere MetaG P. deltoides SRZDD2 | ecosystem: Host-associated > Plants > Roots > Rhizosphere > Soil | place: USA... | reverse complement strand
GTGGCGGACGGGATCATGCTCGCCTACGAGCGCGGCAAGCCCGGCGAGTCGTACGTGCTCGGTGGCGAGATCACGACCCAGGGCAAGCTGATCGAGAGGGCCGCGGCGATCGGCGGTAAGAAGCCGCCGCGGATGACCGTGCCGCCCGCGCTCATGAAGGCGATGATCCCGGTCAGCCGCTGGGTCGGGCCTCCCATGGGCCTGCCGCCGAACTTCCGCGAGATGATCTCGGCCGCCCACAACGTGACCTACTGGGCGAAGGACGACAAGGCGCGCGAGGAGCTGGGCTACCAGCCGCGCGACCTCGACACCGGCCTCCGCGAGACGATCAGGACAGGCTGAGCCGCTCCACCGCGGGCAGCACGCCGCGCGTGGAGAACTCCTGCGGCAGGCTGGTGCCCGGCAGCACGGCGCCGTCCATCCACGACGCGTGGCCGACCGCGAAGCGGTGCGCGCAGAGCGCGCATGCGAGCGCGTCGATCTCCTCGATGCGCCGGTGCCATAGGTCCCCGCCCTCGTCGCTGATCCGGTCGCCGATCAGCTCCGCGATGCGCAGCTGGATCCCGTACGGATGCCGCTTCGCCGGCAGGCGGCGGCCCTGGAGCGCCCAGAAGACACGATCCGGATCGGTGTGGAACACGGGCGTGTCCTGGTAGGCGCCCTCGGGGACGCTCTCATCCTCGTCGGGCTGGAAGGTGGCCAGCTCGAGCCGCTCGGCCACCTCCTCGGCTCCGGTCCCCACGCCCACGACGACCTCGCCCAGCCGACCCAGCTCGGCAACCACCGCGTCGATGGAGCCGGGCTCGTAGAAGAGCGCCGTCAGGCGGATGGGCGGCTCGGGGTCGCGCACCTCCTCGACCAGCGCGAGCTGGAGCGTGCTCTGCATCGGGACGACGCCGCAGTAGTGCATCCGCTAGCCCCCGAGGCTCCCGCGCAGCCGCTCGACGGCCTCAGCGAGGCGCTCGTCGGGCACGGTCAGCGAGATCCGGAAGAAGCCCTCGCCGTTGGCGCCGTAGGAGCCGCCGGGCGAGACGACCACGCCCGACTCCTCCAGGACGAGCTCGCAGTAGGAGGCGGACGTGTGGCCCTCCGGCACGGGGGCCCAGACGTAGATGGTGCCCTTGGGCGGCGTCACGTCCACTCCGATCTCCGCGAGAGCGTCGCAGACGAGATCCCGGCGGCGCTGGTAGATCGCGGGCATCTCCCCGGGCGGGCCCGCGTCGAGCGCGGCCACGGTCGCCAGCTGAACGGCCTCGAAGATGCCCGAGTCGATGTTCGTCTTGAGCTTCCAGTAGGCCGCGACGGCGTCAGGGTTGCCGACGATCGCAGCCGTCCGCCAGCCGGTCATGTTCCAGCCCTTGGAGAGGGAGAACACCTCGACGCCGACCTCCTTCGCGCCGGGCGTCTCGAGGAAGCTCGGCGCCACGTAGCCGTCGAAGGTGGTCTCCGTGTAGGAGGCGTCGTGGACCACGAGCACGTCGTGCTGGCGGGCGAACTCGACGGCGCGCTCGAACAGGCCGTCGGGCACGATCGCGCCCGTGGGGTTGTTCGGGTAGTTCAGGTACATGAGGCGCGCGCGCCGCGCCACCTCGCCGCCGATCGCATCCAGGTCCGGGGCGAAGCCGAGCTCCGGCACCAGCGGCATGAGCACGGCCTCGGCGCCTGCGAGCAGCGGGCCGCCGGTGTAGACCGGGTAGCCCGGATCGGCCGCGAGCGCGACGCTGTCGGGGTCGAGGAAGGCGAGGTTCAGGTTGAAGACGCATTCCTTGGCGCCGATCGCGGGGATGATCTCCGTCTCGGGATCGAGCGCCACGCCGAAGCGGCGCTCGTAGAAGCGCGCGTAGGCCTCGCGCAGCTCGGGGCGGCCGCGATTGGAGGGGTACTGGTGCGTGCCCGGGTCGGCGGCCGCGCCCGCGAGCGCATCGACCACGGCGCTGGGCGTCGGGGTGTCGGGATCGCCGATCCCGAGGCTGATCACGTCGACCCCGGCGGCCTTCTTCTCCCTGATCTTCCGTTCGAGCTCCGCGAACAGGTACGGGGGCAGTCGATCCAGACGGCTACTCGGTTGCATTCAGCTCCTTCAGGAATTCCTCGCTCAGCGTGCCCGCGTACACGGGGCGGGCCCAGCCGGTCATGTCCACGTGCATGTCCTCGCCCACCTCCACCACGAGCTCGCCGCCGTCGAGCACGACGGTGACCGGGCTGTCGACGCCGCGCAGCACCGCGGCCACGGCGGCTCCGGTCGCGCCGGTGCCCGACGCCAGCGTCTCCCCCACGCCGCGCTCGAAGATGCGAGCGCGGATCTCGGCGTCGCCGCTGCGGCGCCAGAAGGACACGTTGGTGCGGTTCGGGAACAGCTCGCTGTGCTCGATCCCCGGGCCGAAGCGGCCCAGGTCGAGCTCCTCGAGGCCGTCCTCCACCTGGATCGACACCTGCGGGTTGCCGACCTGGACGAACTGGAACTCGAACGCGCGTCCCTCGGAGGTCAGCGTGCCGCGCCCGTCCTCGGCTCCTCCGGGGTAATCGCGCTCGGCCCGCAGCCGCACGCGACCGATGTCGAGCGTGCACAGCTCGCCCTCGATCCGCGGCCGCACCTCGCCGGCAGCCGTCTTGACCGAGAAGCTCTCCCGGTCCGTCCAGCCGCTTCGTCTGAGGAACATCACCGCCTGGCGCACGCCGTTGCCGGACAGCTCGGCCTCCGAGCCGTCCGGGTTGTAGATCCTGACTTCGGCGACGAAGCCGTCGTCATCCGGCTCCCTGATCAGCAGCACCCCGTCCGACCCGACCCCCGTATGCGGCGCGCAGATCGCGCGCACGCGCGCGGGGGTCAGCTCGAACGGGAGCTCACGCTCCTCGACGATCACATAGTCGTTGCCCAGCGCCTGCCACTTCTCGAAGCGCACGGCGCTGGACTCTATGCATGCGCTGCATGCGCGCCATGCAAGCGCCTACCGCGTCTGGTCCAGCCAGGTGTCGCGGCCGGGGTCGTCGCCGCGCGCCGCGATCTCGAGCCGTGCCAGGTAGTGGTCCCAGCCGTGCGCGTGCTTCGCGGTCTCCTCGGCATCCGGCAGGCCGCTGTGCGTCAAGCGCAGCAGCGTGCCGTCGCCCTGTGGCTCGAGCTCCACCTCGAGGGTGCTGGAGCCCACCGGCACCGGGCTCATGCTCTCGTCCGTCCAGCCCCAGGTCCAGACGAGGCGATGGGGTGGGTCGACCTCGACGAATTCGCCCAGGGCGACGTTGCCCGACAGCACCTCCACGCGGTACTCGCCGCCCGGACGCGCGTCGAACGACGCCGACCTGCCCATCCAGCGGGTCGCCTTCTCCGGATCCACCAGGAACTCCCACACGGTCTCCGGCCGCGCCGCGATCGCGATCTCACGCCGGAGGGCGGTCTCAGTGCTCGCTTCCATCTTGCTTCTTCCTTTCTTCGAGTTCGGCCTCTCGCTTCAGCGCCTCGAGCCGCTCGTCCCAGAACAGCTCGAGGAACTCCCTGATCGGCTCGAGGCCCTCGGGACGTGCCCTGTAGAGGCGCCTCGTGCCGTTGCGCCGCTCATCCACGAGCCCCGCCTCCTTCAAGACGGTCAGGTGCTGCGACACCGCCGGCCTCGTCACGTCGAAGTGCGTCGCTATCTCGCCCGCGGAGAGCTCGCCGTCACGGACGAGCGACAGGATCTGGCGGCGGTGCGGCGCGGAGATCGCCTTGAGGGCGGCTTCCATGAGGCAGTATGTAAGCAGTTCCTAACGTTAGTGTCAACTAACAGTAAGCGATCTGGGCCTCCAGCCGGCTCACAGGGTCCGCCTCGGCGTCGAGCAGCGTCGCGTGCTCGAGGCGCCGCATCCAGGTGAGCTGGCGCTTCGCGTAGTTGCGCGTGCGGCGCTTCATTCCCTCGACATCGCCACGCAAGAGCTCCTCGAAGCCGAGCGCCTTGCGCGCGGTCGACGATGCCCCGGCCTCGTCCGCGCGATGCACCTCGTCGGCCGCGCCCGCCGCCAACATCGCGTCGGCGCGTGCGTCGATCTGCGCGTACAGCCGCTGGCGCTCCATGGTCATGCCGAACAGCAGCGTCGGGCGGCGCAGCTCGGCCGTCCAGAGGCGCGAGCCGGGGCCCGATGGCGCGGGCTCCTCCCCCATCTTGAGCAGCTCGAGGGCGCGCACGACGCGGGTGCGGTCGGTCGGCTCGACCGCGGCCGCCGCCTGCGGCGAGCGCTCGGCGAGCTCGGCGTGGAGCGCCTCCAGCCCCCGCTCCTCGACCTCGCCGAGGATGCGCTCGCGCACGCCCGGCGGGGGCGGCGGGCGCAGCTCGAGCTCGGTCAGCGCGGCCTGGAGGTAGAGGCCGGTGCCGCCCACGACGATCGGCCGCCGCCCGGCCGCGATCGCGGCGTCGATCTCCTCGTGCGCCAGCGCGGCGAACTGGCCGGCCGAGAACGTCTCGGTGACGGCCACGAACGACAGCAGCCGGTGCTCGAGCCGCTCCTGCTCCTCGCGCGTCGCCGCGCCCGTGAGCAGCTCCAGGCCGCGGTAGACCTGCAGCGCGTCGGCGGAGATCGCGACAGGGTCTTCGCCGCGCGTGCGGAGGCGCTCGGCGAGCTCGATGGCCACGGCCGTCTTCCCGACCCCGGTCGGCCCGAAGATGGCGATGATGGGTTCCGCCTTGGCCACGAGCGCTAGTAGGGTCGCACCACCGCAACCTCGGGGAGGACTCGTGCCGGCAAAGGGCATCCACCACGTCGACCTGGCCGTCGCCGACGTCGAGCGGTCGCTCGCCTTCTATCTCGACCTGCTCGGGCCGCTCGGCTGGGCGGAGGAGGTGCGCTATCCGACCTACCGGGGCACCGAGGAGGTCGTCTACCTCCAGGAGCCGGCCAACGCCACGATGCTGGGGCTGCGGCGGGCCGACGGAGGCGAGCACAGCTACTACTCCGTCGGGATCGAGCACCTGGCGTTTGAGGTCGACGAGCGCGAGGAGGTCGACGCCGCCTACGCCCGCTGCCTCGAGCGGGACGCGAACGTGCACTTCCCTCCCGAGGAAGACCGCGACGTCCCGGACTACTACGCGCTGTTCGTCTTCGACCCCGACGGGATCCGGATCGAGGTCTTCTCCTGGCAGCGTCCGGCCGCGGCGGGAGGCTGAGGGCGCGCCCCCTACTCGGCGTCGGCGGTCGCGACCTTGAGCGCGTGGTCGAGGTCCTGTCCCCACTCGAAGCGGGCGATCCGCCCCTCGCGCAGCGTCCAGGTGTGAGCCTCCTCGTTGACGAGCGGCCGCTCGCTTCCCCGGTTGCGGATGTGCCAGCTGACCGCGACGACGACGACTTCGCCGCAGTCGTACAGCTCCCGAAGCTCGTGGCGCGACTCCTCCCAGACCTCGGCGAAGCGGCGCATCGCCTGTGCCACGGCGATGGGCCCTGAGCGCACGCCGGGCTCGACCGCGTAGGGCGGGTTGACGTACTCGATGTCGGTGGTCGCGAGCTCCATCAGCTCCTCCGGGTTCTGATCGAACAGGCCCGACTCGTAGACGTAGCGCACGAGCTCCACGTTCTCGTGCGACATCGCTACTCCCGCAGCCCGGCGGCTTCGAGGGCTTCGGCGCGCTGGGCGAACCACTCCCCGCGGATCAGCTTCCCGTCGCGGAAGGTGCTGACAAACCAATAGCTGAACTCCAGGCCGACGCCGCTCACCTTGCCACGCGTCTCGCGCCGAACATTCGCGACGATCTTGTCGTTGCCGGAGTCGATGATCTCGCCGAGCTCGAATGAGGCCTCTTCCCAAGCTGCCATCACTTCTATGTAGAAGTCCCAGACCGCTTCCGCACCGTGGATCGGCGAGCTCTCAGGCCACTCCTTGGCCGGGACCATGTCCCCGTCGGGATGATACGTCTGAAGCCAGGCGGGCTTGTCGCGCCGGTTGAAGGCATGCTGCGCCTCGCGGAGGGAGTCCAGGTTCTCCTGCGACATCGCCGTCCAGTATCACTCGTCGCGAGCGACTCCGGGTGGAATCGCTGGCAACCGAAAGGGGCGCGCTGCAAGCGGGCGACCCGCATCACGATGCGGTTTCGACCGCTGGGGAACCTCGGCAGGCCCTGTTAGCGGGTCTCTACGGGAACGAACTCGTGCTCAGCGTCGCCGGGTGAAATCACGATGAGGCCTCGCACTGGACGATTCCCGGAGACCCATACCGTGTGCGCGGTGCCGCGCGGCACGATCACGAGGGCGCCAGCGGACAGCTGCAACTCGGACTCACCGAGCTGGAAGGTGGCGTCGCCGTCCGCGATATAGAACATCTCGTCGGTGTGCGGGTGAAGATGAAGCGGCGGCCCGGGCTGACCCGGGGAAAACATCCCGACCTCGACCACATAGGCGCCACTCATCTCGGATGGTCCAACGCGGACGGGCTCGCGCGGCTCGGAAGCACGAATGACGGTGCATCCATTGATCGTCTCCATGACCGCGACCCTATCCTTTGACCTTCGCGTACTCCCGCAGCTGATGATCGCCGCCGGGGTGAACCCGAAGGCGCTCTCCGAGTTCATGGGACACGCCACGATCTCGATCACGTTTGACCTCTACGGGCATCTGATGCCTGGCGCTCGCGAAGAGGCTGCCGGGTTGCTCGACGCCTTCCTCGCGCGGGCGGCTGAGGCCGAGACCGACGCGACGACCGCGCCGGGAACTGCACCGCAAGCTGCACCGCACTCCGCGCCAGCCCAGGTGTAGAGCGGGTCGGGGGAGAATCGCTAGTAATACCGCCGGTGCGCGTCCGCATCCTCATCGCTCTCGCCCTGGTGGGCGCGCTGGCAGGCTGCCAGGAGTCCGGCTTCGACGAGTCGCGGGAGACGCAGCGCCCGCTGAAGGTCCAGGACGCGATGAACCCGCTGACCGGCACGAAGGTGCCCGGCCAGGCGGAGAAGCCGATGACGCTCACCAGCGACACGCTCGGTGACACCCTCGCGCTCGAGGTCAAGCCGGTCCGCGCCGCGCTCCCGGGCGCGCGCGTCCCCGCGTATATGCGTCCGGCCGCGCGCGGAGTCGAGGTCGTGGCGCCGCTCACGAAGCTCGACCTGCCCGCCACCGAGGCGGCGGCCCCCGACGTGATCCTCGGCTCGAAGGAGCGGCAGGAGGATCTGTACCCAGACCTCTCGAAGATCGCGCCCACGATCCTGTCGGAGGGCGACGACTGGAAGCTCACGCTCCGCCTGCATGGCGAGGCCCTTGGGCGCACGAACGACGCGGAGGAGCTCCTGGTCGACTGGGACAACCGGGTCGCGCGGGTCAGGCGGGCGATCGGCGACCGCAAGATCAGCGTGCGCCTGCCCGGCGGACGGCGGCCCGGTCCGGTTGGAGAGGCGGTTCTGGCCGACCTCGGCATCGACAGCGGAAACGGCAAGGGAGAGGTCGTCCGGGTGCAGGGCGGTCCGGAATGGTCGTCGGGCGGCCTGCTGGCGGCCCGCGCCGTGCTCGTGGACGTCTCGCAGGCGCTCTGACAGTTCTCCCTGCTCCCCTATGGGAGCACCCCCATTTGGCCGATGGAGACGGGGAACGATGTCCACGCAGCTTCTCGACGCCCTGTCTCGCCTCTCCGCGCGCCGTTTCGGCAGCTTCGCCGACGCCGCGACGTCGGTCTTCGACCTGCTCGAGGGCGCCGCGCCGGGCGGCAGCTTGCTGCTCGGCCAGGTCGACTGGGACGAGGGCCTGTGCCGTGTCATCGACTCCCGTGGCGAGGCCGTGCCGCGCGGCACCGAGATTCCGCTCGCGAAGGGTGCGCCGAGTAACGGCGCCTCTGCCGGCGAGCTGCTCGACACCGACGCGCTCGCCGCTCTCGGCGCCGCGAACTGGGTGGCCGCCCCACTCGACGCCGCCGACGGCAGCGTCGTCGGCGTGCTGCTCGCGACGGGACCGGACGGCCGGTCGCCCACGCGCGACGTGGCGCAGCTGATCCTCGTGGGCGCCCGGCTTCTCTCGTATGAGTGGGAGAGCATCTCCGCCCGGGCTGAGCTGCGCAGGCTCGCCGAGGTCGGGCGCGACCGGGCGAGCACGGATCCCGTCACCGGCCTGCCGAACCGCGACACCCTGGTGAGCTCGCTCGGGCGCGAGCACGAGCTGAGCAAGCGCGGCGCGGTGGAGTCGTACGTGGTCGTGTGCCGGCTCCGCGACCGGGATGCGCTCATCGAGCGCTTCGGCGAGGCGATGGCAAATCTGCTCTTGAAGGACGTGGCCGAGGTGCTCGCGGGCGCGATCCGCCGCACGGACTACCTCGCGCGCGCGTCCACCGAAGCTCTCAGCGTCGTGCTGGTGGGCTGCAAGGGACCCGACGGCGCGCTCGCCTTCCTCGGTCGCTTCGAGCGCTCGCTGGAGCGCGTGACCGCCAACCGGCCCGCCGCCGTCCCGCTCTCCTACGGCATCCAGCGACTCGCCGAGGCGGACTCGCCGCAGCAGGCGCTCGAGCTCGCGGAGATCTCCGCCAGCTCCGCTCCCGCGAGGCAGAACGGCACGCCGCTCGGCAGCTCGCCCGCAAAGGGGCTCACATGAGCGCGGACCCGCTCGCCGGCGAGCTGTCGAACGCACGCAGCGGGCCGCCGCTCTCGGGCGCGGGCGTCACGGCGCCGTCGCTCAACGGTGCGGGCCGGCGCTTTCTGTCGGACATCCTTGTCGAGCTCGGCTTCGTGGACGAGCAGGAGGCCGAGCGAGCGGTGGAGGCCGCCCGCCATCCCGGGCAGACGCCGGAGAAGGTGCTCTTGCAGGGCGGCACGATCACGGAGGACCAGCTCGCCCGCGCGCTCGCCGAGCGCTACGGCCTCGACCACATCGACCTGACCGAGTTCCCGGTGGACGACTCCGCCGCCGCCCTGCTCCGGAAGACCGCCGCGCGCCGCTACCTCGCGGCGCCGGTGGGCTTCGCCGAGGACGGCGCGCTCGTGCTCGCGGTCGCCGACCCTGCCGACTCGCTCGGACTGAGCGACATCGCGGTGATGACGAAGCTGCCCGTACGGCCGGCGGTTGCGGCTCGCAGTCAGATCGCGAAGCTGCTAGACAAGCTGGTGTTCATGGAGGAGCCGGCTCATGGCGCGAGCGAGACGGTCAGCACTGTGATCGTGCCGCCTGACGGCGAGGCAGGAGGCGATCCGCCCGGCGACCGGCCGGCGCGGGAGGCCGACCCCGTTCCGACGGCTCCGGCCAGCGACGCGATGGAGCGCGAGCTCGCGCGTCTGCGCGAGGAGCTGGCCCTGGCCCTGATGGGCCGCGACGAGCTGATGGCGAAGGTCACGGCGATGGGCGAGCAGTCAGCGGCCGCCGCAGATGAGGAGCGCGAGGAGGCCCTGTCGGACCTGCGGCTCGAGCACGAACGCGAGCTGGCCGCGGCCGAGGCGGCGTCCGAGGAGGCGCTCCGCGCGGAGCGCGCGAGCGCACAGCAGGCCCTCACGGCGCTGCGTGCGAACCACGAGGAGGCCCTCGACGCCGAGCGCGCCAAGCGCGTCGACGAGATCGAGGCCGAACGCGACCGCACCGTCGCGGCGATCGACGCTGAACGCGGGCGCAACCACCGGGAGCTGGAGGCGCTGCGAGGCCGCCTCACCGAGGAGCTGAACCAGGCGCGCGACGAGGCCGCGACGGCGCGCGACGAGGCCGCGACGGCGCGCGAGGAGCGCGACGCGCTGTCGGCCGAGGCCGACGCCGCTCGCTCCGAGGCCGACGCCGCTCGCGAGCATGCCGAGCCGCCACCCGCGGCCGATCCAGCGAGGCTCGAGCGGCTCGAGCGGGCGCTTGCCGCCGCGCGCGAGCAGGTCGAGCTCACCGCCGATGCCGACCGGCGCGCGGAGGCTGCGCGGGCAGCGCTCGCCGCCCTGCGCGACGAGAGCGAGCGCCAGGCGCAGGTCCACGCGCTCACCGAGCGCGAGCTGCGCGCCGAGCTCGACCGCGTGCGCGCCGAGCTCGAGTCCGTCAGGGCCGAGCTAGGCGAGGCGACTCGCGAGTAGCTCCTCGCCCGCCAGCGTGGTGCTGGTGGCCGAGGCGATCTCCACGTCCGTCAGGTCACCGGGGGCGGCGACGCCGTCGAAGTTGACGGTCTTGTTGTGGCGGGTGCGCCCGCGCAGCCTCGACGGATCGGTGCGCGACGGGCCCTCGACGAGGACGTCCATCGTCCGCCCCACGAACCGCTGGGCGCGCTCGGTGGCGTGCCGCTGGACGGCCTCGACCAGCCGGCCCATGCGCTCGCTCGCCACGTCGTGTTCGATCTGCCCGGGGAGCGTCGCTGCCTCCGTCTCCCGGCGCGGCGAGTAGATGAACGTGAAGGCCGAGTCGTAGCGCACCTGCTCGACCACCTCGAGCGTCTCGGCGAAGTCCTCCTCCGTCTCCCCCGGGAAGCCGACGATGATGTCGGTCGTGAGCGAGCAGTCGGGCACCAGCTCGCGGATCATCGCCACCCGGTCGAGGTAGCGCTCGCGGTTGTAGGTGCGGCGCATCGCCTTCAGGATGCGGCTCGAACCCGACTGGAGCGGCAGGTGGATGTGCTCGCAGACGCTCGGAAGCTTCGCGTGGGCGGCGATCACGTCCTCCCGGATGTCCTTCGGATGCGGGCTCGTGTAGCGGATGCGCTCGACCCCGTCGATGTCGTCGAGCCGGGCGAGCAGCTCGGCGAAGGTCGTCTTCGACCCCTTCGGCAGGTCGCGTCCGTATGAGCACACGTTCTGCCCGAGCAGCGTCACCTCGCGGACGCCCTCGGCGGCGACGCGCTCCACCTCCGCCACGATCTCGCCGGCGGGCCGGGACACCTCGCGCCCGCGCGTGGAGGGCACGATGCAGTAGGAGCAGCGGCAGTTGCAGCCCACGGAGATCTGGACCCAGGCCTGGAACTCGCGCTCGCGCCTCATCGGCAGATGGCCCGTGAAGCCCTCGAACTCGAAGAAGCCCTGGGCGGTGAGGCTGTCGCTCGTCAGGAATTCGGCGAGCTTGTGCACCTGGCCCGGTCCGAAGGCCACGTCGACGAACGGGAATTGCTCGAACACCTGCTCTTTGAGCGACTGCGACCAGCAGCCTCCAATGCCGATCACCCGCTCGGGATCCTCCGCCTTCAGCCGCTTGGCCTCGCCCAGGTGCCCGACCAACCGGTTGTCCGCCTTCTCGCGAATCGAGCAGGTGTTGAAGAGGATGAGGTCGGCCCCCTGCCGCCCGTCGGCCTCGCTGTAGCCGAGCGATTCGAGCATGCCCTTCATGCGCTCCGAATCGTGCTCGTTCATCTGGCACCCGAAGGTGGTCAGGTGATAGGTCCTCACCAACCCGAGCATAAGGGTCTGACCCCTTTCGGAGGGTGGTTGAGGGTTAGAGGCGTTCGGCCAGGCGGGGGTAGCGGACGATGAGGCCGTCCTCGTCCAGCTCGAGATCGGCCCTGAAGTCGGAATCGAGGCTTACGTAGCGCACGTGGCGAGGTGCGATCGGCTCGTA
>Ga0075428_100008433_pt1 | contig 11434 bp, 10 predicted proteins | sample RhiMetdeltSRZDD2_FD_75291 | JGI IMG/M metagenome (GOLD analysis project Ga0075428, IMG submission 75291) | Populus rhizosphere microbial communities from Tennessee, USA - Rhizosphere MetaG P. deltoides SRZDD2 | ecosystem: Host-associated > Plants > Roots > Rhizosphere > Soil | place: USA... | reverse complement strand
CCGGAAGTTCTGGTTCATCACCAGGGCCATGCCGAGCCCGCCGACCGCCTTCAGCAGCGTGGCCGCGCCCGTGAACTTGATCGTGTTGCCGACCGACTGCCAGAAGATCGGGTCATTCGCGAGGGTGACGAAGTTGCCGAGGCCGGCGAAGGTGGCGGGACCGGTCACCTCTCGCCGAAAGAAGCTCAGGTACACGCCGTAGAGGAACGGGTAACCCAGGAAGGCGAGCAGGAACAGCACCGGCGGCGTGAGCATGAGCCAGCTGAACACGGACTCCCGCTCGACGAACTCGCGAAACCGGGCCCACCCCGTGGGGTGGGCCCGGGCCGCGAGCGCGGGCGCCCGCGATGCTTCGACGACTTTGCTCATCCCTACCCGTAGATCTGCTTGAGCTGCGCGACAGCCTCCGCGATGACGGTCTTGGTCGGCGCGCCCGTGCAGGCCTTGGAGAACATGTCGATCACGACCCAGCGGTTGATCACGGCGCCGTGGGCGCGGTTGGCCGGCGCCGGCCACGACGTGAGCTTGCCGGTCTCGAGGACCTTCTGGAACGGCTTCACGCGCGGCTCGATGTCCCATTCCGAGACCTTGTCGAAGGCGTGGAGGAACGGAGCGAAGTACATGTCGCCGGAGGCGATCCATGGACGGTACTGCTTGGGGTCCATGAGCCACTTCAGGAAATCCTTGGCGGCCTGCACGTCGGGACCGTAGGCGAACACGCCGTGCGTCACCGGCACCAGCGCGTGATAGCGCTGGCCGTTCGGCCCTTTGGGATTGAGCGCGTGGTCGATGACCTTGCCCATGTCGGGCAGGTCGCGCTTGGCCGAGACCATGATGCTGTAGGCGTTGTTGGTGCAGGAGATCTGGCTGGTCAGGAACGCCTTGTTGTTGTGCGGATCGAGCCAGCCGACGCAGTCCTCGATGCAGGCTTCCTTGTAGAGCTTGCGGACGAAATCCACGGCCTTCGCCGTCTCGCCGGTGTCGAGCGCGACCTTCTTGCCGTCCTTGTCCATCACCGTGACGCCGTAGGACCACAGCAAGGGGTAGAGCCAGGAGTAGTTGTCGGCGAAGCCGTGACCCATGGACATGCCGAACGGATGCCCCTTGGCCTTGAGCTTGATGCCGGCCTCGAGGAACTCGTCCCAGGTGTCGGGGAACTTCTTGATCCCGACCTCGTCGAACCAGTCTTTCCGATAGACCATCAGCTGGCCGATGTTACCGTTCGGCACGGACTTCCACTTGCCGTTGTCGACGGAGAGGCGCTTGATCTCCTCGTACCAGCCGCCCTGCTCCTTGCCCACGGCCTCGGCAATGTCGGACACGTCCACGAGGGCGTCGCGGTAGAGCCACTCCTGCTGAACCCAGGCCAGGTCGGCGCCGGACTTGTTCTCGACCATCGAGACGAGCTGCGGTACCGCGCCGCCGCCGGCGGCCTGGATCTGGTATTCGATCTTGATCCCGGTGAGCTTCTCGTAAGCGGGCTTGAGCACCTTCAGGAAGTGCTCGTCGAAGTTCTTCACGTACGAGCTTTCCCGCGCGAACGTGATCATGGCCGGCTTCGCCTGCACGTTGCGGGCGACCCAGGGAGCCCCGACAACCGCGGCTCCCCCGGCGGCAAGCTTCAGAAAATCACGACGGCTGGGCTTGGATTCTGCGCGTTGCGCCATGCCTGTTTTCCCCTTGTCTATGACGCCCGTTCGCATTGCGCGCGGGGCTTCCGTGCCGTCCCGGGAGCCCGGACGGGCTCGGGACGGCTCATGAGGCGATGATCCTGCTCCGGGGCCGTCACATCGTCAAGTGCCGTGTGACCGGGACCCCGGCTGTCGGCGTCGGCCGTCGAAATGCGAGGTGAGCGACGCTACTGCGCGCCGCCGCCCTTCGGGAAGCAAATCCCGCCGGGGCTCCACACGCCGCTCTGGTACGCACACTGCTCTTCCGCCGTCGGCAGCCGCCCGGGCTCGAGCCCGGCACAGCCTGTCAGGGCGCACATCAGGAGTAACCAGCGCAGGACAGCCATCAACTCCTCCACGCGTCCAAGAACCGACTGCATTCACGAAGCCAGCACCCAAGGAGTAACCCTCATCGGGTTCCCGGCGTTCCCTGCTCCCGCCGTCGCCTTGCGTGGCCTGCGGCGAACCGCTACGATGAGCGGCCACTTCGGCTTCATTCGTCGCAGGAGCCCCCTCCACATGAGGAGCGGCAAAGATCCTCCATGTCACCGACGCCCGCTGACCCGGCGCAGAGCCCGGATTCGCCGAGCCAGCGCCAGACGCTGCCGCTCGCCCGGCGGTTCGCCGGCCAAGGGCGAGGCTTCCCCCTGCTCTGGCGGCCCGGCGCCACGACCGAGCGACGGCCCATGGTGCGATGGTTCGATCCTGCCCAGCTGCTCACGACGGGTGCGCAGACGCTGGCCGCCCTCGTCGTCGGAGAACGCTCCGACCCGCGCGTCGTCCAGGCGATTGCCGCGCGCGAGACCGTCCTGTACGACTACACGCTGCACTACACCGACGGCCCTGGTGGTCCGCGCGCCGATCACGACCGTCCTCGCGACGAGATCTGGATCGACTATATCTGCGATACGGGGGACGGCTGGAATCCGGTCTACGCCGTGGCGTACACGGCGACGCAGCCGGTCCTGGAGCTCGAAGGCACGGCGGGAGAGCGATACACGACCAGGCGAGGCGACGTCCTCGTGTTCGGCGGTGACCTGGTCTATCCCACGCCGAGCCGGGAAGAGTACCAGCAGCGGCTCGTGGGGCCGTTCGAGACCGCCTTCGGCGACGCGCGTCCCGTGGAGGCGCCCCATGTCTTCGCGATTCCGGGTAATCACGACTGGTACGACGGCCTCGGCGCGTTCTCGCGGCTGTTCTGCTCGGCGATCGGCGGGCGCTGGTTCGCCGGCTGGGCGACACGGCAGTCGCGCAGCTACTTCGCGCTGAGGCTGCCCGGCGGCTGGTGGCTGCTAGGCTCCGATGGCCAGCTCAAGTCAGACCTCGACACTCCGCAGATCGAGTACTTCCGTCACGTGGCCGTGCACCACATGCGAGACGGCGATCGCGTGATTCTCTGTCTGGCAACTCCCGTGTGGGTCTACGCCCACAAGTACCGCCAGCTCGGCCGTCCCTTCGACGAGACCGATCTGGTCTATCTGCGCGAGGAGGTACTCGCGCCGCGTGGGGTCGAGGTGAAGGTGCTGCTCGCCGGCGATCTTCACCACTACCGGCGTCACGAGGAGGCGTCGCCGCCCTCGGGCAAGACGCCGGTGCAGAAGATCACCGCCGGAGGCGGTGGCGCCTTCCTGCACGCCACCCATGACGAGGACGTGGGCACGATTGTCGAGGAGGCGACACAGCCCGGCGCGTCACCGCGCGTCTTCAAGCTGCGGGCTGCCTATCCCGACCTGCGTCGCTCGTGGCGTCTCAGCTTCGGCAATCTTCTGTTCCCCTTCAACAACCCGACGTTCGGCATCGTCCCGGCGGTGGTCTACCTGGTCACGGGCTGGATCGTCGGCGCGACGATCGGCGTCCAGCACCCGGCCGGCGCTCTCGACGCGCTGCGGCTCACCGGGCTCGCGTTCGTGCTGCAGCCCGGTCTGGCGCTGTGGATCCTCGCCCTCGCCGCCGGCTTCCTCGTGTTCACCGACACGCACTCGAGGTCGTATCGCCTGTGCGCGGGCCTGGCCCACGCCGCCGTGCACTGGAGCTGCATTTTTTTCGTCGGCTGGGCCGCCGTCATCGTCGCCCGCTGGCTCGTGCCGGATTCGCCGCTCACGCGCTTCGTCGTGTGCGGAGGCCTCGTCTTCGCCGGCGGCTGGATCGTCGGATCGTTCGTGATGGGACTCTATCTGCTGGTGTCGCTCAACGTCTTCGGCCGCCATGGCGAGCAGGCGTTCTCGGCGCTCAGGATCCAGGACTACAAGAACTTCCTCCGGCTGCACATCGCGCGCGATGGCTCGCTCACCATCTTTCCCGTCAGGATCGAGCGCGTGCCCCGACGCTGGCGCGACCGGGCCGCCGACGATCCGACCCCCTCGTCGGTGGTTCCCGACGAGCCGCTCGGCGCCGTGCTGATCGAGCCGCCGATCGTCGTCCCTCCGCGGTCATAGCCGCGTCGGCCGGGCGCGGCCGAAGGCCTCGAGGGGCCGTGCGTGTATGCTTTGCTCCAATCGGATCGAGGAGGATCGGCATGCGCCGTCGACCGGCTGTACGTGATGGATTGCGGCCACAACGCCGCCACCGATCAGTCGCGCTGGTCCCCGGGCGTCAACGTCGGCAAGCCCATCGAGCTGTCCGACAACTGCTATCTGATCCGTCATGGCGCGGAGTGGCTGCTGTGGGACACCGGCTATCCCGATGCCGTGGCGGAAAAGCCGGTGAGCACGCCGGTCGGCACGGCCACGCGGACCAAGACCCTGGCCGCGCAGCTCGCCGAGATCGGACTGAAGCCGTCGGACGTTCGGTTCGTCGCCGTCTCGCACACCCACGGCGACCACGTCGGCAACGTCGACATGTTCCCCGAGTCGACGCTGCTGATCCAGAAGGCGGAGCTCGACTGGGCGTTCGCGCCCGACAAGCGGCCGCCCTTCAAGGCGGAGCGGCCCATCCGCAAGCTCGACGGCGATCTCGACGTCTTCGGCGACGGCAGCGTCACCATCATCTCGACGCCGGGCCACACGCCGGGCCATCAGTCGCTGCTGGTCCATCTCCCGAAGACCGGCTGGGTCGTGCTCAGCGGCGATCTGGCGCATTTCAAGGACAACTGGGACAATCGCCGCGTGGCGTCGATGAACACGAGCGCGGAGCAAACGCAGGCGTCGCTCAAGCGCGTGGCCGATCTGCTGGCGCAGCGGAACGCGCAGCTGTGGATCAACCACGACAAGCCACAGAGCCTGAGCCAGAAGCACTCCCCGCAGTACTACGACTGACCCGAGCCGCCGAGCCGCACTCACGGGAGGATGCGATGGACGTCGGTCTGCAGATGGTGTTCGCCAGCTACGGGTGGAGCGGCGTGTCGGACGAGCAAGTCTGGGACGAGGAGCTGCGTCTGGCTCGCCTCGCCGCCGATCTCGGCTTCGACGTGCTGTGGTCTGTCGAGCACCACTTCAACGACTACTCGTTCTGCCCGGACAACCTGCAGCTGATGTCCTATCTGGCGGCCGTCTGCCCGGACGTCGATCTCGGCACCGCCGCCGTGATCCTGCCCTGGCACGATCCCCTGCGTGTCGCCGAGCAGGTCTCGGTGCTCGACCACTTGAGCCGTGGCCGTCTCCGGCTCGGCATCGGCCGCGGCCTCGCGCGGCGGGAGTTCGAGGCGTTCCGCGGCACCATGGACGAATCGCGCGAGCGGTTCGACGAGGCCTCGGAGATGATCCTGCGCGGGCTGCGCACGGGCTTCATGGAGGGGGACGGGCCGTTCTACCGGCAGCCGAGGACGGAGATCCGGCCGCGGCCGACACGGAGCTTCGCGGGCCGCGTGTACGCCGTCGCCTCGTCCGACGACTCGGTGGTGTCGGCGGCACGGCTGAACGCGCACATGGTCATGTTCGCCGACCGGCCCTGGCCGCTGCGCATGCCGGCCATCCAGAAGCACCGCGAGCTCGTGCGCACGATGCATGGAGCGGAGGCGGCGCCGCCCTTGCTGGCCGACTTCTGCGTGTGCACGCCCACCCTCGACGGCGCGGAGGCGGTGGCGCGCCAGTACATGGGCAAGTTCGTGGAGAGCAACTTCTATCACTACGAGCTGCTGGGACCACACTTCTCCACCGTCAAGGGCTACGACGCCTACGCGCAGAAGATCGCCATGGCGCGTGAGATCGGCATGGACGGCATCGTGTCCGCGTTCATGGAGGCCGCGGTGTGGGGCACGCCCGACCGCATCTTGAAGAAGCTCGACGAGCGGCGGGCGATCGTGGGCGACTTCGAGCTGGCCACCTCGTTCCGCTTCGGCGGCACCCCCTGGGAGGTGGCCGAATCCGGCCTTCGACTCTACGCCAAGGAGGTCATGCCCGTGGTGCGAGCCTGGACGAAGGCGGGCTAGCCTCTCGGCTCCGCCACGAAGACCGGGATTCGCCGGGTGGTTTTCGCCTGGTAGTCCGCGTACGGCGGAAAGGCGGCGACGGCGAGCTTCCACAGCCGCTCCCGCTCACGCTCGTCGCTGACCTCGCGGACGCGCATCGGCTGGACGACCGTATGGTCGCGGATCTCGACGTCGGGGTTGGCGCGCAGGTTGTAGACCCAGACCGGGTGGCTCGGCGCGCCGCCCACCGAGCCGACGAGGACGTAGTGGGCGCCGTCCTTCACGCGCATCAAGGGAGTCTTCCGGATGGCGCCCGTCTTGTTCCCGGTGTGCGTCACGATGATCACCGGCAGGCCCGTGTCCCGGAGCGTCGTCCCCTCCCGGCCCCCGCTCCGCTCGTAGAGCTCCACCTGGTCGCGTACCCACTGTCTCGGGCTGGGAATGTAATCCGCCATGTCATCTCCTCGGCGCTCGGTTCGCGGCTGCCCCTCTGGGGCCAATCCGGCGTCCTTATATATGGAGGGCGCGGCGCTGATCGTCAACCGGCGGGCAACCCGGCCGGCCGCGGCTCACCGGGGCCACGCCGCGTCACAGCAGTGGCGAGAAGTACATGCGGAACGCCCGCATCGGACCCACGCTCGTGTTGTAGACCCGGGTGGACCAGAAGCGCCGCGCCGCCGGATCGAACTGGATGGTGCCGGGGACGCCCGGATCGTTCGGGTCGTAGACGATGAAATCGATGAGCCGGTCATTCGCGCGATAGGCATAGACGACCACGGTGTGATTCAGCTCGAGGCGGGGCAGGTTCGTGATGAGCCACTGAACGGCGCGGCCCGACTGCAGCTCGGCCAGCGTCTCCCGCGCCACCGCCTCCTGTTGCGCGCTGAGCACGGGGAGGACGACGCGCCAGTTGGTCCAGTGGATCCAGCTCCGGAAACGCCCTTCGAGACCGGCCTTGACCGCGCGCTCCTCGGTCCGGGAAAACTCGTTCAGCGCCCCGTAGCCGGGAATGACGATCCGCTCGCCGGGCGGGAGCGCCGCACGCCACGGGCCGAGGGCGGTGATCCGGCGGACCCGCGCCGCGTACTCGTCCGCCGTCAGGCGTGGCGCGGCGGGGTCGAAGCGTGCGAAGCGGTGGAACTGGGTGATCGCACGGGCCATGACGAAGCACCAGCTCGGATAGAGATCCGGCTTCCCGCGATAGATCGTCCGGTTCTCGTTCGCGAACGCGAAGGTGTCGACGCCGAAACGGATGGCCGGCGGGGGCGCCGCCGCCCGCAGGGCGACCTCGAGCGCAGGGGCGGAGATCCAGTAGGCGCTGACGAGGGCCGTCGCGATGGCGGCGGCGGCCAGGACGAGCGCCACGCTGGCGAGGATGCGCCGACGTCGGGCCACGAGGGGTCCGATTTTACGCCACTCGCGACCGCGTTGACCTCGCCTCCCCGACGGTTGTAGGTTATCCCCGGATGTCGACGGGCAATTCGTCGGCCGGGATCGAGCAGGATGCCGTCGCCTCCGCCCTCACCGCCTTCGTCAACGCCAACATCATGGCCCGCGGTCGCTCGGTCCAGCCCGACGACGACTTCGAGCTGATGGGAGTCGACTCCATGGCGATGCTGAAGGTGCTCCTCTTCGTGGAGGCGGAGTTCGGCTTCTGGATGCCCGATGAGGACCTCGTGGAGGAGAACCTCACCTCTCCGCGCGCGCTGGCGCACTACATCTGTCGCCGAAGAGGCCTCTCGTAGGGATCGGCGCCGCGGGACCGCGGGCACGTCGGCTCCCGCTTCGGGGCGCCGATCTCGTCCTGATGGCGCTCCATTCGACTGGCAAGGTCGTGTCCAGCAGCAACGCCGTGCTGGTCGTCCAGTGCGACGGGGCGATCGATCCCGAGCGCGTGAGCCGGAGTCTCGATCGGCTCCTGCGGTTCTGCCCATGGCCCGCGGCGCGCCTGCGGCGGCCGTTCCCCTGGGGCAAGCTGCACTGGGCGGCTAATGGCGGTGGCGCTCGTCGACGGCCGCCCGTGCGCCGGCGGGCCGTCGCCACGGCCGAGGAGCTCCATCAGGCGATCGATGCGGAGCTCAACACCGCGATCGATCCGCGACGCGAGCCGCCGCTGCGCGTTCTGGTGCTCGACGGCGCGCCTGATCTCGTCGGCGGCGCCGGGGTGCTGGTGCTGACGTGGTTTCATCCCCTCATGGACCCCCGCGGAGCCCAGAACCTGCTTCACCATCTCGTGCACCTCGATCGCCACGCGAGCGAGGCGCCCTGGGGCGACGCGGTTCCGGTTTTCGTGCGGGGCGCCGACCCGCGGCCGTTCAAGGAGCGCGGTCGGCTGGCCCGCAAGAGCCTGGAGTACATGCGGACCCTGCCGCGCGTGCAGCCGGTCTCGTCGAGGAAGGGCGGCGCCGGCCGCGTGCGCTTTCGGCAGGTGAGCTTCACCGAGCGCGCGTCCGCGGCGAAGCCCTGGCGCAATACCCAGGAGATCTGGTGGCGCGTCGCCGTGGTCGGCAAGGCCATGCGCAGGCTGTGGGAGCAGCAGAGCGTCCCCGACGTCCCCTTCCTGCTTCCCATCGCGGTGGACTTGCGACCGAAGGGCGACCTCGGCCCGACCTTCGGCAACACGCTGGCGTTCCACTTTGCGCGGTTCAAGCCCTCGGATGCGGCGGACGTGCCGCGACTGGCGAGCGCGCTGCGCGCGCAGCTGGCCGACGCCGTGCGCGGCGGGCACATCGAGGCCAACGACGCGGCCATGGACTTCCTGCAGTATCGCCCGCTGGCCATGGTCCGACGCGCCTTGCGGTGGACGGGCGGCGAGACCTTCTCGTTCAACTGCGCGGACGTCACGGACTTCCCCGCTGCGCTCGATCGATGCTTCGGCCGTCGGGTCGTGAACGCCTTCCATGTGCCCGCGGTTCCTCCGCGGCCGGGGATCGGGGTATTCTTCAACCGCTGTGCCGCCCGGAGCAACCTCGTGGTGGCCTGGATCGAGGGCGTGGTGACCGACAACGACGTGACGCGCATCGTGGAGACGGTGCGCGAGGAGATGGGATGGATCGAGACGTCGTGAATTACGACGTCGTGGTGGTGGGAGGCGGCGCCGCGGGCCTGGCGGCCGCGGTGGCGGCCGGCCGGGCGGGCGCGCGCACCGCCCTCGTCGAGCGCTACGGCTTTCTCGGAGGCATGGCCACGGCCGGGATGGTGAGCACCATCTGCGGGCTCTATCACGGGTCGCCGTCGGGGAGTCCGGAGCCGCTGAACGAGGGCTTTCCCGAGACGTTCGCGCGCCGGCTGGCGGGCATGCCCGGCTGCCAGAAGCCCGTTCGCCGGGGACGGACCTTCGTCCTGCCCTACACGCCGTTCGCCTTCGCGTGCCTCGCGGACGAGCTCGTGAGAGCCGTTCCGCACGTCGACGTCTTCCTCCACGCGTACCTCGTCGGCGTCGACGCGGGGCCGCGCCGCATCGAGGCGCTCCGCATCGCCACCTCCGAGCGAGCGGTCGAGCTCCGCGGGACGGTGGTGGCGGACACGAGCGGCGACGGCGTCGTCGCCGCGCGGGCGGGGGCGGCCACGGAGAGCGCTCCGGTGTCGGAGCGACAGCTGCCGGCGCTCGTCTTCGTCCTTCAGCACGTCGACGGCGACGCGCTCGGCCCCGGCGCGCGCCTGGCCGTCCTTCGCACGCTGGTCAACGCCGAGCGTGACGGGCTCTTGCCGAGCGGCGCCTCGAATCTCACGCTGGCGCTCTCGTCGCAGACCGGAGAAGTCATCGGCAAGCTCGCCCTCGCCGGTGTGGCCGACCATCTCGGTCGGGGAGGCGACTTCCTCACCGCCGCCGAGCAGGAAGGCCGCCAGCGCGTGCTCGCCGTCACCGAGTTCCTGAAGACGCTGCCGGCCTTCGGGCGCGCCTTCGTCTCCCACGTGGCGCCGCAGGTCGGCGTCCGCGAGAGCCGGCGTGTGGTCGGACGCTATCAGCTCACGCGCGACGACGTCCTCTCCGGCCGCAAGTTCGAGGACGCGGTGGCGCGGGCGAGCTGGCCGATCGAGCTGTGGCAGGAGGGATGCCTCGGCGCCACCTATGAGTATCTCGAGGACGGCCAGACCTACGACATCCCGCTCCGCAGCCTGCAGGCGCGCGACGTCGAGAACCTCTTCGTGGCCGGCCGCTGCATGAGCGCCACTCACGAAGCGCTCGGATCGGCCCGCGTGATGGGCACCTGCCTCGCCACCGGCGAGGCGGTGGGCCAGGCGGCCGCCCGCATGGCCGGGGGAGGCTGACGGCGTGAACCTGGTCGAGCTCGTCCACGCGTCCGCGCGACGCCACGCGCACCGACCCGCCGTGACCGACGCGCGCTCGGGCCACTCGCTCAGCTATGCGGACCTCGTCCGCGAGATCGAGCGGGTCGCCGAGTTCCTGATCGGCGCCGGCGTGGAGCCCGGCCAGCGCATCGGACTTCTCGCTCCGAACGCCACCGCGTACTTGCCGGCGGCGTTCGGCCTGCTCGCCACGGGCGCGTGCCTCGTCCCCATCGCGGCCAACCTCACGCCGTCGGAGATCGCGACGATCGCGACCGAGGTCGAGGTGAACGGCTGCCTGGCCTGGCCCGGTGCCGAGCCGCTGTCAGCGTCAGCCGAGCGCCAGACCCTCGCGACGGGCGAATGCGACGGGTTCAGCTTCCAGTGGCTCGCCCGGGACGCTCCAGGTCCCGACGCGCTCCGACGCCTGAACCCCGCCTTCATCCGGTTCACCTCGGGCACGACGGCCGACCGCAAGGGCGTCGTCCTGTCCCATGAAGCCACCGCGGCCAGGGTCGAGGCCTCCGATCGGGTGCTGCGCTTCACCGAGGACGACCGCATCCTATGGGTGCTGCCGCTCGCCTATCACTTCGCGGTGACGATCGTCGCCTACGTGCGGGCGGGCGCGCACATCCTGCTCTGCTCCGACACGCTGCCGGCGACCATCGTCGACTCCGTCCGGCGGCTGCGCGCCACCGTGCTCTATGCGTCACCGCTCCACTTCGACCGCATGAGCAATCTGGCGTCGAGCGCTCCCCTCGCCGACGTCCGGCTGGCGCTCTCGACCAGCGCGCCGATCGCGCCGGCGGTGATGGAGCGCTTCGAGTCGACCTACGGCGTCCCGGTGGGGCAGGCCTACGGGATCATCGAGGCGGGCCTGCCGTGCATCAATCGAGGGGGCGAGGAGCTGCCGAGCAGCTCGGTGGGACGTGCCGTCCCCGGGTACGACGTGGCCGTCTTCTCGGACGCGGGCGAGCCGCTTTCTTCCGGCGCGTCGGGCGAGATCGGCCTGCGCGGCGACGGGCTCTTCTCCGCGTACTACACGCCCTGGCGGCCTCGCGAGGAAGTCGCGCGTGACGGCTGGTTCCTCACCGGCGACATCGGCGAGTTCGACGAGGACGGCTACCTG
>Ga0075428_100008430_pt1 | contig 11434 bp, 8 predicted proteins | sample RhiMetdeltSRZDD2_FD_75291 | JGI IMG/M metagenome (GOLD analysis project Ga0075428, IMG submission 75291) | Populus rhizosphere microbial communities from Tennessee, USA - Rhizosphere MetaG P. deltoides SRZDD2 | ecosystem: Host-associated > Plants > Roots > Rhizosphere > Soil | place: USA... | reverse complement strand
CGCCGGTCCTCGTCGATCACTGCCGCCGCTCCAACGCAGGGTTGTTCTACAGGGACTCCGCGGAGTTCACCGAGGCGCTGGACCTGCTCGTGAAGTCGACCTCGTTCCGCACCGCGCTCGGCGAGAACGGCCACCGCTACGTCGCGTCGAACTACCGCTGGGAGGTGGTGCTGGCGCGATACAAGCGGCTGATCGCGGCGGTGTCGGGCAAGGAGCTGTAGCCTCGCGGGCTACGGGCCGCCTTCGAGCCGCTGCCAGCTCGCTTGCCTGACCTTCAACGTCCCGCTCGCATCGGCCAGCGCCAGCTCGAAGCGGAAGCGTGCTGCATCCGGGAGCATCGCTGCGAGCCCATGGAGGTTCCTCGGCTTCCCGGCGAAGGAGGCCCGAAAGCGGGCTGTGGTTGCCGGACCCGAACGGTCCACCTCGAGCCCCGCGGTTCCCACCTCGACGCTCTCATACAGCGCGAAATAGCGGCGCAGCTCGGCGAGGGTCTCGGACCGTGCCAGGCCCGCCTCGCTTCTGAAGTCGTCGGTCAGGTGATCGGCGAAGGCGTCGGCGTCCTGCGCCGCAGCGGCCCTGCGCAGGTCGTACAGAAGCCGTTCGATCGGATCAGCGGGTGCTCGCTCGCCGCAGGCGAGCCCGCAAGCGGCGCCGAGGAAGGCGACGACGAGACCCCGCCTCAGCGCATGGCCCTGAGCTGTTCGAGGAGCTGCTCCGCCGTCTGGGGACCCTTGAGGATGGAGGCCGCTCGGACGATCTGCTGGATTGCCTCGTCGATCACGTCCATTCCCGCTCCGCGGTCCAGCTCAGCCTTCGCCTTCAGGTAGTGCTTGTTGACGACGCTCTCGCCCACGGCTCCCAGCAAGTTGTTGCACAGGTCGCGCACGCGATTGAGCCGTGTGACCAGCTCGGGCGCCGCTTGCGGAGGCGCCGCGCGCAGCGGCGTCGAGGCCACCCGCGTCGCGGGCGGAGTGGGCGCGGCGCCCGGCGCGCCCGCTTCCTTCAGACGGATGAGGCCGGTGGCGATGAGACCGTAGAGGATCTTGGCGGCGTCGAAGACCGAGAGGCCGCTGGCGAGGGCGATCTGCTTGATCGAGCGTTGGCCGTCGATCTTCGAGAGGATCAGCCACTCGCTGGTGTTCAGGTTGATCTGGCCCTCGCGGTTCTCCTGCACCACGAACTCCGGGACCATCTCGGTGGAGGGGATCTTCTTGGAAAGCACGCGCCACTCGTCGAGGCGCCGGGCCGCCTCCATCAGCAGGTTCGTGTTGCTGCGCGAGATCGTCCTGTGCTCGGTCGCGACGCCGGGCTCGAACTTGAAGTCGCCGCGGCTCCAGATCGCAAGAGCGTAGACGGCCTCCTCGCCGCTCGCGTCCTCGAGCTGCGCGTGGACGATCTGCCCGTCGTGCAGGAAGATCTGGCCTTTGAGGTTTCCGTCCACGAGGTGGAAAACGCCCGTCTTGCCGCTGACGCTGATGAGCTGGATGATGTCCGGAAGGTGAAGCTCGGCTAGGGAGCCTTGAAAGGCCATGTCAGGGGGCGCTAACCCGCAGAATCTGTGCCAATTAGAGTCGTGAGGTTATCAGCGGCCTCAGGCCGCGTCAAGATCACGCGGAAGTGATCTTCGCTTCCTCGTTCTCGCGCAGCGGCGCGACGGGGACGCTCGAGCGTCGGTCCCGTGGGATCGCGATGTTGTGGCGCTTGATCATCTCATTCAGCGTCGTCGGCTTGAGTCCCAGGAGGCGAGCGGCCTCCTTCTGCACGCCGCGCGTCGACTCGAGCGTGCTCTCGATGAGGCGTCGCTCGAAGCTGGCGATCACGTCCTTGAGGCTGATCCCCTCCGGTGGAACGGTCAGGAGCGGCACGTGGAAGACGGGGGCGCTGCGGACGTGGTCGGGGATCAGCTCCCGGTCGATCTCGCCGCTCGTCGCGAGCACGACGCCGCGCTCGATGACGTTCTCCAGCTCCCGGACGTTTCCGGGCCAGTCGTAGTCGAGCAGGGCCTGTAGCGCGGACGGCAGGACCGCGGAGACCCGCTTGCCGTTCTCCTGGGAGTACTTGTCCACGAAGTGCGCGACCAGGGCCGGGATGTCCTCCTTGCGCTGGCGCAGGGGTGGCAGCTGAACCGCGATCACGTTGAGGCGATAGAAGAGGTCCTCGCGGAAGCGCCCTTCCTCGACGGCGCGGCGCAAGTCGATGTTGGTGGCGGCCACGATCCGCACATCGACGCGGATCGTCTCCACCCCACCAAGGCGCATGAACTCCCGCTCCTGCATCACGCGCAGCAGCTTGGCCTGGGTCTCGAGCGGGATGTTGCCGATCTCGTCGAAGAACAGCGTGCCTTTGTCGGCGAGTTCGAAGAGCCCCTTCTTCGCGTACACCGCGCCCGTGAAGGCGCCCTTGACATGACCGAACAGGTTCGACTCGAGCAGATCGTGGGGCAAGCTACCGGAGTTGACGACCACGAAGGGCCGCTCGGCACGCGGCGAGTTGGCGTGGATGGCCTTTGCCACCAGCTCCTTGCCGGTGCCGCTCTCGCCGATCACGAGGATCGTGGAGCGCGAGGGCGCCGCCTGGGAGATCAGGCTGAAGATCTGCTGCATGCGGGGGGCCTTCCCCACGATCTCCGTGAAGCGGCCCTGGTCCCGCAGCGCGGTGCGCAGCTCGCGGTTCTCGTCCTGCAGCCGGCGCTGGTTCAAGGCGTTGCGCAGGATGTGCAACACCTCCTCGTGCTTGAACGGCTTCGCGATGTAGTCGAACGCGCCCTTGCGCATCGCAGTGATGGCGGTCTCCACCGATGCGAAGGCGGTGATCATCAGCACCACCAGCTCGGGGTCGATCCGCTTCAGCTCCTCGAGCACGTCGAGGCCCCCCATCTCGGGGAGCATCACGTCGAGGATGACCGCGTCGAAACTGCCCCGGCGCGCGACGGACAAGCCCTCGGCGCCGTTCTCCGCCAGGGTCACGTTGTAGCCCGCCTTCGAGAGCAGGGTCATGAGCACGTCGCGCATCACCTCTTCGTCGTCGACGACGAGGATGCGCTCGCCGCTCACCGCTGGGCCACCTCGGCGAGGGCGGCGGCGGGCAGGGCCACCTGGAACGTGGTGCCCTTGCCCGGTGCGCTGTCCACGAATATCGCACCGCCGTGCTCCTGCACGATGCCGTAGGAGACGGACAGGCCCAGGCCGGTGCCGCGGCCTCCGCCCTTGGTCGTGAAGAACGGGTCGTAGATGCGCTTGACGTCCTCGCGGCTGATGCCGTGGCCCGTGTCGCTGACCTCGGCCACGATCGTGTCCCCGTCGGCGTAGGTCTTCACGGTCAGCCAGCCGCCCTTGGGCATGGCGTCGCGAGCGTTCAGGATCAGATTGAAGAAGACCTGTTGCAGGCGGTTCTCGTTGCCTCGCACCGGCGGCAGGCTCTCGCCAAGCTCGCGCACCAGGCGGATGCGCGTCTTCTCGAGCTGGTGCTCGAGCAGCGAGATAACCTCGAGCACGACCTTGTTCACGTCGAGCACGTCGAACTCGGCCCTCGAGGAGCGTGCGAAGTTCAGCAGGTTGTTGATGATCTTGGCCGCGCGGAAGGTCTGCTTCTCGATCTTGTCGAGCAGCGGGAAGCGCAGGTCCTCGGGCTTGACCTGCTCCTTCAGCATCTGGGTGTACGAGGAGATGCCCGTGAGCGGCGTGTTCACCTCGTGGGCAACGCCGGCGGCCAACAGGCCGATCGAGGCCATCTTCTCAGCGTGCTGGAGCTGGTCTTCCAGGCGGATGCGCGCCGTGACGTCCTCGAGGATCAGCACCGTGCCGTGACGCTCGCCGGAGTCCACCTCGAAGGGCGCGATCGAGACGTTCACGATCACGCTCCGGCCGTCGGGCTTCTGGAGGTGCAGCTTGTAGATGTGGGCGATCTCCTCGTGATCCTCCATCACCAGGCTGCCGCGCAGGGCTTCGAGGAACGGCGCTGGGAACACCTCGTCCAGGGTGCGGCCCAGCACCTCTTGGCGCTTGCGGCCGTCCAGCGACTCCATGGCCCGGTTCCAGCGCGCGACGCGACCGTCCAGGTCGAGCACCAGGATACCGGAGTCCATGCTCTCGAGGATGTTCTGGTTGTACTCGGTGAGGCGCTGCAGCTCGTCGGCCTTCTCCCGCAGGCTCTGGAAGAGCCGACCGTTCATGAAGGCCGTGGCGGCCTGGCCGGCGAGCGCCTGGAGCAGGTCGATCTCCTCGCTGTTCAGCGTGTCGAAGCGTTCCTTGCGGCCCACGCCCAGGATCGCGATCAGCTCGCCCTTCACGCGGCAGGGGAAGTAGTGGACCAGATCGAGCGGGCCCGCCTCGGGGTATTCCTCGTTCGCCGACTCGGCATTGACCGGAGCGCCCTCAGCCAGGCGCCGCGCCAGGGCGCCGGTCGCGGGCAGGCGGATGCTCTGCGCTCCCGGGCCGCAGCCCATCGCCGAGAACATCGCGAAGGCGCCGTCACGCTCGGGCAGGAACGCGGCCACGGACTGCACGCCCAGGGCGTTGCGCACGCCGCGCAGGAGCTGGTCCGTCATCGAGCGCAGGTCGAGCCCGGCGTTCAAGTCCTGGCTGAGGCGCAGCAGCGAGCGGCGAGGGCTGTCGCGACGGTAGAAGAGCCGATCGATCGCGTCCTGGATCCGGCTCTTCACGGGCGTGAACAGCAGAATCACCACGAGCGTCGAGAGCACCGCGATCAGGGTGACGTGGGGCTCCTCGTCGCCGGTGATCGCCGAGTTGAACAGCCCGATCACGAGCAGGCAGATCCCCACGATCGCTGCGGTGGCCAGGACGTAGACGAGGGCGCGGCGGAAGATCAGCTCCACGTCCATGAGCCGATGCTTCACCACCGCGTAGGCGAGGCTCAGCGGGATGAGCGCCAGCGGGATGTAGCCGGCCAGCTCCATCGCGAAGCGCGGCTCACGGCCGAGCGCGAAGGGCACCGCGTAGAACGCGAAGAACGGGAGCACCCCCGAGCCCGTGCCCCAGACCAGCCACTTCATCTGCTTGCGCGCCGTCAGGCTGCGCGTCTTGTGGTAGGAGTCGAGCAGGATCGCGAACGAGACCGCGAACAGCAGCGCGAAGTAGAGGGGCTTGGAGCGGTCGATGGCCGCGGTCACCCGCCACAGCGCTTGTCCGCCCTGGGTCGTCACGAACAGCACCTGGGAGAGCACCGCGACCCCGGCCAGCGCCAGCGCCGGCATGTAGGCCACGAGCACCAGCCAGGCGCGGCGAGACGACAGCCGCCGCTCGGGAAAGCTCACGCAGAAGTGGAGGAAGACGACGGGCAGCAGCAGCACCGCCAGGTGGTCCGTCCACAGCAGCGTCCAGTCGGCTAGGTTGAGCTTGCCGGTGTAGGACGTGGAATACATCAGGAAGAACAGCAGGCAGATCGCGTAGAAGTGGAGCGCCGCGCGATCGGGCGGGCGTCGCAGCATCACGATCGTTCCGACGACGAGGCTGAAGAAGCCGACGAGGGACAGGTAGTAGAAGAGTGTCGCGTTCCCCTTGGGGAGCGGCTTCACGGCGATCTCCAGGGAGCGTCGCTCCTCGGCTCGCAGGATCGAGTACGTGAGCCGATCGCCTGCTGAGCGCCGTGCCAGGCGTGTCTGGACCTGCTCGTGGGTCAGCACCTCCTCTCCGTCCACGGCGAGCAGCACGTCGCCGACCCTGACACCGGCGAGGGCCGCCGGTCCACCCGGCGCCAGGCGCGAAGCGACCACCCCGGCGGGCGACGTCTTCCAGAAGACGCCGTCGTCCAGAAGTGTCCACGTGGCCTTGAGGAAGATGTTGTAGACACCGAGCCCCGTGAGCAGGACGGCAACGCTCAGGACAGAGAGATTCTTGGTGCGAGCGCGCATCATGAGGTCAGTGTTCTACGCTCGCTCAAGGTGCAAACGCCATGCCGCTGGATCCAAGGCTTCGAAGTCGAGAATGCTTGATTCTACAATCACTTGCGATGACATCCGAACGGTCGAATCCGACGCGCCGTAGATCCCATGCATTGTGTTGGAGTGCGTCCTCGAGAAAAAAAGAAGCGAGGCCGCGCCTCGCCCTTCGGATCACCGACGCCGGGTTCGTCTCCCTAGAAGCGAACCGAGATCCCTCCCAAAACGCGCGTCGGCGGCGCTACGACCGCCAGCTCGTCCAGAGTTCCGGCCTCGGCCGGCTCGTAGAACATGTTCCTCACCGCCACGAGCAGCTCCCAGTCCGCCCGAGTGACGCCACCGAGGAAGGGGAGACCCTGGCTGACCTGGACATCGAAACGCGTGGTTCGCACGGGCTCGGCGAGTGCAGCCGCGCTGTCGTCGCCTTGCGCGTTCATCAGGTTCACTCGATAGAAGGCCACGATCCGAGTATCGGTGGGATCGAAGGCGGCCTCGACGCGCCCGACCAGATCGTGAAACTCGCCCTGGGGAAGCGACGCGACGGACGGACCCGAGACGAAAGCCACCGGCATCTCGCGCTGCACATGACCGAAGGAATAGGCGAGCGAGCCTCGCACCGCGTGCCCGAAGCCGCGGCTCAAGTCCATCCCGAAACCGCGGGCCGTCGTCTGGCCCGCGTTGAAGATGCGCAGCTGGCGGAGCGTGCCACGTCCCGCGAAAGCGTTCACGAGCTGGTCCTGGATCGACTCGTCCCAGGCCCGCACCCCCACGAGCGTTCCGGCGAAGCTGTGGTCGGCGCCGAGCTGGACGCGCACGACGCGCTCGGCCCGCAGGTTCGCAGGCATCGCCGCGTAGAGGATTGCGGGCGCCGTGGCCATGGTCGACAGCGTCAGGAGATCCCCGCCAGGCACCACCGTCCGCTCCTCGGCCGAGGCGTGAAAACGCGTGCAGTCGTCGGTCTTGAACTCGAGGCCCAGGGACGGATCCAGGTGGTTACTGTCCTGGACGAACCCCACGTACGTCTGCCGCAGGCCAGCCGTGGCGCTCATCCTCTCGCCGAAGGCCGCACGGTCCTCGATGAACAGCGCACCGACGGCGCGGCCGTCGGGAGCGAGGTCGTCTGCACCCGTCAGGGGCCGCACGAGGCGCGTGCCGTATCCGGCTCCCGCGCGCAGCTCGTGGTCGTCCGCCGAACCGATGACGAGCTCCGCGGCCATGCGCCAGGACGTGTCCTCGCTCTCCGCGAGCACTCCGCCCACCGTGAAGCGCGCGTCGTCCGAGAGCCGGCCCTCGAACCGGAGAGCGCCGGTTCCCTGGGAGGCGAAATCGGACCCCGCCTCGTCGCCTCCGGTGGTCGCCGCGGCCACGAGCTCGACTTGCCCGCCCAGATCGGAGGCGCGCGGTCCCGGCGTCGTGCCGGTGCTCGCGGCCATCACAACCTGCTCGTCACCCAGGCCCTGTACGCCCCGCTGTTCGAGGGTCGAGCGCGCCTTGTGGCGCACCAACCACGTCAGTTCACGACGCCGCGACGCAGCCTCCTCGTCCGAGAGCTCGGCCAGGGACGGGAGGCTCAGGGCCAGGATCGACTGCTGGTTTGCGTGTACGGTGATCTGGCGCGCCACGGCCGGCTTCAAGCCCTCGCCGAGCGCGCGCACCGTGTACGAGCCTGCCGGAAGCGAGGGCAGCACGAAGCGGCCGGCGTCGTCCGAGAACGTGACGAGGCCTCCGCCGCGCATGCCCTTCGCGAACAGTGAGACGAGGGCTCCTGCCACGGGTGTGCCCCGACTGTCTTCGACCCAACCCATGACGGAGCCGCCGTTCGGCTCGATGGCGAAGGCGGTCCCTGCCGCGCCCAGCATTAGGGCCGCAGCAAGCAACAGGGCAGTCGAAGGGTAGCGCTTCGTGACGAACTCCCGCAGGAGGTCACGCTACCCCGCTCCGCGAGGCCTGTCAACACCTTTCGGGTCTGACACGCCGTTCCAAACTGAGCTAGGATCTGCACCCCCACCATGGCCCGCTACTTTGACGTCACGGTCCCGCTGTCGGCGGCGGTGCCAACGTTTCCTGGCGACCCGCGCTTCCACATGGAGTTCACCCACCGGATCGCAGACGGGCAGCCCTACAATGTCGCGCGCATCACCCTTGGGGCGCACTCCGGCACACACGTGGACGCCCCTTATCACTTCCTGGCTGACGGCAACACGGTCGAGTCGTTGCCCCTCGAGATCCTGATGGGCAAGTGCCGCGTCGTCGAGGTGAGAGCCCGCGAGAAGATCGAGCGGCACGCGCTGGAAGCCCTCGACATGCGCGACGACCTCCGGGTCCTGCTCAAGACGCGGATGTCCGGGCAGCTCCGATTGCGGGAGTTCCAGGAGGACTTCGTCTATCTCACTCCGGACGCGGCCCAGTACCTGGTCCAGGCGGGCATCAAGCTCGTTGGCATCGACTATCTCTCCGTGGAGAAGTTCGGCAGCGAGGACTTCGCGGCGCACCACGCGCTGCTGGGCGCGGGCGTTGTGATCATCGAGGGACTCGACCTTTCGGAAGTGGAGCCGGGAGAGTACGACATGACCTGCCTGCCGCTCAGGATCGTGGGCGCGGACGGCTCGCCGGCCCGCGTTGTGCTGAGGTCGCGTCCCTGATGCCCCACGCGCTCCTCAGCGTCCTCGAGGAGTCGCGGGCCTTCGCGGTGATCCGCACCGACACGCCGGAGAGCGCCGAGGCCGCGGGGCGCGCCTGCCTGCGGGGCGGCCTGCGCTTTCTCGAGATCACGCTGACCGTACCCGATGCGCTCGCCGTGGTGCAGCGACTCGCCCCCGAGACAGGCGCGATCGTCGGAGTCGGGTCGGTCACCTCCCGGGATCAGGTGGCTGCCGCGGCGCGGGCTGGCGCGCGCTTCGCGGTCTCGCCGCACTTGGAGGTCGACCTCGTCGCCGAGGCGCGGTCCCTGGGACTGCTCGCCTCGGCCGGCGGGGTCACGCCCACGGAGATGGTGGCGGCGCATCGAGCCGGCGCCGAGGTGATCAAGATCTTCCCCGGCTCCGCCTTCGGCCCCGGATACCTGAAGGCGGTTCGCGAGCCCCTGCCGTTCCTGCGCCTGATGCCGACGGGCGGCGTCGACGAGAGGAACCTCACCGCCTGGCTCGACGCGGGAGCCTGCGCTGTCGGCCTCGGCGGGAGCCTGTTCCCCAGAGAAGCCGTCAAGGTGGGTGACTGGGGCGCGGTCGAGGCGCGCGCTCGGCAGGTGTCGGGGCTCGTCAAGGAATGGCGGGAGCGCCAGGCGCGTTGAGGCGGCCATGAACGTCCTTCTGCTGCGGGACGTCGCCGCCGTGCTGCTCGCCGGCGGGGCTGGGGAGCGACTCTATCCCCTGACCCGCGATCGGGCCAAGCCGGCCGTGTCCTTCGGCGGGCCCTACCGGATCATCGACTTCACGCTCTCCAACTGCATCAACTCGGGGCTGCGCAAGATCTTCATCGTCACGCAGTACAAGTCCCAATCCCTCAACCGTCACATCCGCCTGGGCTGGACGGTGGTCAACACCGAGCTCGGGGAGTTCGTCGAGATCCTGCCGCCCCAGAAGCGGACCGGCGAGAACTGGTACCTCGGCACCGCCGACGCCTGCTACCAGAACCTCTACTCGATCGAGCGCGAGCAGCCGCGCTGGGTGATCGTGCTCTCCGGGGACCACATCTACAAGATGGACTACGGCAAGATGCTGGACGTCCACATCGCCCGCGGCGCGCAGCTCACGGTGGCGGCGATCGAGGTGCCGATCGCGGAATCGCGCCGCTTCGGCGTCGTCGAGGTGGACGAGGACAGCCGGATCACGGGCTTCCGCGAGAAGCCGTTCCAGGCGTCGCCCACGCCCTGGAACCCAGGCTACTGCCTGGGTTCGATGGGGATCTACATCTTCGACTTCGAGGTGATGCAGCGCGAGCTGCTTCGCGACGCCGAGTCGTCCTCGAGCCACGACTTCGGCAAGGACATCATCCCCAGCCTGGTGGAGCGGGGCGAGCGCGTCTTCGCCTATTTGTTCTGGGACGAGAACAAGAAGGAATCGAAGTACTGGCGCGACGTGGGAACCCTGGACGCCTACTACGAGGCGTCGATGGACCTGATCCAGGTCGATCCCGTCTTCAACCTCTACGATCCCGATTGGCCGCTGCGCACTTACCAGCCGCAGTTCCCGCCGGCCAAGTTCGTCTTCAACGAGGACGGTCGGCGGGGCGGCGCAACCCAGTCGATCGTCTCGATGGGCTGCATCGTGTCGGGCAGCGAGGTGAAGCGCTCGATCCTCGGGCCCAACGTCCGCGTCCATTCCTACTGCGAGATCGAGGACTCGATCCTGATGCCGAACGCCGTGGTCCACCGCCACGCCCGCATCCGGCGCGCGATCATCGACCGCGACTTCGAGGTCCCCCACGGCGCCGTCATCGGCCACGATCCCGCCGAGGACCGGCGCCGCCACAGCGTGACCGAGAACGGGGTGGTCGTGGTCACGCCCGGCGAAGAATGCTACGTGGAGGCGCGCTAGGACGCCTTCTCGGGCGGCGCCGCCGCCGCGGAATCAGCCGCGGGTGGCTTCGGCGCCGGAGGCGGTGCGGGCACGGGTCGCGTCGTGGGGCCCAGGCCGAACATCAACAAATAGACGCCGAGTGCCAGGTCGGCGACGATGCATGCCCACGGGTACCATTCGGGAAGCGTGGTCTTCAGCTCCCCGACCACGTGAACCAGATCCCACCCGGCGTGGAGCGTCCAGGCCAGTCCGAGCAGCCTCATGCTGCGTACGCCCAGCAGCGCGATCCCGCAGAAGAGCACGACGCCCAGGGCTTGGAGAAGCACTCCGGCCAGGTTCGAGGCGGCCAGCGCGGCACCCAGGTATATCCCGACGGCTGCGCCGAGGAGCACCAGCAGCACGACCCGGCCCCGCTCGGGACCCAGCGCACGGCAAGTCGCGAGCGCCGCGAACGCGAACAGCACTCCGAGAACCAGGGCGAGCGGCATCGGTGCTTCTTAGCATGGCTCCGGTCCCCGCGCGAAACGCGACGGCGGCGCCAGCGCGGTGGCGCCGCCGAGTCTGGTAGGATCCCCGCGCCGCCCTCAGGAGGGTTTCGTGACGAACATCGACAGCGTCTTCGCGCGCGAGGTCCTGGATAGCCGGGGCAACCCGACGGTGGAGGTGGAAGTCGTCCTGGAGGGAGGCGCCCTGGGCAGGGCGGCGGTTCCGTCCGGCGCATCGACGGGCGAGCACGAGGCCGTCGAGCTGCGCGACGGCAACAAGAAGCGCTACCTCGGCAAGGGCGTCCAGAAGGCGGTGTCGGCGGTCAACGATGCGCTGTCCGGCGAGCTGATCGGTGAGGACGCCACGGATCAGGCCCTCATCGACGCGTTGATGATCGACCTCGACGGCACCGACAACAAGCGCAAGCTCGGCGCCAACGCCATCCTGGCGTGTTCGCTGGCGGTGGCGAAGGCTGCGGCGGAGACCACGGGCCAGCCGCTCTATCGCTATGTGGGCGGCACCAACGCCCGCACCC
>Ga0075428_100008429_pt1 | contig 11434 bp, 6 predicted proteins | sample RhiMetdeltSRZDD2_FD_75291 | JGI IMG/M metagenome (GOLD analysis project Ga0075428, IMG submission 75291) | Populus rhizosphere microbial communities from Tennessee, USA - Rhizosphere MetaG P. deltoides SRZDD2 | ecosystem: Host-associated > Plants > Roots > Rhizosphere > Soil | place: USA... | reverse complement strand
CCCTTCCATGATGGCGGCCATGGCGGCGGCCGCCTCGTCCTCGGTCAAAGGGCGTCCGCGCAGGACCTTGGCCAGCTGCTCGCGCATCACGACGCCCGCTGGGCCGCGGAGGGCGCGCCCAGGCGCAGGAAGTTCCGCAGCAGGTCCCGGCCGGGGGCGGTGAGGATGCTCTCGGGATGGAACTGCACGCCTTCCAGGGGCAGCGCGCGGTGGCGCAGGCCCATCACGATCCCGTCCGCGGTCCAGGCCGAGACCTCGAGGCATTCCGGCACGCTCGCCCTGTCCACGATCAAGGAGTGATAGCGGGTGGCAACGAAGGGGTCGGGCAGCCCCGTGAAGACCGTGCGGCCGTCGTGGTGGATGGGCGAGGTCTTGCCGTGCATCAGCGAGGGCGCCCGCACCACCCGCCCGCCGAAGACCTGGCCCAGGGCCTGGTGGCCGAGGCAGACCCCGAGCAGCGGGACGCGTCCCGCGGCGCGGCGGATCAGCTCCAGCGTGACGCCCGCCTGGTCGGGGGTGCCGGGACCGGGCGAGATCACGATGCGCTCCGGCCGCAGGGCCAGCGCCTCCTCCGCCGTCACCTGGTCGTTGCGCACGACGCGGATGTCCGCGCCGAGCTCGCCGAGGTACTGGTAGAGGTTGTAGGTGAACGAGTCGTAGTTGTCGACGAGGAGCAGCATGGCTCTACAGCTCCCGCGCCAGGCCCAGCGCCTCCACCAGCGCCGCGGCCTTGGCCTCGGTCTCCCGCTGCTCCGCGGCGGGGTCTGAATCGGCGACGATGCCCGCCCCCGCCTGCACCACGGCCCGCCCTCCCTGCAGGAGGAGCGTCCGGATCGTGATGCAGAAGTCGAGGTTCCCGCGCAGGTCGATGTAGCCCACGGCCCCGCCGTACAGCCCGCGGGGCTGCGGCTCCAGCTCGTCGATGATCTCCATGGCCCGCACCTTGGGCGCACCGCTCAGGGTGCCGGCGGGAAAGGCGGCGACCAGGGCGTCCAGCGCGTCCTTTCCCTCGGCCAGCTCGCCGGTCACGGAGCTGACGAGGTGCGAGACGTGGCTGTAACGCTCGACCTTCATGAGCTCCGGGACGGTCACGCTGTTGAAGCGGCAGACGCGGCCCAGGTCGTTGCGGCTCAGGTCCACCAGCATCAGGTGCTCGGCCCGCTCCTTGGGGTCCCCCGCCAGCTCCTCCGCCAGCCGCGCGTCCTCCTCTGCCGTCGCTCCCCGCGGCCGCGTGCCCGCGATGGGCCGCATCTCCGCGCGCCGGCCCTCCACGCGCACCAGCATCTCCGGGGACGCACCGGCGATCGCCGACGTGCCGTCCTTCAGGAAGTACATGTAGGGCGACGGGTTCACCATCCGCAGGGCGCGATAGACCGTGAAGGGATCGTGCATGCAGCGGACGGCCGTCTGCCGGGACAGCACGACCTGGAAGACGTCGCCCGCGGCGATATAGGCCAGGGCGCGGCTCACCGCGTCGCGGTAGCGGTCGCCGTCGCCCAGTCCCGCATCCATGTCGCTGATGTCGGGCGGGCCGGCGCGCGCGCCGCCGGGAGGCGTACGCCGCAGGTCCGACTCCAGGCCGTCCAGGATCGACTGCGCGTCTTCGAAGGCCGAGCGGCGGCCCGGGTCCGCGTCGGCGATGAGGATGAGGCGCTGGCAGACATGGTCGAAGGCCACGAGCGAGCGGTAGAACGAGAAGGACGCCACCGGCGCCGCGCTCGGACCGTGCCGCTGGGGGATGCGCTCGAACAGCCTAACTGCGTCGTAGGCCAGGTACCCGACGGCGCCGCCCGTGAAGCGGGGAAGGCCCGGGACCTCCGCCGCGGGCGGACCCAGGCGCGAGCGCAAGGCCCCAACGAAGTCCGCGTCGCCCGCGCGCGCCTCGACGGTGGCCACGGGGTCGCGGCCGAGGAACGAGTAACGCGCCACGCGCTCGCCGCCCACCACGCTCTCGAGCAGGAAGGCCCGCTCCGAGCGCCCCCTGAGGGCGAGGAAGGCGGAGACGGGAGTGAGGAGGTCGCCCGGTATCTCGCGGAACACCGGCACCAGCCCGCCGCCCGCAGACAGACGCTCGTAGTCCTCGAAGGAGAGCCGCCTCACCGCACGGCCTCCATGGCCTCCGCCAGGGTGAACCGCTTCTCGTAGAGGGCCTTGCCCACCACTACCTCGTCCACGCCCAGGGCCTCGAGCTCGCGAACGCGCCGGAGCTGGTCGAGCGTGGAGAGCCCTCCCGCCGCGGTCACGGCCAGCCCGCACGACCGCACGAGCGCCTCGAGGGCGGGGAGGTTGGGGTGGAGGGCGCCGTTCCCGTCGCGGACCACGTCGCTGTACTGGATGCGCTTCACCGCCCACGCCTTCACCTGCGCGGCCAGGTCCAATGCCTCCACGGTGTTGATCTCGTTCCAGCCCGCCACCCCCACCTTTCCGTCGCGCGCCTCGAAGGCCACCGCCACCGCCTCGGGCCACCGGCGCACCGCCTCCTGGACGACGCCGGGAGCGGCGATGGCGGCGGTGCCGAACACGACGCGGTCGGCGCCGCGCTGGCGGTACCGCATGGCGTTTTCCAGGACGCGGAGTCCCCCGCCCACGTCGACCGGGATCGTCACCGCCTCGATGATCTCGGCCACCGTGTCGAACTGCGGCTGGGCCGAGATCGCGGCGCCGAGGTCCACGAGGTGCAGGCGGGCCGCGCCCTCCTCCTGCCAGCGCCGCGCCACCTCCACCGGCTCGCTGCCGTAGACGTGCTCCTCGCGCAGCTCGCCCTGCTTGAGGCGCACCACCTTGCCGCCCCGGACCTCCATGGCGGGCACGACGATCACTCCTGTCCTCCGTTCATCTCCGTCAGCTGCCCACGTACTTCGCGTAGACGCCGCGGGCCTGGGCGGCATCCTTGACGCCCTTGACGATGGCGCGGCCGTCACCGAACACCACCAGCTCCGCGTCGCCACCCACGAAGCGCACCAGGTGCTCGTTCGCGGTCACCGAGCCGGCGGCGGCAAGCCGCGCGGCCAGGGCCCCGAGGTCCACGCGCGTCCCGCGCGGGGCGCGGATCTGCACCGCGTCCCGCCCGCACAGCACGGCGGAGGCGCCCGCCGCGCCCTTCACGGCGTAGTCGTAGCGTCCCTCGGTGCACGCCGGGCACCAGGGCGCGCGCCCGCGGAGGTCCATCAACTCGAACAGGCCCTGCCACAGGTCCACGCTCACCACGCCGGGCAGCAGCGACTCCGTCCGTCCCGACAGGACCTTCAGGGCCTCACCGGCCTGGATGCCGGCGACGACGTGGACGATCGGGGCCACGACGCCGGCGGTGTCGCAGGTGGGGCCGGATCCGGGGGCCGGCATCTCCTCGAGCACGCAGCGCAGGCAGGGCGACACCCGCGGCCGCACGAGCAGGGCCAGCCCGTAGGCGCCCACGCAGGCGCCGTAGACCCAGGGGATGCCCTCGCGGACGCAGACGTCGTTGACGAGGAAGCGGGCCTCGAAGTTGTCGGTGCCGTCGAGGACGACGTCCGCGCCCGCCAGCAGCTCGTCGGCGTTCTCGGTGGAGAGGTCGGCCACGATGCCGCGCACGTGGACGTCGGAGTTGATGGCGCGCAGCTTCGATTCCGCGGCCACGGCCTTGGGCATGCCGCGCGCGGCGTCCGCTTCGTCGAAGAGCGACTGCCGCTGGAGGTTCGACTCCTCGACGTAGTCGCGGTCGATGAGGGTGAGGCCGCCCACGCCCGCGCGGGCCATCATCTCGGCCAGCGAGGATCCGAGGGCGCCGCACCCCACGACGACGACCTTGGCCGCCCGGATGCGGGCCTGGCCCTCGCGTCCGATGCCGGCGAACAGCTCCTGCCGGGAGTATCGGCCCGCGGCCGGAGACGCCTGCGGCACCGTCATGCGCGGAGCTCCTGCGCGATCCGGATGGCCGCCGCCGTCATCGCCTCCACGGGCGCTTCGAGGCCGGTCCAGGTCTCGAACTGCGCCACCGCTTGCGCGAGCAGCATCTCGAGGCCGTCGATGGTGGCGCAGCCGGCGGCCCGCGCCTCCCGCAGCAGGCGCGTGTCCAGCGGGTCGTAGACCATGTCCAGGACGATCGTCCCGCGGCGGTGCAGGTCCTGCGGCACGGGCGTCTCCGCGGGCGCGGCGGCGGATCCGACGGGCGTGGCGTTGATGAGGATGTCCCACGCCTGCTGCGACAGGTCGGCCAGCGGTGCGTGGGCACAGCCTACCGCCGCCGCGGCCTGCGCGGCCTGACCCGGGTTGCGCGCGGCCAGCGTGACCCGCGCCCCCTTGCGGCGCAGCGCCAGGGCGGCCGCGCGGGCCGCGCCTCCCGCGCCGACGATCACGGCCGCCCGGCCCTTCAGCTCGCCGCGCTTCTTCAAGGGGCCCACCACGCCGATACCGTCGGTGGTCGAGCCGCGCAGGGTGCCGTCCTGCACGACCACGGTGTTGACGCTCCCGCACATCGCCGCCTGCTCCTCCACCTCGTGGAGGTGCGAAAGGATCTCGACCTTGTAGGGCCGGGTCACGCTGAAGCCCGCCAGGTCGAGGCCGGGCAGGGCCCGCACGAAGGGCTCGATGGCCTCGGCCTGCAGCGGGACGTACACGGCGTCGATCCCCCGCGCCGCGAAGGCCTGGTTGTGGAGGAGCGGCGACAGGCTGCGCCGGACGGTGCCGCCCAGCACGCCGTACACGCGCGTGGCCGTGTTGACCTGGCGGACGCGATAGATCTCGGCCATCTCCCCGGCCGGCATCTGGCCCGCCGCGGACTCCACGCCCGCGGCCGCGGATGCGTACACGAACGGCGCGCCGTACCGGCCGCCGACGAGCCGGGTCACGACCCCCAGCGGCCCCATCGCGATGGCGATCAGCGGCGTGCCCCCTTCGGCGGCCGCGCGCGCCGCCAGGTCCAGCAGCCGGCCCACGTCGGCCACGGACCGCGGCGTGACGGCGATCTTCACGACGTCCGCGCCGCGCCCACACATGCGGGCGTAGAGGCCGTCGAGGTCGTCCGGCGTCCCCTCGAGATCGTGGTAGGAGACGATGAGCCCGCGGCCGGCCTTCTCCATGGCCACGTCCATGAAGTCGCTGCGGTACTCGACGTCGACGTAGTCGAAGCCGCGCTTGACGGCCTCCAGCAGGACCATCCGGCGCCGGCTCTCCCCGTCGTCCCAGCGCCCGCCCTCGGCCACCGGCCGGCACGCGAACACGAGGGGCCGCGTGCGCGCCCGCAGGATCTCGAGGAGGTCCAGGTCGGAGACGAGGTCCCCGCGCACCTCGAAGAGGTCGGCCTGCCCGGCCAGGGCGGCCATGCGGTCGATGACGAATTTCGTCGTCGGCTCCGTCAGGCTGACGCAGATCTGGGCCACGGTCCCCCGGCCAAAATCAAAAAGCCTCTTCAGGGATCCCTGAAGAGGCCTTCTTGCCCGTCCGATCTCTCCAGGAAACCCGTGACCGGGCCTCCCGGCCCGGCGCTAACGGTAGTTGTAGATCGGACGCCAGCCCCACACCACCGCCCGACGCCGGTGCGCGCTCGCGTTCGCGATGGTGGAAGCCATGATCGTTCGCCGACGGGCACTATAGGTTCGGCTCCCGCGGCCTGTCAAGCCACCCGCGCGCAGGCACGCCCGCAGGCCTATACTCGGGCCCGCGGACACCCTGGGACGGCGGCGTCCCCGAGGATCACGCATGGGTCCACCTGCCGTTGCGACAGGCCCGGCTCCGCCGGGTGCGGCGCCGGCGGATGCTGCTGTCGGCGCGGCCTGCGTGGCCGCCGGCCTCCTGGTGGCGCAGCTGGTGGCGACCAAGGCCACCCGGGACGCGTTCTTCCTGTCCAACTTCCCGGTCACCACGCTGCCGCTGGCCTCCGGCATCACGGCGGGCCTCTCGCTCGGGGGCGTGCTGGCCGTCTCCCGCGCCATGCCCCGCTGGTCTCCGCCCGTTACGATGCGCTGGGCCCTGGCCCTGAGCGCCGTCCTCCTCTGCGCCGAGTGGTTGCTCGCCCTCGCCGCGCCCCGGCCGGCCGCGCTGGCCGTCTACGCGCACGCCGGGATCTTCGGAGCGACCCTCGTCTCCGGCTTCTGGTCGATGATCAACGAGCGTTTCGACCCCTACACCGCCCGCCACGTGATCGGCCGCATCGGGATCGGGGCCTCGCTAGGCGGCGTGGTGGGAGGGCTCTTGACCTGGCGCGCGGCGGGAGTGATCGGCGTGCCGACCATGCTGTTGTTGCTGGCCGCCCTCACGCTGGCCTGCCTGGCCGTTCTGGAACGGCTGCCTCGCGGAGCACCGGCGCGGCCGGCGGCGGCAGCGGCTGATGCGGCGAGCCCACGGTTTGCGCTCGGCCTGATCCGCCGCCACCCCTACCTCAGCAACGTGGCCCTGCTGGTCGGGCTCTGCGCGGCCACCGAAACGGCTCTGGACTACGTCCTGAGCGCGGCGGTGACGAGCCGATACGCTCGCGGCGGACCGCTGATGTCGTTCTTCGCGCTCTACCATGCGTCCGTCGGCGTGCTGGCCCTCGTCCTCCAGACGACCGTGACCCGCCGGTCCCTGGAGCGGCTGGGACTCGGCGGCAGCCTGTCGGTCCAGCCGGTGGTGGTGGCCATCGGGGGCGCGCTCGCCGCCGGCATCTCCGGCCTCTGGCCGACCGTGGCCGTGCGCGGGGCTCAGGCGGTCCTGAGGAGCAGCGTGTTCCGCTCGGCCTACGAGCTGCTCTACACGCCGCTGCCGCCGGAGCAGAAGCGTCCCACCAAGGCCCTGCTCGACGTCGGAGCGGACCGCCTCGGCGCCATTGCCGGGAGCATGGCCGTGCTGCTGGCCCTGCTCTTGCCGACGCCGCGGGCCACCGTGCTGTTGTTGATGCTGGCGAGCGCGCTGGCGGTGGCCACCGTGGCGCTTTCGCGTCGGCTTCAGGCCGGGTACGTCTCGGCCCTGGCCGAGAGCCTGCGCACGGGCACGGTTGAGCTCGACCCGGGGGAGATCATGGACCCCGCCACGCGGGCTCTCCTCACGAGCGCCGGCCCTCGCCAGTGGCCCACGGCGGCCGAGCCGTCGACCGCGCCCGTCCCCGCTCCGCCGGAGCCGCCGGGCCAGCCCCTGCTCGACGCGGCGATCGCGCTGCGCTCGAGCGACCGCGACCGCATCGCACGCGTCCTCCGGGACCCGGACATCGCCGTGGAGCTGGTGCCCCTCGTGGTGCCGCTTCTGGGCCGGGACGACCTGTTCGCCGAGGCCGTGGCCTCCCTGAGGAGCATTGGCTCCCGCTGCACGGGTCAGCTCGTCGACGTGCTCCTCGATCCGCGGCAGGACCCCGTCGTGCGGCGGCGTGTGCCGAGGGTCCTGAAGGCCGTGGTCAATCAGCGCGCCGCGGACGGCCTGCTGGCGGCGCTCCGCGACGACCGGTTCGACGTACGGTACCGCTCGGCGCAGGCGCTTGCGCGACTGCGGCATCAGGACCCTTCGCTCATCATGCCCGCGGCTACCGCGTTTGCGGCGGCCCGCGAGGAGCTGAGAGGGACGGCGGCCTTTGCGCGCGGGCTCGAGCATGTATTCGGGCTGCTCGCGCTCGCCTTGCCCGGGGAGCCGCTCATGATGGCGCTGCGCGCCTGGCGCGCCGGCGATGGCGCGCTGCGGGGAACCGCCCTGGAGTACCTGCACAACGTCCTGCCGGACGACCTGTCGGCCGCCCTCTGGCCCTGGCTGGGCGCGCGCCCCGTGACGACGGGCCGGACCCTGGAGGACGTGAGGGACGACCTCCTGCGATCCACCTCCTCCTTCGCCGTGCGTGGCCGGTTGAAGAAGACCGGGACCGCCTAGGGTGAGCGAGATGCCCGGGATCGAGGCCGGCGACTTCCTCGGCACCGACCGGTTCGCGGTACAGGGGCGCCTCGGAGCGGGCGGCTACGGGGTGGTGTACCGGGCGCTGGACCGGGAGCGGAACATCCCCGTCGCCCTCAAGACCCTGCGCAACGTGGCCGCCAAGGCCCTCTTCCGGTTCAAGCAGGAGTTCCGCGCGCTGGCCGACGTCTCACACCCCAACCTCGTCACCCTCTACGAGCTTTCGTCGCACGAGGAGCAGTGGTTCTTCACCATGGAGCTGGTGGACGGCGTGGACTTCCTCTGGTACGTGCGCGGCGAGACCTATCCCGCGGAGTCCGGCCCCACGAGCGGCTTGACCTCTCCCACCGCCTCCGGGTTCTTCGATCACGGCAAGGACGACCGGGCCGCGGGGAAGTCGTCCGCGGGCGCGCTGAACCTGGACCGTCTCCGCCACGCCCTTCTTCAGCTGGCGGATGGGGTCCTGGCCCTGCACGACGCGGGCAAGCTCCACCGCGACATCAAGCCTTCGAACGTGCTCGTGACCCGCGCGGGACGCGTGGTGCTCCTCGACTTCGGGCTGGTGGCGGAGATCGCGCCGGCGCAGACGCACACGGTCGAGGCGGTCGGCACGCCCGCGTACATGTCGCCCGAGCAGATCGCCGGGCTTCCCCTGACCGAGGCCAGCGATTGGTACAACGTCGGATCGATGCTCTACCAGGCGCTGACGGGGCGGCTGCCTTTCGCGGGCACCATGCTCGAGGTCCTCCAGCGCAAGCGCGAGTCCGACCCCGTCCCGCCGCGGGAGGTGGCCGCGGACGTGCCGTCCGACCTCGACGAGCTCTGTCGGAGCCTGCTGCGTCGCGATCCCGGCCAGCGCCCCTCCGGGGCGGAGGTGCGCCGCATGCTGCGGGGCGCGCCGGCGCCCACGGCCGTCACCACAACCGCCGCGCCGGCGGCGGCGGCGGCGCCGTTCGTGGGCCGCGACCAGCAGCTCGAGGCTCTGCGCGATGCCTACCGCACGCTCAAGGACGGCCGCGCGCTGACCGTGGCCGTGCACGGCAGCTCCGGCATGGGCAAGAGCGCGCTCGTTCGCCGCTTCCTCGAGGAGCTCAAGACGCACGACCCGCAAGCGGTGGTGCTGGCCGGGCGATGCTACGAAAGGGAGTCCGTCCCCTACAAGGCGCTCGATGCTCTCGTCGACGCCCTGAGCCGGTACCTGCGGCGCCTGCCATCCGCGCAGGCCGAGGGCCTCCTGCCCCACGACATCCTGGCCCTGGCCCGCGTGTTCCCCGTGCTGCGCCAGGTCGGCGCGGTGACGCGGGCGCGACGGACGGTGCTGGAGATCCCCGACTCGCTGGAACTGCGGCGGCGGGCGTTCGCGGCCCTGCGCGAGCTGCTCGTGCGCCTGGCCGACCGGCGACCCCTCGTGCTGTACATCGACGACATGCAATGGGGAGACGTGGACAGCGCGGCGCTGCTGGAGGAGCTGCTCCGTCCGCCCGACCCGCCCACGCTCCTCCTGATCGGCTGCTACCGCAGCGAGGAGGCGGAGACGAGCCCGCTGCTCAAGACGATACTGCCCAAGCGGCTGGCCGCCGGGTCCACGTTGGAGATGCGGGACATCGTCGTCGGGGAGCTCTCGGCCACCGAGGCACAGGAGCTGGCCGAGGCGCTCGCGACCGGCGAGGCGCGGGGCGGACCGATCCCCGCGGAAGCGATCGCCCGGGAGTCGGGCGGCAACCCCTACTTCATCGAGGAGCTCGTGCGCTTCTCGCAGGCCGAGGCGGATATCGCGTCCCCGCGCCTCGTGACTTTCGACCAGGCACTCGAGACTCGAGTGTCCCGCCTGCCCGAGCGCAGCCGGCGTCTCCTGGAGGTCGTGGCCGTGGCGGGCGTGCCCATCGAGGCCGGGGTGGCGTACCGGGCGGCCGACCTGGAGAAGGAGGGCGAGAGCGTCCTGGCCACTCTGCGCGCGGCCCACCTGGTGCGGACGCGGAGCGCGCTCGCGCGGAACGAGGTCGAGACGTACCACGACCGCATCCGGGACGCGGTGGCGGCCGGCCTGTCGGCGGAGGACCTCAAGGAGTGCCACCAGCGGCTTGCCTCGGCGCTGCTCGAAACCGGCCGGGGCGACCCCGAGACCCTCGCCATGCACCACCTGGGCGCGGGCGACGCGGAGAGTGCCGCCGAGTACGCGGCGGCGGCGGCGGCCAAGGCCGCGCAGGCCCTGGCGTTCGATCGCGCCGCGGGCCTGTACCGGTTCGCCCTGAACGTGCGCACGGGCACCGCCGCCGAGAGGGCGGCGCTCGAGGTCCAACTCGGCGACGCCCTGGCCAACGCGGGTCGCGGCGCGGAAGCGGCCCAGGCCTACCTCTCGGCGTCGAAGGAGGCCGGCCCCGCCCTCGCCATCGACCTTCACCGTCGGGCGGCGCAGCAGCTCCTCTTTAGCGGCCACATCGAAGACGGGGCGCGGGCGCTCAACACCGTGCTCGCGAAGCTGGGGATGAAGCTCCCGGCAACTCCACGGCAGGCGATCCTCTCCCTCCTCCTCCACCGCGCCCGGATCCGGCTCCGCGGCCTGCGGTTCCATGAGCGCGACGAGACGCAGATCAGCGCCCAGGACCTGCTCCGCATCGACACCTGCTGGGCCGTGGGCGTGGGCCTGGCGGTGTTGGACATGATCCGCGGCGCGGACTTCCAGGCCCGGCACCTCGTGCTCGCGCTGCGCGCCGGCGAGCCGTACCGGGTGGCGCGGGCTCTGGCCATGGAGGCCGCCTACGTGGCCCTGGGTGGCAACCGCAGCCGGGCGCGCGCCCAGCGGCTGTTGGACACGTCCCATGCCCTCGCGGAGCGCGTGAACCATCCCTACGCCATCGGCCTGGCCACGGTGACTTCGGGCAACGCCGCGTGGCTGGACGGCCGCTGGCGAGAGTCACTCGTGCTCAGCGAGAAGGCCGAGCGGATCCTCCGCGAGCGCTGCACGGGCGCCGACTGGGAAATCTTCATCGCCCAGCTGTTCGGCCTCGCGTCGATGTTCTTCCTGGGAGAGATCAGCGCGCTCTCGCGGCGGCTGCCGTCGCTGCTGGAGGAGGCGGAAGGCCGCGGCAACCTGCTCCGGGCCACCTTCCTGCGCATCGGCTTCTGCTCCCATGTGGCCTGGCTGGCCGCGGACGATCCCGAGACGGCGGGTCGAGAGCTGGAGGCGGGCCTGACGGGTTGGCGGCGGCAGCGGTTCGACTATCGCCACCTCTGGGTCCGGGGCGCGCAGACGGACATCGCCCTGTATCGCGGCGAGGTCCCCGCCGTCTCGGAGAGGCTCGACCCCGGATCGCGCCCGTTCGCGCGGATGCTGGACCGGTTCGTCCAGACCGGCTTCATCCGCGGCCTCGACACCCGGGCGCGCCGCCGCCTGGCCACGGCTGCGCAGACCGGGAGCCCGGCGGAGCGGAACGCGCTCCTGCGCGGCGCGGAGGAGCATGCACGGGCCATCCTGGGCGAGCGGACGCGGTGGGGCGATCCGCTGGCTGCCCTCATCCGCGCGGGCGCCGCCGCCACGCGCGGCGAGACCGAGGCGGCGTTGCGCTTCCTCGAGTCGGCCGAAGCGGGCTTCACCGCCGCGTCCATG
>Ga0075428_100008428_pt1 | contig 11435 bp, 6 predicted proteins | sample RhiMetdeltSRZDD2_FD_75291 | JGI IMG/M metagenome (GOLD analysis project Ga0075428, IMG submission 75291) | Populus rhizosphere microbial communities from Tennessee, USA - Rhizosphere MetaG P. deltoides SRZDD2 | ecosystem: Host-associated > Plants > Roots > Rhizosphere > Soil | place: USA... | reverse complement strand
TCGGAATCGCGCAATTGTTCGAGTGGAGTTTCCGTAAAGATGCCTGCGATGAGTGAGCGGACCTCGACGATCGTTTCCTGGCTCTCGTCGACATGAAGCAGACCGCGCGTGATGATCTCCGGATCGCGAACGAGATACCCGTCGCTGCCGACCGCGACCACGACGATGACGAACCCATCCTCCGCCAGGTGTTGCCGGTCGCGCACCACGACCTCGGGCACTTCTTCCGCTTCCGCATCGATGAACACTTTCCCTTGCGGCACGCGCTCTTCGAGCACGCGGATGTCGTCGCGATCGATCACCGCGACCTGACCATTCGTGATCACGAGGCCGTGCGGCACGCCCATTTCCTTCGCCAACCGCGCGTGATGGATGAGATGGCGCAGCGTGCCGTGCATCGGGATGAAGAACTTCGGCCGCGTCATGCTGATCATCAGCTTCAGCTCTTCCTGGCAGGCGTGGCCGGAGACGTGGATGTCGGGATGCTCGTGATGCACGACGTCCGCACCGCGGCGATACAGGTGATCGATCACGTGCGCGACTGCACGCTCGTTGCCGGGAATCGTGCGCGCGGAGATCACGACGACGTCGCCTTCTTCGATCGATACCTGCTTGTGCTCGCCGACGGCCATGCGCGCGAGCGCCGATGACGGCTCGCCTTGCGTGCCGGTGGTCATGATCACGAGATCGCGCGGCGCGAGATCGGAGGAGCTCGCGCGCACGTCGCGCGGAAATTTCAGATAGCCGAGGCGCTCCGCGGTCTCGACGTTGTCGACGAGCGAGCGTCCGACGAGCAGGACCTTGCGGCGATGTTTGCGCGCGAGGTCGATGACCTGCTGCACGCGATGGATGTGCGACGCGAACGTCGTGACGATGACGCGCCCGCGCGTGTCGGCGAAGATCTTGTCGATGGCGCTGCCGACCGTTTTCTCGGAAGGACAGTGTCCCGGCACGAGCGCGTTCGTCGAGTCGCTGACGAGCAGCGTGACGCCTTGTTCGCCATAGTGCGCGAAGCGGGCGAGGTCGGTCGGCTTCAGATCGATCGGCGTGTGATCGATCTTGAAGTCGCCGGTGTGAATGATCGTGCCCGCGGGCGTCGTGATCGCGAATGCGAGCGCGTCGACGATCGAATGCGTGACGCGAATGGCCTCGACGCGGAACGCGCCGGCTTCGACCACGTCGCGCGGCAACATCGGGCGCAGCTCGACGCCTTCGATCCCGAATTCGTCGAACTTGTCTTCGACGAAGCCGAGCGTGAGTGGCATGCCGTAGATAGGAATCGGGAGGCGCTCGACGAGGAACGGCACCGCACCGATGTGATCTTCGTGACCGTGCGTGAGAAAGAGCGCGCGGATCTTCGACACGTTGTCGAAGAGGTAGGTCATGTCGGGAACGATGACGTCGACGCCGAGGGTCGCGGCATCGGGGAACATCATTCCGCAGTCGACGAGGATCGCGTCATCGCCACACTCGTAGACCATGAGGTTCATGCCGATCTCGGAGAGACCGCCGAGAGGGATGATGCGAAGCGGCACTTCAGCCATCACGGATAAATTCGGTTCAGCATTCGCGGATACGGAATCGTCTCTCTCAAATGCGGCACGCCCGACACCCACGCCACGCAACGCTCAATTCCCATGCCGAAACCGGAATGAGGGAACGTGCCGTACTTGCGGATGTCGAGATACCACTGGAAGGCCTCGACCGGAAGGTTGTGCTCCTGGATGCGCTGCAGGAGCAGATCGTGATCGTGGATGCGCTGCGAGCCGCCGATGATCTCGCCATAGCCCTCGGGCGCGATCATGTCTAGGCCGAGGGCCAGTGACGAATCCTGCGGATCGGGCTGCATGTAGAACGCCTTGATCTGCGCCGGATAGCGGCTGATCATCACCGGCTTGTTGAACGAGTTGGCGATGATCGTCTCCTCGTCGCCGCCGAAGTCGTCGCCGAATTTCGCATCGACGCCGTTCTTCTTCAGCACTTCGATCGCCTCGCGATACGTGATGCGCGGGAACGGACGCGTGATGTTCTCGAGCTTGGTGAGATCGCGCTCGAGCGTTTTCAGCTCTTCCTTGCAGCGATCGAGCGCTCGGCCGACGAGGTACTCGACGAATTCTTCCGCGAGATCCTGCAGCCCTTCGAACTCGAGGAACGCAACCTCGGGCTCGACCATCCAGAACTCCATCAGATGGCGGCGCGTTTTCGACTTCTCCGCGCGGAACGTCGGGCCGAAGCAGTACACGCGTCCGAACGCGGCGGCAGCAGGCTCGAGATACAGCTGTCCGGACTGCGAGAGGTACGCCTTCTCGCCGAAGTAGTCGGTCTCGAAGAGCGTCGACGTGCCTTCGGCAGCGTTGGCGGTGAGGATCGGCGAATCGATGAGGACGAAGTCGCGGTCGTAGAAGAAATCGCGGATCGATTTCTCGATCTCGTTGCGGACGCGGAGCACGGCGTGCTGCTTCGACGAGCGAAGCCAGAGGTGGCGCAGATCCATGAGGAACGCCGTGCCGTGCTCTTTCGGCGTGATCGGAAACTCATTCGCGAGCTGAAGAATCTCGAACGACTCGACGCCGAGCTCCACGCCGCCCGGTGCGCGCTCCTCCGCACGCACGGTGCCGGTGACGCGGACCGACGACTCCTGCGCCACCTGATCGACGTTGCTCCACGTCTCGTCGCTGACTTCTTTCTTGAATACGACGCACTGCAGATACCCGCTGCCGTCGCGAACGATCGGGAACTGCAGCTTCCCCGACGTGCGCTTGTTGTACAGCCATCCGTTGACCGTCACCTTCTCGCCAACGTGCTGCGGCAAATCCTTGATCCAAACCGTAGTCGCCATAAGGCGGCGGATTATAGCCGGGGACCCTCGGACCGCCCGCGTCCCCGCGGGCTGGTCCGCCGGCGTCCCGCCGGCGCGTCCTATCCAACCCACGGCCACTGACTCAACCCCGCCTTCGCCGGATTCGCCTTCACATACGTACACGTATCCGCATAATCTCGCGGCGACCGAATCACCCGATCGAAATACTCCTTCATCCAGATGTGCCCTCGCCCAATCTCGTGCGCCGTGTACGACTTCCACGAATGAAGAACGTTTTCGAGATCGGCACCATGTTCGAGATAGACGACCACATGCACGTGATTCGGCATCACACACCATGCATGTAGCTCATAGCGCTCACGATCGAAGAACTTCAGCGCATCTGCGACCAGATCGCCATGCTCACGCAAGATGCATGATCCTTGTCCTCGATCAAGCTGCTGATCGAGTCGCAATTCGAGAGCGCGGTCGAGACGTGCGCGGTCGTGCGGTGCCGTGACGCTCCGCATCAAACGTTCGCGCTCTTCGAACAACTCTTTCATGACGCGCACCGGCACGGCATCTGCCAGGGAAAAGGTGATGAAGTAGATCGCGTTGTCGACTTCCCAGTGAGGAAGACGACCTCGCGAGCGGATTCGGACGAATCGCGATTGAGGAATGAAATTGTCGTAGCGCATTTCGTTGGCGCGAGAGGAAGAGGGCCAACGGTGGTGTGGAGGCGCGATCATACCTCGGAAGCGGCGGCGAGGACGCCGCCAGACCAGCCCGCGAGGACGCGGGCGGTCCGCTCAGCCGGCGCTCCGGACGATGAGTGACTGGGGGGCGATGGTGATCACGAGAGGCGTGTTCAGCGAGAAGAGCTCGCCGTCGATGCCGACGTGGAGGTGGTCGCGCGACGACTGCACGCAGAGGCGGCGTGTGCGGAAGGAGCGGAAGCCGGGGATCTCGCGGACGCGGCCACGCACGTAGCGCGTGACGAATCGCATGAGGCGGAGGCGCGAGGTGTGAGGGAGCCAGTACACCGCGAGCTTTCCTTCGCGGAGTGACGTGCGCGGCGCTTCCACGCCGATGCGCTCGAGATCGTAGTGATTGTTCGAGACCATGAAGACATGCGTCCGCACCAGTTGCTGATGAAACTCCGATTCGATGGCCACGGTCACGTGCGGGTATTTGCGGAGTGTTCGGTAGAGCGCGCGAAAGCGCGATACGCGTGCGCCGCTGCGCAGAAACTCCGGATACAAACCGATCGAGACGTTGTTGACGAAGAAGCGATCGTTGACGCGCCCGACGTCGATCACGGTTCGCTCGCCGAAAAGCGCGACGTCGAGCGCGGAGTGCCAGTCGGTCGGGATGCCGAGGTCGCGGGCGAAATGGTTGAAAGTCCCGATGGGGATCACGCCGAAGGCGACGTCCGTATTCACCATCGCCTGCATCACGTGATGCACGGTGCCGTCGCCCCCGGCAGCGAGGATGAGCCGGGCTCCGCGCGCGACGCGCTCGCGCACTTCGCGCGATACATCGACCTCCCCGACGATCTCGACGACCTCGAGGCCGTGATCGACGGCGCTCCGCCGCAATTCCTCGACCTCGGTCTGAGGAAGCACACCCGCGGAACGATTCAGAAACAAGGTCCCGTTCGCTGGCAATTTCGGCCGCCCGAGCGGCGTTGCAAAACGCCGATTCGTTTATGAAAAAATTCGCTCTCGTCCTCCTTTTGCAAGTTCTCAACCTCCGCACGGCCGGCGCCGCCGAATGCACGCTTTGCGTCGGTGTCGCGGGAACGGAAGCGTCCGGCGTCTACCGCTACGCGCGCGTCGCGGAGACCGACCTCGGAAGGTTCGCTCCCGCCGAGCCGGCGAATCTCACGCTCGTCGTCGAGTACAGCCTCAGCGGCGACAAAGATCCGCTGCTGCAGGTCGAAGAGCACACGAACGCGATCGTGGAGTGGGCCCGCTCGCACGGGCCCTTCGATTCCCTCGGCATCGCCCTGTCGAACGCGGATCCGGCGGTCGGCGCGTATGCGGTGAAGCGTCTGGCCGTCACGGCGCAGGGACTCGACGTCGCGAAGCGCATCGTCCTCCCGCGCAGCGAAATGTTAGGCGCACTCTTCGACAACGGCGCGAACAGCTACTTCGACGCGCTGATCGTCGACGCCGCGGAGGTCGAATCGACCTTCGCCTGGCTCGCCGAGCGCGATCCGTCGAAGAAGATCTTCGCCATCGTTCCGATCGAATCGCCGAACGCATTGTTCGATCTCGGCAAAGCGCTGGCGTCGGGAGCGACGCGCGCGTATGCGAGCGGCAACGTCAAACCCGAAGCGCTCGCGCAGTTCAATCGCCTGATGACGAGCGACTGGGCATATGACTCGACGTCGAAGATCACCGTGCTCGACGCGAAAGGCGTGCGCGTCGAGATGCCGGTGCTCAGCTTCGTACGCGGCGAGGATCTCCGCACGCTGCTCATCGCGCGCGGCGATGCCGCGGCACCGTCGATTCTCTCGCTGCCCGCCGATCGCTTCACGAAGCCGCGCCGCGTCGACGCCGCCGGCGAGCGCGACATCACCGACATGGCGCGCAAAGGCGCGAGCCTTCTCGTCGGCACACCCGCGGTGAAGGAGCCGTTCGCGGTGATCGTCGATTACGTCGAGAAGCCGAGTGGCAAAGTGACGAAAGAAACCGTCGACGTCGCGACCGAGCGCGGAATCACGGTCGAAGAGATCATCCGCAATCATCAGGCCTACGACGCGTACCAGGAGACGATCCAGCCGCGCTACATCGCGCGCAACGCGACGAAGCTCCGCTTCGACATCGGCGGCGGCGCGGAGGGACTCGAGGCCACGATCTCCGGCGACTACTTCTCCGATCCGAACGGAAAAGCGGATTGGGTGTGGCAGGACTTCTACATCAACGGCGTGAAGTGGAAGTACGGACGCATTCCCGAGCTGCCGCTCATCCAGCCGGAGAAAGTCACACAGCTTCCCCTCGACATCCATCTCACGAACGACTACCGCTATGAGCTCGTGCGCGCGACCGACATCCTCGGCTACCGCGTGTACGAAGTACGCTTCGAGCCGCCGCCTAACGCGCCCGCCGATCTGCCGCTCTATCGCGGCACGGTGTGGATCGACTCGCGCACATGGGCGCGTATCCGCATCTCGATGATCCAGCTTCATCTCACGGGCGAGGTGCTCTCGAACGAAGAGCGCGTCGACTTCGTGCCGTTCTCGCGCGAGACGAAGACGCCGCTCACGAGCGACGAAGCGGCGAAGAGCGATCCGCGCGCGCTGATCTGGCTGCCGTTCGAAGTCAATGCGCAGCAAGTCATCTCCGCAGCAGGACGCGCGAGCGTCGTGCAGCGCTCCACGAATTTCGACAATTTCCGCCTCGATCCGGCCGAGTTCGAAACATTACTCGCACAAGTGTCCTCATCCGATGCGCGCATGGTGCGCGAGACCGACGCGGGACTGCGCTATCTCGAGAAGCGCGGCGAAGGCGAGCGTGTCGTCAAAGAAGGATTCGATACCGCGCAGCTCTTTGCAGTCGGCGGCATACATCACGACTCCGGACTCGAATATCCGGTCGTTCCGCTCGGCGGCGTCGACTACTTCAACTTCAATCTGTTCAACAAAGGCATCCAGACGAACGTCTTCTTCGCGGGTCTCGTGGTCGCAGCGAATGCGACGCATCCGAACGTCGGCGGCACGCGCACGAACGTCGGCGCGGACTTTTTCGGCATCGCGGTTCCAACCGAGAGCACGATCTTCCGCAACGGCGAGGAGCGCCGCGAAGAGAGCGTGAAGTCGAGGCCGATCGGTCTCGTGTTGCGCGCGGGCCATCCCTTCCTGCAGTTCGGCAAGATCGATTTCTCACTGGGCATGGGACACCAAACGTATTCGCGCGCCGAAGACACCGCGAGCGATTTCGTGATTCCGGCCAGCACGTTCACGTTGACGCCCGGCGTCGAAGTGCGTTACGCGCGGCGCGGCTATTCCTTCTCCGCGTCGTATGACTACGGCATGCGCAGCAAGTGGGAGGCCTGGGGTGATCCCTCCGAATTCAACGAAGACCAGAAGAACTACGCGCGATTCGGCGCATCCCTCGGCAAGAGCTTCTTCCTGCCGAAGTTCCAGCGCGTCGGACTCGATTTCAACTATCTCGACGGACAGCGGCTCGATCGCTTTTCGAAGTACGAGCTCGGATTCTTCGGCTCGCAGCGCGTGCACGGCATCAAGTCGGGCTCCGTTCGCGCGGAGCGGATGCTCATCGGACACTTCTCGTACGGATTCGTCTTCTCGCAGCAGTTTCGCCTCGAGGCCTTCTACGATCACGCGCTCGTCGATGACGAGAGCGCGGGCTATGCACGCGAGCCGTTCCAGGGAATCGGCATCGCCGGTCAGACCATCGGACCGTTCGGCACGCTGCTGCGGCTCGATGTCGGAAAGAGCATCGGGCGGAATGCGCAAGATGGATTCGTGGCGAACGTGGTGTTCTTGAAGCTGTTCTGAAACCACTTGTCATCCCGAGCGTGAGCGAGGGACCTGGGCGGGTCGGAGGCACGCGACCTGCGCCTCACACCCACCCAGGTCCCTCGCTACGCTTCGGGATGACAGCGAGAAACGAAAAAGCCGGCCTAACGCCGGCTTTTTCGTTCTCGCAACGCGGTGGGATGGTTCAGGGCTGTGCGTTCCCGTTGTTCGTATAGAAGTCGACCGAGCCGATCTCGGTGCGAGCGCCCCGGGAATCGACGGTGCGCACGGTCAGACGGTGCCGCGCATTCGTCAGCATGCGCGTGTCCATCGTGAACTGCCATCCCGAATTGATCGAATTGAGGACGTGGGGATATTGATCGGCGACGTCGGTGCGCGGGAAGCCGTACTGCGCCTGACCGACATAGTTGCCGTCGATGATGACCTCCACCGCGGCAACCGAATTGCCCTGATCTTCGAGTGCCCATCCGCGGAACAGGACCGTGCCGCCGATGTAGTCGGAGCTGTTCGGGAACTCGATGAAGCCGAAGCCGGCGAAATTGAACGGCGTCTGGACGCACTGGAAGAACACCGGAATGCCATCGCGATCCGGAAGCTCCGCGAACGTCTGTTCGCGATCACCGACGCGCACCATCAACTGATGATTGCCCTGGCGAACGCCGAGGCGCACGAGCGCACCGGCGTCGAGCGTGAAAAGGAATCCCGCGCGCGGCGCATCGGGGAAGTTCGGGTAGTAACGCTGCACGTCGTAACGCGGCAGGCCGTAGCAGTTGGCGAACCGGCCTAACACCACGCCGCAGTCGTCGGTCGACAGCCAGCGCGCGCCGTCGACGAGAAGCTCGACGTACGAAACGCGACCGGGATCCGAGCGCGTACCGAGGTCGAGGGCCCATCCGCGCACCGGCGTGATGTGCTCCTCGGAGCGAACCGGCGGCGAGATGATGATCTCGTCGTCGTCGCAGCCCGTCGCAAACACGATCGCGTCGCGCAGCGGCTCGTCGATGTAGCCGAATGGCTTGAGGTTGATGTCGTTGTTGATGACTTGAACCGTGCGGCGTCCGATCAGGTTCGACATGCCGAGACGATCGACTGCGCGAACGGTAAGCACGTGCACGCCGTTCTGAATCGACGTCGAATCGACGTTCGCGACGAAGCCGCTGAACATCGCGCCGGTGAAGTCGGGGAATGTCGCACCGACGTCCGGCCGCGGATCGCCGTGCATCGCACCCCCGACGATCGTGTCGTCGACGAGCACTTCGACCCGCTGAATGCCGTCGGTGTCGGCAGCCCAGCCGTTGACCGGGAACGCGCCGGAGACGTTGTACACGCCCTTGCCGTCGGGAATGTCGGTGAATCCGAAAGGAGCCTGATTGATCGTGTTGTTGATGTTGATCGTGCGCCGGCCGAGGAAATGCACGCCGCCGTCGATCGTCAGCACGCGAATCTCGACCGTGTGCGGACCATTGCTGAAGCGATTGGCGACGAAGCCGGTGATGAACCCGGGCCGGAGATTGTGAATGCCGGGCCAGTCCGGGAAGGCCTGGATGATCTCGATGCGCGGCTGGAACATCAGCGCATCGTGTTGATAGCGATCATCGACCCAGAGCTCGATCTTGGTGATGGCGTTCGGATCGAGCGCCCAGCCTTTGACCAGGACCACTCCCGAATGGTTGCGGGACACGTCCGGCGCGTCGACATCACCAGTGAAAGTCAGTTGCGCGAAAAGCGCGGGCGCGAGAAGCGCCAGAAGGGTGAGAACCAGGCAGCGGGTAACCCATCTCCACATAACCCCAACCTCCAACCCGAGTGTGCCTTTGTGCCAGCAGATGGCTCCGCTGACGTTACTCCGCTATCTTCGGAAAATCAAATAATCGACAGGAGTTTATACTACCGCGGGTGAGTTCGCCAAACGTCAGCACTGCAATCGACTTAGCCGACATCCGCGCCGCCGCCTCCCGCCTTCGAAATCGCATCCATCGGACACCTCTCCTCGCCAGCCGTTCGATTTCGGAGCGCGTCGGCGTCGAAGTGCGTCTGAAATGCGAAAACCTTCAGCGCGCGGGGTCGTTCAAGATCCGCGGAGCGATGAATGCTCTGCTCCAACTCAGTGACGCCGAGCGGAAGCGGGGCGTCGTCGCGTTTTCCTCGGGCAATCACGCACAGGGCGTCGCCCTCGCTGCAAAAATCCTGGGCATTCCCGCCACGATCGTCATGCCGGAAAACTCCGTCGAGACGAAAGTTCAGGCGACGAAGGCGTACGGAGCAACGGTCGTGCAGGCGGGAGTCACCGCAGCGACGCGCGACACGGTCGCGCGCGAGATCGCAGAGAAGAATGGTGCGGCGGTGATTCCTCCATTCGATGACGAGCGCATCATCGCCGGACAGGGAACCGTGGGATTGGAGATCGTCGAAGAGTGGCCCGAGGTCACGACGATCGTGACTCCGGTCGGCGGCGGCGGATTGCTCGCAGGGGTCGCACTCGCCGCGACCACGGTACGCAGCGACGTCGACGTTTACGGTGTCGAGCCTGCTGCCGGCAACGACGTCGAGCAGTCGTTCCACGCGGGCCGCATCATCTCGATCGACCCGCCGAAGACGATCGCGGACGGCGCGCGCACGCTTGCGGTGGGAGTGCGCAATTTCCCGATCATTCGCGAGCGCGTGAAGAACATCGTGAGCGTCGATGACGATGTGCTGCTCGATACGTTGAAGTGGGCGATGTACCGCACCAAGCTCGTCATCGAGCCGACGGCCGCACTCGGACTCGCGGCGCTGATTGCCGGCAAGATCGTTCCGCGCGGACCGGTCGCGGTGGTGGTGAGCGGAGGCAACCTGGACTTCTCGTTGCTCTGCTGACGGGTATGACCGGAAATCTCTTCGGCGACGACGCGTTGACCGCGGAACTGCCGGCGCCCGGCGCCGATGCTCCTCTCGCGGAGCGTCTCCGCCCCACCTCCCTCGATGAAGTCGTCGGCCTCGAGGATCTCCTCGGAAAGGGCCGATTCCTCCGCAATGCGATCGAGAGCGATCGCATCCCGTCGATGATCTTCTGGGGACCGCCGGGATCGGGCAAGACGACCCTGGCGCGCATCATCGCGAAAACGACGCGCGCGCGATTCGTGCCGTTTTCCGCGACGAGCAGCTCGATCAAGGACATCAAGACACTGATGGAAGAATCGCGCAAAGCGCGGAAGGCGCGCGGCGCGAAGACGATCGTCTTCATCGACGAGATCCATCGCTTCAACAAAGCGCAGCAGGACGCGTTTCTCCCCTACGTCGAAGCGGGCGACATCACCCTCATCGGCGCGACGACCGAGAATCCTTCCTTCGAAGTGAACTCCGCATTGCTGTCGCGGTCGAAAGTCGTGGTGATCCCGGCGCTCGAGCGCGAACAGATCATGGCCATCGTGCGCCGCGCGACCGAGCATCCTTCGGTGCAGAAATTCGGAATCGCACTGGATGATGCGGCGCTCGATTTCATCGCCGCGACATCCGCAGGCGACGCGCGCCAGGCGCTCACCAGTCTGCAACTGGTCGTCGAGACCGCGTCGCCCGAAGACAGTCCGGTCCACGTCGAGAAGGTGAAGGAGATCCTGCAGCGCCGCTCGCTGATGTACGACAAGTCGGGCGACGAGCACTACAACATCATCTCCGCGCTTCACAAATCGATCCGCAATGGCGACGCGGACGCGGCGATCTACTGGCTCGTGCGCATGCTCGAAGGCGGTGAGGATCCGCTCTACATCGCGCGGCGTCTCGTTCGCGCCGCATCCGAAGACATCGGCAATGCCGATCCGCATGCCCTCACGTTCGCGGTCTCCGTGAAAGACGCGGTGCACTTCATCGGCATGCCCGAAGGCGGCGTCGCGCTCGCACAACTCGTCGCGTATCTCGCGGCCGCGCCGAAGTCGAACGCGGCGTACATCGGCTACGGAGAGGCAGTTCGCGAAGTCCGTCAAGGCGACAATCCACCCGTCCCTCTCCACATCCGCAACGCGCCAACGCGCCTCATGAAGGACCTCGGCTACGGCCGCGGCTATCAATACGCGCACGACTTCGACGACCAGACTGCGGCGATGGAATGCCTGCCCGAATCGCTCGCGGGACGAAGGTTCTACGAGCCGAACG
>Ga0075428_100008427_pt1 | contig 11435 bp, 9 predicted proteins | sample RhiMetdeltSRZDD2_FD_75291 | JGI IMG/M metagenome (GOLD analysis project Ga0075428, IMG submission 75291) | Populus rhizosphere microbial communities from Tennessee, USA - Rhizosphere MetaG P. deltoides SRZDD2 | ecosystem: Host-associated > Plants > Roots > Rhizosphere > Soil | place: USA... | reverse complement strand
GGTAAGCCGGTACCGCTCGGCCGTCTCCAGGACGTGCTCACCTATCTGGAGCCGCACGCCCTGCACCGCACTCGCGACCTCGCCCAGCACCGCACGGAGCGCCGACAATCGCCGCGCGTGCGCGCGAGTATTCCGGTCTCCCTCCGCGAGTACCGGGGCGCCGCGTGGGAGGGAACCTCGGTCGAGCTCTCCGCCACCGGAATGAAGGTGCGCACGCCCGCCTCTCTGGCGGTCGGGACTGCCGTCAAGTGCTGCTTCACCCCTGAAGACGGCGGCGAGGCCGTCGAGGTCATTTCTTTGATCATCCGTAGCGACGGCACCGGGACCGTCCTGTCCTTCGTGAATCTCCCGGCGCACGAGCATCGCCGCCTCGGCGAGCTGGTCCGGCGTCTCAGCCGATAGAAGAACACTGATGGAAACTGCTTGGACATTGTCGCGACGCTTTTCCTCTCCTTCCCGCGGTGTCGGCCGCTCGACGCACAGCGCGGCCGTGTTCGACGGGAGTTCCGCGGCGCCGGCGTGGCAGCGGAAATGCTATCCGATCCAGGGCGGAGGACTCGGCATGCGGTTCTTTCGGCCGGAGATCGAAACGGGACTCAAGATGGTCGGCGTGGTCACCCTCATCATGCTCATCGTGTTGCCGGTGGCGTGGGGCTACGAGCAGCGCAAGCAGGCGCGGACGTGGCAGAACGTCGCCTGCGCGTACCGGATGAAGGAAGTCGCGCGGCAGACGCCGATGATCGCCACCATGGAGTATCGCCGGGACGCCTGCGTGACGCTCGAGCGTCTCGGCCTCGACCTCGACGTCCCGCGCTGAGCGCGTGAGCCGCTAGTCGGCGAGCAGCCCGCGGGCGCCGGCCAGATCGCTCTTCTCGAGCCGGGCCCGGACGGCCTCGATCAGCGCCTCGGCGCGTGCCTCGCCCTCGGTCCCCTCCAGCACGAGACCGCGCAGTCGTGCGGCCAGCCCGGTGGACAGACCGGCGTCGGTGTTGCGGGCGGCCTCCAGAGCCGACGCACGCAGCGTCACGTCGACGGCAGCCTCGAAGACGCCAACCAGCCTCCGGCGAACGTCACCATAGCCCTTCACCAGCTGGGCGAGTCGCCCCACTTCACAGCCGAGCTCCTCGTCGCGCTCGGCGACGCGCCGGACGGCCTCGAGCCAGCGGTCGATCCGGCCGAGCTCCTCGCGGGCCCGCCATGAGATCGGCCGCAGCGGCTTGAGCCAGGTCAGCATCCACACGCGGAGGAATCCGCTCACCGTCGTCGTTCGGACGTGCTGGCCGAGCGTCGGCCGTCCGTGCGGCCAGCGCCGCTGGGCCCAGCCCGCGAAGGGCGCCACCAGCCGATGCGGGAGCACGCCCCAGATCTCGTCGAGGTCGGGCTTCAAGTAGTCGGTGATCTCGATCTCGGCGTCACCGGCCCGCGCCTCGGCGCGAATGCGCGCGAAGCGGCTGGCGCGCGTCTTTGCCTGCGCGACGCGCACGGCATCTTCATACGTCAGCCAGATGGCCAGGTGCCGCGCGACGATGGCCGCCACGCGCGGCTGCGGCAGGAAGGGCCGCAGCCGCTCGAGGTAACCGCGCGCGTACCGAGCATCCTGATACTCGACAAGCCGCGGCAGCGCGAGCGCCACGATGTGGCGGACGGGCTCCGGCAGGGCCGCGACGTCGGCCGCGAACGCGGCGGGGACGTCGGGCACGCGCGCGGGCGCCGCCGCGTGGCTCGGCGACGCGGGGACAGCCCCCTGCGCCAGCGCCAGTCCCACCTCGAAGCCCGTCACGTTCGCGGCCACGGCGACGCCCCGTGCCTCGATGGCCTTGCGGAAGGCGTCGGCGCCGATCGGGAGCGCTCCGCTTCCCGCCAGCGCACCGAGCAGGACCGCGTTGACCTCGGTCCCCCGCTCGCGCGCGACGGCGAGCGCATCGAACGCCACCAGCCGGCGCGACGCCGCCCGCGCCAGCGCCTCCAGCTCCTCGCGCGGGTACACGGCGCGTCCGGTGGCAATCTTCTCGTGGATCGAGTAGAGGCGATGCGTGCTGCACACGACGGTCGTCCGCGCCGGCGACACGAACCCCGCTTCCGCCATGCGACCGACCTCGAGAAACTCCGGCGCCACCAGCACGTCGAGCGCGCCTGGAACGGGATACAGAGAGAACGCCGGCTCGTCGTCGGCGGCGCGATCGGCGGACAGCTCCACGTAATACGTGGTGGACCCGGTTCGCTGGGCCACGCCGGGGATCGAGGTGCCGTGGACTCGATAGCCGTCCAGGCTCGCCGCCTCCACGATCCACTCCGAGAGCACGCCGCCTCCCTGTCCGCCCACGGCAGGGATCAGGACGGAGAGGATGCCGCCCGTGCCGTCGCCGGTGCTCACCGCGCCGTTACGCCGGCGCCAGGGACGCGATCACCGCGCGGCGGACCCGGCCGATCAGACGCGTCCACCATCCTGGATTGGTGATGACGCGCAGCTGGTAGAACGACGGACACAGCACCGCCGCGTGGGCCACCTCGCCGCACACGCCGCAGCCCACGCACGTGTCGTCCACGTGGGCGATGGGATCCTCGCGCAGCGGGTCGGGGCTGTCGCGCAGCGTCAGCGACGGACAGCCGTTCAGGCGCATGCACGAGTGATCGCCCGTGCACACGTCCGGGTCGATACCGAACCGCGGCTGCACCACCGTGTCCCCGGCCGCGGCCCGCTTGCGGTTCTCCGGGCGCAGCCGGCGCTGCCGCTCCAGCTGGCACTCGCCGCGGGCGATGACGACCTTCAACCCCTTCGCGCGCGTGGTCAGCGCCTCGCGCAGCGTCCGAAGCATTCCGCCGATGTCGTAGGAGTCCACGGTGCGGATCCACTTCACGCCCACCCCGCGCAGCGCGGCGGGGATGGTCATCCCGGTGGGCTCCTTGCGGGCATTCGTCCCCGTGGAGGGGTTGTGATGCTGGCCGGTGGCCGAGGTGTAGAAGTTGTCGAGGATCACCAGCACCGAGTCCTGCCGGTTGTACATCGCGTTGGCCACGCCGTTGGTGAGCCCGTTGTGCCAGAAGCCGCCGTCGCCCATGACCGACATGACGCGCTTGCCGAAGAGCGGCGCCACCGCGCTCGACGAGGCCAGGCCCATGCCGTAGCCCAGCACCGAGTTGCCCACGTTGAACGGCGCCTGGGTGGAGAAGGTATGGCAGCCGATGTCGGCGGAGACATGGGTGTCGCCGATCTCCGGCGACTTCGCCCGTAGGATCTTCATCGCGCTGAAGACGGGCCGCTCCGGACAGCCGGTGCAGAACGACGGCGGCCGCTTGGCGATCGGCTTTCGGATGGTCGCCCGGACCGTGTCCATGTGCGACACCAGGGCCGCGTAACGGTCCTCGATGGCGGTGACCGACTGCGCGGTCGGATGGGCCGAGGTCAGGAACTTGCGCAGCCCGCCGGTCACGAGCGCCGGCACGTACTCGCCGTGCGGGGACAGGAGGTCTTTCCCCTGGATCTCGACGGGAAGGCGCGCCTCATGCGCGAGCGCCTTCAGCTCGCGCTCGATGTAGTTCGGCATGCCCTCCTCGACGACCAGCACACGCTTCTTGCCGCGCAGGAACGCCACGATCTCCTCCGGCACCAGCGGATGGATCGCGTTCAGAACGAGCATCGGCACCGGCGTCCGCCCCCGGACGTCGGCCATGCCCAGGAGAGACAGCCCGCGCACGGTCGTGTTCCACAGGCCTCCCTGCGTCACGATGCCGAGGTGGGACTCCGAGCCGGGCAGGTGCTCGTTCAGTCCCCGCTCGACGATGAAGCGCCGGGCGGCGGGCAGCCGCTGCTCGAACTTCTTCGCCTCCATGGCGTACGTGAACGGCGGCAGGTTGATCCGCTCGAGGCTGAACGACGGCGCGCCAAGCGGGGCGCGCATGTTGACGGCCGGCCGCACGTTGTCCTTGCAGACGAGGGTGCCGCGCATGTGGCAGGCGCGGATGCGGATCGAGAAGAACACCGGCTCGTTGCAGGCCTCCGAGAGGGCGAAGCCTTCCTCCACGAAGCGCGCAAACACCTGGAGGCTATTGCGAGGGTCGAGGAGCGGCATGGAGGACTTGAGCGCCGCCGAGTGGGTCCGCTCCTGCAAGATCGACGCGCCTTCGCCGTAGTCCTCGCCGATCACCACGAGGGCGCCGCCGGTGACGCCCGCCGACGCCACGTGCGACAGCGCGTCGGACGCGACGTTGGTGCCGACCACCGACTTCCAGGTCACCGCACCACGCAGCGGGTAGTTGATGGACGCACCCAGGAGCGCGGCGGCGGCGGCCTCGCTGCCCGAGAGCTCGAAGTAGATGCCCATCGGCGCGAGCAGCGAGTCGTTGGCGTCGGCCATGACGTCGAGGAGGTGGGAGATCGGCGCGCCAGGGTAGCCGGCGACGTAGCTCACGCCGGACTGAAGAAGCGCCTTGGTGATGGCCAGGATCCCTTCGCCGCGCAGGAGCTGACCGGCGCCGTACCCGAGCTGCTTGACGTCCTCCGCGAACGACCGCTCGCCCATCCCGCGCCACCTCTGGCGCTATTCTGTCACACCGTCAGGAGGCCTGTTCGGCCGAGGCCTGCGAAGTACCTCGGCGACGCTCCTCGTTCCAGATCGCATAGCAGCGCGGATGGAGCAAGATCGTCACGTTGGGAAAATCGAGTTCGTATTCGGTCGCGGTGCGAATGGTCTCACCACAGGCGGTGCACGGCTTTCCCATGCTCGGTCCCGCCCATAGCTTGGCCGGATCGTCGCCCGGGAGGCGCCGAGCGCCGAGCATTTCGCGGACACGCTCTCGAACCAGCGCGTCATCCACCTGTTCTCTCCCTGAGGGTTGTACGCGCCACCCGAAAGTCGCGTAAGAACATGAAGTGTACGGATTCCACGACGCCGCCGTCAAGGCTGGAGGCATATGGGTTTTGCCACATTGACGCGGGGGTCACGCGTGCGGAACCTCGTGTATGCGCGTTGGCCGACGCACCATCGATCCTGCCCAACTCCAACGCATGTACTTGGATAACCGTCTGACCATGGCCGTCATCGCCGGACGGATCGGCTGCGATGAGAGCACCGTTCGGCGCCACCTCCTGGCCTCCGGCATTCGATCGCGACCACGTGGGCCATCCCCGCTGCGGCCAATTCCCGATTGGTCTCCGTCTCTTGCTTACGCTGTTGGCCTCATCGCCACCGACGGCTGTCTTACTCACGAACGCGACACGCCGTACAGCTCAGGACGCTGCCATCACATCCAGTGGCGCGATCGATTCTTCCACGCCGTCTCCATCCCGAAGCCGTACTTCTGCGATTTCGTTCGCGGCTGCGTCGACGGAGACGGGACGATCGTCGCCTATGTCGACCGTTCCCTCACCGCGAAGAAGGCGAAGTACGTCTGTCGGCGAGCCCCCGTTTCATTTGGTGGCTGCGCGCCGAGGTGGCAGAGCACGGAAAGCAGGTCCGGGCGTCACCCGCTCTGGCGACTGCGCTACGCGAAGGCCGAGTCGATCCGCCTCCTGCGATGGATCTACTATGCGCCCAACGTCCCATGTCTCGCGCGGAGCGCGCCAAGGCCGAGCGGTTTCTCGAGCCGCTAGGGCACAGCCCGAGCCGTCCGGTCGGCAGACCACGAGCAGGATGGCTGTACAATGTCCGCGGCGTGCCGGGGTGGCGGAACCAGGCAGACGCGCTCGACTCAAAATCGAGTGCCCGTGAGGGCATAGGGGTTCAATTCCCCTCCCCGGTACCACCTCCGAACCTTGACACCGCGTTGCCTTCGCCTGTACCGTGACCCCTCGCGTGGGGCTGTAGCTCAGTTGGGAGAGCACAAGGCTGGCAGTCTTGGGGTCAGGGGTTCGAATCCCCTCAGCTCCACCATTTTTTCGCTCGCCGTGCTTGAAGTGCGTTTTCCCCGGGTCTAGACTTTCATCCTTCACTGCTGATGAGCGACTTCGTGGCGGCGGCGGCGGCTCTGTGTCACGCGTTGATCGCTCACGACACGTGCGCCACGGTCGTGCTGGACATCGACGAGCGAATCGTCGCGTACAACGCCTCCGCCGGCCGCGCCTTCGGCATCGGCGCCGGTGCTGTCGGCCTCGCCCTTTCGGCCTCCGGAATTTCGTCTCGTCATGCCGGCGTTCGCAAGGGTGTGGACGGCGTCCGCACGGAAGCGGGGGCCCGGCCGCTGCGCGTCGACGCGGCAGACGGCGCGGTCGATGTCGCGCCGCTCCTCCTCGCGGGCCGACTCGCCGGCTTCGTCGTGCGGCGAGCCGACACGAGCTCGGCCGACGTGGTGCGCACGGAGCTGCGCCTGACCAGCGCGGAGCTCGAGTCGACGCGCCTCCAGCTGCAGTCCTCGGCGGCCGCGACGGACTCGATGGACGAAGAGCTCCGGACGGTCAACGAGAACCTGCAGCGACGAATCACCGAGCTCCAGGACGCGGCCGCCGCCGACCGACAGAAGGACGAATTCCTGGCGATGCTGGCGCACGAGCTCCGCAGCCCGCTGGCGCCGATCCTGAGCGCGGTGCAGATCCTCCGGCGACAGGCGGCCGAGAATCCCATGGTGCAGCGCGCGCGGGAGGTCGTGGAGCGGCAGGCGCTGCACCAGGCCCGACTGCTGGACGATCTCCTGGACGTCTCCCGCATCGCGCGCGGCAAGATCGAGCTCCGGCGGCGATGCGTTGGCGTGGGCAGCGCCCTCACCGAGGCGCTGGAGGCGGTCCGCGGCGTGATCCAGGCCAAGGCGCAGACCACCGCGGTGGCGTTGCCGGCCGAGCCGATCTTCGTCGACGCCGATCCCACGCGTCTGACCCAGATCCTCACCAACCTCCTCAACAACGCCGCCAAGTACACGCACGCGGGCGGGCGCATCAGCGTCGCCTGCGAGCGCGACGGCGAGCACGCCGTCGTCACCGTCCGCGACAACGGGGTGGGGATTCCCGCGGAGATGCTCACGCGCATCTTCGACCTCTTCGCCCAGGTCGATCCGGCGGCGGCCCGCGTGCAGGGCGGGCTCGGCATCGGCCTCACGCTCGTCAAGAACCTGGTCGAGATGCACGGCGGGAGCGTGGTGGCGCGCAGCCGCGGGCGCGGCACCGGAAGCGAGTTCGAGGTGCGCCTGCCCGCGGTGGCCGCGCCGCATGCCGACGCGATGCCGCCGCGGCCGGGCGCGCCCGCGCGCGCGTGCAAGGTGCTCGTCGTCGAGGACAACGGGGACACGCGAGAGACGCTCCGGCGGGTGCTCGAGCTCGACGGCCACGAGGTCCAGGAAGCCGGCGACGGCCTGCAGGGCATCGAGGTAGCCCTGGCCAGCCGGCCGGAGGTCGTCATCGTCGACATCGGCCTGCCTGCCCTCGACGGCTTCGAGGTCGCGCGGCGACTACGTGCCTCGCTCGGCCAGGAGCCGTTGCTGATCGCGCTGACGGGGTACGGACAGCCGGAAGACCGGCGGCTCTCGCGCGACGCCGGCTTCGACGTCCACCTGGTGAAGCCGGTGGCCCCGGAGCAGCTGGCGAACGCGCTCGAGCTTCGCCGCCAGAGCGGCGCCGGCTGAGCGGTCGCTTCACCCTCTCAGCGCCCCTGTCTTCCACGCAGCGCGTCTGAATCTGGAATCTTTTCAAGGGCAAGGTGTTTGCACAGGAGAGCGGCATGGGGCATGCCGACTTCCTCGCAGCCATGCTCGGGGCGTTGCCCATCGCCACCCTCGTGCTCGATACGGCCGGTGTGATCCTTGCGTGCAACACGCCCGCCGAACGTACGTTCGGCTGTCCCGCCGGGGCGGCCGGTGTCCCTCTCGAGGAAGTCCGCGCCCTGGACCGACTGCCGGCCGTTCAGAGCGCCGTTCGGCAGACGTTGCGCGAGCCGGCGCCCGTTGACGTGGAGACGGTGGATGCCGACGGCGTGAGCGTGACGTGCCGGCTCCGGCTCATCCGGAGCGCCGACATCACGGTTCTCGTGCTGACGGCCGAGGAGCGCGTCGAACCCCTGAGGGTGGCGAATGCCGAGCTCCGCGCGCGACTCGAGGAGCTGCGGGACGCCGCCGAGGTGGCCCGGCACAAGGACGACTTCCTCGCGATGCTCGCCCACGAGCTCCGCAACCCGCTGGCGCCAATCCTCAGCGCGATGCAGGTCATCCGCCGGCATCAGGACAACGCGGAGGTCGTCCAGCGCGCGCGTGAGATCGTCGAGCGCCAGGTCCGTCACCAGGCCCGACTGCTCGACGACCTCCTCGACGTCTCCCGGATCACTCGGGGACGGATCCAGCTTCGCAAGGCGCCGGTGGACGTCCGCACGGCGGTGGCCACCGCCGTGGAAGCGGCCAAGCCCCTCATCGACTCGCGCCGTCACACGCTGACGGTGGTCGTGCCCGACACGCCCGTGCGCGTCCAGGGCGACCCGACGCGCCTCACCCAGATCGTCGCCAACCTGCTCGACAACGCCGCCAAGTACAGCGACCCCGGCGGTCAGATCGACCTGGCCGTGCGGCGCGAGGACACTCACGTGGTGGTGCAGGTGCGCGACACCGGCATGGGCATCGCGCGCGACATGCTGGGTCGCGTCTTCGACCTGTTCACTCAGGGCGATGTCTCGATCGCGCGGTCCCTTGGCGGCCTCGGCCTCGGCCTGACACTGGTTCGGAGCCTGACGGAGCTTCACGGGGGAACGGTCGCCGTGGCAAGCGACGGCCCGGGACGCGGCAGCGAGTTCACCGTTCGCCTGCCGCTGAGCACGAGCGATGCGATCGAGTGTCCCCCGCCTCGAAAGACACCCGGCGCCCGGCGGGTGCTGGTGATCGAGGACAACGCCGACGCACGGGAGATGCTGCGCTTGGCGCTGGAGCTCGACGGCCATCAGGTGGAGACAGCGGTCGACGGTCTCAGCGGTGTCGAGACGGCACTGCGCATCATGCCGGATCTCGTCCTCGTCGATATCGGTTTGCCCGGCCTGGACGGCTATGCCGTGGCACAACGGCTCCGCGCGGCGCTCGGCGATCGGCTGACGCTCGTGGCCCTGACCGGCTATGGACAGAGCGAGGATCGCCGACGCGCGAGCGAGTCCGGGTTCGACGCCCATCTCGTCAAGCCGGTGGACCCGGACGTCCTCACCCGGGCACTGGCCACCGGCTTCGGCGCCGCCGCGTAGCTAGTCCGGTCGGGCGAGGCCGAGGAGGCCCTGGAAGGCTCCCGCGCTGTCGACGAGCGTCTCGAAGCGGACGACGATGGGCCGCGTGCCGCCCTGCGGCAGCGGCCGGTCGAGCTGAACCTCCTCGCCGTGGACGCCGCCGCCGCTCAGGCGGGCGAAGACCAGACGCGCGAGCGGTTCCGGCGTTCCGAGGGGCAGCGAGAAGAAGTCGCGGCCCACCGCCGCCGGGCTCGCCAGGCCGAAGAGCCGCTCGGCGGCAGGATTCCACACGGTCACGCTGAACGTGTGGTCGAGCACGACGATGGCCTCCCGCACGCCGCTCACGACCGCCGCGTGATAGGCGGACAGCCGCCGGAGCTCGGTGGACCGGGCGGCGAGCTCTCTGTTGGCCGCCTGCAGCTCGTCCACCGTGGTCACGAGCTGCTCGTTGGTCGACTGGAGCTCCTCGTTGGTCGTCTCCAGCTCGTCGTTCGTCGACTGGAGCTCCTCGTTGGTGGTCTCGAGCTTCTCGTTCGTCGACTGGAGCTCCTCGGTGGCCGTGGCATACCGTTCGCCGAGGCGGACGATCTCCTCTCGGAAGCGCTCCACCTGAGTGCCGTCCACGGCCGCCACCAGAACGGTCGTGGACCGGCTCCGCTCGTCGTAGACCCGCGACACCCAGAAGTCGACGTGCACCGGCTCACCCGAGCGGCGGTTGAACACGACGTTGTCGAGTCTGACGCTCGCCACCCCGCGCTTGGCGTCCTCGATGCGCGCGCGCAGCCCTTCGGCGCGATAGCCGATGTCCAGGTCCCGGAACTGCCGCCCCACGGCGTTTTCGGCCGGGATCTCGTACAGCGTAGCGGCCGCCTCGTTCCACTCGCGCACGGAATCGTCGAGCCCGATCACCATGACCGGGTAGGGAAGCGCCCGGATGACGCCGGCCGCGGTGATGCGCGGCGACTCGGCGGTCGGCGGCACGGCGGCGCGGGCTCCGGCGACCTCGTGCTGCGCCGTGGCGACGTCGGGAAGCGTGCTCAGGTCCGTCGAGCGCCGGAAGATGCGCCATGGCTGGCGGATCGGCACGAAGCCCCGGGATCCCGCCATCAGCGACTTGGATCGGCCGAGGAAGAGGACGCCCCCCTCGCGGAGCGCATAGTCGAACCGCGTGAGGAGCCGCTCCGGCGCTCGGCCTCCGGAACGTCGAGGCTATCGTCCAGGCCATCCGCCATGGGAACTCATCGTAACATCAGCCACCCAGGTAGAGCCGCTTGACCTCCGGGTCGGCCAGCAAGCGCTGTCCCGAACCCTCGAAGCGATTGCGGCCGAGCTCCAGGACATAGCCGCGATCGGCGACGCCGAGCGCGCGCGTGGCGTTCTGCTCGACGACCATCAGCGTGAAGCCGGCGCGCTTCATCTCCACGAGCTTGTCGAAGATGAGGGTGACGAACTTGGGCGACAGGCCGAGCGACGGCTCGTCGAGCAGGATCAGCTTCGGCGACGTCATGAGCGCGCGCGCGATGGCCACCATCTGCTGCTCGCCGCCCGACATGGTCCCCGCTCGCTGCCGGCGGCGCTCGTGGAGAATGGGGAACAGCCCGTACACGCGCTCGAGGGCCGCCGTCACCCGCGCGGCGCTCGGCTCGATGTACGCTCCCATTTCCAGATTCTCGAGCACGGTCATCTGCGGGAACACGATGCGGCCCTGCGGCACGTAGGCGAGGCCGCGGCGGAGGACGAGGTCCGGGCGCACGCCCGTGATGTCCTCGCCGTTGAACACGACCTTGCCCTGGCGCGGCCGGAGGAAGCCGACGATCGTCTTGAACGCCGTCGACTTGCCGGCGCCGTTGGGGCCGATGATGCTCACGATCTCGCCGGCGCTCACCTCGAGCGACACGTCGTGCAGGATGTCGAGCTTGCCGTAGCCGGCGGTGAGCCGATGGGCGGACAGGAGCGTCGGCGCGCTCATGGCCGCGCCTCGCAGATATAGAGGATGTGTGGGTACGGCAGGACGTCCACCATCAGGTGACGGCGGACGTCGAAGCCGGCCCGCTCGAGCGCCGCCGTCAGCTCCTCGGCGCTCCAGTACCGCACGGGTGTGCGGGGCGCCATGAGGCGATCCAGGGCCCAGGTGAACCAGCGCTTCGGCGCCGGTCGGGTGTCGACGTCCTTGACGAGCAAGCGGCCGCCGGGCGGCAGGCTGCGCCGCAGGGCGGCCAGCAACGGCGGCACCGCGGACGGCGGCACGTGATGAACGATGTCGAGCATGTAGGCGGCGGCCACCTCGCCGTCGCCCTTCCAGTCGCAGGCGTCGCCGTG
>Ga0075428_100008422_pt1 | contig 11439 bp, 12 predicted proteins | sample RhiMetdeltSRZDD2_FD_75291 | JGI IMG/M metagenome (GOLD analysis project Ga0075428, IMG submission 75291) | Populus rhizosphere microbial communities from Tennessee, USA - Rhizosphere MetaG P. deltoides SRZDD2 | ecosystem: Host-associated > Plants > Roots > Rhizosphere > Soil | place: USA... | reverse complement strand
TCCTGCTCTCGACCCACGAGCGGGGTCAGGCCCGTGCTGCCGGCCACCTCCAGGCGACTGCGGGCCGTACTCTCATACAGCATCTGGTAGACTTCCAGCGGCTGGACGATGCCTTTAACGCGATGTGTACCTAACGACTGATAGGCAAAGAAGCCACCGAGGAGCTGCAAGGTCGCGGCACTAATCACCAGCGTATTGGGCGCTGCAAGGCCTTGCAGGCGGGCAGCGAGGTTCGAAGTCTCGCCCAGCGCCAACTGCTCCTGACGTGTGCCTCCCCCCACCTCACCCACGACCACCACTCCGGTATGGATCCCCAGACGTACCGCCAGATGTACCCCGCGCTCCTGCCCCAGGCGGGTATTGAGTTGGCCTAAGGCCTCCACTATCCCCAGCCCGGCCCGCACGGCCCGCTGGGCGTCATCTTCATGCGCTAAGGGGTAGCCAAAGTAGACGAGCAGGCCATCGCCGAGATATTGGGCGATATATCCCTCAAAGCGGGCGATTACCTTGGCGCAGGTATCTTGTGATAGGCCCGCACCACCTCACGTAGCTCTTCCGGGTCGAGCTGGCCAGCGAGGGCAGTCGAGTCCACCAGGGCGTCATCATCCAGCTGGAATTGCCATTTGAGGGTACGATAGGTGACGCGGCCGCGGCGCTGGAGCATGGCTATCGCCTGGTCGAGGATCTCCTCAAAGTTCATCGCTGACTCTCCGTGTGCTCTCCGACTTGCCGGGGGGTAGTGCAGGATAGGAGATGCCGTCAGGGCGCATGTGTACCACAGTCGGGGAGTCAAGGAAAGTGGAAAGTACAGCAGGATGGAACTGCTACGTAAGACAAAGATTGACCTCATTCAAAGATGGAACCGCCCCAGGCGCATCTGTTACAATAAGGGTAACGAATCACCGATGCGTCAGGCGCAACCCTCAATTATCTGAGCCTCATGGACCAACCCCAGTACAGCCGGCGGATCAAAGACTGGCCAGAAGACGAGCGGCCGCGGGAGCGTCTGCAGCAGCACGGTGAAAACTCCCTCTCGGACGCACAATTGCTGGCCATCGTGCTGCGCACCGGGGACCATGCCAGTGGCGCTACGGCGATTGACCTGGCGCGGCGTATTCTCATGGCTTTTAACGAGGATCTTGAGGCAGTGAGTAGCGCCAGTATCAACGAACTGCTCCAGGTGCAGGGCGTTGGGCCAGCAAAGGCTTGCGAGATTAAGGCAGCTTTTGAGCTGGGACGGCGGCGCCTGGCACGCCAGGGGGGTGGGCTGATCCAATTTCGCTCCAGCCGCGACGTGGCCCAGTATTATATGCCGCTGCTCGCGGGACTAAAGCGCGAGCAGTTCCAGGTCGTCCTGTTGGACCAAAAAAATAAGATCATCAAGGATGTGATGGTGTCGCAGGGCTCCCTCACCGCCAGTGTGGTGCATCCGCGTGAGGTCTTTAATTTTGCCATTCGTGATTCAGCAGCGGCGATTATCTGTGTGCACAATCACCCCAGTGGCGACCCCCAGCCTAGTCGAGAGGACCGTGCTTTGACAACACGGCTGGGCGAGGCAGGACGCTTGCTCGGCATCCAGGTTCTAGACCATATCATTGTTGGACGAGACACTTACATGAGTTTTGCCGATGAGGGCTTACTCGATGCACGAGGATAAGTTTCATGACGAATGTGCCGTCGTCGGTGTCTATGGCCATCCGGAGGCGGCGAAACTGACCTACCTGGGACTCTACGCCCTGCAGCACCGTGGGCAGGAAAGTACTGGCATTGTCGCGTCTAAGGGGCATTCTATCCATGCCGAAGTAGGCATGGGACGCGTCAACGATTTTTTTACCGAAGAGCGCCTGACGCGTTTACCAGGGCACCTGGCCATTGGGCACAATCGCTACTCCACCACAGGGTCATCAGTGCTACGCAATGCCCAACCCCTGCTGGTGGACTATGCCGGTGGCTCCTTAGCCGTTGCGCATAACGGCAATCTGGTAAACGCCCAGCGCTTGCGCGCTGAGCTAGAAGCGCGTGGTGCCATCTTTCGCTCGACCACGGATACGGAAGTGATCCTCCATCTGGTGGCGCAATCACGGGCTGAGGAGGTTCTTGATGGCGTCGTGGAGGCGCTGCAGCAGGTGCAAGGTGCCTATTCGTTGGTCCTGATGAACCACACCGAGATCATTGCGGCGCGCGACCCGCGTGGTTTTCGGCCCCTGTGCCTGGGGCAGCTTGGCGACGGCTATGTGATCGCGTCAGAAACCTGCGCCCTGGATCTCATCGAAGCGACCTATGTGCGCGATGTCGCCCCGGGCGAGATCATGCGCATTTCAGCCGCCGGCTTGCAGTCCTACTTTCCCCTGCCGCCAGCTCCATCTAGCCCGTGCATCTTTGAGCTGATCTATTTTGCACGTCCGGATAGCGATATCTTTGGTCACAACGTGCACTTGATCCGTAAGGCGTTTGGCCGACAGCTCGCCCGTGAAGCGCCCGTGGAGGCCGATGTGGTGATTCCTGTGCCAGACTCTGGCATTCCGGCTGCACTGGGGTATGCGGAGGAGGCAGGGATTCCCTTTGATACAGGGCTTATCCGCAATCACTATGTGGGGCGTACGTTTATTGAGCCACAGCAGGCCATTCGGCATTTTGGCGTGAAAATCAAACTCAACGCGATCAAGAGTTTTTTACGAGATAAACGTGTTGTGGTAGTAGATGACTCGATTGTCCGTGGGACCACCAGTCAGAAACTGGTGCACATGATCAGACAGGCTGGGGCGAAAGAGGTCCATATGCGTATCAGCTCGCCGCCCACAACGCACCCGTGTCTCTATGGCATTGATACGCCAACCTGTGAGGAACTCATTGCGGCACAGCACACCCTGGAGGAGATCCGTGATTATATCCAGGCCGATAGTCTCGCCTATCTCAGCCATGAAGGAATGATGCGTGTGGCGCACGCTGAGGCACAGTCCTATTGTAGTGCCTGCTTTACAGGGCAGTATCCTGTGCCGGTGCCCTGGCAAGACAACCTGCTCCAGTTATCCCTCTTCGACAAGTAGCACCTCTGCGATAGCGGGCTGGGGCATGGCGAACGCTATCCCCGGCACCTCTACACGCGGTGCGCGGTACCACAGGCGCTCAAGATCATAGAAACGTCGCGTGTTGTCATCAAAAACGTGCACGATCAGATCGGCACAATCAATCAGCACCCACGTACCCTTCTGGTACCCCTCCATGGCCAGCAGTTTCTCGCCGTGCTGCGCGAGTTCTGCGGCAATAGCGTCAGCAATGGCGCGCACCTGACGGTCCGAGGAACCGCTGCAAATAAGAAAATAATCGGCCACCGAGGACAACTGCTGCACATCCAGTACGACGATGTCTTCAGCCTTTCTACTGTCTGCGGCGAGCGCACAAATCTGCGTCTTTTCTGTAAGGGTTAACGCCATAGAATCTCCTTAGAGTGCTGCCTGGTCAGTGCTGGAAAAGACAACCAGGTTGTCACGATGGATGACCTCATCTGCCCCTTTGTAGCCCAGAAGCGTCTCAATATGCGACGTCTGTTGGCCGCTAATCGCCTGGAGTTCAACCGCACTGTAATTGACCAACCCCTGGGCGAAGTGGTGCGCTGCCATATCAACACAGACCACCGGATCACCAAAGCGAAAATCGCCAGATACTTTAACAATACCAGCTGGCAGGAGACTTTTGCCATGGGCCGTGAGGGCGGTTTTCGCGCCGTCGTTCACGACAATTTCTCCCCGTGCTTTGAGCGCATAGCCAATCCAACGCTTGCGGCTTGACAGCCTAGTCGACGCTGGTGGATAGATATGTGTGCCTACCTGCTCTCCGGCGACAATGCGCCATACGGCGTCAGGGTGCGCACCGTTGGCAATGTAGGTATGAATGCCGTTGATACCAGCAATCTTGGCGGCCCGGATTTTGCTCGCCATACCGCCGCGACCTGTCCCATGGGTGGCACCGCTGGCCATGGCTTCCACACGCGCGTCAATCTTTTCCACGACGGGAATGAGTGCTGCCTCCGGCTGCAGACGCGGGTCGGCAGTATAAAGGCCCTCTATATGGCTCAGAATGATCAGCATGTCGGCATCCACCAGGTTACACACCATGGCAGACAGCGTATCGTTGTCTCCGAAGCGAATTTCCTCAACCGACACTGTATCATTTTCGTTGATGATGGGGATGACACCGTACTGCAACAGGGTCAGCAGGGTATTGCGCGCGTTGAGGTAGCGCGTACGGGAGCGCAGATCCTCGTGGGTCAGGAGAATCTGGGCGACCTTTTGCTGAAAGGCGCCAAACAAACGCTCATACGTCCAGATGAGATGGCTCTGCCCAATCGCTGCCGCCGCCTGTTGATAGACAATCGTCCGTGGGATACCCTGAGCGCCAAGTACCTGAATGCCGAGGGCGACAGCTCCTGATGAGACGAGCAAGACCTCGTGCCCCTGCTGGCGTAGGGTAAAGAGCTGCTGTACGATATGCGCTATCACAGACTCCCGTAGCCCTCCCTGAGGATGGCGTAGCAAGGCACTGCCCACTTTCACCACCACTCGTTTCCGGTTGCGTGTGGATGTGGGCACGTCCTCTCCTCAGAGTTGTTTGAGATACAGCACCAACCGGGCGATAAGAGCCTGGAGACCCGCACCAGTGGCAGCAGAAATAGGCAGGATGTCGTAGCCGTGCGTGCTCAAGAGCTGCTGTACCTCTGGCCAACGCTGCTGGGCGATGGGGAGATCCATCTTGGTGGCAACGACAATTTGTGGCCGCTGCGCTAAGACAGGACTGAAACAGGCCAGTTCGTGATTCAGGGCGACAAAATCTGTCCAGGGGGCACGCCCTTCTTCCTGCGTGCTCAGATCGATGAGATGCACCAGGAGACGCGTGCGTTCGACATGTTTGAGAAAGTCGAGTCCTAACCCTTTCCCCTCGTGCGCTCCAGGAATCAGCCCTGGGATATCGGCGATCACACAGGTGTCATAATCGCCCAATTGCACTACGCCCAGATGTGGGGTCAGAGTCGTAAACGGATAGTCGGCAATTTTGGGCTTGGCAGCGGAGAGACAGGACAGCAAGGTCGATTTCCCGGCATTAGGGAATCCCACTAATCCCACATCAGCCAGGAGTTTTAGCTCCACCAGGAGCCAACGTTCCTCACCAGGAGTTCCAGGGGTTGCTTGCCGTGGGGCGCGGTTGGTGGCCGTCGCAAAATGCGCATTACCCTTGCCTCCACGCCCGCCATGGGCCACCACAACGCGCTCGTCCTCGTGCTGAAAATCCCACAGCACCTCGTCAGTGTCCGCGTCCTTACAGATCGTCCCAACTGGTACACGAATGACCAGCTCCTTACCGCGTTTGCCGTGCATGTCCTTGCCTTTGCCATGCGCGCCACGCTCGGCAAAGTTCAGAGGGTGGTAGTGGAGGTCTAACAGAGTGCGCACAGAGGCAGTGCTCTCGACGATAACATCACCCCCATCGCCCCCATCACCACCGTTTGGGCCCCCGCGCGGGACAAACTTCTCACGACGAAAACTGACACAGCCGTTTCCCCCGCCACCACCACGCACGAGAATTTTCGCTTGGTCAATGATACCAGAACCTTTCAGAAGCCCCTCTCCTCTGCCGCCTCGAACGAGCGGTGCACCAGAGCAGGCGCACATGGAGACAGGGTCGGGGAAAGTACCGCCTCAGACACCATGGCCTATGCGGCATGCACACTGATGCGCCGATTTTTTTTGCCCCTATTCTCAAACTGGACCACACCATCAATCAAGGCAAACAGGGTGTAGTCCCGCCCAAGACCGACATTGAGCCCTGGTTTGAACGTCGTCCCACGTTGCCGCACGAGAATGCTACCGGCGCGCACCGTCTGCCCGGCAAAGCGCTTGACGCCAAGACGTTTGCCGATACTGTCGCGTCCGTTGGTGGTACTGCCCTGCCCTTTTTTGTGTGCCATATTGTCGCTCCTACGCGATGCTCTCTCCGCTCAGAGGCGGAGTCTGGTTGGGCTCGATGCTCTGCTCTGGAGACACGCCAGGCGCGATGCCCTGCTCTTCTGAGGATACATCAGGCGCGACGCTCTGCTCTGGGGAGTAAATAGCCAAAATCTTCAGCGAGGTCAGGGATTGTCGATGCCCCTGCTTGCGACGATAGCCTTTGCGTCGCCGATGCTTGAAGATAATGATCTTCTTGCCCCGCTTCTGCGCCGTAATCTGGGCTTCGACCCGCACGCCAGCAACGTCCGGCGCGCCAATCGTCACCTCTGCGCCTTGCCCGACAAGTAGCACATTGGTCAATGCGACGGTGTCGCCAACGGCGCCCGTGAGTTTTTCTACATCAATCCTGTCGCCTGGACTCACTCGATATTGCCGACTACCCGTCGTCACAACCGCATACATATCCTATCCTTTAGCCTTCGAAAGCAATTCTACCTCATCCTTCGCCGTGCCGTCGTTGGCGGCACCGTGTCAGACCAGGCGCTGGTTCAGCTATGCAAAAGTGGGTCGTGAACGTACCATATACAGGGGAGGACTGTCAAGCGGGGACACCTGCTGTCACATATCGCTCCTGTATCTGGCGCACGGTCCGCACAGCGTGTATAGTAACTTCTGGGGCATGGATCACTTATGGTACTATTGCGAGACACACGACGTTTTGAAATCACCGTAGAGGAGCAGGCTGATCTCTGGGTCGCCAAACTCCAGGCATTTGTCTCCGACCGTCTCTACCCTACACTATACCTCCTGCAAACATATACAACACGCCAGGAGGCTATCGAAGCTCTGAAGCGTAAATGGCGCATCCTGTTTCCAGACGAAGAAGCTCTCACCTGGCGTGAGCCGGTGCCTGGGGTGTGGCCGAGCCCACCCCGCCGACCACGCCCCTCGGAGGGGCGTGAAGGATGAGTCTGACCGGCGTGTTATACCTCGCGTTGGGGCTTGTCTTCGTGACCTTATTGCTGCTGGGTTTCTATACGCGACGTTTGTGCCAGCGCTGTGATTATTGCGGGCGCTTTTATTGGTGGATTGGCTGGAACGCCTTTGAATGGACCTCACCAGACTGCGACTATTGGGCGATGCGCTGCAAGTCCTGCCGGTGGCTCGCCCAGCAGTTGCCCACGGTCACCGATGATTAGTGCGGCAATCCCTCCTGGGGCGCTGCCGCAGCGTGCCAGTGCTGGAGCAACGCTTCGCCTTCAGCCTGCACTTTGTGCACCAGAGCTGCGCTCACTACCCGCTGCCGCTGCAGGTCTTGCAGGGCCTCGAGACCCGTCAGTATCGGTGGCTGTGACGGGCTATATTTCCCCGTAACGTGGAGATTCACCAGGTGCAGTTGATCGGAAAAAACGGCCAGGGGCATGGTGATACTGGCGTAATCACCCTTCCAGGTGCCATCGCGACCATAGAAGCGCGTGATATAGCTCCAACTGTCTTCCTGAAAGCGCGTTACGCTATAATCCCCCGGTTGTTGTTCCAGCTGCAGATCCGGTGGATAACTCTCTGGCCGTCCTAAGGTCTCGCGCACGTCGACCCAGCCCGCATCCAGATCATAGGTCAAACGCTGGCCTTCACCGGCCTCCGCCACACGTCCATCCAGGTCACGTACCAGAAAACGCAGTTGTGTATGGATCGGCAGTTGCATGGCATCAAGACTGGAGAGGACGTTCAAGCTGGCTGTACGCGTGCGTAGAACTTCAGGCGGTAGCTCCTTTTCCAGTGCATCAACAATGGCACCGTAGACATCTCCCTGCGCTTTATACTTATGATGCCCGGGGAGCGTAGGCAGGATCTCCGCGCGGAAGGTGTCACAGACCGCTTTGCTCTGGCCTGGCAGCAACACGTGTGCGACCATCTCGCCGCCACAGATATAGCCGACTGTGGTAGTGGCGCTGATGCGGGCTTGGAGGTCTTGAGCGACCTGGGTCAGATGTGAAATTTCCTGGGCTAGGACCTGTTCGTCGGCATGTTGGGCCGCAGTACGCCAGAGGATGCCCCAGCCACCCGTAGCTTGGGCCTCGCCCAGCAGCTGTAAACGCTCACGGGTTTCGGTATCGCTGATCTGCTTGCTCAATTTGACAGAGGGAGAGGACGTGAGCACGGCATACTGTCCAGGCACGGTGACGACAGTGCTGAGCTGTGGACGATCATCCCCGTCGGTGCTCAGGGCTTCGATGCGCACGGGGAGATAGGAGCCAACGCGTAAGTCGCGGTCGTCGTAACGCAGCGACAGAATGCCGGCGCGTTGCTCACCCATATACACCACAGCGCGGCGGCGCACGCGGCTCACGACTCCCACGAGCCCCATGTAGGTTGCCCCAACCTGGGAGCTCTCACGGCGGATGAGGCTATCAAAACAGTGCTCCTGCAGGAGCTGCAATATCTGCTCAACGGCATCGGCAGGGCCAGCCACCCGTATAGTGTCGCGACTGCCACGCGCATCAGGGTGGTCATCAAGCGTGACATCAGGTGAATCCATGCGCCAGGCCTGGTTCAAACGCACCTGGATCTCGTCATCGGGCTGCACCACCTCACACACGTGCGGGTATTGACGGAAGAGGGATGTCAAGGCCGCAGCGTAAAGACCTCGAATGCGTAGTGTGATCATGATCGCTACAGTACCTACTGAAGGAGAGAGTTCACTCGTTGGCATTGGCTGTTTATGCTTCTATGATCATAGCATAAACTTGACCGCACGTCGGTAACGAGATGCCAGAGTCCAGGCAAGCATCCCCCGCAGTCTCTACCACACCCTCTACCCCTTGCACCAAACACTTCAAGACGAGGTGTAAGGTCTGCCATTGGAAGCCCACCAACGGAGATCATGAAAGAGAAGAGGCAAGGGAGACAGGACCGTCAGTAGCCCTAACGGGAATCGAACCCGTGTCTTCGGCGTGAGAGGCCGATATCCTGACCGCTAGACGATAGGGCCATACACTGACAGTGACTGGGGAGCCAGGATTCGAACCTAGATAGCCAGATCCAGAGTCTGGAGTCCTACCGTTGGACGACTCCCCATAATGTCGGGAAACCCGAAAAAACTTACGCAATTGCCTCTGACCAGTCAAGAGAAAAGTATATACGCTCAGAGCTCGAGGCGCTGCAGGGCACGACAGCCGAGGTGGAGGGGAAGCAGGGTGGTGAGCAGACAGAGTCCCACAATCGCTCCATAGCACAGATACACTTCCATACCCCCCACCTGCTGGTGTAAAAATTTACGATACAGATGGACGTAGAGCGGACGGGCTGCCAGGAGCAACATCATGCCGATAAACCCCAGGCTGAGGACCATGTAGAAGATGCCGCCCGTACTCGCAGCCGTCTGGGCAATATTGTCGTACTCAAACCGCGCATACATCGCCCCTAGGCCAACGCCAAGACCTGTCAAGGCACACGTGATGAGCAAAATGACGACGACCGCAAAGAGCATCAGATAGGCATCGGCTTTGAGGAGGAGATTGGACACCACGACCAGCGTTTCCGCCAGTACGAGTAGCGGCACAATGTATATGCAGAACTTTTCACGCAGAAAGCCCCGAAAGGCAATGGGGGAGGCCAGCACAATCCAAAAACTGCGGCCTTCGAGGCTGGTGCTGGTGAAGACAAAACGCACCGCCACTGCAGACAGCACAAAGCCGGCCAGACCGAGGTTCAAGATAGAAATGAAATTTTTGAGAAACAGCGTGTGTAGCGGCAAATGCCGGATATTGAACAGGTAAATGACCGCCAGAGCGCCCAGCAGCAACAGTTGCGACCACTGGGCCGGATCACGAAAAAAGATTTTGAGATCCTTAAGGACCAGGCCGCGGGTAGAGGAGGGGCAGCGACGCAGCACGGGCAGGAGGACGCGCTCCAGGCGCCAGGTACGGCGCGGGGTGCTGCCACGCATGGCCGTGGCTCCTCCGGACCAGCCCGTATAGTACACCTGACTGGCTACCCAGACAGTCAGGGCAAAGATCAGGAGAGCGCCCCCCCAGAGGAGCACGATAGGTCCGACGGCGTCACCGGGGGTTGCGTCACTGCCAGCGAGCAAAGCCTTCGCGGCCCAGGTGCTGGGCAGTAAGGGTAAATCGGGCGTTTTGAGGCTGTCGAGAAACTGCATCAGGACTTCGTCGGGTGCTTCCCGCACCAGGCGCTCTGGACGCAAGAAGCGGATCAACATCACCAGCGCTGCCATAAAACAGACGCTGAGAACGGTCAACGCCTTATGGGTTTGCTGGGCCGGGAAATACCGCATCAGCAACATAGTGCCGAGTATGCCCAGGCCCGCAGGAACGATCAGGAACGGCAGCAGGGTAGGGATGAGCCAGATATAGTAGGCCGAGGTGGCCTGCTGCACCTGGCCAAAAGCAATAAAGATGGGGAGGCCAAACAGGAAGACCATCCAGGAGCTATAGAGCAGGGTCTGGATAAACTTCGAGACAAAGACATTGGTCAAGCGCAGGGGAGACGACATCAACACGAGCAGATCGGAAGAGAGATAGATGGTCGAAAGCGATGTCACAGTGTTGGAGAAGGTGAGCATGGAGAAGAAGGTCAGAAAGATCATGTGAAGGAGTTGCCCCATCAAGAGTGGTCCGAGTTCCCCTGGCATGCTGGATATATGCCGCAACAGACGAAAGAAAAAGGCGTAATCGCCGATGAGAAAGAGGCCGGCCACGGTAGTGAGGAGCAGCAGACGCCAGTAGTGCTGACGCACGTGGTACACTAGGCTATTGCGGGCTAACTGCCACCGCAAGCGGCCCAGTAGCCACAGTTCACGACGCACGCTCAAGCGGCGTGAATGCAGACTAAGGTTCATGATCCCTCCTTATGGAACGCCTGATAGGCTACCTCCTGGCCACGCCCGGGCTGGACTGGCCTGTAGGGGCGCACCGCACTGACGCGGTAGCCAGTGCCATCGCTGGTGATCGTAATCGCGCCATGTTCGTCGGTGCGCCAGACCGCTACGCCCTGTTGCGCGAGGACATCCAGTACCTGCTGGTGCGGATGGCCAAAAGGATTGCCAGCACCGGTCGAGATAATCCCAACTCGCGGCTGTACCTGCTGCACAAAGGCCAGTGATGTTGAGGTTTTGCTCCCGTGGTGCGGCACTTTGAGAATATCGGCGCGTACGTCAGCCCCCTGCGCCAGGAGCCAGCGCTCGGTGGCCTGCTCGATATCCCCAGTCAGGAGCAGACGCACCGCCCCGTATTGCAACCGCAGCACCAGCGAGCGGTCGTTTTCGTTGCGTGGCCTCCAGGTGGGGCGTTGCTGTTCAGGCGTTTCTGGCGGAGCGAGGACGCTCATCTGTAAGCGCTCCCACTGCCAGTGGCGCGAGCCGTCCATGGTGGTATGCTGCTGGGTGCCCCAGCGTTGGCCAGCCGTGAGCAGGTCACGCACGTAATCCGAGGTGACTGTGCTGCCGTTCGTGAGCAGGTGCTGTGTTGGAAACAGG
>Ga0075428_100008421_pt1 | contig 11439 bp, 10 predicted proteins | sample RhiMetdeltSRZDD2_FD_75291 | JGI IMG/M metagenome (GOLD analysis project Ga0075428, IMG submission 75291) | Populus rhizosphere microbial communities from Tennessee, USA - Rhizosphere MetaG P. deltoides SRZDD2 | ecosystem: Host-associated > Plants > Roots > Rhizosphere > Soil | place: USA... | reverse complement strand
TGTTAATCTTGCTTCCGTTATCGGTGTTGCATTAGCCCTGTAGGTAGTGCATTTTCAAGGAGCATTGCCAAGCAAGGCGATGAACGAGGATATCTTGTAACAGGCTCGTTTCCCGGCGTTTGACATGTCTACACCATGCAGTAAGAACAGCGATGAGGACGGTGACATACTGCACCAACTCGACGATTACTGAGGCGTGGGGCATTGTTCTTGGCTTGCCTGGGGAACTCGACGCAGAGGAAGTGGGTGCCTTGGCGTATTTTGGGAGAAAGCGTTACGGCCCTTTTGAACAGGTGCCCTCGGTCGTCTTAGTGCAACGGCCGGCCGTCGGCCCAGTCCCGCCATTTTGGCAGCAACAACTCACGTGGGATCACGGTCGTCTCCTGGCACGCCTTGGCCATCGCTATCTGAGCGTCCATTTTCTTCAGAAGGGCGACAGCCGCTATCACACGTATGAAACGTCATTGCAACCAGCGATTCGAGGCTGGCTAGAGACGTATGATGAGACCTTGCTGGGGCCGCCGGAGCACTACCCGCTGGACCGCGTTGGTTTTGGGTACGTGAACACCTTTCACTTTCCAGCCTCAGGTTTCGACCTCTCCAAATACTTTCGTGTGAGTCTGGGGATCGGCGTGCAGACAGCGGACAAGGGGCTCTTGGCCTTAGAGACGAACTTTCGCCTGTTTGACGCCTCGCGCTTCGCTGACGTGATCGTCAACTTGTCAGTGAATACTGGAGGCGAGGAAGGCCTGCAACTGCAAGTGCAAACGAAGATCGTTGCCGAGCGCCGGAGCGCTGACGAGGGCTCCTTGAAAGATTACGCCAGCATTCTTGCCGAGCTTATGAGCGCGAAAGAGGCAGCCAAGGCCATGTTTTTTGACTTGGCCACGGACGAAACGTATCACATCATGGGAACACAATATGCTTCGGACTGACCACCGAAGTATTCCCTATCAGCCGCCCGCATTCGCGGGCGGACAGTTGTCCGCCCGACCGCGAAGCTATGCCGGGATATTATTACACTAGCTATCCCTGTATCGATGGCTCTATCGACTCGTTTACAGCAGGTTATGTCCTCGCATGGAGGATTCCAGGAGCCATGATCGTCTTTCCGAGTACGGCATGAGGTCGGTTGCTCCTGCAAAGCCATTATGGAGTATATAATGATCCAGACTAGACCACGTGGTCGAGCAACTGGTCAGAGATGCACTAATTCCTTAGATAAGTATACATGGCCATCGACAGATCCATATTCCAGCAAAAAGGCTGTCAGGTATTTTCTTGGATTGATGTCATCGAGAAAAAATGAGGGGAAATGAAGACATATCTCCAGAAAAAAGGGGCGTTAAAAGTGGACAGAGCATCTCGCCACAAACGGGGACGGGAGAAAGCCCATTGCCCGTCGTGATGCAGAAGAGATCCCTCGCGTAGCAGGGCATGTGGCCCCATCACGATGTGTGGGAGCCCGTGGTTCATGATGTGAGCGCCGTTATCGCTCTTGTGGGTCCAACACCTCGCAGAGTGGCAAGGCATGTGGACGCCATGGTCGGAGGCGTGTGCACCGACACCATGATCTATGATGTATACTAGACGGCGTGAGACCGTCTTTGACGGGGTGAGGCGAGACGGCACGAGGTCGTATCATACTGGACGAGACGCCCTGTGGTGGCAGAAGCCGCCTGTGAGGAAACGCGACGACTGACTGCAGCACAACACCTAATAATCCGGATCAATGATGTCCAGCACAGCTATCTCTATTCGGCGGGCGCGGGCTGATGAGGCAGGGCTTCTCAGCGACCTCGCGTTCCGTTCCAAAGCCCATTGGGGCTACCCTCTCGACTGGCTCGAACGGTGGCGCCCGGAGCTCACCGTCGATCCGCAAGCACTCGCGGCGGCTCCGACATTCGTCGCCGTCGCCGAGGCTTCCCTGCTCGGTTTCTACCTCCTCACGCCGACGCGTCGCGCCGATACCTGCGAACTGGACTTCCTCTTCGTCGAGCCGACCGCGATCGGCCGAGGCGTCGGGCAGGCACTCTTTGCGCACGCGTGCACTACGGCCAGAGGGCTCGGCTACCGCTCGATGGTCTGGGGCAGCGACCCGCACGCCGATGGCTTCTACCTGCGGATGGGAGCGCGCACGATTGGCGTACGACGGTCGAGCACCGTGCCTGGGCGCGCGATTGCCGAGATGGCGCTGGCGCTGTGACCGGCCCGATGGCGATGCACCGCGAGCGTGCGGGGCGCGCTGTGTGCACCCTTGACGCGCAAGGTCTCACCATGGGCAGCGCGTCAACACGGGCGTAGATGCGACGCCTTCTCCTCGGCGTTGCCGAGCCCGTCGCACGCAGAGCGGCGAGCGCTTCGATACCCTCCTCGTGCGCAGAGACACCAACATCGCTCTCCGACAACCTCCTCTCCAGTGCGCGTCGCGCATTACTCAACGATCGCAATCGCCTCTACTTCGACCAAGAAATCTGGGTGGGCCAGGCGCTGCACTTCGACCGTGGTACTGGTGGGGAGGGCCCCAAAGTACGCCATCCGGACGTCCACATGCGTGAAGAACTCGTCAATGTCAGTGACATACGTGGTCGTCTTCACCAGATCGTTGAGGGTCGCCCCAGCCTCGGCGAGCGCGGCCTTGAGGTTTTCGCCCACTTGGCGGAGTTGGGCGCGCATATCGCCCTTCCCCACGACATTCCCCTGCTGGTCACGCGCCAGTTGGCCGGAGATAAAGATGAGCCGTCGGCCTTCCACGGCCACCACATGGGAATACAGCACGTGCCCATTCACGCTGCGCTGCGACAGTGCGTCAGGCTGGATATGCTGGCGTGGCATGCCTGTCTCCTCTCCCCGATGTGTCCTCGCATGCCCCAGCCTGGACCCCCCATCGTGTAGGAGCATCCTCACGAATCGTTCGCCCCAGGCCTCTGATGTCCATCAAAGGCGTCCAACCGGAAAGAGTACACTACGCAGGGGTATGTGCCCAACCCTTCGCGAGGGATGGGGCAGCAGAGGCCGTGAGGTGTTCGCTCTGTGCGGCATGACGAGGTGGTCTTGTGTTTGCAAAGGCTATGAGTGGTACCAGAGGGAAGCAGACCCCACCGGATGCTGTGGCCAAACTTCAACGTGTTGGTATTGTGGACATTATTTTATGGCTGGTCTTGCGACTGTGGCTTGGCTATCGACGGGAAGTCGAGGCTTGCACTGCCCTTACGCTCTCAGGCTCTCTCTACCACTCCATCCGGGAGAAGGTCGACATTTCTGGCACACGGTCCCACGTTGGCCGATAGAACACGTGAGGGACGCGGGAGACCATGACAGGTGAGGCGTGACGGCGCAACGGGCGAGGTGACAGCCAGTCAACCCAGGAGTATCTTTCCAGTATGAGATGCTAGGGCTGGTCAAAGCTCGTCACAGGGAGTCGGTGTAGGCAGACGCCATGAGGGTGGAGGACCGTGGCAACAATCATCCGAGGCACGAGCGTGCACGTGTGAGCCCCATGGAGTGGAAGAACGATACCTATAGAAAGGCGCGCGGGGGCTATGCGCGGTTGTTAGCGGTGAGCTGCGCGACCTGTGGCACGCACCTGTTCTCGTACCAAAAGGATGGGCCTGGGATCGTCAAAAGACTGTATTTGGACAGAATTTACCAGTCACACACCTACGAAGGCCTCCAGCATCGTGCCCTCACGGATATCCCGCACCTCCTCTGCCCCCAATGCGGAGAGCATCTCGGGATACCCATGATATACCAGAAAGAACAACGCTTGGCCTTTCGGCTGTTTGCAGGGGCGGTCACGACCAAGATCCGCAAGCACCACGAAAAAGCCCCCGGGCGGTGATAGTTGTGCACATCGGTGCCACTCTCTGCCCTGCGTGGTCTCCTCGGGTGTGGTGTGTGCTTCCAGCCGCCTTGCAGCGCAGATGTGGGAGAGGCGCATGCCATGACCAGCGTACCAATAGGTTGTAAAGACAACACCTTGCTAGAAGTTGTGGACGCTAGCCGCGCAGAGGCTCTGGCGTTTGCGGCGCATAACGGCATACGGCTCCTTGCAGGCGGTGTATGTGCAACGCTCCAATGGCGAGGCTGAGACTACTACCCTGTCGCTTTGAGCCAGTCGGTGCTCCGATCGGCATATCTCCGAATAGCTCCACTCCATGTGGACCACCGTGCATCGCTCAAGAGATCCTGGCCGAAAATCGGCGGAACGATGAGTGCACGCGCCCACACTCGTAATGCTCCCTTCCGGCAGGCGTCGACGCGGTCGCGCACCCGTAGGAAGGCGCCACAGAGTTCCGTGAGCGGCTCAAGATCAGGCCAAATGGCCTCACGAATGGCGGCAGCCCTAAAGCGCTTCTGGAGCGCTGGGACGTACTCCTCGTAGAGGATTTCGACGACTTTCCGGAAGGTGGTGAGGGAGTGTTCAAGCCGTTGCCGATACTCGTACCATTCGTCGGGTGTCAGCGCAGAGCGCGTCGTTTCCAGTCTGACGAGTACCTGCTCGACCTGTACCGTGAGCACCTTCCCAATCGCCAAGGCGATATGCATGAAGTTCGGGATACCGGCGATCGACGCACGACTGCAGTGGCGCCGCATCCGGCGCAGATGCCGCTCACAGAAGCCTAGCGCGGCGTCGTGCAGGGAAGGCATACGCCCGGAGATCCCGGTCGCTGAGCGTCCGCCACACGTCTGTACCCTCCCAATGCGGGTGCAGGCGTTGGAACACATAGGGACGCACCGCATTGATCAGTGGGATGTCGCAGTGCGTGAGGAAGACTGTGAGGGCGTCAGGATCGCCGAGTGCGAGTAACTCGTTGAGCACAGCCGCGAACTGCATGGCACTCCGTTGGGCTTCTCTGATGCGGTCCTCCCGACATTGGCCACGGCCTGACTCGATATCCTTCAGGTTTATAAGGAACAGACGATTACTGACGCAGGGTGGCGCGTCCTCCACAGTGGCTTCGACGTGGATGAGCGTGGTGCCTTCCGCACAACGTCTGTCCACGGCATCGTCGACGTCTCCCACACAGGCTTGACCAGTGCTCGTCAGTGAGATGCGCGATTCGCCCCCGTCACTGGACGTGAGGACCGCCCAGAGCTCTCCAGATGTCAGCTGATCGGCTGGCATCGTGCAACGGCAGAGGAGACGCCGTTCGCTCAGGCTCGCCTCGTGGAGTTCGATGGGTGGCCGCGTCTCCATCAACGGCTGGAGTTCTCGTGCGGCAGTACGCAGCTGACTGACATCAACGAGATCCTGTGCGGTCTCGGAAGGATCGAACAAGCGGCAGGGGTCGTAGGAGGCCAACGGTAAGGCATCTGAGTTTATCACGATTTATGATATGATGGGTCTCGGATAGAACAATACCGTCACAGGAGGCACGTTCCATGGCTGGTGTCGGTTCACCGATGTGCAGTCTCGCCCGACAGAATTCCTGGATTTGACCAGCGTGACCCTCGACGAGTTTCAGCAGCCTTAATCGAGATAAACTCAATGGTATACAGCCGGGCGTGCGCCCGCTGCGCCAGGGATGGCTGCTTAAGCACCATGCCCAGGTAGTCGCGAAACGTTCCCGTCCAGCCCACAGCCGCTGATGGTGCGTACCGCACACGAATGGGGAGTGGTTGTCGAGGTAGTGCCAAACGGTAAGCGCTCAGTCGGGCGCGGGAATTGGTCGAGCTGTACGTGAAGACTCCAGAAGTGACGCGCCGCAACACGCGCGTACACTTCATGCAACCCTTGAAAGAGTGCATCGTGCGAGAAGTTGGCTACAGACTGTCGCTCGAAGGAGCGTCGGCGGCCGATCTCGTCAAATCAATGCAAGCCAAGAGTGAACCTGCCGCTGGGAAAGGAAAATCCGCATGAATAGCATAGAGAACACTTCATCCGCCCAGGTACTTAAGAAGACGCAGCCGGAAGAGTTTGATCTGGTGATTCTCGGTGGCGGCACGGGGTCGACTATCACTGCGTGGACGTTTGCTGGACAAGGAAAGCGCGTCGCAGTCATCGAGCGCAAATACATTGGCGGGTCCTGTCCGAACATCGCCTGCCTGCCGAGCAAGAACATCATTCACAGTGCGAAGGTCGCGTCGTACTTTCGCCGAAGTAAAGAGTTCGGTATCGCTCGCGACGGCTTCACGATTGATATGTCGGGCGTCCGTGATCGCAAGCGCAAGATGGTATCCGGCATGAACGACATGTATCTGGAAAATTACAGGAAAACGGGAGCGGAGTTCATTTTGGGAACCGGACAGTTCATAGCTCCGAGAACGTTGGAGGTCGCTCTCCCCGATGGGACGACCCGTCACCTGCGCGGCACCAACGTGATCGTCAGTACTGGTACGCGGGCCGCGCTGGGAGCAATTCCTGGTCTTGCTGAAGCGGAGCCGCTCACGCATATCGAGGCGCTCGAACTCGACGAAGTTCCCGAACATCTGCTTGTGATCGGCGGCGGCTACATCGGAATAGAGCTGTCCCAGGCGATGCGGCGATTCGGCAGCGAAGTGTCGGTGATCGATCGCAACGAGCGGTTGATGTCTCGAGAAGATGAAGACGTGTGTGAGGCTCTTCGCAGTCTGCTTGAGGACGAGGGCGTCAACATTCTTCTGGATGCACGGATTAAGCGGGTATCGGGAACATCGGGAGACTCGGTGAGCATCGTCGTCGAGCAAGATGGAGCTGAGAAGGTCTTGAAGGGCAGTCATGTGCTGGTGGCAGCAGGCCGCTCTCCGAACACCGAGGGACTTGGCCTGGAGCTGGCCGGCATCGAGTTAACCGACCGTGGATACATCAAGGTCAACGAGCGTCTGCAGACGACGGCGCTCGGCGTGTGGGCGATCGGCGAGGTTGCAGGCAGCCCGCAGTTCACACACATCAGTGTTGACGATTTCCGTGTGGTGCATGACAACCTCAATGGTGTTAACCACGCGACCACGGGCAGACAAGTTCCGTACTGCCTGTTCACGGACCCGGAATTAGCCCGTGTTGGACTAAGTGAGAACGAAGCCAAAGCGTGGGGCATTGCGTACCGCTTGTTCAAAGTTCCAATGGAAGCAGTACTGCGTGCGCGCACGCTTTCGGAAACGCGCGGATTTTTGAAGGCCCTGGTCGAAGCCGACGGCGACCGCATCCTCGGCTTCACCGCTTTCGGTGTCGGCGCGGCGGAGATCATGTCCGCCGTTCAGATTGCGATGATCGCAGGACTGCCGTATACCGCGCTGCGCGATGCCGTCCTAACTCACCCCACATTGGTGGAAGGCCTTATACCGCTGTTCTCATCTGTGGCGTCGGCGCACAACGTTGCCGATGCGACACTAACCAAGAGCTTCGGCATGAGCTGAAGCGCACCAGAACAGCAAAAGGAGCAGGGATCAAGTTTCGCCAACCTACGCGGCATGAGGGAGCCAAATGCTCCATAGAGCAAGGAGGCGATGACCGCCATGGCAAAGACAACCGTGGCCGGGATCCGAGGAGATACGCACTCAGGCCGCGGGGATGACCCACGTCCTTGCACCACACGCTTTGCGAGGGAAAGGAGCTTTTATGCGCGGACAAGACCCCAAGCTGGGAAAAGCAGCCACTGCAGCAAGGATCGACGGGCGCCCGAGTCGAAAACCCCGGGAGGGCGGGAAGGATGCGGTTGTGACACGGCGAGAGTTCTTGGACGTGGCTATCGCAACTACCATCGTCGCCGGGGTTAGCCACTCTTCGTGGGCCGTCGAGACCAAGGGAGGGATACCGTACCGCACCCTGGGACGCACTGGAGAGCAGGGCTCCATTGTGGGCCTGGACGGCTATCAGCTATCACCTCGGCAAGCAGGCCGACGAGCAGGAGAGTATCCGCATCATGCGCACCGCCATCGACAATGGGGTCAACTTTATGGACAACTGCTGGGACTATAACGACGGCGCGAGCGAAAGCCGGATGGGCAAAGCGCTGCGGGACGGCTACCGTCAGCAGGTGTTCCTGATGACCAAGATCGACGGCCGCACCAAAAACGCTGCGGCAAAGCAGATTGATGAGTCCTTGCACCGGCTTCAGACGGACCGGATTGACCTGTTGCAGTTCCATGAAGTGATCGGCCGTCAGACCCAGACCGCATCTTCGGGCCGAACGGCACGCTGGAGGCGGTGCTGGACGCGAAGCAAGCGGGCAAGGTGCGCTACATTGGTTTCACCGGACACAAGAGCCCGGAGATCCACTTACACATGCTCAACACGGCCTTCGCCCGGCAGTTCACGTTCGATGCGGTGCAAATGCCCCTGAATGTGATGAACGCACACTACGACAGCTTCGAGAAGCAGGTCCTGCCAGTCCTGCTACAACACGGGATGGGTGTGCTGGGCATGAAACCGATGGGTGACCATTTCATCCTTGAGAGCCAGACCGTGACGCCGCTCGAGTGCCTGCACTACGCCATGAACCTGCCGACCAGCGTCGTCATCACCGGCTGCGATTCGCTGCCCATTCTTGAGCAGGCGTTGCAAGCGGCGCGCAGTTTTCAGCCGCTGAGCCAAGCCCAAGTCGCAGAGCTGCTGGCGAAGACGGTGACAGTTGCCGAGGGCGGGAGGTACGAGCTGTACAAGACGAGCCACCATTTCGACGGGACCTATCAGAACCCGCAATGGCTGGAATGAGCAGCGCTGCCTCTGATCGAGGGGGCGGAAGTTCACAAGGGTGAGGGCTTGAGCAGAGCCATGGAACACATCGTGAAGCGTGGCAGTCCGGCTCGGGCCCATTGCCCGATCCGGCTCCGAACGCTTTGCACTGCAGTTGTCAGGGAGGGACACGATATGAGAGATCATCTTACCAGCTATGATCGGGCGGCGCAGTGTGCGGCGAGGGCGTCCCTCGTCATCGCACTGCTGCTGGCGACTGGTTCGTCATCCGCTGCCCAAGAACGCCACACGGCCCCGACGTCGACGGAGGCCTGTGCAGCTGACAACGGCGGGATCACGCTGCCCCCCGGGTTCTGTGCCACGGTGTTCGCCGACAACATCGGCCACGCCCGGCACCTCGTCGTCGCCCCGAACGGCGTGGTCTATGTCAATACCTGGAGCGGCCGCTATTACCACAACGACACCCCTCTTCCCGGCGGGTTCCTGGTGGCTCTCCAAGATACCAACGGCGACGGCCGGGCCGATGCCACCATGCGCTTCGGCGAGACTCGCGAGGAAGGTAGCGCCGGCGGCACGGGCATCGCGCTTTACAACGGCGGGCTGTTTGCGGAGGTGAACGATCGTATCGGGCGCTACGCTTTGCCGGCAGGCGCGATCGCGCCCACCGGGGCGCCCGAGGTCATCGTGTCGGGCTTCCCCCTCACCGGCGACCATCCCATGCACCCCTTCGCGATCGATGCGCAGGGCAACTTATACGTCGACCTCGGCTCGGCCACCAACGCCTGCCAGGGCCAGAACCGCATGCCCAACTCCTCAGGCATCCAGCCGTGCACCGAGCTGGAGACGCGGGCCGGCATCTGGCGCTACGACGCCAACCGGACCGGGCAGCGCTTCACTCCCGCCGAGCGCTTCGCCACCGGGCTCCGCAATGGGGAAGGCATCGCCTTCGATGCCGCGGGCCGGATCTTTGCCACCCAGCACGGCCGGGACCAGTTGGCGGAGAACTGGCCCAACCTCTACACGCCGGAGCAGGGCGCCAATGAGCCGGCGGAAGAGCTCGTCCAGTTGGAGCGTGGCGCCGACTATGGCTGGCCGTATTGCTATTTCGACCTGACCCAGCAGAAGCTGGTCCTCGCCCCTGAGTACGGCGGCGACGGGAAGAAAGTCGGGTTGTGCGCTGAGAAGCGAGGCCCTGTCGCGGCCTTCCCCGCCCACTGGGCGCCCAACGACCTCGTGCTCTATGATGGTCAGCAGTTCCCGGCGGCCTACCGGGGCGGGGCGTTCATCGCCTTCCACGGCTCGTGGAACCGGGCGCCGTTCCCCCAGGGCGACTACAACGTGGTGTTCCAGCCACTCGCGAATGGTGAGCCCACAGGGCCATACGTGGTCTTCGCCGACGGCTTCGCCGGTGCGTTCAAGGAACCGGGCCGGGCGGCGCACCGGCCGTCGGGACTCGCGGTTGGGCCTGACGGCGCACTCTACATCACGGACGACGCGCACGGGCGCATCTGGCGCGTCACCTATCACGGTTCCATAACGGCGGCGATTGCGGCCGCCCCCGCGTCATCCTCCCGCGCCGACAATGCGGCGCCCGGGGCCGCTGTGCCGCCGGAAGGCATCCATCCGCAGGCCGGCGCCGAGGCGGCCGGCGCCCTGCCGACGCCTCCCGGGGTGACGCCCGCGCAGGTCGCGCTCGGCGATCGAGTCTTCCACGGCCAGGTGGGCGGCGCGCCGTGCACCGGCTGCCACGGCTCGGACGCCAAGGGCACGCCGCTGGGGCCCGACCTCACGAGCGGCCACTGGCTGTGGGGCGATGGCAGTCTCCCGGCGATCACCCGGACGATCACCGACGGCGTGCCGCACCCGAAGCAGTACCCTGGCGTGATGCCCCCGATGGGCGGCGCCCAGCTCTCCCCGGCCGAGGTCTCGGCGGTGGCGGCCTACGTCTGGGCGCTCAGCCACCAGAGCGGGCGTTAAGGCCTCTCCCTGCTCATCACGGGGAAGGTGGTGGTGGCGCATCGATCGAGGTGTGGAAGACAGAGGGCGGTGTGCCCAGACGGGAGGAGGAAAGATGCAACGCCAGTATGCCCTCGTCATGGGGACGGGCTCAGGGGCTGCGGCGGTGTCATCCCGCCAGGATGCTCGCCAGTGCGGCCGACACCCTTGATGGCAAGGGCAAAGGACAGTGGCGGACGTGGAAGTATGTCCTACCGTGAGAAAGGAGCCTAAACGTGGTGACACGTCTTCTGGTGATCTTCCTGTGCTGGGGCATACTGAGCACAGTGATTGGATGTCATGTCAAGCCCGATTACTGGGGGGAACAGGATGGGATGTACCATCCATGGAACCGCCCGACGGGTTATGGTGATCTAAACTAGTATAGAGTTCTAAAGGCGCAGTCAGCCCGCAGGATGCGATGCCTTGCGGGCTGTGTGTCTGTGGGCGCCCGCAATACTCAAACGGCAGTGCGCCCTCCGTCGACGGCAAGTTTTGCGCCGTGAATGAAACTAGCACGATCCGTCGCCAAAAAGACAATGGCCTCAGCAATCTCGTCCGCGGTCGCCGGACGGCCCGCCGGTGCCTGGGCGGCCAGTTGCGCAAGCCCCTCACCCATGGCGTCCGTGCCTTTCGTGCGCGTCGGTCCAGGGCTCACAGCATTGACGCGGACACCGCTCGGGCCATATTCAGCCGCCCATACTTTCGTCAGCAGATTGATGGCGGCCTTGCTCGAGCCATAGAGGCTCATGCCCGGCGCCCCGTAATCGGCAGCCATGGTCGAGAGATTGACGATGGCCCCTTTGCCTCTCTTCGCCATCAGCGGA
>Ga0075428_100008420_pt1 | contig 11439 bp, 12 predicted proteins | sample RhiMetdeltSRZDD2_FD_75291 | JGI IMG/M metagenome (GOLD analysis project Ga0075428, IMG submission 75291) | Populus rhizosphere microbial communities from Tennessee, USA - Rhizosphere MetaG P. deltoides SRZDD2 | ecosystem: Host-associated > Plants > Roots > Rhizosphere > Soil | place: USA... | reverse complement strand
CCGAACACCAGATGCTGCAACGGTTCGTGGCACCGGCGTTCGCGGAAAGCGGTGGGGCTCAGACGGCGAGCAACCGCTGGAAAAAATCGCGGTAGCGCTTCAACGTTTGTCGGAGGTCCTCAGTGGAGGCCTCCTCGCCTCGATCCCATTGCGCCTCGAGCCGCGACCGCGCCTCGGAGAAGCCGGTCGTCAGTCGTTCAACGACGTCCGCCACGAGGGCATCGGCCTTTTGGACGCATTCTTTGGGGTCATCGACGAATGCCGCCTGGACATCATCCCAACGCGAGCGCAGCCCTGAAAGGTCGTCGTCAGCGAACAGCGATCTGCCCGTGGACGGTTCGCCCTCAGCGGTCGAAGAATCTGTCGCCGTCTCCGGCCGTTCAGCAGATGTCATCGACGGTTCGTCACCCGCGGTCCTCGACGGTTCGTCACCCGCGGTCACCGGAGCATTTTGCGTGGTGGTGACTTGCTCCTCGTGGGTCGTCATGCCCGTGCCTCCTTCGGCTTGTCCGTATCGCTCTCGACGTCGGTCTCGAGCAACTTCTCGAAGAGCGCCCGGTAGTGGACGAACGCCTCGCGTTGCGCCTCTGTGCCGATGTCGCCATGCTCTTGCGCGAGGTGCAGCGTGTGTGCGGCTCGGTAATGCTCGACCACGTTCGGGTGATCGACCGAGATATCGGCGGCCCGTTGCTCAAAATCGTCAACGGGATATCCGCGTTCGCGCATCACTTCGGTCACCAGCCGATCCGCCTCGCCCACCGCCGCGGACGGATTGTCGACAAACGCAGTTTGTACTGTCGACCAGCGCGTGGCGTACTTTGCTCGCGTTTCCGGAGCCAAGGCAGTGACGTCGAGCTTGCTCCGCCTACGTTGACGCGCAACGAGCTCCTTTTCGGCGGCCCGCTGGTCACCCACCTCGCCTACGGCTCGGTCGTACTCCGGACCAAAGTGTTTCTCGAGCCGTTCTGTCCGCTTGCGACGCGCTGTTGACAAGGCAATGAATGCCACTAGCGCGATAGCGATCACGACGACTGCTGCTATGACAATCCAACTCCAAGCGGGCATCTCCCCGTACCTCCTGCGTCTTCGCCACCGGGTAGCCCGTGCAACATCTGCGCAAACGTCAATTTGAGGCGAAGGCCAGCGGGTACTCACCCCAGATGAACATCGCTTCCAAGGCGATCGACCTCCTGGTCAATCCCCCGCGAATTTCGGACCCCAAACGGTTGCGCGCTGCGGTGGACGGCAAGACCGTACTGGTCACGGGGGCCTCGTACGGCCTCGGCGAGGCGACCGCCCACAAGCTCGCCGCCGCCGGCGCCACGACGTTGCTCGTCGCTCGCACGGCGGACAAGCTCGACGAGCTCGCAGCGACGATCACCGACAGCGGCGGCCGAGCGGTGGTGTACGCCGCCGACCTGACCGACGAGCCCACCGTCGACGACCTGGTGAACCGAATCACCGAGGATCACGGCGCGCTGGACATCATCGTCAACAACGCGGGCAAGTCGATCCGCCGGTCGCTACATCTGCAGTACGAACGACCGCACGATTTCGTGCGCACCATCGACGTCAACTATCTCGGGCCAATTCGCTTGCTACTGGGGCTGATTCCGGCGATGCGGCAGCACGGCAGCGGGCACATCGTGAACATCTCCAGCATCGGCGTGCGGGTTCCGCCCGGTCCGCGGTGGGGCGCATACCAGGCATCGAAGGGTGCGTTCGACACGTGGCTGCGCAGCGTCGCGCCGGAGTTGCACGACGACGGCGTCGACGTGACCTCGGTGTACATGGGGTTGATCCGCACTCGCATGGTCGAGCCCACACCGACCCTGCGCAATGTGCCCGGCCTCTCCGCGGAGCAGGCCGCCGACATTGTTGCGAAGGCCATCATCGAACGGCCGGCCACGATCGAGCCATGGTGGACGTGGCCCGCCGAAGTCACCTCGGTGCTGTTGCGAGGTCCGATCGACCGCGCGGCGAAGCTGTGGTACCGGTACACCACCGATTCCGGTGACGCGCGACAGGCCGGGCGATGATTACCGGAAGCGTGGTGACCACGGCCGGGCGTGCGCTGCTGCGCTCCCGATTGCTGACGCCCATGGCGCCCGGAGCACTGGTCGGCGTTCTTCGCGAGGCGGCACGAGGGCGCACGAATCCGTTCACGCTGCTGGCCGTTGCAGCCGCCCGGTGGCCCGATCGGCCGGCGATGATCGATGACGACGGTGAAATCACCTACGGCGAATTGCGGTCAAGGTCCGAAGCGGTCGCCAAGGAGCTCCGCGGCGTTGGACCGGGACAAGCAGTGGGAATCTTGTGCCGCAATGGGCGTGCCTTCATCCCAGCGGTGTTCGGGCCGGCCCTGCTCGGTGCGGACGTCGTGCTCCTCAACACGGACTTTCACACTGACGCACTGGCGGCCGTGTTAACTACGCATCGAATCAAGACGGTGATCTGTGACGACGAATTCGCCGAACGCGCCAGGGCCGCAGACGCTTCCGTCACCGTCGTCAATCCCAGCGCGGTCGACACACATCAAAGTCGACGACCCAACGTCGCGGCGGCCGGTCGGATCGTGCTTCTCACCTCCGGGACCACGGGCAAGCCCAAAGGCGTTCCCCGCAAGCCCGAGATCGCGTCGGCACTGGGCATAGGCGCGTCGATCCTCGATCGCACGGGACTGCGGGTCGGTTCGCGAATCGCTGTGCCGGTGCCCATGTTTCACGGCCTGGGATTCGGGATGTTGATCCTGACGATGACCCTCGGCGGGACGGTGCTGACGTTGCGGCGCTTCGACGCCGAAGCCACCCTCGCCAAGGCGTCGCAGCACCGGGCCGACGCATTGACTGCGGTGCCGGTGATGCTCGCACGCATCCTCGACCTACCCGAGGACGTGCGGGACCGTCACCCCTTACCGTCCTTGCGTGTGGTGATTTCAAGCGGAGCCAGGCTGGATCCCACCCTGGCGCGCCGCTTCATGGACGCATACGGCGACGTGATCTACAACGGTTACGGCTCGTCGGAAGTCGGCATCGGTTCCCTCGCGACACCGGCAGACCTGCGCGAAGCGCCCGAGACGGTGGGCAGGCCCGTCGCCGGGTGCCCCGTGCGGATTCTCGACGAACACGGCAAACCCGTTGGGCCGCAAGTTACTGGTCGCGTCTTCGTCGGCGGCGAGTTGACGTTCGACGCCTACACCGGCGGGGAAACAAAGGACGTGGTCGCCGACATGACCGGCACCGGCGACATGGGTTACTTCGACGAGGCGGGTCGGTTGTACATCGTGGGCCGTGGGGACGACATGATTGTCTCCGGGGGCGAGAACGTCTACCCGCGCGCCGTCGAGAACGCCCTCGCCGAACATCCCGACGTCGCCGACAATGCGGTGATCGGTGTGCCGGACGACGACTACGGTGAACGACTCGCCGCGTTCGTCGTCCCCCGTGCGGAGGCGCAGCTCGACACGACCGCGCTTCGGAATTACTTGAAGGACAAGGTGTCTCGCTATGAACAACCGCGTGACATCGAGATCGTCACCAAGATTCCTCGCAACCCAGCAGGCAAGGTATTGCGAGGCGAGCTGCAGACATAGGCGTCAGCAGGCAGCGGGGTCGACCCACGATCCCTGGTGCACCACACCCGCCACTGCGAGGTCCGCGTCCAGCACCACCAAGTCCGCGGCAGCCCCCGGGACGAGTCCCATGCATGGCAGACCGAGCGCACGCGCCGGGTTGATCGACGCCTGACGCACGGCGAGCATCAGCGCCTCGTCGCGGGGCAAACCGCTGTGCGCCACAGCGAACCGAAACACCCGGTCCATGGTCGCCGTGCTGCCCGCGATGGTGTCCGTGCCCGCCACTCGCGCCACCCCGTCTACGACGTCCACCGCTACCGGTCCGAGGTGATAGACCCCGTCGACCATCCCGGTCGCCGCCATCGCGTCGGTGATCAGCGACACCCGGTCAGGGCCCGCGCTGTGCGAGACATGTCGGTACAGGGCGGGGTCGACGTGCACACCGTCGGCGATCAGTTCCACGGTCACCCGGGCGTCTTCGACAAGCGCGATCACCGGGCCGGGCTCGCGAGTTTGGATCGGGCGCATCGCGTTGAACAGGTGCGTGCCCACGGTCGCGCCCGCCGCGATCGCCGCCCGCGTCTGTTCATAGGTCGCCTCGGTGTGGCCGACGGCGGCCACCACACCCCTTTCGACGAAGCGCTCGATCGCCGCAAGGGCGCCGTCGCGTTCCGGGGCCAGGGTCACCATCCGAATCGCCCCGCCGCCTGCTTCGAGTACGCGATCGATCTCTGCAGGATCCGGGTCACGCATGAGCGACGGCTGGTGGGCGCCGCACCGCTTGATGGACAGCCAGGGCCCTTCCAGGTGGATTCCGGCGAGCAGCCCGGCACGCACGTCGACGGCCAATTCCGTGACCTGGCACAACAATTCGGCCGGGTCGGCGGTGACTAGCGAGGCGACCAGCGTGGTGGTGCCGTGCCTACGGTGCAATGCCACGGCGGTGGACGTGTCGGCGTGCGATGCGGCGGAAAAGTTCCCGCCACCTCCGCCGTGCACATGGGTGTCGACGAAGCCCGGTACCACCGTGACCGCACCGAGTTCGCGATCCGCGCGCCGCAGCGCTGGGCCGGCACCAACCGCACGCACAACCCCGTCGGACACGTCAACCCACCCGGGCCGCAACAGTTCTCGCCCGGTGAGCAGGGTGTCGGCGGTCAGCAACACGCTGTCGTCTACTTGTTCGCGGTGAAAAGGCTTGCCCCGGAGGCGATCTCGGCACCCTCAAACACCGCTTCGGACGGAACGACGTTGGCGGGTTCGCGTTCGTCCATGACCACAACGGGCACAATGGGGTTGAGCCCCTTGGCCTCTACCGACGGGACGTCGTAGGTGATGACGACCTGGCCCGCGGTGACGTCGTCGCCCTGGGTGACGTGCGTCGTGAAGCCGTCACCCTTCAACTGAACGGTGTCAAGACCCAGGTGGACCAGGACTCCGACGTTCTCCGGGGTCATGACGATGTAGGCGTGCGGCATGAGTTTCAAGAGCTTGCCGCTGACCGGAGCCACCGCGTCGATCACCCCGCGGGGCGGGTCGATGGCGGCGCCGTAGCCCACCATGCCTTTCGAGAAAACGGGATCAGGGACGTCCGCAAGCGGTACCGCACGCCCCGCGACCGGGGCCAGGACTGGCGTCGTGCTCACGCACCAACAATACGAGCGTGCCGCGAAGACGGTCTCAGGTTCACCGGTTCTGGTCTAGGCTTCCGCTGAGCTTGGGCGGCGGACGGCGGTTGCGGCAGAGGAGGGACAGAGGCAATGAGCGATACGGCGAAACCTCAAGGGGCGGCCGCAAAGTCGAGTCGGCGCATTCCCGGCTTCGCGCAACTGCAGCGGCTGGGCAAGAGCCTGATGCTGCCGATTGCGGTGTTGCCGGCCGCGGGCCTTCTGCTGCGGCTGGGCCAGCCCGACGTGCTCGGCAAGATTCACGCGCCGGTGATCAGCTCCTTCTTCCAGGCGATGAGCGCCGCGGGCGACGCGCTGTTCAGCAACCTCCCGCTGCTCTTCGCCGTCGGCGTCGCCATCGGATTCGCCAGGAAGGCGGACGGTTCGACCGCGCTGTCCGCCGTCGTCGGCTACCTCGTGGTGCAGGCGGTGTTCAAGACGATGTCGCCGATCGTGCTCGCAGGCGAGATCGACAAATCGGGCGATCAGGCCCAGATCAACTACAGTGTGTTCGCGGGCATCGTGGTCGGCCTGCTCACCGCTTGGCTCTTCGACCGCTACCACACCATTCAATTGCCCTCCTACCTCGGATTCTTCGGCGGTCGGCGGTTCGTTCCGATCGTCGTGTCGGTGGCGTCGCTCTTCCTCGCGTTCGCGATGAGCTACTTCTATCCGATCTTCGACGCCGGACTGACCGGCCTCGGCAAGTTCATCGCGGGATCGGGGGCTCTCGGCGCTTTTGTTTACGGGTTCGCCAACCGCATGCTGATTCCGCTCGGCCTGCACCACATTCCGAACTCCTACATCTGGTTCCTCTACGGCGAGTACCAAACTCCTGGCGGCGAAGTCGTCACCGGCGACATTCCCCGCTTCACCGCGGGCGACCCCACGGGCGGCGCCTACACCGCTGGCTTCTTCCCCATCCTGATGTTCGGGCTGCCCGCCGCCGCGCTGGCGATGATCCACGTGGCCAACAAGAAGCAGCGGAAGGTCGCCATCGGCATCCTGGCGGCAGCTGCGCTAACCGCGTTCGTGACAGGCATAACCGAGCCTCTCGAGTTCGCGTTCATGTTCGTGGCGTTCCCGCTCTACCTCATTCACGCCGTTCTGACGGGGCTGTCCCTGGCGATCGCGTACCTGCTCGACATCCACCTCGGATTCTCTTTCTCCGCGGGCCTCATAGATCTACTGCTCTACTTCACGGCGCCCGCGGCAAAGAACATCCCGCTGCTCATCGGTATGGGTGTTGTCTTCTTCGTCATCTACTACCTGCTGTTCCGGTTTGCGATCACGAAGTGGAACCTGAGAACTCCAGGGCGCGAGCCGGAGTCCGAATTCGAAGCTGAGGAAGAAGCGAACCTCGGCGAGGGCGGCGACGCGGTCACCGCTGTGACGGCAGGCGGATCCGGCACAGCGACATTGACCGCACCCACCGCGACGCAAAGCAAGGCCGAGCAGGTCATCGAGGCTTTCGGCGGCCGGGAGAATCTCGTGAACGTCGACGCCTGCATCACGCGCCTGCGGGTGGAGGTTGCCGATAAGGGCAAGGTGGACGAGGCGCATCTGAAGCGCCTCGGGGCGGCCGGTGTCGTCGAGGTGGGCAACAGCGTCCAAGCGGTGTTCGGTACTGACGCCGAGGCCCTGAAGAACGACATCACCGAGATCCTCTAGCCGCGGGCTAATCAGCCGGCAGGAACACTGCTGCCGCGGCGGCTGCGATGACGGCCAGCGCGATGATCGTCACCGCGACAGCGGTCCAGCCGTACCCGTCGAAGGCCAGCCCGCCGAACCAGCCGATGACGCTCGAACCGCCGTAGTAGAACAGGTTGTACAGCGAGGATGCCTGCGCTTTGCCCACTGGCGCCGATCGACCCGTCCATCCTGACGCAATCGAGTGTGCGCCGAAGAACCCCGCGGTGGCGATCACCAGGCCGATGAGAACCGCGATGACGTTGTCACTCAACGTAATAGCGACGCCGGCGATCATCACCGCAACGGACACCAGCAGGACCGGCTTGCGCCCGAACCGCGACGCCTCCGCACCGGCGCGAGACGATGCCCACGTTCCGGCGAGATACGCCAGGAACACGAGGCTGACGACGAACGGTGGTAGGTAGAACGGTGCTCCCGACAACCGGAATCCCAGGTAGTTGTACAGCGCCACGAATCCACCCATCAACAGGAACGCCTGGGCGAACAGGGTGAGCTGGTGGCGCGAGCGCAGGTTGGCGAACAACCGCTGCGCAAGGCTGCCTTCGGGATTGGCGCCAGACCGGTTCGAGGGAACGAAGCCTCGAGGCTGCGGGGCGAGCTTGACGAAGCTCAGTGCGGCGATTCCGCATAGCACCGCGACGGTGAAGACGCCGACGCGCCAGCCGGCGATTTCGGCGACTGGGCTGGCCACCAACCGTCCCGTCAGTCCACCGATCGTCGTTCCAGCGACGAAGGTGCCTGCCGCCCTGGCGGCGTGCACGGGATCGATCTCCTCGGTGAGGTATGCGACGGCGATGGCAGGTACGCCGCCGACAATCAGCCCTTCGAGGAAGCGCCCGGCCAGAAGAAGTTGAAAGGTGGGCGCGAACGGCACCAGAAGACCGACGGTCGTCGCGCCGGTGACCGAGATCGAGATCGCCTTGACGCGACCGATACGGTCAGCAAGCGTCGACCACGGAATCACTCCGATCGCCAGGCCGACGGTCGAAGCCGAGACCATCAATGCCGCACTGGCCGCACCCACACCCAGGTCGGCTGCGATCAGCGGCAGTACAGCCTGCGGCGAATAGAGCTGAGCGAACGTCGCCACTCCGGCGCAGAACAGCGCGGCAAGCAGCCGGCCGTAAGCGGTGGAGCCACGCGCATGCCCGGACCACCCGGATGGAGCTAGCTGTTCGGTCGACACCATTGGCACGGTAAGCGCCGTGCAGTGATGTGTCTAATGCATGACTTTGTGTCTGTTCATACTACTACCGCATCATTGGTCGGTAGCACCGCAATCAGGCGGGCGTTGCCTTGAGAAAAGTCACGAAGCGCTCCCCCGGCGGAGACAGCGCTCGGTTCCGGTCCCACACCAAACCGACCTCACGCTTGGCGCCGAGGTTCGTGAGCGGGACGTGAACGACTTTGGGTTCGTCGGCATCGCGCGGCACCGGCACGACGGCGACACCGAATCCCGCGGCGACAAGGCCTTCTATCGTGGGAATCTCGGTGGCTTCGAAAACGATGTCGGGGTGGATGCTGTCCTCGGCCCACAGTTCATCGGTGAGCTGCCGCAGACCGGCCTGGGCTCCAAGCGCAACGAACGGCTCGTCGGCGGCCACGGATAGCCGCACACGGGCGCGCGACGCCAACCGGTGCCCGCGCGGAACAGCCAGGCACAGCCGCTCCTCGTACAGCCGGTGCCAGACGAGACCTTCCAGCTTCGGTCGCGGCGAGGTGATGGCGATATCGGCCTGACCGCTCAGGACGCGTTGCGTGATCTCGTGGGCGGGCCCCTGAAACAAGTCGAACGCAACCCGTCGCGCCGACTCGCGGAAGCGGCGAAGTTGTTCCGGCACATACCAACTCGCCAGCGAATGCAGAAACGCCAGTCGCACTCGTCCGGTGTCTGGATCCCGAAGGGCGTCGATGCGGTCAATGGCGGATTGCATCTCGGCGATGCTGCGCCGGGCATGCTCGAGCATGATCTGCCCGTACGGGTTCAGGCGCAGCCGCCGATTGACCCGGTCGAACAACGGCGTGCCCACCTGCGCTTCAAATCGACTCAAGGCGCGCGACAACGTTGGCTGGCTGACGCCCAACTCCGCGGCGGCCTCGGTGACGTGCTCGATCTCGGCGAGCGCGACAAACCACTCCAGTTCCTCGAGATGCATCATTCGACGATATCGGGCAACGCAGCAGTGATTTGTGCACGAGAATCCGCGCTCTCATCACCGCCGGAAAGCGTGCACAAATCGCGGATGCATACTGACTGACATGTCCACATGGCTCATCACCGGCTGCTCGACCGGACTCGGCCGCGCCCTCGCCGAAGCTGTGGTCGGCGCCGGCCACAACGCCGTCGTCACCGCACGCGACGTCACCCGAGTCGCCGACCTGGCCGACGCGACACCCGATCGGGTTCTCGCTGTCGCGCTCGACGTGACCAGTCGTGAACAGGTCGCGTCGGCGGTGCAGCAGGCCAAAGAGAAGTTCGGTGGCGTCGACGTGCTGGTCAATAACGCCGGCTACGGCTACCGCGCCGCCGTTGAGGAAGGCGAGGACACCGACGTCCGGACGCTGTTCGAGACGCACTTCTTCGGCACCGTGGCGATGATCAAGGCCGTCCTGCCGGATATGCGGGCGCGTCGCTCCGGCGCGATCGTGAACATCTCCTCGATCGGCGTGCAGCTGACCCCGGTGGGATCCGGCTACTACGCCGCGGCAAAGGCCGCGATCGAGGGCGTCAGCGGAGCGTTGCGCGGTGAGCTTGCGCCGCTTGGCATTTCGGTGACGGTCGTTGAGCCGGGTGCATTCCGCACCGACTTCGCCGGACGCTCGCTCACCCAGTCGGCGACGGTCATCGACGACTACGCCGCGACCGCCGGGCAGCGCCGCAAAGAGAACGACACCATGGACGGCAACCAGGCGGGCGACCCCGCGAAGGCCGGCGCTGCAATCATCGCGGCCGTCGAATCGAGCGAGCCACCGGCATTCCTGCTTCTCGGACCCGACGCCCTTGCCGCCTACCGCTACATTGCCGACGGCCGCGCGAACGAAATCGCGAAGTGGGAAAAGCTCACCGCCAGTACGAACTTCGACACCTGAGCAAATCCCGTCCGTGGCTCCCCGGTAGGCGTTACTGTCGTTGGCGTCGCGGACAAACTGGTGGGAGGCGACATGAGCGGTTATCGAACGGTGATCGTCGGGACCGACGGCTCGGACTCGTCGTTTCGGGCTGTCGATCGGGCTGCAGCGTTCGCAGCGCAGGAAAAGGCGAGGCTGATCATCGCGAGCGCGCATATCCCACACGTGGAAAAGGGCGGCTGGTCGAGAGCGCCGTCGCACGATCATGTGTCTGACCCCCGCGCTGCCGACACCCTCGGTGGTGAGGGCTACAAGTTGCACGGCGCTGCACCCGTTTACGAAATCCTTCACGATGCCCACGACCGGGCCAAGGCCGCAGGCGCACAGGACATCGAGAAGCGCGCCATCGAAGGCGCCCCGGTGGAGGCACTGATCCATCTGGCGAAGGATGTCAAGGCGGATCTGCTCGTCGTCGGCGACGTGGGACTGGACTCCGTTGCCGGGCGGCTTTTGGGCTCGGTGCCGGCCGATGTCGCCCGCAAAGCCAAGATCGACATCCTGATCGTCCACACCGCCAGCTAGCGCTACCGCCACTCACTGCGAGGCACGGACATGGTGCGAGACAATCGCATCCAGCATGACCGACAACGACGACTCCGCCGTTAGCCGACGGCGCCACATCGTACGACTCGTTCTATTCGCAACGTTTCTTCTCGGCCTGTTCTATTTCGTTGCCGTCACGCGCGTCGTCGATGTCGAGGGCGTTCGACGCACAGTGGCCGCCACCGGTCCGGCCGCGCCGCTGACCTACATCGTGGTGTCTGCCGTCCTCGGCGCCGTGTTCGTACCCGGTCCAATTCTGGCGGCAGGCAGCGGTGTGCTGTTCGGGCCCGTGCTCGGGCTCTTCGTGACGCTTGGCGCAACGGTCGGCACGGCAGTCATCGCGAGTCTGATCGGCCGCCGCGCCGGCCGGGACAGCGCGCGAGCACTGCTCGGGGACGAGCGTGCCGACCGCCTCGACCAGCTGATCGATCGTCGCGGACTGTGGGCGGTCGTCGGTCAACGGTTCATCCCCGGCATCTCGGATGCGCTCGCCTCCTACGCATTCGGTGCCTTCGGAGTTCCGTTGTGGCAGATGGCTATCGGCGCATTCATCGGGTCGGTGCCGCGAGCATTCGTCTACACGGCCCTTGGCGCTTCCATCGGCGACCTGTCATCACCGTTGGCCTACGTGGCGGTCGCCGTCTGGTGCGTGACCGCCGTCATCGGGGCGTTCGCGACGCACCGTGGCTACCAGAAATGGCGTCGGCGGGCGCGCCGCGAACCGGACCCGACGCAATAGCCGTCGGCGGCCTTGACTGTGACGCGCCTCACAGTAATATGACCAGTGGTCATATTGCGCAAGGAGGTGCCTAT
>Ga0075428_100008419_pt1 | contig 11441 bp, 5 predicted proteins | sample RhiMetdeltSRZDD2_FD_75291 | JGI IMG/M metagenome (GOLD analysis project Ga0075428, IMG submission 75291) | Populus rhizosphere microbial communities from Tennessee, USA - Rhizosphere MetaG P. deltoides SRZDD2 | ecosystem: Host-associated > Plants > Roots > Rhizosphere > Soil | place: USA... | reverse complement strand
GATCTGGATGCCTTGTTTTATCTGCACACGGACCGTAAAGTACTCCCGCTCGCATTGGTCCTAGAAAGGAAACAGGGGGCTTGGATATTCTCCGATATGGCAACTCGCAAGGCTGGGGCCAGCTATCTAGTGTCAGGCAAGGATGATTTCTTGGTTTTGGGCCCAAGCCTGAGATCAGAACTGCAGACGACCATTGCCAGCCACCTGGAGGAGAACCCCTTGTTGTATCGGCGGGTATTCACCTCTCCCCAGGGCCGGTATCAGATTTATTCACTCTCCCGAGGCGAAGAACCGAGTCGGTGAACCGGAAGACGTGTGCCAGTGTTATTGAAAACATAGGGGTACCGCATCCATTGATCACAATCGATAGGGCTCTCACAACGCTGTTGATCCAGGGTGGGCTGCTGTGGATTTTCATTCAGCTCCCATTTGCGGCTGGAGCTTTTCGAATCGACGATCCTTATCATCTGAAGGCAGCGGAACACCTGCAGACAAGCCCTGGCGACCCATATGGTTTTTACATCAACTGGAATGGCACACCTGAGTGGGCTTTCCGCACCTATGCCAGTCCGCCGCTTCTTCCGGCGTGGCTTGCCCTTTGGTCCACGGTCTTTCCCCGGAACGAAATTTCCTTGCATCTGGCCATGCTGCCGTTTTCGGTGGCGGCGTTAATCGGCTTGGGACTTCTGGCCAGAAGTTACAAAGTGGATTGCGGGATCGCCATGGCTTTGCTGGCCTGTTCCCCGGCCTTTTTTCTCACCAGCCAGGTTCTCATGCCCGATATCGTCATGCTCTGCCTGTTTCTGTTGGCGGTCGCAGGTGCCCGTCTCTATCAAAGCAATGGAAGAGCCTCCGCACTTGCTGTTGCTTGTATCGCAGCCTTCTGTTGTCCGCTGGCCAAGTATAACGGAGTGGTTGTAGTGCCCGTGCTGATGTGCCTTGCCCTGGTGCGTGAGCGTAGAGTGGGAATCATTGGCGTTGCCATGGCTCCGGTGCTCTCGCTGGTCTTATGGGGTGGCTTCACTTGGGCCAAATACGGAGCGGTCCACTTTTTGGCGATGTCCGCCTATCAAAGAAACCCTGCGATGGGTACTCACCCGGCAGTGATCACGGTTGGCATTCTGGCAGCGACTGGAATTGGAGTACTTCCCCTCTCCCTGCTGGGCTTTTTCAGCAGAAGTCAAAACCGCCCTCCTTTTCTCAAAGAGGCACTGGGGTTGACTCTGGTCACCTCCGTCTGGTTTGCTGTGAAGATCGGCTATGGCATTGCGTCTGTTCTGTTGTTTGCGTTAAGTGTCAGCTTGTCTGTTTATGTCATCGGACTCGCGATTGTTATCGGATGGCAGAGTCTTCGAAGGTTCGAATGGAGCCTTATGCCCCTGGTCGCGTGGATTGTGGCTGGATTTGGCTTTCAGTATGGCCTCATGTTTGCTGCCACGCGTTACCTCCTGTTCCTGGCTCCGCCTGTGATTTTGCTGGTGCTGAAACTGTCCGCCCCAGTTGCTCGTCAAGCCGCTTTGGTTGTTGCCTTGGCAGCCAATCTCTTTTTCACGGTTCTCTTGGCGGTTGGTGACTTGGAGGCTGCCAGTGTTTACCGTAATACAGCGCGAGGCGAGATCCGCTCACGTTTGGAGAATGAAAAGGGGCGATTTTACTTTGTGGGACACTGGGGCTTTCAGTACTACGCGGAGAAAATAGGGGGTGCGGTCATTGACAAGCTCAACCCGCCCATTCTAAGTGCCGGAGATCTGATTGTGATTGCAAAGACGCCGTGGCCAGAAAAACTGGACCCACCGGTAGTACCCGGACTGGATGTTGAAACTAGCACGCTGGCCGTCAAAAGCCTCTGGCCGGTGAGAACCGTTTCCTGCGCTGGAGGGATTAATTTCTATGGAAATGCGATCTCCGGGTGCGTTCGACCGACGTTTCTTCCCTTTGGCTTCTCCTCAGAACCCTTGGAGACTTTTTTGATGTACCGGATGAGGGAAAGACATCTCGATCGTCAAAGCTGGGTTCCGAAATTGAAACGAGATACTCGCCGAAATCCGAATTAAATCGCTGAGCGAGCTGGTTGCTCTCCCTGGGCTGGTCTTCCTAGAGAGAGATAAGACGCAAGGTAGAGAAGAGCTGCGATGATCAGGAGAGATTTCAATCCCGTCCAGAATGACAGCGACTCCAACAATCCGCCGACAAGTGCTCCCATCAGGTTTGATCCTAGAGCCTCGGCGCTGAAGCGCGCTTCAGCAAAGCTCTGAATGAAGATGATCCCTGCAAAAAAGACCGGCAGACAGAGGACGCCTGTTGCGGTGATACCTTTCAACCAAACCGACTGGAAAAGAAACTGATGCGTCGGAATCCAATAACTGAAAGCAATCGTGAGAAAAATTCCTGCGTAAGCCCAGCGAACCGGTACTTGCGTCCCTGCGCTGACAAGAAGATTTGCGCACACGATGGTTAGTAACAGTCCGCTGATGACAACGGAATTGACCACCCAGGTGGTTCCAAACAGCAGTGCCATTCTGCTGATAATCTGCACCTCGAGCAGCAGGAATGCAGCACCCAGAAAAAAGAAATGCCAGCGCATCGAATGACGACCCGTTCGGGTTCTGTCAAGGGCCAGCCAACAAACCAGGAACAGGAGAGCGGACACAAGCAGGACGCTGACGGGTAAACCGGGTGCACGCTGATAGAAGTAAGGCCAGTCATCAGTCGTTAGGGGCGCTGCTTCTGTTTCGAAGTTGCTGTTCCGCGCCAGGTAGGCTGCAAACCGTGGGTCGGACACTGCCTGCTGGATGCGTCCTACGGAACCGCTGATGAAGAAACGCCCGGCGGTCGTATAGGAGGCTTCAGCCTGCATTTGAAGTGGGGCTTGCCCAAAGACGGTCGTTAGCAACCCACGCAGCCGGCCAGCAATCCAAGGCGTGTCGACTTGGAACTTGATGATGAAGACCCCATCCGGAAGGAGGAGGCTCTTTGCAGCTTGCAGCGCTTCGACGGTGTAGACGTAGTTGTCAATTCTGATATTCGAAAAATGTGAGCTCGTTGTGTGCGAATCGAGCAATGAAAAGACGATGAGGTCGAAACGGTCCTGGCTGCTTTGGATGTAGCTGCGCGCATCGTCTAGGACCTGCCGGACGCGTGCTGAGTGGTACGGCTTCTCGAAGTGCAACTGCCTTCCCAATTCAAGGATTAGCGGATCAATTTCAACCGCGGTCACGGGCCCCGAGCTATTACGAAGGGCTGCAGCAACGTCGTTGCCCATTCCAGCCCCCAGTACCAGGACAGAAGACGGACTCGGGCAGAATCTATAGGGGAGATTGTAGGCATTCACTTCGATGGGAACATTCTGAAAAAAGTCGGGGTGAGCAGCCGCAAAGGCAGGTGAAAGGTCAATGATCTGCTGATACCAGCTATCATTTGTTCGCAGATCATACGCGATCGTTTCGTGATTGACCTGGACTGGAGTCAGTGCGAGCTTTTGGTAAGGGGACCATCTCACTACTGCCGGGCCTTCACCTAAACAGAGCAGCGCGGCACAGAGGGAGAATGCGAATAGGGCGGTCCAACGTAACCTTGGGATCTTCCAAAGCAGCGCCATTAACGTGGCGCCAGCCAGAGCAAACCAAATCGCCGGGGGTTGATAGAAAAAGCAAAGAAGTGTGTACAGCAAGATGCCGGCAAGACTTGCCAGAATGTTCAGTGAATAAGCCGTGATCCCACTGGCAGCGTTTTCCAGAAACCAGCCCACCATCTGTCCGATGGGGACGAACGTCAGGGCAAGCAAAGCAAACAACGGCACGATGACTGCTACCGTGTAAAGCAAGGTGGCCAAGGAAAAAGTGGCCAAGGAAGAGGCTTGCAGAGGGACAGAAGCGGTCCCCCAGACTTGGATCTGCGAGATCCCTCCCAGAGCTGAAGTCAGGCCTTCAATGACGCTCCTGAACCCTGTCCACGGAGCCTTCACTAGAATAGTCAGAGCGATCAAAGGGATAACAGCTGGTAGAAGATTGATCTTCTGGCGGCTGTGATAACAGCCTACTCCAAAGCCCATGTAGCAGGCGATTAGGACGAAATTCTTGAAGTAGGCAAAGATCCGTATCTCGGAAGAGATCCATCGGATTACCAGCATCTCTAAGAAGAGACCTAGAAGACTAACCAGAACCAGATTTCGGTAAGAGAAGCCGCCCAACGCTGAGACATCAAATTCCCATTGTTTCATCCACCTTCCCAGAGACCCTTTTGCGAGTGTATCCCCCTTGGAGACGGACAGATCAAATAACAACAGGCTCAGAAAACCCCCGACGCAAAGTATTAAAGCGAAGGCGAAGAGGTGTTCAGCAGTCATCTCTTTAACTCCTAGTTGTAGCGAACCTTGATTCTCTCAACGACAAAAAGTGCTGAGAACTTTCAATATTGTTCAGCGTGTGTCAACGAAAATGTAACGCGAGCGGGGAAAAATGAGGTCTTGGGCCTTAACTCTCTTAGGCTATGATTCCAAGTTGTCCAACGTGCGGAGTGCTATCACCGCAGACCTACCAGAGTTTCTTGAGCGCCGGGCGGGAAAGGAACGGAACTGGGCATTCAAACGCTGCACGAGAACCTAAGGGGCAAGGCTGAGCTATGGAGAGGATTTGCCATTCCGCTCAGCTTGATTGTGGGCGTGGCTGCCTGGGTGCGGATTCATGACTTGGCGCGGTTGAGCCTCTGGCTGGATGAGGGAATTACAACGTGCAAGATGCGCTTTTCTCTTGGCGAATTGTTCCAGTACACGGTGGTTGACAATGTACCTCCGCTGTACTACTTGATCTTGCACGCACTAGGTTCTTGGATTGATTCCGATTTCTCTTTGCGCCTTCCGTCGGCCTTGATTGGTGTTGCGACGATCCCGGTTCTATACTGGATCGGTATCTTGCTGTTTAACCGGCGAGTGGCTCTCCTGGCCAGCCTCTTCCTTTCTCTGTCGACATTCCATGTCTGGTTTTCGCAGGAAGCGAGGTCTTACGGGATCTACTGCTTCCTTTACGCGCTTTCGCTACTTTTTCTGGTGAGATGGAGTCTGATTACGACTGGCCCCCTAGACTGGTGGCTTTATGTCGCATCCTCTAGTCTCATGCTGTATTCCCATTCGACGGCACTGATCTATTTTGGAACCAACACAGTAATTTTTTTTCTGCTGCTGGGTTGGCGGGAAGGAAAGCAGATTGGACAATGGCTGCTGGGACAAGCGTTGGTGGTCGCGGTGTTTCTTCCTTGGCTGTCGTCTTTTCATGACCAGTCGCAAAACTACCGGCAGAGTGTCGTTCTTGGGCCTCTCCATCTCAGCGCCCTTGTCGAGACGCTCATGGTTCTGACCTCCATGGCCCCCCTTTGGGCCGCGGAGGCGGCGAAGCTGGTTGGATCCTTCAGAGCACTGCCCGAGATTCTAATGCTTACTTGGTTTGTCGGATTTTCGGGACTTTTTGGGTCGGTGCTAATTTCCTGGAAACGTCAGTTCGGAAGAAGCTACCTTGTTGCGGCGACGATGGTGGTGGTTCCTCTGGCGGGAGTCACATTGTGCAGTCTCTGGTTTGTGAACATTTACTTCGACAGGCTATTTCTGCCTTCGACTTTGGGCGTGGCTCTGCTGCTCGCAGCCGGTACTGAAGACGTCTTCGATCTCTTGACCCCCCGGAGCGCAAAGGCTGTGGCCGCGTTAGTGTTTGGCAGCCTGGTTATCTTGCAGCTTGCTTTGTCGATCGCGATCTATTACCGCCTGGAAAGAAAGGAGGACTTCCGATCGGCTGCAAGAGTGTTGGCTGAGCGCTATGAGGACAAGGATCTGGCGATTTTCGTCACCTATTCGGGCGAGGCACTGTTTGAATGGTACCAACCCGCCGCTGCCGCTCGCCTGCGCCATACCGGAATTCCCAGAAGCTTTCTGAATCCCCCCAACCAAAGCCCAGGTCATATTATTCGGAGCAGCGAGGATATTTCAGCATTGCCGCACTTGGTTGTCACTGCCGAACGCGTTTGGCTGGTCCGTCTCAGAACGCAATATCACGATCCCGATGAACTAACTTTCAAATGGTTGACTCGGCATTGCCGCAAAGAGGAACACCGTGAGTTTCAAGGGGTCTCCTTGGATTCGTTTCGCGGTTGCGAGAAGGGAACTCAAGGGGACGAGGGTCCGGTCTTTTCCTTTTAGAGCTGAAGGAAACCGATTTCGATGACGATCATGTGGGAGAGTTTTTCCACGCGCTGCGGGACCCCAGCAAACATGGAAGAAGTCGTCGTTACTGGAACTGGATCTTGAGTTTGAGGAGAGTCGTTGATGCCGTTATTTGCCAAGGCTGAGAAACCGGCTGTGCAACTGTTTCTGATTAGCTTTCTTGCACTTTATTTCGAACTCATCGTCATTCGCTGGCTGTCTTCGGAAGTCCGGGTTTTTGCTTATCTGAAGAATGTGCCTCTCATCGCCAGTTTCCTGGGATTGGGTCTCGGATGTGCCTGTGCCCGAGTGAAGAAAGACTACTTCCGTTATTTTCCTTACTGCATGGGTATCCTTTGCTTGCTGGTAGCTTTTTCGGGTCAGCTCGGTATTACTTTCCTGCCATTTCCCATTGCAGACTACTTAATCGTCGGAGACGTCACCGGAGGATTCGACTACGCCACGCTCTCGAGCAAGGTTTTGGCGCTCGGCAAATTCTTGCTCGTCGTGGTCGCGATTTTTGCGCTGAACGTTGGCGTATTCTTAGCCTTGGGACAGAAGATGGGGCAGCTCTTGGAGAAGTTTGAGCCGCTGCCAGCCTATACGATCAACATTGCCGGAAGTTTGGCTGGCGTGCTGGCATTTTCGGTGATCTCATTCGCCGGGTGGCCGCCGCTGGCGTGGTTTGCCCTGGGATTTTTCTTGCTGGCGGCATTCTTGCAGAAGAACAAATCAGCAAGTTTGGCCTACCTCGTCATCCTGGTGTCCATCGCCATTGTTCCCAAGCAAGCGCTCTGGTCTCCGTACTATCGCATCGATGTGACGCCGATGCGGGCGGATGAGGAGAATCCCGATTCTCCCATCGTCGGCCAGAACCTGAATGTGAATCATGACTACCACCAGCGCATGATGAACCTTTCCGAAGGCTCGGTGGAGACTCGTTTCACAGCCCAGGCACGGCCTTACTACAATCTGATTTATCGACTCGTGCGCCCGGAATCGGTGCTGGTGGTTGGCGCCGGATCTGGAAACGACGTGGCTAGTGCACTGCGGCACGACGCGGCCCGCGTGGACGCGGTGGAAATTGATCCGCTGATTCTTAAGCTGGGCAAGGCCCTGCATCCTGAGAACCCCTACGCCTCAAACCGTGTGCGGGTGTTCAATGACGATGCGCGGGCTTTCTTCAAACGGAGTCGGGAGAAATACGACTTGATTGTCTTTGGGTTGCTCGATTCGCAAACACTCCTTTCCAGCATGTCGAGCATTCGGCTCGACAATTACATCTATACCTTGGAGAGTCTGCAGGAAGCACGTGCCCATTTGCGTGACGGAGGAACCCTCTGTTTGAGTTTTGCTCTAACCGAACCATGGATTCAAGAGCGGTTTTATCGCCTCCTGAAGGAGGCTTTCGAGGCGGAGCCGCTATGTCTGCAGACCCCCTATGATTCTGGTATTTCGTATATCGCCGGTCCGAGTGCCACGCTTGCCAGCGTTCGTGGGCAGCGTGATCTGGAAAAGATGGTGATTAACGATCGCATTCCACGCGCCGGCACGCCGCTGCCCACAGACGACTGGCCATTCCTCTATCTGCACAGCAAATCAATACCATTTGCTTACTGGTTTACGTTGAGTGTTTTGTTCTTCCTCAGTTTCTTTTGGGTTCGCAAGATGCTGGCCTCCAGCTCGACTGCTTTCAACGGCTACTTCTTCCTGCTGGGCGTTGGATTCATGCTGATTGAGGTGAAAAGCATCAGCGATTTGTCCCTGCTTTTTGGCTCTACCTGGCTGGTGAACTCGGTTGTGATTACTTCGGTGCTCGTGATGATCTTGCTGGCAAATGCGCTGGTGATGCGCTTCAGGTGGACTGAACCGAACTGGGCCTATGTGGGGTTGGCGGGTTGTCTTGTCTTTAGCTATTGGCTCAGACCTGATGTCTTGTCAGGATTCGGTTTTTTTTCCAAGACGATTATTGGCGGTACGATCGCCGGCCTGCCGCTGTTTTTTGCGGGAATTCTCTTTGCGTCGGCTTTCCAGTCAGTGAGAGATATTCCAGCAGCTTTTGGAGCGAACCTCCTTGGAGCGCTTGTCGGTGGGATACTCGAGAACACTTCGATGATCTACGGAGTAGCGTTTCTGAACCTGATTGCGCTTGCGACTTATATGCTCGCGATGTTGCTGTCTCACCGGCCTGGTTGGTTCGCGATCCGTCGCCCACTCAGAACTTGAACCACCCTTCAGAAAGCAGATGGAGGCCGGGGTTGAGCGCATTCGTCATTCATATGTCCTCGAATGCATGCCAGCTGCCGGTTCTATGATTGTGCCGTGGGTACCCTGACTCGCGCTTGAGCTTCCCTTTCCACTCTGCGTCACACGATGTCTCTGATGCCTCAGCCTAGGCCAGGCTGGCGAGAATCTGCCAAGCCCGAGCGTCATGCTTTCTGGAGAGGGGCAGTGTGCCTGTTCTTGCTTTCCGCGCTGTTGGTCGCTCGCCAATTTAGCAATCCGAACTTCCCATCCTGCGTCATCGACGATTCTTTGCTGCACATGAGCTGGGTGCAGCAGTTCTCTGCGAGCCTGTCGCAAGGCTACTGGCTGCCTCGCTGGCTGCCCGATTCCAACGGCGGCTATGGCAGCCCGGTCTTCATCTTTTACTCTCCGCTCGTCTATTACCTGACAGCATTGCTCAAGCTTGGAACGGGTTCTGTGGTTGTTGCAATGAAGCTGGCCAGGTTCCTTGCGCTCTTTCTGTCTGGCTTGGCCATGCTTATTTACGCTCGAGGTCTTGTTCACAGCAAAGCTGCATTAGTTGTGGCTCTGGTCTATGTCGCTCTTCCGTTTCATGTACTGGACATCAGCTACTGGACGCTCTACGCCGAGCCCTGGGCCTGGATTTGGTTTCCTTTGATTCTTATGTTCCTGAGGCAGATGCTGGACGTAGACAGCTGGAATTGCCGATCGATGCGGATGTTTTCGGTCTGCTATGGCGGCTTGATTCTGACCCACCTAGTTTCCGCTTATATGTTCAGCTTCGTCATTGCCGGCTATGCCGTTTTTCGATCAAACCGGAAGAACCTTGTTGTCGCTGTGGGCCGTGTGGGCTTGGGCGCTGCGCTGGGCATGGCTCTGGCGGCATTCTTTCTGCTACCGGCTTGCTACGAACAGCGATTCGTGCACATTGACTACATCACGCTCCGGCCGGAATTTAACTTTCGCAACACCTTCCTTTTCTTTCCGGCGGCAGACTTCATTCGGAATGCGCCCTTTCAATCTCGCACTACGGGATTACTTCAGGTCGTCACTGTGTTTCAAACTGTCTGGGCAGCCGTCGGCCTACTCCTGCTTTTCTGGGTAGGTGTTGTAAGCAGCATTGTTCGGCATGAACTTCGCTTTGCCGCCGGAGTTGGGCTTGGCTGTTTGTTTTTGATGTCGCGGCTTTCAGCCTGGGTATGGGATTGGGTGCCTCGGTTGCCCCAGATACAGTTTTCGACACGCTGGCTCTCGGTGTTCTCATGGGCAGTTGCTCTGATTGTGGGCCTAAGCTTGGATCCGTTCCACAGGCAACGATTTCGAGGTTGGCCAAACTTGGTCCATTTCGCGCTGGCTTTCATCATGGTTGTAGGAGCGAGCATTCTCATTTTCAGCGGTTGCTTCCTGCTGCAGGAACACAACGACCTGGCTCGCCAGAATGTTCAGAACGCGCCGGAGTATAATCCCCAGGCGATGACTGACTGGAAGCGCCAAGTAATTCGGCCCAGCGACGCGCCTTTTGCCCTGTTACAGGGGCAGGCGTATTTACGGATTGAACGATGGACAGCGGAGAACAGGAGTCTGGTTGTGGAAGCTGAGACACCCGTTCGGATTAGAGTCCGTTTGCTTGACTATCCAGGATGGGGAGTGTTTGACAACGGAGTGGCGTTGAGCCACGGTGTTGACCCAGCAAGCGGCGCGATGTTGCTGGATGTGTCCCCAGGACAACACCAGATAGAAATCACATTTCGAACGACTCCTTGGCGAACCTTGGCTCTGATCCTGAGTTTCGGCTCCGGAATCGTACTACTCGGCATGTCACTCGCGGGCTTGTTCCAGAAAGGGATGAAAAGCCAGCCAGATGGTTTTGCATCTGCGCACGTCGAGTAAGCTTTATGGCGACTGCGCCCGTGGGTGGTAGTCTTCGCCTTTGAAGATTGCTTCGCCCGATGATTGCGGCCGAGCAGTCTGAGACAGTGTTTGAGGGGCTCCGCCGCGGGAACTTCCAGACTTGCTCGCTATCTTGCGTTCGCTCTGCTCTCTAAAAGAGTCATTGCTTTCATCCATGTTCGGGCAATCCCGCTTTGTGCCTTCACTGGCAGTCATTCTTTTTTGCTTGATTTCTCGCCTGCCGTTTGTGGCGAAGATGCCTTACGGTTTGGACTCGATACAGTACATCTTGGGAGTTTGGCACTACGATGTGCGGTTGCATCAGCCGCATCCACCGGGTTACATCTTGTTTGTTATGGCCGGAAGGCTGGCCAATGTTTTTTTTGAGGATCCTAATCGCAGCTTTGTGACGTTGAATGTTGTGTTCAGTGCGCTTTGTGTCTGGGTAGTCTCTGAATTAGGCGAAAAGCTGTTTGACCGGGAATCGGGCCTTGTTACAGCTGTGCTACTGGCCACGAGCCCGACATTCTGGTTTCATGGGGAGGTCGCGCTATCAAACATGTTTGATTGCCTCCTAGTGAGTGGTCTGGCTTTGCTCTGCTGGAAAATTTTGAAAGGGCAACACCATTTGAGCTACTTGGCGGCGGCGGTCTTAGGCCTCGCTGGGGGTGTCCGCCAGAATACGCTGGCGTTCATGCTTCCCCTATTTCTCTTTTCAATTGCAAGAACGGGATTGCGTCGCATTTCTGTGTCGATTGCGGTCCTTCTGGCCGTTGTTGCGGCTTGGTATTTCCCGATGGTGCACCTGTCTGGCGGATTGACCGCTTACCAGGCTGCTCTGCGCGACCATTGGTTGAATTCAAACTGGCATGGTTTGACTCTTGAATGGCTGCCGTTCAACAGTATCTGTGTGGGGTATTTCTTCCTTCTTGGGGCTGGTGCAGGTTGTTTGTTCTTGCTGTTGGGACTTCTTTTTTCACTTGAAGCCGAAGGTTGGCGCGTTCTGGCCCGACAAGAACGAGTGCAATTCTTTGCGGTCTGGCTTATTCCGCCCCTTTCGTTTTTCATTCTCGTCTATTCACACCCCATCCAAGTGGGCCATAGCTTGGTTTACCTT
>Ga0075428_100008418_pt1 | contig 11442 bp, 12 predicted proteins | sample RhiMetdeltSRZDD2_FD_75291 | JGI IMG/M metagenome (GOLD analysis project Ga0075428, IMG submission 75291) | Populus rhizosphere microbial communities from Tennessee, USA - Rhizosphere MetaG P. deltoides SRZDD2 | ecosystem: Host-associated > Plants > Roots > Rhizosphere > Soil | place: USA... | reverse complement strand
CATCGGCGGACGCGACGACTCGCGCTGAATCAGCAGCCAGCCGTCGCGGCGTTGCAGCACACGCGCAATCGCGCTCATGTTGCTTGCTGCGTTGACGTACGACTGATCGACGGCGACGGTGAAGCTGATTTCTCTGTAACCGTCGTCGCCGCCGACCTGGCCGGGGGCAACGTCCCACTGCGGCGCGCCTAGATCGAAGTCTTCGCCGCGCACATACACGCCGTCTGTCTTCGGCTGATTGATGTCGAGCAGCACGACCGGCGTCGTCGACGGCTGCTCGACGAACTGCACCTTGCCGGTACTCACCTGATCGCCCTCGCGCGGCGCACACGGCGATGCACGTGCTCACGTTCGCGCATGCCAGCACGCACGCCGTGAAAGGTGCCACGCTCGGTCGCGCGTTCGACCTTGCGTTCCATGCGTTCGATGACGTGATCCCAATGATTGACCGAGTGTTCGAGCTTGCGCACGAGCTGCCGCTGCTCGCGAATCTGCGGACCGAACGCCTTGCCGCCGATAAACTCGCCGAGTGCCTGCGTCGCTTTGTTCCGCGACTTATAGTCACGCTCGAATGCCTTGATCTGCTTCGGCGTCATGCGTGCCAGGTCGCGGATCAGCGCCGTGTTGCCGGTGCGTGCGATCTGCTTGAGGATTCCGGCGTCGAGTCCGCGCCGCGACAGTCGCCGAAGCTGCCGCAACGCCGTCTGCGCATCGTTGCGGTCGGCACGAAGCTGCACGCGAGCCTGATGCGCCGACGTGATGTCTTCGCCGAACGCTTCGTGTGTGAACGCCTGCCTGACGTCGGCGGTGAGCTGACGCTGCTTGTCGACGAGACTGTCGAGCTTCGTATTCGCGCGCTCTAGGTGCTTGGCGACCTTGTCTTGCCGCTGCGCGACGGTGAACATGCGGTCGGCGACGTTCTCCATACGGTGAACGAACTTCGAGTCTTTGCCGAAGACCTGCTTGAGCGCGCGAATCAGCTCGCGGAACGCCGACCGCGTGTCGCGTGCCGACTGCTTGCCGCTGATCCGGAACGCACGCACGGCTTGACGTATCGCCTTGTCGTCGTCGTGCTGCTGCTGCCTGCGCTCGGCGGCGGTGACCTTGCCGCCTTTCGCGTAGCGGCGCACAAGAAACTCGTTCGCTCCGGTGCCGTTGAAAGCCATATTCCAACCGGGCCTAAGCATGCCGCCCTGGTCGAAGATGCCGACGCGTCCGCCGCGCGCGTAGTGAAAGAGTCCGTAGAACATCGACGACAGCGGCGACAGGGCCGACGATCCGGTGACGACACCCGAGCTGCCGTTGCTTTCGACGTTGAGCCCGCCGATGTTGCCGCTCGTGTGACCGATGCCGCTGCCGCCGACGTTTGTCGACCAGCCGATTGTGTAGCGGCCCACCCCGCCATTCGGCGACCACGGCATCGTGCCGGTCGAGCCGATCCGCGAGTACGGATAGCGACCGAAAGCCGAGTTCACTACGGCACTTTGGAACCCGGAGCAGTCGTACGCGTACGGTCCGACCTTGCCCCAGCCGTACGGCTTGCCGACTTGCGACTGCGCGAAGTTCATGCCGCGCACGAGCTGCGACGGCGTCAAGATGCCGCCGAAGCCAAGCATGCCGGTCGTTGGGAACGCCGTCAGAATCTTGCTGATCATCGACGAGATTGCGCGCGAGTACGCGCTGCCGATCGCCGCCGACAGTTGCCGCACGAGCGCGATCGACTCGGCGAGCCCTTGCAGCTTCGTCGCTTGCAGCACCGTGTTGACCGGCTCGACAGCGCCGCCGTTCGCGAACGCTGGCACGTCGCCGAACTTGCCGAGCTGATTGCGTTGAATCATGCGGCGGATCGCGAGCATGACGCGGTGTCCGCGTAGAAAGTTGCCGCGACCGGCTTTCTTGACGTCCGACGCCGTGAAGACGTGTTCGTCAGGCATCAGCATCGCAGGCACAGAGTCGCGGCCACGTACGCCGCTCGCGCCGTACGGCACGACGCCGCCGCGCGCCATGTTGAACCGTGAAAGCTGCTGCGCGACCTTATTCGCCTGCGCCGTCAGCTTGACGTTGACGCCCTCGTCCGGCACGCGATCCATCTCGTCTTCGACGCCGCGCATTGCGGCACGCACGTCGGCGACGAGCTGCGGCCCGCCTTGCTGCTTGAGATACATGACAACTTCGCGCGGCAACTTTTTCTGCTCTTCGAAGATGTCGATGAGTTCGTTGCGTGTCGGATCGGCACCCTCTTGCCTGATCCGAATAAGAATCTGCTTCGGCGTCAGCTTGCCAGCTTCGGTCAGGTTCGAAAGCTGATTGACCGTCGAGTCATAGCCGAGCGTGTCGAGCGCAATCCTGATCTGCTTCGGCGTCGCGTTCGCCGCGTTGAGCATGTCGACGAGCTGCCGCCGTGTCGTGTCGACGCCGACCGAGTCGAGCGCGATCCGAACCTTCGGCGGCACCTGGCGCAGCAGCTTGTTGAATCCGTCGACGTCGATCTGCGCGCTGCGCGCGGCTTCCGACGTTCGCTCGATCGACTTCGCATCACGGTCGAGCGCGATCTTATTGCCCTTGAGACCGTCGCTTAGCTTATTCAGCGAGTCGATCTGACCTTGAATGCTTGCGATCCGCGCCGCTGCTGCGTCGCGGTCGCCTGGCCGGTCACCGTTGACGATCGCCTGCGCGTCTTCGAGCCGACCTTTCAGCAAGTCAAGCTGCGCACCGATGACGCTGCCCATGTGTTGCCACGCACCGGGCTTGCCCATCACGACGTCGACGAGCGAGCCGGTACTGATGCCGACCCGCTGCGCGAGCTTGAGCAGACCGGATTGCTCAAGTGTTTGCGCGATCTTCGCGCGCGTCCCACGCGTGATCGAGCCGGTCATCGCGTTGAGCGCGTCGGTGTAGGTGCCGACAGCAGGGATCGACTCTTTGAACGCGTCGTTCGTGTCGAGCAGCGCGGCGGCGAGTCCGCCGAGCGCACCGACGCCGAAACCGATTGCCGCGCCGATCGGTCCGCCAGCTTGGAAACCGATCAGACCGCCAGCACCGGCAAGCTCAAGCGTGCGCAGTTTCTCGTCGGTCTCGCCGAGCGCGACGATCAGCGCGCCGAGCCCTGCCGCGCCAGCGAGCCCCTTCGCGGCGGTACTCGCGCCAGCCATGCGCGACTTGAGCGCACCGAACTTGCTCGGCGCGGTGCGCATGTCAAGCACCATGTTCGACACGGCACCGCTGACGGCGGTCATCTTGACGCCGAGCCCACGACCGGCGAGTGACAGCGCACCCATCGCGAGCGCCAGATTCCGGACCGGCTCTGGCAGCTTCGCGAACGCCGACACGATCGGCTCGACGATCTTCGCGATGCCGCCGAGCACGTCGGCTGCCGAGCCTGCCGCGTCGACGAAGGTCGGCAGCAGATCGCTGCCGATGTCGAACAGCGACCGCGCCAGCGGTTCGAACGCGGTCACTAGATCGTTGACGCCGCCGATAAACTCGCGCGACCAACGACCGATCGGCGCATCTTCGAGAAAGCTCGTCAGCTTATTCGACACGTCGACGATGACCGGCGCGAGTGCCTTGCCGATCGCGAGCTGCGCGGTCTCGACGGCACCGGACAGCCGTTTCATTGCACCTTCGGTGCCTTGCATCTTCGCGTTGGCGAGCTTTTGGGCCTGCGTCAGATCGCTCGTCTGCGTGATGTAGTGTTCGAGACCTTTCGCGCCCTCTTCGACGAGAATGTTTGCGGCACGTCTCGCGTCGGCACCGAAGATCGTCGTCAGCGCCGACGAACGTTCGGCTGCTGACATGCCGCCGAGCGCGTCGTGCAGCCGCTCGGCCATTTGCTCGGCTGACACGAACTCGCCGTTCGCGTCGGTGAACTTGAGCCCAAGATCGGCCATTGCGTTCTTGGCTTTGTCGGTCTGCGGCACAAGCCGAGTCAGCATCGTGCGCAGCGACGTGCCAGCATCCGAGCCGACGATTCCGGCGTCGGCGAACGCGGCGAGAATGCCGGTCGTCTCTTGCACCGACAGACCGCTCGCATGCGCCTCTGTGCCTGCCTGCGACAACGCCTGCGTGACGTCTGAGACTTCGGCGCTCGACGCGTTCGCGGCACCGGCAAGCGCCGACACGGCAGCGCCAGTGTCCTTCGCAGTCAGGCCGAACGCACCCATTGTGCGCACGAGACTGTCGGCAGCGGTCGCCAGGTCGAGACCGCCAGCGGTCGCGAGCGTCAACGTGTTCTTGAGCGCACCGGCTTTGATCTGTGCCGGTGTGAGACCGCCTTTCGCGAGCTGCAACATCGCGTCGGCGGCTTCGTTCGCGCTAAACACGGTCTGCTTACCGAGCTGCATCGCCAGCCGGTCAAGCTCTTTGATGCCAGCTTTCGGCGCGTTCGTCGCGACCGCGATCTGCCGCATGGTCGTCGAGAACGACGCTTCGAGCTGCACCGACGACTTGACGAGACCGGCGACGCCGATCGCCAAGCCAGTCACGCCGATCGCGCCGAGCGTGCCTTTGAACGCCGACGCGAAGCTGCCGCCAGCTTTCTTGCCTGACGCGGCGGCAGCCGCCGATACCGGCGAGCCGAACTCGCGCGCGATCGCCGAGCTGATGCCTTTCGTGGTCGGCACGAGCGCGACGTACGCGGTTGCAATCTCAGTTGCCACTAGTCACGCCCCTTCCAGCCGAGCCAGTCGTCGATTTCGTCGAGCGACACCGGATCAGAGCCGATGCGTTCCGGCTGCCTGATGCCTGGCCGCTCGATCGGCTCTGGATAGTTGCGGCCTTTCTGACCGTCCGCGCTGCGCTGCCAGTTCGCGACGTGCAGCGCGTCGACGGCTGCGGCAAGCAGATGCTCGGTCAGGCCCCACATTGCGTCTTTGCCGTGCATGGCTCTGCCGTACGCCGAGTCGAGCGGCAGATTCGCGATGATGACGGCAAGGTCACCCCATGACAGCTCAGCCGTGCCGACGTCACGCAGACGCAGACCGAGTGTGATCAGGTCGTACTCGATCTCTTCGCCGTGCTCCGCGAGGATCGCGAGGAGGTCGCAGATTTTCCCACGTCGACGCCTGCGGCTTCGCCGATGATTTCGTTGAGCACGCCGAACGTGCCGCCTTGCCGTACCCACTCGTCGTACTGATCGCCGAGCAGCAGCTTGCTCGCGGCTTCGTTGTCGTTGCCGATCAGGTTCGTGACCGCGTCGGGCCACAGCTCGGCGGGCGGCACAGTGAACACGACGCCGTCTGCGCCGTCGACGGCGATCGACTCGCGCTCTTGCTTGATCTTGCTGATGACGTCGGACAGCACGAATCGGCGACCGAGCGTCGTGACCTGATACACCTCGCCGCTGCCGTTGCTGTCGGCTTTCGGCTTTGCCGGTCGCTTCGCTGCTGCTTTCTTGGCTGTGCTCTTACGTGCCGTCATGGCTGGCCCTCTCGTGCTGGCCGAAGGTGCGACACCGGACGCGGCTGGGCCAGCACGGTCAGCCGCGTCCGGTGATCAGTGGGAATGCGTTGCCTGCAAGGCATTACGGCGTCGTGTCGATGCCGTCGTCGCTGTACTTCATTGCCTTGACGCCGCTCGCGTTGGGGAACGCTTCGAGCGTCACCGGATAGCCGATGACGCTGCCGTCGCTGTAGGTGACTTCGCCGACTTCGGTGATCTGACCATCAGCGACGCAGATGCGCACACGCGCAACGCCGTCTTTCACTTCGATAATCCACGCCTTGTGCGGCAGTTGCTCGCCGGTAACGGTGACCGCCTGCAAGGTGCCGACCGTCGTTGTCGGCGGCGTCGTCGCCACGTTCGCGTCGCCATAGACCGTCTTGAGCGCGTCGGCGTTCAACGTCTCGATCATCGTGAACGCGAACGTCAACGAATGGTCGGTCTGCAACACCTTGACGATGTCGCCGCCCCAAGCCTTGATCTTTTCTGTCGTGCGCTCGCCACCTTCGGTCACGCCGTCTTCGCCGACGTAGCCGATAGCCTTGAATGATGCGTTCGGTGCCGTCGCGACAGCGGTCGGCATCGCAGTGCCGAACGGGGCCACCAGCACGCCGCCCGTTGAGAGCGGCTTACCTGCAACGACATTCGAAACAGTGTTAGCCATTGTTTCTTTGTCCTTTCGGGCGGGTGTGCTGGCCTAATCGGACGGTGATGCTGCTACAGCGGCGCGCCGCGATAGTCGATCGAGTACGTCGCCGTGTAACGGATTTGGTCAGTCGTCGGATCGGGGAGATTCTGCGGACGCGACGCCGACTCGATCCGGTGAAACTGCACGCCTTGTATCTCGTCGATGCCGTGAATGATCGCGCGGCACAGCGACGCGATCGCGACCGCGCGCGACTCACGTTCGGCCCAGGCTTCGACGGTGACGAGCGGCGAGTCGACGACGATGTCTCGCTGCGCGCCGCCAGTGACCATCAGCCGAACGAACTCGGGTGGTCGCGTGCCGTTTGACAGCAGCGGCACACGTGTCGACACCGGAATGCCGACGTCAAGTTGATCGAGCTGTTCGGTCAGATAGTCGACTAGCAACTGTTCGATGTCGCCGAACACGACAAGCTCGGTCATCGGCCTGCGCTGATCGCACGCGTCAAGTTGCGGTCACGCGCTTCGGCGAGCATCGCGTCGAACGTCGACGTGATCACGACGGCGCGTGCGCGTGTCGAGCCGACGCTTGTCTCGACGACGTGACCTGGCCCTGCTGCGGCAGCGATCCGCTCGGCGCGTGCACGCAGATCGGCTTGCACTTCCGGCGATTGCAGCAGCTCGCGCACGCCGTCGCTGTTGAGCCTGATGCGTACCGATCGGATCGCCATTAGCCCTCCCACACGAGCAAGGTCAGCTCGACGTGATCGAGCCGCCCGGTCGGCGACGTCCAACGCAGCGGTTCGCCGTCGACTTCGTATGTCGTGTCGGCGAAGCGCAGCCGGTCGGTTGACTCGACGTCGACACCGGGCGGCCCGTATGCGCGCCAGCGAATCCCTGTGCTGTCTCGGTGATCAAGAATCTCTGGCGCGCCGAGCGGCTGCACCGACCAGCCGTTCGACTCGGACTCGGTCGCGTTCGACCAGTCGGCGACCGCCGAGCCGTGATCGTCAACCCAGGCAGGGCGAATGACGGTCACTGTCTGCGTGCCAATCGCGGTCGGTATCACGGTCGATTCCAGATGCGATAGCGGTCGAGCACGCGCAGCTCGTCGGTCGTCAGACCTGACGCGGCGTCGGTGTAGGTGATCGACACGCTGCCTGCCGATTCGCTGACGACGCCGGACGGCGTCACCGATGCGCGAGCAGTGACGGACGCGATGACTGCTCGCACATCGGCTGGCGTGTCGGCGTAGCCGTGCGTCACATCGACTTCGACGCCGCGCGGCTTCGCTGTCCACACGCCGCAATCGGTGTATTGCACGAGCCGGACGAGCCGACCGTAATGCCACCATGCGACGTCGGTCAGCGGCACAGTCTCGCCGTCGTTGCTAATCCACGAAACGTCGGTCACATGCAGCGACGGCAGCAGCAGCTCACGCGTGCCGCTGCCGTCGACGATCAACGTCTCGCTGACTTCCGGCGCGATGTGCCAGCCGCAATAGCCGCGCACGAGTCCGGTCGCGTACTCAAGCAGCAGCGTCGGATCGTTCGCCTGAAACGCTTGCAGCTCAGTGAGCGCGTCGGTCACAAGCGGCGGCGGCTTCGGCATGTCGGCTACTTATTCGCCGGGGTCCGCGACTTCGTGCGCCTGACCGGCTTCGCCGCGTCGCCGTAACGCTCGGCATCTTCCGGCGACAGCAGCATCGTGTGCTCGACGCCGTTGATGTCGACCGTAAACTCTTTCCGGTTGTCGTCAGCCATGTCGCGACTTCCCTTACTCTGTTGGGGTTTCGGCGGGCGCGGCGTTGTCTGCATAGGCGTTCGCCCATGCGCTGTCCGGCTCGATCAGCATGACCGTCTCGACTTCGCCGAAGCTGACCGTCATTTCGACACGCGGATCGTCGAACGGATCGGGCTCGGGCTCGGGCCACGGTATTTGCGGCGGCACCGGCGCGGCAGGATCAGACATGGTCGACACTCCCTTACAGCAACGTGACCTTGACGAACGCGGCAGGCACGCGCACGGCGAGCGCTAGCCGCTCTTCGACGCGGATCGTCACCTTGTTCGCTTGGAAATCCGTACCGTCAGCGTTTGTCGACTCGACGCGTACGCCGCCCTTGCGATAGACGGTCGCGGCCTGCGTGAAGTTGCCGACGAGCGCCGTACCGGCAGCGGTGCCAGCCGACACGACGGTCGGCAGACCCCATACCGGCGGCTGCCACTGCACGCCGCCGACGCCGTACTGACCTTCGAAGAATCCGCCGCCGTAATACTGCCCGTTGACATCCTTCGCGAGACGCAACTTTTGATAGTCGGTCGGGTTGAGCACCATGCCGTCAGCGGCGAGACCGGTCGCGGTCTGCACCTTCATCATCGCGCGGAACAGCGCGTCTCCGGCAGTGTCCGGCGCGACAGCCTGCGTCTCGGTCTGGATACCGGAACGGTTGAGCAGTCCGAGAATCGTCGAGCCGGTGCCTGCGCCGCTGAGCAACTGCGTCTCTTCGAAGATCGCCAGGTCGTACAGCAGCCGCGTGTTGATTTCCGAGACGAGAAAGTCGAAGTCTTCCATCATCTCGTCGGTCAGCTTGATCCAACCGGCGATCTTTTTGAGCGCGTCAGTGACCGGCGTCGGGTCGACGTAGTGAAGCTGCGGCTTCGTGCCGCCCTCAGCGACGGTCGTGAACGCACCTTCGCGCGCACCTTCGACGAAGTACGTCAACGCGTTGCCAGCGAGCGTGCCGCTCGACAACAGGTCGGTCAGGAATGGCGGACGTCGAAACGCCTGCACAATCGTTCGGTCGATCTGCGGAATGTTGATCGACGTGATTGCGTTCGCGGTCGGCGAGGTCTGCGGATCGGTTGCCGCCTTGAACTCTGGCGACGTGTACGACAGCCGCCGCTCGCCGCCCTTGAACCGTGCGAGCGCGTCGCCGCCATGCTTGACGAAGTGATCGCCAAGCGTCCGCGCAGGCTTGTCGTCGCCGTTCGTGTCCGGCGCGTCATCGGCAGACGACAGCGCGAGTACGGACTTGACGACACCTTGACCGCGAATCTTGCGGTCAATGTCGCGGACTTCGCCTTGCTTGCTTTCGACCTGCTCGATTTCGTCTTCGGTCAGGTCGCGGTCTTCACTCTTCGCCGTGTCGATGATCGTCTGCGCCGCCTTGAGTGCAGCGGCGCGGTCGTCAGTCAGCGTTGCTGTCGGCATGCTGACTCCCTTCGAGTAGCAGTTGCGTTTGCGCCGCGCGGACTCGGGCGGACGGTCGCGCGCTTCGGTCCTCGCCATTGCCCGTGTCGGGGTCCTCTGGCTTGCCGTCGCTGGCGTCGCTGGCCGCTGCCTGCGCGTCTGTGTGTAGTGCCTTGAGTGCGTCGCCGAGCGCGTCGTACGCAGCGCGCAGCGCGGTCTCGGCGTCGTGTGTCATCGCCTTTGTGTGTTCGCTGATGATCGACTTGAGGTAGTCGACAAGCGCAGGGTCTTCGTCAAGTAGCGCGTTCAACACGACGGCTGCCTGCTTGCCGAGATTGACGAGCGAATCTGGCGGCTCGTCGCCGATCTGCTTATACAGCGACAGCAGCTTGCGCGCCGCCGAACGCTTCGCCTCTGGCGACGCCGTCACGCCGCCGCGTGATCCGGCGAGCGCACCGGCAGCCGAGTGCACGCCGTTACGGTTGAGCGCGCCGCCAGGTTCGCGGACCGGCAGCGCGTAACGCTGCTTCGGTGTGCCGCCTGCGTCAGCGCCGCGATCGAGCACGCATGCGCGCTGCCATTGCTCGTCGCTGTAGTCCGACTGTGAGAACTTCGACCACGGCGTGTCTGACACCTTCGTCGACAGCAGCACATCAGCCGTCGTGTTCGTCGTCGTCAGCTTGAGCGGCGGATCGAAGGTCAGCGTCGTGCCAGCCGTCGCGTTGCTGTTGCTCTTCACGACAAGCGTCTGCGTGTCGCGGTTGCTGCCGACAAGTGTCGGTCCGACTTCGTGCAGCGTCAGCTCAAGCAGTTCGTTCGCGCCGTCGTCAGCCTGCTTCGAGTCTTCGATTTCGTACGCGTACGACCAGTTGCGCAGCCGGTTGCCTTTGAGCAGCGAGTACGCCTTGCGGCTGTAGTCGGTATCAAGGTCGAGCTTGCCGCGCACCCACAGACCTTCGTCGGTCTCTTTCGCGTCGAGCACGACGCCGATGTGCGCCATAGGATCGCGATGCTCGTGACTAAAGATGACCGGCAGCGGCGCATCGCGGTCGCGCCAGTCAGCGAGCGTCTTCGCGAACGCACCTTTGACGACGCGATCGCCGTCGCTGTCGACGTTGCCGAACACTGAGACGATCGCTTCGAACTCGCCGACGTCGAGACCGGCGTCGTCGCCAGCCTTGACGTTGATCGCGGTCGCCTCTTTCGTTGCGTGCATGGCTTTCCCTCTCGATCAAGCGACGCTGACGACCAGTTCGCATTCACAGCCGCTCGTCTCGCTCGCGTTACCTTCGGCATCGCCGGGCCACATCAGGCCGTTGGAGAACTTCGAGTCGAGCGGCACTGTCTCGCCGTTGATCGCGGCATGCGTCGGTCGCGGATTGTTCGACGTCGTCAGCCACGTCTTGTGCGCACGAGTGCCTGCGCCTTGCTTGGCTGCCTCTTGCGTCGCGAAGCCGCTAAACGTCGTGACCGTCGTCGTCGCGGCACGTGCGGCGCGCGTACCGGCAGCGACTTCGAAGACGCGCGCGACTTCGGCGTCGGCGTCGTCGGCGGCGACAGCCTTGCCGAGCTGATCGTGCGTCGTCGCGTTGATGTTCGTCGCCATGCGTTCACTGACCGAGCGCAGAAACGCGAGCGTGCGATCGGTGTCGTACAGCTCCGGATTCAACGCGATCGAACGCAGCGTCTTCGCCGCGACATCGTTCGTCACAAGATGCGCCAGACGCAGCAGCTCGTCGGTCAGCTCTTTGTCCCAGCGGCTCGTGTCGAACGCCTGGCTCAGCGGCTGACCGTTGCCGAGTCGTGCGCGGACGGCTGCGCCTTGACGCCGGAAGTAGCGCGCAAGCAGGTCCCACGCCTGTTGCTCGTGCGCCTTATCGGACCGTGCCTTGACCGATACCGTGTGCGACGCGGCTTCGAGCTGCGGTGGGCCGGTCGGCGCGGTGTCACGCGGCGACGACAGACCGCCAGTCGTGACGTTGAGCGGCACGACAAGCTCGTCACCTTCGTCGAGCGCCGGAAGATTCTGCTTGGCTCGCGCTTCGTTGCGCAGCATCCACGGCGCGCCGACCGACGTCGACAGCACGGCGGCTTGCTCTTCGAAGCTGCCTTGCAGTTTCTCGGCGATGTTGAACTCGACATACACGTCGTCGCGTGCGTCGAAGCGC
>Ga0075428_100008412_pt1 | contig 11445 bp, 11 predicted proteins | sample RhiMetdeltSRZDD2_FD_75291 | JGI IMG/M metagenome (GOLD analysis project Ga0075428, IMG submission 75291) | Populus rhizosphere microbial communities from Tennessee, USA - Rhizosphere MetaG P. deltoides SRZDD2 | ecosystem: Host-associated > Plants > Roots > Rhizosphere > Soil | place: USA... | reverse complement strand
TTTAATGCGATTGCTGATCCCAATATTCCTGGTTCTCTTTCTCTTCTTCCTGTTGCGCTCTGTGCTCCATGGATTGCTGGCTTCCACGGAGAAGGCGAAGTTGGACGCAGAACGGCCGCAACGAAGCAGCGGCGTGAAACTAGGAAAGATGGAAAAAGACCCAGTCTGTGGCACCTACGTGGATGTCGCGACTTCAATTCACGGCGTTTTTAGTGGAGAGACCAAGCATTTCTGCTCCCAGGAGTGTTTGGACAAATACAAGGAAGCGCGCTAACAGATAGGCTCTTCTAGTAGCCTATTGCTCTTATCCAGATCCCCTGACAACGGAGACCTATTGTGAAAGAAACGAACAGCTTGTTTGAGATGGTGCGCAATCGCTTCGAGGCGGCTGCGGACGTCCTGAAATTGCCGAGCGACCTGCGTGAGGTGATGACTCACATGAAACGGCAGCTCATCGTCTCGTTGCCTGTCCGGATGGACGACGGGAGTATCCGGGTGTTCGACGGCTATAGAGTTCAGCACAACATCGCTCGGGGGCCGGCCAAAGGTGGCATCCGCTACCATCCGTACGTTACGTTGGACCAGATGAAGGCGCTCGCATCGCTCATGACGTGGAAATGTGCCGCTACCAACATCCCTTATGGCGGCGGGAAGGGTGGCGTCGTGTGCGACCCCGCGACGATGTCGCAAGGTGAACTCGAGCGACTTACGCGACGCTATGCTTCTGAAATTCTGCTGATGATCGGCCCCGACCGTGATATTGCTGCGCCCGATGTAAACACCGATTCGCAGACGATGGCTTGGATCATGGACACTTATTCCATGACGGTAGGTCATTCAATGCTGGGTGTGGTTACCGGAAAGCCGGTGGCATTGGGGGGGTCGCGCGGACGCGAAGAGGCCACGGCGCGAGGCTGCTGGTTCGCCATTCGCGAAGCCTGCAAAGTGAGAAACATTCACGTGAAAGATGCCCGTGTGGCGATTCAAGGATTCGGCAGTGTCGGAACCACCACTGCCTGGTTGCTGCATGAAGACGGTGCCAAGATCATCGCGCTGAGCGACTCTGGCGGTGGCGTCGTGAATCTGAAGGGACTCGATATCGAAGCGGCTCTGGCGCACAAACAGATGACAGGAAAACTCAAAGGTCTCCCCAGTGCTGACTCCATCTCGAACCAGGAATTGCTGGAGCTCAAGTGCGACATTCTCGTTCCGGCTGCGCTTGAAAATCAAATAACTGCCGAGAATGCCTCTCGCATAAAAGCCTCGATCATAGCCGAGGCAGCGAATGCGGCGGTGACGCCGGGAGCCGACGAAGCGCTTAGCAAGAAGGACTGTTTCGTGATCCCGGATATTCTTTGCAACGCCGGCGGCGTGATTGTTTCCTACTTCGAGTGGGTGCAGGACCTGCAGGGGCTGTTCTGGAGCGAAGCGGAAGTCAACAATCAGCTCGAGAAAATCATGATTCGCAGCTTCAAAGAGATCTACGAGGTCGCGCAAAAGCGCAAGCTGGCAATGCGTGTGGCGGCGTATGTTCAAGCGGTGGGAAGAGTCTCCGACGCGACCAACGTCAGGGGCTTGTTCCCGTAAGAAAGAGGAAGGTGCGCTGTTTTTGAAGCCCACCTTGCCATCGTAACCTACTTCTGCAGTAACCCTTCGTTGCGGTAAACCACGTTTCCTGCCACTACAGTTCCTGCCACCTGGCCCTTGAGCTTCATTCCATGAAATGGGCAATTTCGGCTCTTCGACTTTGTTTGATTCACGTCGTACACCCATTCTGCGTCGGTGCTAAACAGCGTCACGTCTCCTTCAGCGCCGACACCTAAAGTACCTAGTGGCTTGTTGATGATTCGCGCGGCGTTGATGGTCAAAAGTTCGATCAGCCGCTTCAAATCGATCTTGCCGGTATGGACCAGCCGCGTTAGGGAGACGCCCAGGGCCGTTTCGAGTCCTGTGATGCCAAACGGTGCCCGGTCGAACTCGAGCATCTTTTCGTTCGGGTTGTGCGGGGCGTGATCGGTGGCGATACAGTCGATCGTCCCGTCAACGAGCCCTTCGATCAATGCCTCGACATCATCATCTGTTCGCAGGGGAGGACTCATCTTGGTGTTGGTGTCATAGCCGCAACACGCTGCGTCGGTGAGAGTGAAATGATGCGGCGTGACTTCGCAGGTGGCGTGAATCCCCTTCCGCTTGGCATCACGCATCAGCTCTACCGCGCCACACGTTGAGAGGTGGGCGATGTGGATGTGTGCGCCGGTGAGCTCCGCGAGGATGATGTCCCGTGAAGCCATCGTGTCTTCGGCAGTGCGGCTCATTCCTTTCAGACCCAGAACCGTGGATTGATAGCCTTCGTTCATCGACCCGTGCGCAGAGAGATGCAAGTCTTCACAGTGCTCGATGACCGGAATCTTGAAGGGCAGTGAGTACTCCATTGCCCGACGCATCAGCTGGCCGTTCATGACCGGTTTTCCATCGTCGCTAATGCCGACAGCACCCGCCGCGACCATTTCACCGATCTCCGCCAGCTTCTCGCCGGCGCTTCCGATGGAGATTGCGCCGATTGGAAACACACGGGTCACGGCTCGGCGCTCAGCCTCTTTGACGATGTAATGCGTCACCGTGGGACTGTCGTTGATGGGATCGGTATTGGGCATGCAGCAAATCGATGTGAATCCACCAGCTGCCGCCGCTCGCGAGCCACTCTCGATGGTCTCTTCGTCTTCACGTCCCGGTTCGCGAAGGTGGACGTGGATGTCAATAAAGCCGGGAGCAACAATCAGACCGGTAGCATCGAGACGCAGTGTGTCAGGTGCTTGAATGTCCCGTTCAATTCGACTGACTTTGCCATTCTCGATGAGCAGGTCGGAAACTTGATCCACACTTGAAGCTGGGTCAATGATGCGGCCATTTTTGATTAGCAGTGAACTCAATGGATTCTCCTACACGATTCACAACAGAACAGGATTGACAGGACTACTTCCGGGCCTCTACGGACTGTTCGGTAAGGAGTCGTCGTCAAGCGAATCGAAAAGGCTTGGTGCGAAAAGGTCTTGGCAAGTGGAGATCTCTGGGAACCCATGACTTGCCGCTCGAATCTTGTCTATCTTGTCAATCCTGTCTGCCTTTCTCTTCATCCTGTCGTTTCTTCCTTGTTGCCGCCCGTGAGCAGAAACAGCACTGCCATGCGCACTGCGACGCCGCTGGTCACCTGGTCCAGAATCACAGAATAGGGGCCATCAGCGACGTCTGACGCAATTTCGACACCGCGATTGATCGGCCCCGGATGCATGATGATGGCATCCGGCTTGGCTGCCCGCATTCGTTCGGCGCTCAATCCGTAGAGTCGAAAATACTCGCGGACCGACGGAAAGAATGCTTCCTGCTGGCGCTCAAGTTGGATCCTCAGCATCATCACAACGTCTGCCCCTTCAAGAGCCTCACGCATGTCGTGAGTCACTCTCAGGCTGCCCCTGGCGCTGTTTGGCGGCAAGAGGTCAAGCGTTCTTTCAAAGGCGTAGGGCAAAAGCGTGGGCGGTGAGCAAACGGTGACATGTGCACCCATCTTGCCCAAGAGGAGACAGTTCGAACGCGCGACCCGGCTATGCGCAATATCGCCAACGATGGCGACTCTCAAACCGGCCAGACTCTTCTTGCGATCCAGGATGGTGAAGGCATCCAACAGCGCCTGAGTTGGATGTTCGTGGGCTCCGTCCCCAGCATTCACAATGGCCGCATCGCAGATGCGGGCCAACTGGTGAGGCGCACCCGAAGAAGAATGCCGGACGACGATGACATCAGGAGCCATGGCTTGCAGGTTCTGCGCCGTATCAACCAGAGTTTCACCCTTGACGACGCTGCTGGTTGAAGCCGAAATGTTGATCGCGTCGGCGCTGAGCCGCTTAGCTGCAATTTCGAACGACGTGCGGGTTCGGGTTGACGCCTCAAAAAACAGGTTGATGACCGTCTTGCCGCGCAGCGTGGGGACTTTCTTGATGGGGCGGGTGGAGATCTCGCGAAACGACTCGGTTGTCTCCAGAATCAGCTGGATCTGTTCGACAGACAACTCCTGGATGCCGAGCAGGTGCTTGATCTTCAGAGGCACGACGCCTCCTTGAGAAAGGAAACAGTGAAGTGGTGGCTAATCCAGGATAAATCCGGGGAAGCTAGACTTTCTCGACGAGCAGGACGCATTCGTTTTGATCGACTTCGGTGAGCTTCACTTCGATGATCTCGTTGTCCGCTGTCTGCACAGACTTTCCAACATAATTGGCTTCGATGGGAAGCTCCCGATGGCCCCGGTCAATCAGAACGCAGAGCTGAATGAACTTGGGTCGTCCGTAGTCAAGCAGGGCATCCATGGCCGCGCGAACTGTACGTCCTGTGTACAGCACGTCGTCCACGAGCACGACCGAGAGATCGGTGATCGGAAAGTGAATCTCCGTGCTCTGAATTACCGGTTGAGTTGAGACCGTGGAGAGGTCGTCGCGGTAGAGATTGATATCCAGATATCCAACCGGTACCCGTTCCTTTTCGAATTCGAGGATCACTTTCGCCAAGCGGTCAGCGAGCGGAACACCGCGCCGTCGAATGCCGATAAGAGCAAGGTTTTTGGTTCCGTGATTGCGCTCAACAATCTCGTGCGCCAGGCGACTCAGAGCTCGCTCCATCTCCGTGGCAGTCATGATCTGAGCTTTTTCGCGAATGGGCATCTTGATCGGATTGGGGGTGAGCTGGAAGTCGTCAAAAACCCGCCAAATACTAGCACATGAAAGTCGGAAGTCAAGGCAGCGTCTTGGGTTTGGTCGTTCCAGTCGGTGAGAGGAAGGGGCTCTTGTTCACACCTCGCAGCGGCACAAACCATCCCGTAACCCGCGTTTGTGTGCACATGCCAGCTGGCACCCGAAGCTCTGGCGAGCTGACATTTCTAGTTACCAAGTTCCCCTCATCCGCGTTCTTACATGGACAGCTACGTTTTGCTTGGACGCCCCTACCCAAATGTGAAATCGCAGGCGCGGGGACAACCTTTTGATAAACAACCTATTCTCAATCAACTACCCAACCAGCAGAGATGCTGGTTTCGGCTCTAAGTACTTCCAGTCAGGTGAGTTGCATGGCTGAAATTCCTAAGTTATTCGAAAAGCAGACCGATAACTTTCTAGCGCAGCACAGACTGCGAGACTCAAGACAGCCGCAATCGGAGGTAGGCTAACTTTAGAACGACGCGTCCAGAAGATCCCCGCAGGTTTCCCCGGTGTTGCGACTCGCAGTTTTGATTCTGAGGTTGGTCTGGTGATTCCCTTGGTATCTCTAAAGAAACTACTGGCGTGCTTTTGGCTAACCGTCACGTTGTTTGGCGGTGTCCTGCATGCTTCCGAATTCTTATTCCAGCTGAAGGGTGGCGCAGTTATCGAAGTCTATCTGGAAGTTTCACCAGCCGTGGAATCCTGGGAACGCGTTGGTGAGAATGAGTATTCAGGAAATGGCTATTCGTTGGCCTTCGAACAATCGATGCAGGGTACCCGCAGCGAAATCAAAGTGAAATTAACTCGGGATGACCAGGAAAGTTTTGTACTGCAAGACATTCTTTGGAACTGCAGGCTGAATGATCCGCGTCTATTTGCAATCTGGACCTACGGTCAGGATCCCGCCAAGCACAAGAACTATCGCGCCTTGGCCGCTGAATCTTTTGGCGATCTCACCGGACCCAATTCGGGCATCCCCTTCGCCATGGCCGTCACGCGTGAGGGCACGAATCTATTGGCAGTTGGCCTATTGAGCCAGAGTCGCGTCGTCAATGTCCGAGGCTGGCCACGCGAAAATGGGGAATATCAGCTTCATTTCGACACACGTACGCCCCTGCAGACCAAGATCTTTCGCGACGCGCTCTACATTGACACTGCTCCAGCCGACTGGTTTGCGTCTATTGCCAGCTACGCCAAAGCAGTGGATGAACGGCAGAGATACAAACCATTTCCGGTAACGGCAGCCTGTTACTATCCGCTTTACGATACTTGGTACTGGGCCGGCGACAATACCGACATGGAGCTGTACTGGAAGACCCTGGTTCAAGCCAAGAATTTGGGATTCCAGTCGTATCTTTTCGACTCAGGTTGGGAGTCAAATCCCGGCGAGCTGTCTCGCTGGCTGGAGGGCAGTCTGGGTAACTATTCCGCGCCAGAGGACAAGCTCCCCGGTTTCGCGGCGTTCCTTCGGTCGGCACGCCAAGACTTGGGGATGAACGTCATTCTCTGGCTTGCCCCGTACGCCATGGGCCGCGAAAGCACCTCCTATGAAGAAATGAAGGACGCGCACGTTATTTTGAACCAGGCGCAAGGTTGGTACCACGGCGGAGTCGAAAACTTCCCGGCGACCGTAGCTATGGAAGATGAGCTCGCCGAGAACGTGAATCTTTGTCCACGAACGCCCGCGACGCCCGAATATTTGAAGTCGCTCTTTCGACGTGTGGGTGCTGACTATCAGCCCGACGGCTATTGGCTGGATTTTCAGGAAACGGTGCCCTTTCTTTGTGAAGCTCAGCATGAGCACGCCTCATCGTTTGGGAATGGATTCAACCAGTCCCAGACCAACATCACGGAAATGGTTCTGGAGCAAAACACCAACGCGACCGTCGAGATGCGTTATCCCGGCGCCAACCTGAATAACAAACGATTTGCGAATCTGTGGCAAAGCATCGACTTCCCCGGGGACTTCGACGCGATGCGGTTGTGTAACTTAATGATGCGACCCTTCAGCGAGGGCGTCGTCATGGGGACCGACGAAATGTACTGGCCAGCAGAAACCGACGAGATGACGGTAGGCAAGTATGTTGCGACCACGGTTTTCAGCGGAGTGCCTGCGATTGGGGCCAACCTGCAGGACGGCCCATCCTCCCACGCAGAAATCACCAAGGCTTGGTTGGGGTTCTATCATGCGCATCAACCTGGGTTAACAGCTGGAGCCTTCCGACCGATCGGCGATTTTGTGCAGCCGGATCAGAAAATCGAATCGGTTGACGAGGCGTTTGTGTATCTGCGGTCGGGCAATGCGGTCAATGTGGATGTCCGTGAAACGGTGGCAAAGCTATTCGTCGCCAACTGCACGAATGCTGACCAGGTCAACTTGAGACTCAACGGATTGGAAGAAGGCGAGTATCAAATCGAAACATTTGATTTTCTCTTGCGACCTGTAGCTCTGCGAACAGCACCGCTTGGAAGCCGAGCCGAATTTCGCGACGCGGTGCCACAGGGCGGCCTGCTGGCGATTACACGCAGGTAGGCAGAGTCACCGAATTCCGCACTAAGTGGTTGCGGACGAAACGTCCGCTCTCCCGACGCCAGCCCCAACGATTCCAATCACTGACATCATTCGACCAGCTTTCCATGCGTCTGCGCGATGCGAGAAGAAAAGCTCCTTCTCACACGCGGTGCAGGGCCCCTCGGTGAAAATCTTCTCGACAGCCATTCCTGCATCCAAGAGTTGGCTTCGACAGACCTCAGCCAAATCGACACATTGGGAATTGGCGCGAGTCGCTTTGCTGGTTGGCGTTTCGCAAAAGAAACCTGCTGAGTGGCCGAATTCTTTTGTGAATTCCTCAACTACTTCTTCTCCGACTTCGTAGCAGCATCTCCGGATTGCTGGACCCACGACAGCCAGACAACGGCTCGGACGGGAACCGAAGTCTGTTTGCATCCGATGAACTGCCTTGGCAGCGATCCTCTGAATGGTGCCGCGCCACCCTGCGTGCACAGCCGCGACAACCCTCTGCTGAGGATCGACAAGCAGGACAGGCAAACAATCTGCCGTCTGAATCGCGACCGGTAGTTCCGGTTCGGCACTCACGCAGCCATCCCCTTCAGGGGGATCGGCGAGCAGGGCTCTGGAGGCTTTGAAGATACGATCAGAATGAACCTGCCGCAGAATCACTACCGGTAACTCGCGTCCGAAAACGCTCCGCACCATGCGTTGCCGGTTTTTCAGAACCGTCTCGCGCGGCTGGAACTCGTTCAGACTGTAGCTCATCTCCACTCCGTCCTGATCTCTCCGGAGACTGAACCCGTGCCGCAGCCACTTGTAGGCCGAAAGTCGTTGGTGGTATAAGAAAATCCCGTCGCTTGAGGTGTAGAATGGGGCGCCCATCTCAGGAGATCGACTGATGATTGTCGGAATCGGTACGGATATTGTGGAGATAGAAAAACTGCGTCTCGCCATGGTGCGCCGGGGAGACCGCCTGCGCAATCGTGCCTTCACGGAAGGTGAAATTGCCTACTGTGAAGAGCGTGCCAGTCGGTATCAACATTACGCGGTGCGCTTTGCCGCCAAAGAGGCGGCATTCAAAGCCATTGGAACTGGATGGCGCGACGGGGTTGGCTGGCATGATGCAGAGGTCAAAAATGAAATGAGTGGGAAGCCGATTCTTATCCTGAGTGGAAGAGCCCTGGAGATTGCGCTTCAAATGGGTGCCCGGCATTTCTGGCTCAGTCTCTCTCACACCGACCTTTACGCGGTGGCCCAGGTGATCTTGGAGGGTAGCTAGAATCCGATCAATTTCGATTCAAGCAGCTTCCGCAAGATCAGCAGGCTCTCAGCCTCGCGAAAAGGACAAACCGAAAGGATTGAGCGCACGTCCCAGCTTCCGTTGATTCGGGACAAAATGAACCCTTCCTTCGGCCCGAGCCCCATCGTCATTACCGTCTCTAACGAAGCCTGCAACTTGGGAATGCTCTCCGGAGTCAGCGTCTCTCGGTACGTTTGTTCGACAAACTGGGGCTCAGCCGCTGCGAGCAGGGCCGAAGCTTCCGAGTTTCCCGGTTGGGCTTCCAACAAGTTCTGGAGGAGAGTTAACGCTTCAAGGAGCGATCCGCTCGCCAGCCGATCTTTAACTTGTTGCAGCACTCCCTCACTCGCTTCGGGTTCCGCTGGAGCGGGCACCGCAAGCGCCGCTTGCGGTTGTTCGCCGCTAACCTGGACCGCGCCGTCGGCCACGAGTTGGTACAACCGGGAGTACACGTGAAATGGTGAGGCGTGCATGTTGTAGCAGATCTCACCTACAGTCATCCGCTTCTTCACGAACCAGAGAATTCTGGGAATATCGCTTCCCTCTTTCACCCCAGTCGGACTCCGACCGGGCACGAGTTCCAAAACCACACGTTCCGAAGGCAGGACTTCTGCATACCGCCGCCATTCGTCGGTCCGGTAGACTCCCTCCATGATCACGTTGGTCGGTTTGATCTCAATGCGTATGAGATTGTTGGGGGGTGACGCTTTGTCTTCGAACTCGAAATCAGCCTGTTCCCACAAGAACAGCTCGTACATGATCTCAAGCGCCCGCAGGCGCAACAGTTCCATCATCTCGGTTTCGTTGAAGACACCCATCGAAAGCAAGATTTTGCCGAGCGGCACCTGCCGCTGTTGACGCTGATTCTCAAGCGCTAGTCGAAGTTGCGGCTCGTCGATCTTCCCGTAGTGCAGCAGAAACTGGCCAAAGTATTCCTTGGGGTCGGTCGAGATCGATCCAATGATGAAACCCTTCTCGAGAAAGATTTCCTTCGTGACACTCTCGCGACTAACGCGCAGAACCCCTGACTTCTGCCCCGTCTCAAGGAACTGCAGAAGGTCCACAACGCTCATTGTCGCGAGGTTGCCGGCAATCCCCATATTTCTCCCAGCACTTGGCATAGCGACGATCGCCAGCTCCGCATAACACGCAACGAACCGCGGAACAGGTCAAATTTGAAGACGGTCAAACGGTGGGTACAGGCATCCCCCACTGCGCCCATTCTTCACGCGCGGGACCATAGAGTCCAGGGACAGGCAGGCCAGCTTGTCGCATCAGTATAGTCATTTGGCCGCGATGGTGGATCTGGTGAAAGATCAAAGCCGTCAGGGTGTATCCGCGCTTCCACATCTGGCCATACATGGCGTCACTTGCTTCCAAGGTGGCATCGGTCCATTGCGATTTCACAGCCTCAAGCACCGAAAGTCCTGCCTGCTCATAGGCACGGCGAATTTCACTCATGCTCTGCGGAACGGGTTGCTCGTGGTGAGGTCCTGCGACCTTTAGACCTGTTTGGCCCATCATCTCCGGAATCGTGATTGTAATATGCCAGGCCAACCGCCCCAGGTTTCGTCCTGTACTGTCGACGGCCTGGCCAAGGGCTCTATCCGGGATGTGTTTAAAGACCTTCTGTGTCTTGTCGAACTCTTGCATCCAGAGAATCTCAAAGTCCTTAATCTGCGAAATCATAGAGAGTCCTTTCTCGAGCAACTCGCCTGCTCAACGGCCTGCAAAACTACTTAGGAGTAGCACTTTTGTCAATTTCAGCGCTTCTTTGTGGCGTGGCAGCGCCCAGTGCCGCATCTACCGACGCCTTCACCTGGGCGGCCGTAATGCTGAGAATGCATTTCGGCTCATCATAAACAAGACAGCGATAACCTGGGCAGGGGTTGCAGTCGAAGGAATTCTGGACTCGCTGAAATGGCGCCTTCCAAGGATACCAAACTTCCGCATCCGACGATCCAAACAAGACCACGGTTGGAATGCCAAGCGCCGCAGCCAGATGAGTCGGCCCGCTGTCATTGCCGACAAATAGGTTCGCCCCTCGAAGTACCCAAAGTAGCTCTCCAACCGAAACGCTAGCGCAAACGACAACATTCTCCCGGCAACGCTGTGCGACGCTCCGCAACTTGGACACTTCACCTGGCCCCCCAGTAAGAAGCACTTGGACACCCTGCTCTCTCACAAGATAGTCGGCAATCTCTGCAAATCCCTCGGGCGTCCATTCCTTGGTGAAAAACTTCGAAGTAGGCTGAATCACTGCATAGCGAGAATCTGGTTTGACGCCAAGCCCCTCTAAGTACCTCCGAACCGGCGCCTCCAGCTCGGGAGGAGGAATCACCTGCAAAGGAGGGATGGCACCTTCGGGCAGCCCCAACTGACGGAGCCACTCCATCTGATACTCCACGGTATGCCACTTTGTGCCGTCGGCTTTTCTGGTGGATACGTCCAGACTGTGTGTATAGGCAAAAGTGTTGCGAAAGCTTTTCAATCCCACGCGGTGCATGCTACCGCTCAGAAGAGTCAACCAGGCGCTGGTGGAACCTCCGTGCAGATTGATACAACAGGCAAATCGTGACGCTCGGATCTGTCGCAGAACACTTGCTCGCGAGAAAAGTGAACTGATAGAGCCCTGGGCTCCCGGAATCGTGAGTACTTGATCGACATCCGGATTGTGTTTGAGCACTTCACCGTTAGGGGGCTCGACAAGAACTGTAACTCTCAAATCGGGCCGCCAGGCCTTCAGCGCCGCATAGAGAGGAGTGGAAAGGACGGTGTCTCCAAGAGAACGCAGACGAACAAACAGAACGCGGGAACCTGGGGAAAGGCTTGGAAGCAGGTCGGTGCGCGTCATGCCAGAACAGTAACATAGTTTTGCAACACAGGGGCTC